>Ga0272442_10006475_pt1 | contig 15379 bp, 9 predicted proteins | sample SSMForm2O_FD_200262 | JGI IMG/M metagenome (GOLD analysis project Ga0272442, IMG submission 200262) | Marine sediment archaeal communities from Little Sippewissett salt marsh, Falmouth, MA, United States - SSM-Form-2O | ecosystem: Environmental > Aquatic > Marine > Wetlands > Sediment ...
CAGCTATACATTATACTATACCATTATGATTCACCGCAATGGAAAAGAGGGCTGGCAGACGAAAGCCCACCAGCCCATGTTAGCATATCTCATCTACTTCTTTCCTTTGCCTCGGTCGTGCGGTACGGTTACCTCCACCGTCTCGGTTGCGGTTGCGCTATTACCTGAAGCATCCTCACATACAGCTTCGATCGTGTACGCACGTCCATCGGCGCGTCCGTCCCGCTCGGCCCGCAGGGCGAAGCTGCCAACGAAGCATCCCGCTTCCTCGTCGAATACGCATATGACAGGCACAGGGGCTGTGAAGCCGTCGTAGCCGTCGACGTCGCCCGTGAACGCGCCGTCACCTTTATCGTCGTCCGGCTCGTTACTCGTGACAGTCACAGAGACCTCTAACTCGTCGGTCTCGGTGCAGATATCCTCTGCCTCGATAAGGACAATCACCGGAATCATTTTGTGGTTGGGCGACCAAAGCTCCTCTGGATTCACTGAGAGAATGGTGACCACCGGGTCGGTCGTGTCCTCAACAGTGATGTCGACTTTGTCGGTATCCGAGAACTCGCCGTCGTAGACGGTCAACTTCACCGTTGTCTTTCCCAAGGGGAATGTTACAGGCGGCGGCGTCACGCCATCAGCCGAGCCACCGTCCCATGTCCAAGTATACGTCAACGGCTCTATCTTGTCATCGTCCGTCGAACCGGAACCATCCAAAGTGACTTCTGCACCGTCATGGCTCGTCTGTTCAACAGTTTGATCGTCCCCGGCATCCGCCACCGGTGGTAGGTTGGGCACTAACTTCTGCAGCGTGAGCAGGGCCCACTCGGTGCATAGCATGGTATCGCCCCACCAATCAGTCGCAGGCCAGGAGCCGTCCGGATTCTGTTGAGCCACGATAACGCTGGCGAAATCTTGTGCCGGTACAGCCGGCGGGTCTTGATTGTGCCAATCTTCGAGGTCGGGATCACCATCCGTATCAATCTCATCAACACCACTATACTCCAATCCCTTCATGAGGCAATACATCGCTTGATAGCCGACATCTGTTGTATTATATCCCCATCCGGGATCCTGGTTTGCAGCCTGCCAATATTTCTCGATAAAGGCTATTGCAGCGTCGAATCGCGAATCACCAGGGCCGATGTCCACAAATTTCATCTGGAAGATCAGGTTGCCCGTTTTCAGTTGGTTCTCCCAATCACCATAGATCGTGTAGTAAGAGCCTCCCTCATACATATGGCCAGAAGTTGTGTTCTGGATTGCATTTATCCAGTTGATCAGACCGGCATCGATTGAGGCAGGTATAGTAATGCCGGCACCCTTGGCGTAGCCAAGCCCGAGCACAGCATACCCGCTATTGGACTGGTCAGGCCAGTCGCCGGCCTCGTATGCCCAGCCACCATTGGCATGTTGGGCATAGGCGAAGTAGGCCACGTTCCCTTGCAATACCGCCTCGTAGGTCATGCCATCCACATCGCTTCCGAGGGCACCAACTGTCTGTGCCAGATCTCCGTCATTGGCGATCGCCATCATTGCTATGCCAGTACTATAAGCCTCATAGCCGTCGTAGTCGAAGCATATCCCGCTCCCAGCGCCGTAAGGATCGACGGTTGCCTGGCCGAAGATATAGTCCAGACCATCTTGTATTTCAGTAACGTAATAGCTCGTGCCTAGTTCTCGGTCCCGATCCTGCAATTTGACAACGGCAAATGCTGTTTTGGCCACCTGATCCGAAAATCCCCAGGAGCCATCGGGATTCTGATTAGCTACCAGCCAAGCTACTCCTTTATTAATGGCTGCTTCGATTTCCGCTTCGCTCGCCGCTTGGGCCACAGTTGCGACCGCCAACAGCATGCCCGTCGCCAGGAGTACAACAGAAAGATGTGTACCAAGTCGGTCTTTCGAACTTAAGAGTTTCATGATTAATTCTCCTGTGAATTGTCAACAATATGCGATTCAAAAAACATAACACACAAACTCATTTACCTGTTAATTACGAGTTTTATCCCATAGGCCTACGCCCTCCTTTCTTGTTCTCTTTCTTGGTTTATGATATAATACAAAGACCGTCAGCCCGGGCGCGCAAAGCAAGCCGCCCGGGCGGGCCCGGCCGGTGAGTGATTCCATCGCCATGGGCCTCACCGGCCACTGTTTTTTTAGCTATCAGCAATCACCCCGCAGACTCGGCGCTTCTGCGTGATAAAACCCACGAAAAAGCCCTCAATCTACTGGGTGTTTCCCGGTATCATCTTCTGACTTGATAAAGTTGTCTATTACAGTCCTGGCTGTATAAAAATCATCTTGGTTTGCATATCCTGTGCTTCAATGTTGCTTCTTCCATGAAAGCACCTACAAAATTCCCTGTGAACGCAACTTAACCCCTAAAACACAGTTTTCTTCAGGGCAGGAAGGTTTGGAATCCGTGATGCTCAACTATGCCCTTCTCACTCTGTAACAATATCACAATTATTTGGCCAAGCTGATAAAGTCAAGGGAATTTTTGTTATTTCTGGGAATTTGTTATATTTCCTTCCTTTTCAGTAGTGATATGGCGTCTCGGCCAGTTCAGGACAGGTATTGAAAGTCGAAGGCATTGATAGTGATAGGTGATTACCGAAATCGGGCCCCCTTCTTTATTTGTCTCTTACCTTGAGATCCCTTTGTATTTTGCAGTCTTATGAAGGTTGTTATAAAATTAGCATTTAAGATTGTATTATAAGTTTTTCTTATGTTGTCTATTATAGAAATATTTGTGCCGGATTCGTTTAAATAACATATATTATTCTGTATAGTACAGAATATGCCTTTTTTGTTGTTCGCGTCGAACCATTTTTTGATATTCAGGTGTTTGATGGTTGTCCAAGGGAAAGAAACAGGATTATATGAGTCGCGGCGAGAGCACGATGCCTGCGGCATCGGCGCCGTGGTGAATATTTCCGGCAAGCGGGAACATTCGATCATTGAATACGGAAAGCAGATTCTTCTTAATCTGCATCACCGAGGGGCCGCCGGGGCCGATGAGACGACCGGAGACGGTGCCGGAATCCTCTTCCAGATTCCACATGAGTTTTTTGCTGCCGAATCCGGAAAGCTGGGCTTTTCGTTGCCAGATCCTTCCCAATACGGGGTAGGAATGGTTTTTGGCTCGAAAAACGCCGAGATCAGGGAGCAATGCGAAAGATTTATGGAGGCGGCGATCGGTTATTATGGCATGAGGGTGCTCGGCTGGCGAGATGTGCCTACATCTTCCGATTGCCTCGGAAAGATCGCGTTGACGGCCGAGCCGGCCATCCGACAGGTTTTTGTCGATGGAACCGGTTTCAAGGACGAGACGCTGGAAAGACGTTTGTATATGGCGCGCAGGCGAGCGGAGCGGCTCGTCGCAGAGAAATTCGGCGAGAAGGCTGAGGATTTCTACATCGCCTCGCTATCGGCCAGAACAATCTGCTACAAGGGCATGTTTATGGCCTGGCAGTTGTTCGAGTACTATCCAGAGCTGGTGGACGAGCGCGTCGTTTCGGCACTGGCCATCGTGCATCAGCGTTACAGCACGAACACATTTCCGAACTGGCGGCTCGCCCAGCCGTTTCGCTGCATCGCCCATAACGGCGAAATCAATACCCTCAGCGGCAATCGCAACTGGATGCGGGCCCGCGAGACGGTCATGTCGAGCGAGCTTTTCGGCGACGACATTCGCGATCTTCTGCCGGTTCTAACGCCTGATATGAGTGATTCGGCGTGTTTCGATGCTACTCTTGAGCTTCTGGTTCGCTCGGGCCGAAGTATGCCTCATTCGATGATGATGATGATCCCAGAGGCGTTCGGGCCGAAGTATCATATCAGTACGGATAAACGTGCTTTTTACGAATACCATTCATCGATCTTGGAGCCGTGGGACGGACCCGCGGCGATGGTCTTCACCAATGGTCGGGTCATCGGCGGCACGCTCGACCGTAATGGATTGCGGCCATGCCGGTATCTGGTGACTACAGATAACCTGGCCGTAATCGCCAGCGAGGCCGGAGTGGTGGAATTTCCGCCGGAGAAGATCCGCAAGAAAGGCCGCCTCCAACCGGGGCATATGTTTCTGGTTGATTTAGAGCAGGGGCGGGAAGTCTCAGACAACGAAGTGAAAGGAAAGATCGCCCGGCAGAAGCCCTATCGCAGGTGGCTGGATGAGAACCGGATCGAGTTGCGTGGATTGTTCGATACGCCCAGGCTGGTCGAGAGCGATTCCCAAACGATCGCGCAAAGGATGCGGGCCTTTGGCTATACGCGCGAGGAGCTCAAGATGATCCTGACGCCGATGGCCGCTCACGGTCAGGAGCCAGTCGGATCGATGGGCAATGATACGCCCCTTGCGGTACTCTCCGATAAGCCGAAGCTGCTGTTCGGCTACTTCAAACAGCTCTTCGCCCAGGTTACGAATCCCGCGATCGATCCGCTTCGTGAGGGATTGGTGATGAGCCTGATGGTCTTTATGGGCAAAAAGCGCAATCTCCTGGCCGAAACGCCCGAACACTGCCGGCAGCTCAAACTGCCGCATCCGGTTCTATCCAATGAAGATATCGAGCGGCTGCGATCCGTCACGCGCGACGATTTTCAGATTACCACCGTTTCGGCCCTTTTTAATACTAATACGCCCGATCCGGGCGCGAGCCTTCAGATGGCGCTGGAATCCCTGGTCACCGATGCAGAGCAAGCGATCAGAGATGGGGCCTCTTTGATCGTTATCAGCGACCGCGGCATGAGCGAGACAAAGGCGCCGATTCCCTCTCTGCTGGCCACCGCGGCGGTGCATCATGGATTGCTCAATCGCGGCCTTCGCGGTGAGGCGGGACTCATCATTGAAAGCGGTGAGCCGAGAGAGGTTATGCACTTTTGCCTCTTATGCGGTTACGGTGCTAATGCGATCAATCCGTACATGGCCTTCGAGTCGCTCGATGAGCTGCAGCGGCAAGAGGAGCTGCCTGAGAAGATGGAGCCGATTCAGATTGCGGATAATTATATCGCCGCGATCAAAAAGGGCATTCTCAAGACGATGAGCAAGATGGGCATTTCGACGCTGCGCAGCTACGCGGGTGCCCAGTTGTTCGAGGCGATTGGTTTGAACCATGCTTTCATCGATGCGTATTTTACCGGGACAAGCTCGCGGATCGAGGGGATCGGACTTGATGACATAGCGCGGGAAGCCTTGGCGCGCCATACATCGGCTTACGCGCAGCGCCCCATCGGGGCGCTCGATCTGGATTTCGGGGGGGAATATCACTTCAGACACACGGGGGAGCGGCATCTTTGGAATCCCACGACCGTGGCGCGATTGCAACATGCCGTTAAGAATGATGATGCCAGGGCTTATGAAGATTACGCCAGGGCCGTCAACGAACAGTCGCATCAGCTTTGCACGCTGCGCGGTCTGTTCGAGTTTGTTCTGGGCCAGGCGATTCCTATCGAGGAAGTGGAATCCGCCAGCGAGATCGTTAAGCGATTTTGCACGGGGGCGATGAGCCACGGCTCGATCAGCAAGGAAGCCCATGAGTGCATGGCGATTGCGATGAACCGCCTGGGAGCGATGAGCAACACCGGGGAGGGCGGCGAGAACCCGGCGCGCTATGTCCCCGAGCCCAACGGCGATTCGAAAAACTGCGCAATCAAACAGGTCGCTAGCGGACGGTTCGGCGTCACCGCCAATTACCTTGCTCATGCGAAAGAATTACAGATCAAGATCGCCCAGGGCGCCAAGCCGGGGGAAGGCGGCCAGTTGCCGGGGCACAAAGTCACGCAGGAAATCGCCGCGATGCGGTACTCGACACCAGGAGTGACGCTCATCTCGCCGCCGCCCCATCACGACATCTATTCCATCGAGGACCTGGCCCAGCTTATCTATGATCTCAAATGCAGCAATCCAGGCGTCAAGGTCTCGGTCAAGCTCGTCGCGGAGGTGGGCGTAGGGACGATTGCCGCCGGCGTGGCGAAGGGCAACGCCGACGAGGTTCTGATTAGCGGCCACGATGGCGGGACGGGCGCGAGTCCTTATTCATCGATCAAACACGCCGGCTGTCCGTGGGAGCTCGGCCTGGCGGAAACCCAGCAGGTTCTCGTCATGAACGGTTTGCGGGACCGGATCAGGGTCCAGACGGACGGCCAGTTGCGGACCGGCAGGGACGTCGTGATCGCCGCGCTGCTCGGGGCCGAGCAATTCGGTTTCGGTACGGCCGCTTTAGTGACGCTCGGATGCACCCTGTTACGCAAATGTCACGAGGGGGCGTGCGCTTTCGGGATAGCGACCCAGGATCCGGAGCTCAGAGCGCGGTTTGCGGGCAAGCCGGAGTATATCCAGCGCTTCATGACCTTCGTGGCTGAAGAGGTCCGGCAAATCATGGCCCAACTCGGTTTCCGCAAAATTGAAGAGATGGTCGGCAATGTGGAAAGGCTGAGTGTGCGCAAGGCCATCGAGCACTGGAAAGCCCGGGGGCTGGATTTTTCCGCCGTTTTCGAGCGGTCGGTGACTTCCGATCGCAAGGCCATCCGCCTGAGCTCTCGCCAGCCGGTCAAGATCGACGACCATATCGACTGGCAGATTCTGGAGAAGGTTCAGACCGCTCTCGAAAGGAAAGAAAAAAACGTCGTCGAGATGCCGATTCGCAATACGAACCGTGCGGTGGGGGCGATCCTGAGCAATCGCATTGTCACCCGGCACGGTCCAAAAGGATTGCCCGACGATACGATAGACATTGCTTTTTGCGGCTCGGCGGGTCAAAGCTTCGGCGCCTTTTTAGCTCCGGGTGTGACGTTCAAGCTTATCGGCGAAAGCAATGATTATCTGGGCAAGGGGCTTTCCGGCGGCCGGATTGTGGTCAAGACGCCGGATAACTCGCACTTCGCAGCCCATAAGAATATCATCGTCGGCAATACACTACTTTACGGCGCTACGTCCGGGGAAGTGTTTATTAACGGCACGGCGGGCGAGCGCTTCGCCGTGCGCAACAGCGGCGCCGTCGCGGTGGTCGAAGGGCTCGGCGACCACGGCTGCGAGTATATGACCGGCGGGACCGTCGTCGTACTGGGCCAGACCGGCTGCAACTTCGCCGCCGGCATGAGCGGCGGTACCGCCTACGTGCTCGATGAAGCGCAGTTGTTCGACACGCTCTGCAATCTCGACATGGTGGAGCTGGAAAGCGTCTGGAAACAAGAGGACAAAGACCTGCTGCACGATTTGATCCGGCGTCATTTGAAGTGGACGCAAAGCGTGCAAGCTCAACGTATCTTAGATACCTGGCTGGACGCGGTGGGCAAGTTTGTCAAGGTGGTTCCGATCGATTATCGCAAGGCCCTCGAGAAGATGCGCGCCGCCGAGCAGCGTGACACCGAGACGACGCCGGCCACCGAGGAGGTCTTCTATGGGTGAGCCGAAAGCCTTTTTAAAATATAAGCGCCAGGCCGTCGGCTATCGAGCGGTTGAGGAGCGGATTCACGACTTCAAGGAGTTGGATCTGCCGCTGACCCCGGACGAAATCAGGCAGCAAGCACGGCGATGCATGGATTGCGGCATCCCCTTTTGCCACGGGGCGGGCTGCCCGCTCGGCAATCTCATTCCCGATTTCAACGAATTGATCTATAAGGATCGCTGGGAGCAGGCGTGTCGGTTGCTCCATTCGACGAACAACTTTCCTGAAATCACGGGCCGTTTGTGCCCGGCGCCGTGCGAGACGGCGTGCACCCTCGGAATCAGCGATGAGCCGGTCCTCATCAAACACATCGAGTACCAGATTGTCGAACGCGGCTTCGAGCAAGGCTGGATCAAGCCGGAGAGGCCATCCGAGAAGACGGGCAAGCGCGTCGCCGTCATCGGCTCCGGTCCGGCGGGTTTGGCCGCCGCACAGCAGTTGGCAAGGGCGGGACATGACGTGGTCGTTTTTGAAAGGGATGAACGGATCGGCGGACTACTTCGATACGGCGTTCCGGATTTCAAAATGGCGAAAAGCGTCATCGACCGTAGGCTCCGACAGCTCGGAGACGAAGGGATCCAGTTTCAAACGGGCGTGCACGTTGGGGAGGATATCTCCACTCGTTATTTGCGCAAGATGTTTGACTGCATCTGCCTGACGATGGGGGCCGGACAGCCGCGCGACCTGAATATCCCGGGCCGGGGATACGAGAACGTACTGTTTGCGATGGACTACCTGACGACCCAGAACAAGCTCCTCGCCTCAGAACCCGTGGATGAACGGGAAGTCGTGACGGCCGGAGACAAAGTGGTCGTCGTCATAGGCGGCGGGGATACGGGCAGCGATTGCGTCGGAACGGCCCGCCGGCAGAACGCGAAAAAGATCTATCAACTGGAAATCTTGCCCAAGCCGCCCGACTCGCGTCCGGCCGATACACCCTGGCCGATGTGGCCGCGCGTGATGCGGACGTCGTCTTCGCACGAAGAAGGCTGCGAGCGACGCTGGTCCATATCGACCAAGGAATTTTTAGGCGGTGCGGGAATCAACGCCGATAGACTGCACGGCTGCGAAGTCGAATGGATCAAAAAGAACGACAACTGGCAGATCAAAGAGATTGCGGGCACGGATTTCTTTCTCAAAGTCGATCTCGTGATCTTAGCGACGGGATTCGTCCACGTCGTTCACGAGGGCCTCGTGAAGGATACGGCGCTGAAGCTCGATCCGAAAGGCAACATCATCGTAAACAATTACCAGACGAGCGATTCGCAGATCTTCGCCGCCGGCGATACGGTCAACGGACCCTCGCTGGTGGTCCAGGCCATTCACAGCGGTCGCCAGGCCGCCGCGGCCATCGACCAATGGTTACAAAAAAATGGCGGCTAATCCTCGGATCGCCGCCATGAGTTCTTCCGGTTCTTTTCAATTCCCTACGGCTTCAATCGTAATCCACTTCCGGAAGAATCACCATCGCGCCCATTTTTCGCATTCCGTAGGATTGGCGGTTATAGCCTATAATGATCGGCTTGCCGATTCTCGCCAGTAAGGTATTGGACAGGATTTCGCCGGATTCATCACGTCCAAGCTGTCTGCCGAAATCCGACCTTTCTCCGGATGCCCACACATCAACCTTAAGCTCCAACGTTCGGTCGGATTCTGGTTTGAGCTCAAGACGCAACCGCCAGGGGCCGATTGGCGCCTCAACTTCGCCTGGGACCGACGAGTTTCCGAACCAATAACCTACGGCCATGATTTCTTCGCCCAGGAACTTCAGGAGATAGCTTTGCAATTGTCCCGGCAACCTGGAAAAATTCGCGGCCTCAATGTCACTTGTGAACGTCTCACCATCGTCCCATTTTAGCTCTTTAATTTGAGATGGGGTAATTGATTTGGCTATTTTTTGAATAGATTCATTCGAGGGGGCCTTGCCCTGGACCAACACATCGATTTCATCGTCTCGCTCATCAATGATGAGAAAATCGCTGACCTGGATATCATGGCCGATCGCCATGTTTAACAGCTCTGTCGAAGGAATCACTGCAGGCATTTGATAAATCATGGAAAACGGCTTTAAGTTCTGATCCCCGGAGGCCATCTCAAACATATAAACGCGATAGATAAGGTTTTCAACCGTCTGATGTGCTTCTGATTCGGGCGTCTCGACATCCAACTGTTCGATCAATGCCATAATGTCGTCCATCTGACCTTTCATTGCCTGAATAATGAGTCGATTGGAGATGGGATCCGTATGTATTTTTTCATCTTCGATACTGAAAATACCTTTTATAAGATCCTCTAATGTTACCGCATTGCAATGCCTTAGCTCAAAGATCTTCACCACCTTCTCGCCGCTTGACGAGCGTGTTCTCGTAGGGCGCCTCGGCACCTTGGGGGAGGGTTTTTGCGGCGCCGGCACAACCGACAGAGGCTCCGGCGACGATGCTTCGACGATTAAAGGTTCTTCCGATGCCGATACAGGCGACGCCGGCTCCTGTGACAACGACAAGCCTGAAATGAATAAAATTCCCAAAATGGCTGTCAATAAAATTCGAATCTTCATCGTTCAATCTCCTTTCTTCATTCATAAATTCCACACAACAGTAATCTCACCGTTATCCAACGTTCCATAGAGCGTTTTTTGGGGCGGCGAGGATTCATCTTTTTGTTCTCGCACGATTCTCGGATTCTCGATTTCCGGATATAATTCCTCGATCATTTTGCCCTTGTAGGTTTGCGTGTATCTCGTACGCTCCACGGTTAACAACGGCTCCGCCGACGCGGATTGGGTCAGGTCAAGCTCGCCGTTCACAGCGATGGACATAACAACACACCCCATCACAATGCCGAGGCCAAACGCCACGGCAGGCCGCCTGAAAAAATCGATCCACATCAAAATCCACGACGACTTCTGCGGCCGTTCCAGCCATGCCCGTTTGAAAATCGTTGCTTTTTCTTCGGGGGAAAAATCGGGCACAGGTGTTTGATCCAGGTGCTCGAACATCGAGAGGAAGGCATGATATTCCTTCAGTAATTCCTCCTTTGACTCAAAGGTATACTGGAAAAGATCCTTGAATTCTTCAAATGACAAACGTTGTTTTTTCATATCGATTAACCTCTACTGATTGATTTTTCCGGTCAGCCTGGCCCGTAATGCGAGCAACGATCGACGAATGTGAACGCGGACCGTACCTTCGGCGCAACCCAGGATTCGAGCAATATCAGCCGTGGACATCTGCTCAAAGTATCGGAGGGTGAACGCCGCCCGCTGGTTCACACTAATCTCTTCCAGCGCCGCCTGAATCTTCTGTTGAACATGAGCCTTATCCGATGGATGACTTCCCGGCTGTTTATCTGCCGCCAGGACTTCGGCATACCTTTTATCCATGTCTAAATGGTATTTTTGCTTAATCCACTTGCGGTAGTAATCGATGGCCGTATTGGCCGTGACGGTATTCAGCCAGGCGGCAAACGATCTGCCGGACCGGAACCGGTCAATATTCCGAAACACCTTCAACCAAACCTCCTGGATACAATCCTGCACCTGTGAAGCATCCAATACGATCCGAAAGCAAATGCGATGAACCCTCTCGACGTGCCGGTGATACAACCACGCGGCCGCTTCTCTGTCGCCCCTTTGCGCCGCCTTAACCAGGACTTCATCTGATACGGGATATTCTGGATTCATCGTTCACGTAGTATATACGAACGACTACCTGGAAACGAATACAAGAAAAGGAGAATTATTGGGAATTCCTCGTCAAAGCACAACGCATTGGAATCTGTGGATAAATAGGAAAAGGGTGGCAGCCTCATCCCGATTGTTGTTCATCGGGATGGGGATGGTTTATCAATGTGTTGTCATGATTTTCATACCATCTTTCGATTCCGGCGAGAAGCTGCGTTTTGCTGTTTGCGGTCAAAAGGGTCTTTTGCGCTTGTTTTCGCTTCGGGTGGAGCCGGCAGTAGCGGACCAGGAATTTGCGAAAATACCGGATCGCCTTGATCGGCGCATAGAGCCGGCAGATCAGCTCGAAATGTTTACGCATCACGTCGGCCTGCTCGGTAAGGCTGGGTGGAGGCGGTACCGGTTCGCCCCTCAAAACGGCATGAAGGCCCGTATAAATCCAGGGATTGCCGATGGCGCCCCGGGCGATGAGAAGACCGTCGAGCTTTGAGGTTTTCAAACGCTCGATGGTCGTCCGGGGATCGAAAAGGTCGCCGCTTCCGATGAGCGTGGTTTTCGGAAAGTGACCTTTGATTTCCGACAGAAGAGGCCAATTAACCTCGCCGGCGAATTTCTGTACGACGGTGCGTGCATGAATGATCAGCGCATCGACGTTCTGTCGTGAGGCTTCGTCAACGATGCGATAAAAACGATCATATGATGCCTCGCTGGAATCGTAACCCGTTCGCAGCTTCATGGTCACCGGACACGTCACCGCTTCTCTGACCCGGTGGTAAATGTCCATGACGGTATCAGGCTCTTTCAGAAGATAGCCACCCCGCCGGCGACGAACCACCTTGGGAACCGGACAGGCGAAGTTCAAGTCGATGATATCATAGCCGGCATTCTGCAACGCCTCGGCTGCCCTGGCCATCGTCGCCGGATCATTGCCGAGAATTTGCGCCCCGACGGGATGCTCGTCGTCGTGGGGTTTGAAAAGGGGATTCTTCAGAAGCTTGGGATGAGGGGCGCTTTTGGCCAGCATGACGCCGGAAAACGTCAGAGGCGCTCCGAAATCGAGGGCCAAACGTCTCATGGCATAGTCGCTGTAGCCGCTTAGAGGGGCCTGGATGAAAGGAACGTTGAGATTAAGGTTGCCTATCGTTAACATGGTCAATGGTCAACCTTCTTTCTTATCGTTCGGGATTGTAGCCGCGACGCATGAATTGCAGGTCGTCGGTGCCGTCGGTGACGGGCCACCGGATGCAATCGGGGTAGGGCACGAACGTCATTTCCAGCGTGCTCTTTTGCTTCCACTTATGCTTGACCGCGTGGCCGTCGGAGAAGGCCAGCACGCTGAGCTGTCCGTGCCGCACGACAATCGGGTCCCACCATCGGTCCCCCTGCTTCTCCAGGTTCCAGGATCCCCAGTTGTGGCCGCCCACGTCGGTTTTCTCTTCGAGGAAGACGTACTTGACGCCGGGATTCTTGATTTGGGTGAGCTTTTTGTAGGACGGGTATCCCCACTGTTGCGTCAACCAGCTATTGGCACCGGTGCCGACGTCGCCGTTCATGCCGCCGGGAATGCCGTAGCTGCGATGCGTCATCTCGGTTCGATGTCTGCGATCACCCGGGCAGTGATAGAGATCGACGTCCTGCACATAGGGGAACAAGGCCCCGCGTTCGCAGCCGCGTTTCTTATCTTCTGTTGTAGCTGCGACGCCCGCGACGACGGTGCCATCCTCGGTCTGCGGCAGCTCGACCCAGTCATAGCCCCGGCTGGGCGAGGAGGCATGCCCGTCGTGGCCCCCGATGAGCTTGTCGTCGTTGTCCTGGGCGTATATGATCCAGGCCAGGACGAGCTGGTGCTGATTGGACAAACACACGCTGCCCGCTGCCTGCCTCCGGATCCTCCGCATGGCGGGCATCATAATCCCCATCACGATGGCAACGATCGCAATGACCACCAGTAGCTCGATGAGTGTGAAACCGTATCGACGATTCATAACGGCGCCTCTCATAAAACAATCCTGACCGCTCCCGACTATTATAACCGGCTGATTGTTCTCTGATCAAGATGACGTACAGAAATACCCATTTATTATGCCGGAATTTTTCTCGGAAATTTTTTTAAAGATTCTTTTAATCTATTCGATAATGATCTTTGAAGTGAATAATATCCGTTGTGAATTTTGGATGTTTAAGGATTTATTCTTTTGGGGGCTTTCAACAGAGTGATAGTAGAGTGTTTGGTATGCTCTGTAGGAAGGCTCATTGACAAGTAAAATGATAGCGGGATTATTGGTTTAGATTTTAAGCATCACTTCACGATTCTGAGCTCATGCAATTCTTAACCGCAGGAATTCACTTTGACTACGTTTGATCATGCCAAGAACCGTTCGGACCTGCCAACGCAAACCGAAGATTTTTGCGTTATATTTTTACTGCAATCATCAACAATGTTTCTCATCAAAAAGTATATGGTCGGACGGCCATGTCTTATGAAGATGATGCTGTATTCACCCTGAGCATCTCGCGCAGACCGATAATCGATTTCGCTATCATAGCCGGCAACGGTGGAAAATGCTCGATGGTACTTTTATTCATCACGGGTGCCAAGGTGTTCTCAAACGTATTCATGTCCACACCTGGCCCTCGTATCGTGATCCAGAAAAGTACCGTATGATGGCCGCAATCGACAATTTGGGCCAAATTCAACAACGGTTTTGATCGTAGGTTTCAAATTGTTTTGAGCATTTTTTATAGGCGAAGCATCGGATTATTTCTCCAGCCAAGCCGGTGGGATTGAATTCTGTTTACTTGATTGCCGTATTCTTGCGGGGGATGTATGCGCTGACTTCAAGGAACTGAATGGCGATGCACGAAAGCAACACAAAGTGAAAAATTAGGCGTTTGATAAAGGGTTATGTCAAAGCATCCCAGGTGAAACTTTAAGGAGAAAAATATGTTAGCCATCAAGAACAACATCATGTCAGCGAACGCGGCTCGACATTTGGGCCGAAGCTACGACAATCTGGCCCAATCGGTCGAGAGGTTGTCGTCAGGTTTGCGTATCAACAGCGCCAAGGATGACGCCGCCGGTCTGGCCGTCCGCGAATTGATGCGTGCCGACATTGCCGTGCTCCAGCAGGGCTCGCGAAACGCACTGGACGGTATCAGTATGCTCCAAACGTTCGAAGGGGCAATGGGAAGCATCGATGACGCTCTTGTGCGTTTGAAACAGTTGGCTGAGCAGGCCGCCACCGGATCCTATTCCAGTGCCCAGCGAACGATTATGAACAACGAGTTCGACGAGATGGCGGCCGAGATCAATCGTATCGCCGGCGCGGTCGATTTCAACGGCAATCAACTGCTCAACAGCGCTACGGCCACGATATCGATTCAATTCGGCGCGGCTACAACCGACAAGATTGACATCACGGGCAGCGATATGACCAGCAGCGCGCTGGGCCTTACCACGGCGAGCATCAGCACGGCCGCCAGCGCCCGGGCCGCTCTGGCGACCGTCGGGACCGCCATCACGACCAAAGACGCCGCCCGCGCCGCATTCGGTTATAAGATAAACCGTTTGGAAAGCACCATTTCGGTCATCAATAATCAGATCGAGAACCTGATGGCCTCCGAATCCCGGATTTCGGATGTCGATGTGGCCACCGAAATGGCTACCATGACCCGAAACCAGGTCCTGGCCCAAGCCGGCGTCGCCATGTTAGCCCAGGCGAATACCATGCCCCAGATGGCACTAAGTCTGCTGAGATAAACGCGACATCATTCGCACATTGAAATGATTCATCCAGGGAAGATGATTTGTGTTTTCACGAGGTTGGTCATTTTCCTATGGATTGAGGGCCGAGGCGTTCACAATCCTCATACAAAGAGAACGGAGCGTGGCCCCAAGGAGCCGATATGATACAAGGAACCAAAGCCTATCAGGACAGCGCGGTGACCACCCAAAGCAAAGGCCGCCTCATCGTTCTGCTCTACGACGGCGCGATCAAGTTCATGAAGCTGTCGATTAAGGAGTTGGAGGCGAAAAATTACGAAGCCAAGGGACGGTATATCAACAAGGCCCTGAGCATTATCAAGGAGCTCGACGCGATCTTAGATACGAACGCCGGGGGCGAAATGGCCGCGAACCTTCGTAAGCTTTACAGTTTCATGACGAGGCACCTTTCCGAAGCCAACATCAAGCGCGATCCGCAGATGATCCGCGACGTCATCAAGCTCATGGAAGAGCTGAACCAGAGCTGGA
>Ga0272442_10006478_pt1 | contig 15375 bp, 13 predicted proteins | sample SSMForm2O_FD_200262 | JGI IMG/M metagenome (GOLD analysis project Ga0272442, IMG submission 200262) | Marine sediment archaeal communities from Little Sippewissett salt marsh, Falmouth, MA, United States - SSM-Form-2O | ecosystem: Environmental > Aquatic > Marine > Wetlands > Sediment ...
CGGTGAACGGCCCGAAGTGCTCGCGCGCGGCGCCAAGTTCCCCATGGCGCCGGCCATTGACGTTTTCGTGAAAGCTTATACGACGTACAGCAACGAAACCCTCGCCGAATACATCGAGAAAGCCGACGACGAGATGAAGCCCCTCCTCCAGGCCGCGCTGGAATGGTCCCTGGCGGTGAACAAGACCATCGCGCGCATGGTCCACGACGTTCCGCCCTTCCCCGGCGTCCGCGAGTCGCTCCAAAAGGCCGCCGCAAGGGCCGACATGATCGTCGTCAGCCAAACGCCCACCGAGGCGCTGGAACGCGAGTGGAAGGAACACGACATCGCGCGATTCGTCCATGCCATCGCGGGGCAGGAATTCGGCAAAAAGGGCGAACACCTTGCGCTCGCGGCTGGCGGAAAATTTCCAGCCGGGAAAATCCTGATGATCGGCGACGCGCCCGGCGACTACAAGGCCGCGCGAGAAAATTCCGCTCTCTTCTGCCCGATCAACCCGGGCGACGAGGAGGCGTCGTGGAAGCGGTTCCTCGACGAAGGACTGGACCGGTTCTTCGACGGCGCCTTCGCGGGCGAGTATCAAAAGACGCTCCTCGCCGAGTTCGAGGCGTGTCTGCCGGAGAATCCGCCCTGGGCGTGAGCGACGGTTTCCGCCGGGCGATGCGTCGCGTCGGTTGGAGAAAACGGGCCGGTCGAGGCTTGCCTCACGCCGGCGCATGAACCCCTCGTGCGTCGGATACGGCCGAGACCGGCCCGCTTCTCACGCGGCCTTGACCGCGTTCCGACGCCGTGCTAACATCGAAATGCGGTATGTGATTGCGCCGCGAAGTCCGCAAGTGATATGGAGCAAAAGAGTTGCCGAAAGCCTTCGTTGGCCGGTTCGAAAAAATTCTCGGCGAGTTGCACGGCGTCCTCTCCCAAATGGACACGCGTTCGGTTGACCGGCTGTGCCGGGCGGTTCTTCGCGCCAAGCGCGTCTTCCTCTTCGGGCAGGGCCGAACGGGCCAGATGACCCGCGCCTTCGCCGTGCGCCTCATGCACCTCGGCATGGACGTCCATTTCGTCGGCGAGACCACGACCCCCCCCATCACGCGCCGCGATCTGTGCCTCGTCAATTCCGGAACGGGCAAGACCCGTTTCGTGTACCACGTCGCCGCGGCGGCCAAGGCGGCCGGCGCGAAACTCGCCACGATCACGGCCCATCCCGAAGCGCGAATCGCCCAAATGGCCGACATTGTCGTGGTCGTTCCCGCGCCGACCAAGGGCGAAGTCCCCGGACAGAAGACCTCGAAGCAGCCGCCGGGATCGCTTTTCGAACAGGCCGCGCTTCTTGTCATGGAAGCGATCGTCATGGCCCTGATGAGCCGGCTGCGAATCACCGCGCGCACCCTGGCGAAGAGGCACGCGAACATCGAATAACCGCAGCTCCGGCCCCTCGTAAAGGACAACGCCCATGCCCGCCGACGCCCCGCCGCCGAATCCGCCCGCCGATTCGATCGAACAAAGCGACGAGTCCTCCCGTAAGACCGACTGGCGACTTGTCGCCATCGTTGCGATTGCGCTGTTACTGGTCGTCGCCGTATACGTCAACCGGCGCTTCTACGCGAAGCCGCCGTCAGAGGAACAGCCGGCCGGGGAGGTTTCGCCCGAAACCCGCCCGCCGCCGATGTCGCCCGTCGAGCAATATGCAAACGTGAAGCGAGTGCGCGAACTGATGGCGGGGGATGAGGTCTTTCACGCCGGAGCGAAAGTCTATATCGTTGCCCGTCCCCCGTCGCGCGTTCGAGACAAAGATCGCTCCAACGCGCTTCCGGGCGAACTGTTCGACGTGACGCGGCGGATCGAGGGGATCGGTCCTTTGATGCTGCACCGGCGCCGCCTGTTCAATCCGAAACCCGTGCCGATATTTGCCGACACGTTTCCGGCCCTGGGATTGGCCGAAGACGTGAAGATGGTCTTCAGCACGGCAACCGCCGAAGGCGTCGCCGAAAAAACGTCCGACTCCAGACTTGTCATCGGAGTAACCGTTGGGGGAGAGGCGAAAGCCTATCCCCTCGGGTTCGCCAACTTTCACGACGTGATCAACGATACCGTCGGGGGCAAGCCGATTCTTCTCTGCTGGAGCGCCCTCGCGATCAACGCCTCCGCCATGGAGCGCCCCGTCGCGAACGGAACGCCCGACGCGTTCGGCTCGGCCGGTCTTCTCTATCAGGGCGCCATCGTCGCCTATGACGCGAGGACCCGCTCGCTCTGGTCGCCGCTTCTGAGGGAGTGCATCGCCGGAGAGCGCGCCGGCGAAACCCTGCCGCCTGTTCCGACCCTCCTGACCAGCTGGAAGGAATGGAAGGCCACGCATCCGGACGCCCTGATCCTGACGGGAACGGAGCCGGCCCTCGACCTGCCCTACGACACCAACCCGGCATTCCCCATGCCCGACTATCCGTCCAACTCGATCGTTCTCTATCCGGCGTACGGATTTGATCTCACCGGCTCGCCGATGAACGTGAAAACCGCCGTGTTCGGCGTGACCGGTCCCGACGGAGAAACCGTCAAGGCCTATGCGCTCCCCCTTCTGCGCAGGACGACTGAGGCGTTCGAGGATGAGATCGGCGGGGCCCCTGTCGTCATCGCGTATGACGCCGCGACGAACGTCCTGACCGCGGCCGATTCCGACGGAAAAAGTCTCCTCGTCGAGGGCATGTTCTGGATGAACTGGGTCGGGACGCATCCGAACACCGAAATCTGGCGGAAGGACGAGATGCCCTATCCTTTCGCGGAGAAGACCGAACCCGCCGAGAGGCCGACCGAGGCCGTTGCGGACCCCGCGAGCGTCCCCGGCGCGGCTGCCCGACCCGAGGATATGGCTCCGGAGATTCCCGCGCAAACCGAAAAAGACGATACATCCGATTCCGACTGACCCGGCCCTTGCGTGCGGCTAGCCGCTTCGCCCGCCGGGCATGAATGAAACTCGACAACCTCTTTTCCGGCAATGAGTTAGCACGCGACCAGCCGGGGCGACTGCGTTCCCTTCGCGCTCCACGATACCCGAAATTCGCAATAAGGCTGTGACAAAATGCACAAGCCGTTCTTCGCAGAAAGCCAAGGCGTATCTCCTTGACGTCGCTTGACATCCTATACCGGACAAGAAAAAGGAAATTTTTGTTGACCGCACGCAACATGTCTCATAGAATGTTCACCGGTCGGTAAGCGTACGACATTTTAGCAGAAGGAGGGTAATCAAACCGTCGGATGCGCCGCTGAGGGCACATCGTTACCGAGTGGAAGAATTCGTTTCTTCACAGCTCCGCGCCGCCGGCACAAGACGAGCGAAAGCCGGCTGCGGGCAGTTGCGCATCCCGATCCCCGACGTGCTTGATGTTTCCCCCGGACGCCGTCCGACCCGGATACCCGACAGCGTTTCGCATGGGTTCCCGGACAGCGCCAGGGCCGTTATCCCCGGGCAATGTCCCTGTCGGGAAGAGCACGTTAGGAGACGCAAATCATGGCTAGAGGTAAAGTCAAGTGGTTCAGCGATCAGAAGGGGTATGGATTCATCACCCCGGATGACGGCGGCAACGAAGTGTTCGTGCATCACACCGCCATTCAAGGCGGCGGGTTCCGAACACTGGCCGAAAATGAACCCGTGGAATTCGAACTGGAGAGCGGCGAAAAAGGGCCGCGCGCCAGCAATGTCGTAAAGCTCGGCTGACTTTTACAGACTTCTATCATCTCCGGGAGGCCGCTGTTGCAGAGGGGATCGGCAACGGCGGCTCCCGTGTTATTGGGGCTCTGAAGCATGGGCGCTTGACACTTCCGGCGGCGGTGCGGGATACTGAAGACACGCATTGGCAATCCATCCGGCTCGCGGGAGATCTACAAATGTTCACGATCATCGCCGAGAAGATAAACATGACGCGAAAGCGCGTCCGCAAGGAGGTCTGGGACCGCAACGCGAATTACATCGCCAGGCTCGCGAAGGCCCAGGAGGCGGCAGGCGCCACGCATATTGACGTGAACGCCGGGGGCGACCCGGCCAAGGAAGTGGACGACATGAAATGGCTGGCCGAAGTCGTATCGAAGGCCGTCGAACTCCCGCTCTCGTTCGACTCGAGCAATCCCGACGCCTTGCGCGCGGGCCTCTCGGTCCGCAATCGCCCCGGCACATTCGTCAACTCCATCACGGGCGAGAAGGAACGCATCGAAAGCGTGCTTCCGCTGGTCAAGGAGTTCAACACGAACGTCATCTGTCTGACCATGGACGACAACGGAATGCCCGAGGACCTCGAAGGCCGCGTCCGCATCACCGACGCCCTTGCCGAACTGCTGACCGAGAACGACATCGGACTCGACCGCGCCTACTTCGATCACCTCGTGCGGCCGGCCTCCACCAATCCCGGCCAGGCCGGATATATCCTTGCCGCCGTCCGCCGCACCAAGGAAAAATATCCCGAAGCGCACATCGCGCTGGGCCTGAGCAATATCTCGTTCGGCGTTCCGGGGCGGAACAATCTCAACCGCGTATTCTTCGCCATGCTCGCCGCCGCCGGCTGCGACGGCGTCATCATTGACCCCACCGAGGAGGGCATGATGAGCACCCTGCTCGCCTCCGAGGCCGTGACGGGCACCGACGAGTACTGCATGAATTATCTCACGGCCTATCGCGCGGGGAAGTTGTAGGGGCATCGTGACGGCATGAACGCATTCGGTCGAGGCGATTGAACCATAAGGAATGGGGAAAAAGACATGACGCCGAAGAAGATCGCATACAAGCCCGTCGAGGGCGACACACTTCACCTGTACGTCTTCGACGCGCGGGCGGATGCGACGGCCGGCCCTGCCGTCCCGGCCATCGTTTTCTTCTGCGGCGGCGGCTGGACGGCGCGTAAGCCCGAGCAACTGTTCCCCCACTGCGAGTATTTCGCGTCGCGCGGCCTGTTTGCCGCGTCGGTCGAATATCGCGTCGCGGACCTGCACGGAACGAGCCCCTTCGAGTGTGTGGCCGACGGGAAATCGGCCATGCGCTTCGTGAGAGCCCACGCGGCCGAACTGGGCGTTGACCCCGCCCGGATCCTGGCCGGCGGAGGATCGGCGGGGGGGCATGTGGCCGCCTGCACGGCCGTGATCGAAGGCTTCGACGAGCCCGGCGAAGATACGTCCGTTTCGGCGCGGCCGGAGGCCCTCGTGCTCTTCAATCCCGCCCTCGACACGACCCGCAGCGACTCGATTCGGAAATTCTTCAAGGGCCGCGAACGGGAAGTCTCGCCCCTTCATCACGCCGACGCCCAAACGCCGCCCACGATCATCCATCACGGAACGAACGATCAGATCGTCCCCGTGGAGACCGCCCGCGCGTTTCGGGACCGCGCCGTCGAGACGGGCGTTCGCTGCGAACTCGTCCTTTATGAGGGACAGGGACACGGCTTCTACCACTACGGGCACGACATCGAAATCTACAAGGAGACCGTGCGGGCGTCGGACCGGTTCCTCGCCGAATTGGGGTTTCTCGACGGCGAGCCGACGATTTGACCTGGTCAGCTCACCGCGGAGACGCCGAGGACGCAGAGAAGAGCTTCGATAAGGCTCGGCATTCCGAGGGAATACGTCCCGGACTGTTGAAGGATGGGAAACCAAGGCGCGCCGACGGACGGGACTATGACCGCTCGTGCAGTTCCACGACCCCGATGCGGAAGAGACGTTCAAGCTCGGCAAGGACCGTCCCACCGGCGGCCTCTTCGGCAAGCGCCTCGGTGACGGCGGGGATGGGCATCGGTTCCGAGATCGCGTCGAGAACCGCGAGGCTCAGCGCGTCGGCGTCATGCCCCTTGCCGCGAAAATAGATCGTCGCTTTCGTCAGTTCACCCGTCGCCTGCGCGACGGTCTCGACAAGCGCTTCGGGGCTCGCTTGGACGGAAAACCGCGTCCGTTCCTCCCCGGCGGGCCACGGCGTTTTCGTGACCAGAAACGGACCCATCGCCAATGCGTCCATGTCGCTATCGAGGAACGTCCAGAGCGCGTCGTCCGGCGTCTCGACGATCGCTTCGCCGGCGGTGTTGAAAGACGTGTTCAAGACGAGCGGCAACGACGTGATTGCCTCGAAATGCCGGATCAGGTCGTAATAAAGCGGGTTTTCGCGCCGCTCCAGCCGTTGCAGGCGTGCCGTTCCGTCCACGTGCGTGACGGCGGGAACGGCACCGCGCTTGTCCGGTCGGACGGGCACGGCGAAAGACATATACGTGCTCGGACTCGACTCCTCAAAGAATCGTTCCGCTTCCTCGGCGAGCACCGTCGGCGCGAACGGCCTGAACCGTTCGCGGCGCTTAACCTTGACGTTGAGCCGATCCGGCATGTCGGGCAGGCCGGGGTGGGCGAGGATGCTTCGATTGCCGAGAGCACGCGGCCCGTACTCGCTTCGTCCCTGGAACCACCCGACCACCTTACCCTCCGCAATCAGTCCCGCCGTAACGAGGGCGATGTCTTCCGGCTCCGAGACGGCAATCCTTGTTTTCGCCTCCCGCAGGGTCTTCCGCATGCGCTCCGCGTCGTACTCGCCGCCGAGATAGGGCGTCAGCGCAACGGGTCGAGGTTTTCCTCGCGCGCCCGTTTCCTTGCAGAATCCGAACGCGGCGCAGCCGAACGCGACGCCATCGTCGCCGGGCGCGGAGGGCACGAACACGTTGTCGAATCCGCTTTCGGCCGCCACGCGGGCATTGAGCTGGCTGTTGAGCGCCACGCCGCCGGTCAGAATCAGGTTTTTCGCGCCGGTCTTCTTCCGAAGGCGGAGGAGGAAGTCGAGCGCGACCGTCTCGAGGTCGCTCTGAATTGTCGCGGCGAGCGTCCTGTTCAAATCAGCCGATTCCGTCTCGTCCCATGCTCGTGCCGGAACCAGGGCGTCGAGATATTCCCAATTGATGCACAGGTCTTCAAGCGGACCCGTCATGATCGGCCGGGCCGGATCGGGCTCGCCATGGCCGGCCAGGCCCATGACCTTGCCGCAGGCGTTCCAATCGCCGAAAATATGGCTGGCGATGCGGCTGTACACTGCGCCGAGGCTTTCCATGTTCTCGAAGCCGTAGTTGTAGAGAAGGCTGGGGCTCCGCAACGGGCTCCAGCGTTTCCACAGCCGTTTGATCTCGCGGCCCGAGAACAAGTACGCCGACTCGGCCTCGCGCCATCGGGACGGTTCGGAGACGCTGCCGGGAAACTCGGCGAACCCCGCGGCGGTTTCGGCAGCCGACTCCGGTGCATAGCCAGCCGAGTCCGGCGCCTCGACGTCGGCGCGAAGGCTGCCCATGCCGTCCATGACAACAATGACGCCCTCGTCGAAAGGCGAGGCGAAAAACGCCCCATACGCGTGCGCGAGGTGGTGGGTGATCTCCACCTTAAGTCCCGGGCAACGCGCCTTGGCGAGGTTGTACTCGTCGAGATATGTCGCCGGGCAATAGTGAACGCCCGTCGCGAACGGCAGGCGGCGTTCAAAATCGCCGATTCGGAAAAGATGGCAGTTTTCAACGATGAGCCCGATGTCTTGCAGCCTCGCGCCGGTCTGTTCGAGGGCGCAACGGAGCAGTTGGGCGATGTCGCCGCCGTCGTACTTCTTGCGCGTCAGGCGCTCGCGCGCCATCGCGAACAGGACATTGCCCTCGCCGTCGAGAAGCGCGCAAGCGGTGGACTGGGAGTACTTGTTCACGCCAAGGATCAGCGGCGGCATCGCGTCTGCTCCGAGAGAACGGGCGGCAAAGGCCATAGTCTAATCGGCACGCCGCCAGCCCGCAAGCATGCGCAAAGAGGCAATATATCGGTGGAAGTGGTAACATAGGCGGGCAGGCGCAGGCGATGTTGCGAGCAAGCCATAAGACAGGGGAGGAAAGCGCATGAATCGAAACAAATGGTTGATAGCGTTGGTCTTGCTGGCCGTCCCGGCCGCCGGTGTCTTCGGATATTTGCTGGGGCGCGCCGCAAGAACGTCCGAGACGGAAACCGAACTTGCCGTGCGCGTACCTTTCGAGGCGCCGCACCCAATCACGCCGGAGTTGGTAGCCCGCCTGAATATCCTGATTGACGAAGGCGACTCGACCGGCGTTGCCGATTTGCTCCGCACCACGCCCAAGCTGGCCGAAGCTCGCGACAAGGTTCGGGCGACGCCCTTGATTACGGCGGCCTATCGGGGCGATGTGGAAATATGTCGGCTGCTCATGCTCGCGGGCGCCGACGTTAACGCGCGGAAAGAAGACGGGTGGTCGGCGCTTCATTTTGCCGTAGAACGCGACGAGATGGAACTGGCTCAGCTCCTGCTCGACAACGGAGCGGATCCAAACATTCGTAAGAACGATGACGGAACCCCGCTGCACGCGGCCGTGAGGCAAGGCCGGTTGGAGATGGCGAGACTCCTGATTGCTAAGGGAGCGGATGTCAACGCAAGAAAGAAGGACGGCTGGACGCCGTTGCGCTTTGCGCGGACGGGCAAGCACGAGGCCGTCGAGCAGTTTCTTGTCGAGCACGGCGCGACGGAGTGATCGCCGAGGCAAGCCCGCGGTTGCTTCACATGGCACCGCGGAAACAACTGTTCAAAGAGCCACGCCGCCCTTCCAGAGCAGCCACGTCATCTCTTCTTCGAACGTGCCCAGGTTGGGATAATCGTACGTCGTGCGGGGATCGTCCAGGAGCGACGCGGCACCCATGTTGAGCCCCGCCCGCTTCGCCCGGTTGACGATGTCCAGCCCCAGCAAGGAAAAATTGGCCCAGCGTCGCGATTGCCGCCGTGTGCCCAGATACGCGTAATTGAACTTTTCCCCCTGGATACGGTAGCGCGCGGCAGGCGTCTCGACAACAATGTCGAGCAGCAGCTTCCACTCGCTTCCATGCTCGTATTCCTTCTCGGCGACGACCGTCTTTGTCACGCTCCCGCGATAGCCGACGTTGACCTTCGTGGTGAAGCGGGTCTGATATTCCCGCCGGCCCATGTTCACGCGCCCTGCGGCGACGAGAACGACGGCGTCCCAGACCACACGTTGCGCCCGGCCGTACATGTCGCTGAAGGAAATGCCCCCATCGCTGACGACGGCGCGCGGAAGGCGCTTGACGCCGGGCAACTTCGGCAAGACCGTCTGATTCACGATTTCGGTCTCCACGCCTTCGGCGGCCAGCGCCCGTTGGAGTGTCCGCGCCCGGTCCCCGGGAAGGTTTCGCACAAGAATGCCGAAGGCGTCCCGCGTGAGGCGGACGGCGTCCATCGCGGTGAGTTCCGGCAGCGCCTCGAAGGCACGAACCATTTGCTCCGGGGACGGTGGGGCCAGGTCTTTTTGCGCAATCGCATAGGGCACGGCTCTTCCTCCCCATCGGGTCGCGCGCCGTTTCCGATCGCCGTGAGGCGCCGCTCAACACCATGCCTTCACCCCTCGCCTTTGTCAAGTGCGTTCGATACGTTGCTTGTGACGGCGAGCGAAAGCGACTATCATGCCTGCACCGAGAATACGACCTGTTGTTTCAAGGAGACGCTGCTCTCATGACGTTCGATCCGACCGGCCTGCGCGCCGTGGTTTTCGATTATGGAAGCACCCTGATCCAGTTCGGCGAGCGCCAGATCGCCGCGTGCGACCGCGCCTTGCACGACGCCCTTCAAGCGATCTACGGCGCGGTTCCGGCCGAGAAAGTGAAGGAAATCCGCGACCTCGACCGCCGCGCGCCGTATGGCGGCGATTTTCTGGAAAACGACATGGCTGCGATGACCGCCAACCTGGTGCGAAACCTTTACGGCATCGAGCCGTCGCCCGCGGATCTCGACCGCCTCCTGCGCGTGCGTTACGCGTCCTTCGTCGAACAGGTCGAGGTCGAGGACTACGTGCCGGAGCTTCTCGAAGCCCTCTCGCGCGATTTCAAGCTGGGCCTTCTCTCCAACTATCCGGACGTTCCGGCCCTTCTCGACAGCGTTCGCAAGATCGGCCTGTACGATTTTTTCGATGCGATTGTCGTCAGCGGCGAAGTCGGGCGCGTGAAGCCGCACGCCTTGCCCTTCCGCACGATTCTGGACCGCCTGGCCCTCGAGCCGCCAGAAGTCATCTACGTCGGCGACAACTGGCTGGGCGATATCCAAGGATCGAAGCGCCTCGGCATGCGCGCGGCGCACATCGTGCAGTGGGACACGCCGGAGGTCTTCGAGCCTCAACCGGGTGACCACGAACCGGACCTGATTGTTCATCACTTGACGGATCTCTTGAGATATCTTAAGCGCGACGCTTGCGCGAGATAAAAAGATGCCGGACGTTTTCTTCTACGAAGCCTTCGCCGAGGAAGCCGAGCAGCTCAAGCGCGGGCTCGACGGTTCCTTTACCGCGGAGTTTGCGTGGGAGACGATCCAGGAACGCGGGGATAAAATGCCTTCCGCGCGCATCGTCAGCATCCGCACGCAGTCGGAAATTCCCGCCGATTGGGCCGGTCGCGTTGACGCGATCCTCGCCAGGGCAACGGGATACGACCATCTTGTCGCCTGGCGTCGGGCGACGAGGGCGAACGTGCCGTGCGGATACCTGCCCCTGTACGCGGCCCGTGCCGTCGCCGAGCACGCGCTGATGACGTGGCTGGCGCTCGGCCGGCGTCTCAAACGTCAGCAACGGCAGTTCGAGGATTTTCGGCGCGACGGCCTGACGGGAAGCGAATTCGCGGGCAAACGGCTGCTGGTGGTCGGAGTGGGAAACATCGGGCACGAAGTCGTGCGCATCGGCCGCGGACTGGGGATGGTCGTGGAAAGCGCGGACATTGTCCACCGGCATGACGACGTGGATTACGTTGACGCCGAGAAGGCGCTTCCGGAGGCGGACGTTATTGTATGCGCCATGAACCTGACGCCCGAGAACGAGAATTATTTCGACTACGCGCGCCTGCAAAAGGCCCGCCCCGGCGCGATCTTCGTCAATATCGCGCGCGGCGAGCAATCGCCGGCATCGGACATGCTGCGTCTGCTCGAAGAAGGCCGCCTTGGCGGCGTCGGTCTCGATGTCTTCCGCGACGAACCCGCGCTCGGCGTGGCGCTCCGGGCGGCAAAGCGGAATCTGTCGGCCGAAGGCGAAGCGGTGATGGCGCTTGCCGAACGCGACGACGCGATCCTCACGCCGCACAATGCCTTCAACACGCGCGAGGCGGTCGCGCGGAAAGCGGGCCAGAGCATCGAACAGATCGCCCACTTCCTGACGCACGGACGATTCAAGTGGCCCGTGCCGTAGGGACAACAGGGGCGGTTGACGGGGCTGCGTAAGGAAAACGACGGGGCGGGGTTCTTGTCTCAGAAACCCCCAACGGAGGCCGCGGCATGAACTTCGTCCTGAAACACTTCGCATCCGGCCACGCGCTCTTTGCCGGCGCGGCAATTCTCGTCCTGGCGGTTGGGGTCGGTACGCTTGATCGGGAGCGCACGCGCCGCGTTTTCACGCGCCTCACGGCCCTCATCGGGTTGATAGTCATCGGCATGTCCGCCGCCCCGCTTCCGCGTTGGCTTTACTTCGTCTGGTTTCCTCTGGTCTTCGTCTGGCTGTTTCTCGGAGAGCGCGTCGGTGAGAGACGCGCACGAGCGGCTTTGGCGACGGCCGTGGCGGTCGGGTTGCTCTCGATTCTCGCCGTCGGTCTTGAGTTGCCCCGGCATTTCGCCCCGGAGATTCGGCCGGGCGATTATGAGAGCGTCTACATTATCGGCGATTCCATCACCTCCGGAATCGGCGAGAAGGAGACGTGGCCGGATTTCTACGCCGCGCAATGCCCGGTGCAGGTAGTCGACCTGTCCCGCGCGGGCGAGACGGTCGAGTCGGCGTTGAGCATGACCGGGGACATGACATCGTCCAACGCGCTTGTCATTCTGGAAATCGGCGGCAACGACATGCTCGAATCAGCGGCTGGGGAGAAATTCGAGGCCGATCTGGACGCCCTGCTCGGCGAGGTGTGCGCCCCCGGCCGGACCGTGATCATGCTGGAGTTGCCCCTTCTGTTCATGAAGAACCGCTTCGGCCGTGTTCAGCGGAGCCTGGCGCGCAAATACGAGGTTGCGCTGATTCCCAAGCGCCGTTTTGCGGCCGTCCTCACGGCCAAGGACGCCACAGTGGATGGGCTTCACCTCTCGGCCGCGGGGCACGAACGCATGGCGCGGATGATGTGGGAATCCACCGCGAGCGCATTCCGCGCGGAGTGAATTCCGCTTCGCGATCCTTGATCCTCGATCGCACGCCCCGATCCGTTCACTCTCCACTCATCAGAGCCATTTGCGATGTTCGCTGACGCTCCGTGTTGCCGTGTCATTCTGAGGCAAAGCCGAAGAATCTTTCAGTCAAACTGGCGTCCTTTTCGCGAAAGATCCTTCGCTTACGCTCAGGCCTGCCCTGAGCGAAGTCGAAGGGATGACGAATATCGCAAATGGCTCCATCACTCCCCATTCATCACTTTCCCTTTCTTTGACACGCCGCCGAATGATGCTATCATGTCGCCCGCAAGCAAGTTCCACGGCGTCCTATGGTTAGAGGCAAGCGGAGCCGCCCGTGATCCCGACGACCCTCCAGCGCTACGTCCTGCGCGAGACGCTCCGTGTCGCGCTGCTGGCGGCCATCGCCCTGAGCGCCATCATCTTCGTCGGCGTGGGCGTTTCGATGGTTCAGCGCGGGGTGAGCGTCGTGCAACTCTGGGGGCTCATTCCCTTCCTGGTGGCGTTCAGCCTACCCTACGCCGTGCCCTGCGCCTTGCTCGTGGCGGCGGTGTTCGTCTTCGGCCGGTTGAGCGGTTCGAACGAGATTACCGCCATCCGCGGCACGGGGATCAACCTGAACCATGTCATCGTTCCGCTCCTGATCGTGGCCGTGCTGGTGTGCGGCGGGACGTTCTGGCTGAATCATTATCTTCTTCCCTGGGGAAACGCGCGCAAGAACGAGATGGGCAAGGAACTCGTCGGCCGCGCTCTCACCCAGATCGGCAGCGTCCAGAAGGTCTTTCCGATCGGCGATTACGTCATCTACGTCGGACGCGCCGAGGAAAAGGCGACCCTCTGGCAGAACGTGGCCGTCATCGAGTTCGCCGACGACGAGTTTCCCTCGCGCATCATGATCGCCAAGCAAGCCCATTGCGCCGTGGACGAAGAGAACGAAGAGGTCAAGCTGTTGCTCCTCGACGCCGTGCTCATTCAGCCGAAACTGGGCGGCGATCTGGAAAGTCAGGCGCCCCGCGCCAGTTTCGCCAGAATCTCGCACACGATTGACCTGAGCGAGGGACGCCGCCCCTCGGAGCGGCCGAAATACGCGCAGCTGCCCGAACTTCTCGACCGCATCGAGGATCTCGAAACGGCCGCCGCTGAGATTCACCGCACCTTCGACGACCCGGCCGCGCTCGAGCACCCCCGCCAGGCGCGAGAGGCCGCTGAGAAGCGAATGGACGCGGCTTGGCGCGAGGTCCAGCGGGTGGACGAGAATATCGCCAAGTGCCGGAACGAATTGAAAGAGGCCGAAGCCGCGGTCCAAGAAGCCGAAGATTTAACACTGGAAACCAAGGGCGACGTGGGCGCCGCGCGTCAGGAACACGACGACCTCGCGGCGAAGATTACGGAACGCGAGCCGACCCTGGAGGCGATGAAGGCCGAATTGAAGTCGCTGATCGAAAACGAGGCGGAACCGGAACGTATCAAGGAGCGTCAGGAGGAAATCCGTAATGAAGCTCAGGCAATTGACGCCCTGCGCCTTAAGCTCGACGCCGCCGCGTTGGAGCTGGAGAAGAAAGAGGCTGTGCTAAAGGAAACCGAAGCGGCTCTAAACGCCTGCGAGAAAAAGGCCGAAACGGCCAGAGAGGCGCTGGCCGTTGCCGAAGAACGCGCCCAGTCCGCGCACGCGCGGTACGAAGCGGAGAAAGCGCGCGTGGGTCAGGTCAAGGACATCGAGTCGCTGCTCCGCGCCAAGACGGCGTTCCACTGGCGCAACGCCTCGGCCCTGACGACGCTCATCTTCGTCATGATCGGCATCCCCTTGGGAATTCTCTCCCGCCGCGGCAGCGTGCTGATGGCCTTCGTCGTGAGTTTCTTCGCCGTCCTCGTGCTTTATTACCCGCTCATGATGATCGCGAAGCTGGTCTCGCTCGACGGCTATGTGACGCCCTGGCTGGCGCAATGGACGCCGAACGTTGTCGTCGGCGGAATCGGGCTGTGGCTTCTGACGCGGGGAATTCGGAGATAGCGGTGCGCAAATTGGACCTATACATCGCGTTCAACTTCATTGCGCCGTTCGTCATCGCCACGGCGTTCATCACAGGGCTGTACATCGTCGGCGACGCGTTCGGCAAGCTGGACGATTACCTTGAGGAGGCCGGCGCCATCGGCGAGGCGCTCTCGCGCATGGTGCGGCTCTACCCTCTCCGCATCCCCGCGTTCGTCGCGCCCATCCTGCCCGTCGGCATGTTGTTCGGCGCGGCGTACGGCCTCGCGCAGCTCAGCGGGCGAAACGAACTGACGGCCATGAGAGCCTGCGGCATCGGCCTGTGGCGAATCCTCGCGCCGATCTACGTGACCGCCACGATGATCGCCCTGCTCGGCATGGCCAACCGCGAACTCCTCGTCCCCAAAGTGGAAGCCGCGACGGCCGGCGACGTGGCCCGCTGGACCGGAGAAGCGAAAAAATATAAGCCCGTGACGCTCTATCTGGAACGCGAGGAAACCCTGTTCACGATGCGGTACAATGTCGAGCGTCGGCACGCGCGATCCGTTTCCATTACGCGCCAAGCCACGGGCGAACACATCCGCGCGCTGGAGGCCCGTCCCGTCGCCGGCGGTTGGGAACTGACCGACGCGACCATCGGCGATCAGGCCTTTCCCCGGTTCACACTGAAGACTTCCCTTCGTCGCCACGAGGTGGAACGCGCGCTTGTTGACCCCGCCCTGTGCCCGATCGGGGATCTCCGCAACCTGATTCGCGCGGATCCGGCCAACCGCGCGTACCGGATGCTCTATCATGCCCGGCTGACGTATCCGTTCGTGGGGATTGTGCTCGTGGGGCTGGGCCTGCCGTTCGTGATCGGCCGCGAGCAGATTCAGCGGAGCCGCCTGCTCGGGGTAGGCGTGTGCGTCCTGATCTGCATGGTTTTCTACACCGTCGAGTTCATCGCGCGCGACCTCGGCGAGGCGGGGTATCTCCCCGCCGCCCTCGCCGCGTGGCTCCCGACGGTCGTCTTCGGCGCGCTCGGATTCTACCTTCTCGACACGCTCCACTCGTGAGTTTCAATTGCGGATCTCGACGTGACCGCCTCCGCAGTCCGCAATCCACGTTCACGCTTCAAGTTTCTCGAAGGCCCGCACACCCAGCGCAAGCGGGAGCACCGTCGCCACAGCCCCCACCAAAGCGCCCAGGATACAACCCGGCGCGATTA
>Ga0272442_10006479_pt1 | contig 15374 bp, 12 predicted proteins | sample SSMForm2O_FD_200262 | JGI IMG/M metagenome (GOLD analysis project Ga0272442, IMG submission 200262) | Marine sediment archaeal communities from Little Sippewissett salt marsh, Falmouth, MA, United States - SSM-Form-2O | ecosystem: Environmental > Aquatic > Marine > Wetlands > Sediment ...
CGAGAATGATGTCGTTGCTGCCGTTGCCCGGCGCCTGCTTCGCCCAGAAGGCCCAGGTAAAGTCGTTCTCCAGTGTCATCTGCGGAATGTCCCCGGCTCGAACGTAAGCCCCGGTCGCCGTGCCGTCGAAACTGATGACCGTCCCCCGCTCCACGTCCTCCACCCAAACCGACCCGTCTACGCCCAGGCCGCCGTTCGGGTCGCCGATCACGCCGTCGTTGCCACTGCCGGACAGATCAACGACCGTATCCCCCGCACCGTCGTTCAAAGGCCACCACCCCACAAGGTTGGGGTCGGCAGCGCTTGCCACGCTGGCGAAAGCCAGGCCCAACACCATGACAAACAAAGTCACACAGACCAGCCTCTTACACATGATGGTCCTCCTACCCAAAATTACCTCAGTGGAAATCTTTGCTCTGGCTACATGCCACAGCAACTGATGATAAATCTGACGCGTGTTCCACCATCTCTGTCCGGGGCAACCGGCTACGACGTGACCCGACCTCCTTCCTCCCACCCAAGATTCTCCATGGGGCGCCATTGAAGCCCACAGCCGCACGCTGCATGTCACATGATATCATGAAACTGGAGCAATGTGGTACCATTTTCTACCCGCAAAAAGCGGACCGCGCCCCTCCAGTCCCGCCCACTCCGCCGCCCTTGCCGCTGAAATCGCGGCATCGGCGCAAATCCAGCAATTCCCCCCCGCCGCCGAAACAACCCGCCAACAGCTCTCGCTTACCCTGCCCTGGATCGATCCGAACGCACGCCGAACACAACCGCCCTGGCAATCACCATTCGAACGTGCTAGAATCCCTCCATGAAGACGCCTCGCCAGCCAGTCTCAACGCGCTTATGCTCGCACCCCCCGAAAGGGAACGACCCACGAATCACGCTTCGCAGATACCCGCAATCCCCCACCCAAGCGAAAGGGACCCAACCATGAAACCGAACCGTGACAACATGACGCGCCGTCGCTTCCTCAAGACCAGCACCCACGCCACCGCCCTGGTAGGGCTTTCCGCTATCACGCGGGCATACGCGGCAGACAACGACCGCATCCGCGTTGGACTCGTCGGCTGCGGAGGCCGCGGCACGGGCGCCGCCCGGGATGCCATGACGGCCGGGCCCAACATTGAACTGGTCGCCATGGGCGACATTTTCATGCCCAAAGTCCAAGCCAGTCTCGCGAGCCTGTCGAAGCTCAGAGAAAACAATGCAGGCCTTCGCGCCAGTCTCAAAGTCAAACCGGACCATTGCTTCGCCGGCCTGGATGCCTATAAGAAGGTCATCGACTCCGGCATTGATTACGTCCTCCTCTGCACGCCCCCCGGCTTCCGGCCGGATCATATAGAGTACGCCGTCCGGAAAGGCGTCCACATCTTCGCCGAAAAACCCTGCGCCACCGATTCACCCGGCGTCCGTCGTATACTCGCCCTCGAGAACGAGATGAAAGACAAAGGCATTGCTCTCTTGTCCGGCTTCAACAGCCGTCACGTCTTCCACTACGCCGACCTCATCCAGGCCATTCACGACGGCCAACTCGGCGACGTCATGTCACTCTACGCCTACTTCAACACAGGCGACATCTGGTATCGCCAGCGCCCGGAGGGAATGTCCCTGCCCGAGTACCACTTCCACAACTGGTTCCACGTCGACTGGCTCTGCGGCGACCACATCGTCGAGCAGCATGTCCACAACCTCGACCGCTGCAACTGGATCATGCAGGCGCATCCCGTCCGCGCTTATGGCATGGGCGGCCGCCAGTATCACACCGACCGCGGGGGCAACATCTACGACCACTTCACCGTCGAGTTCGAGTACGCCAACGGCATCCGCATGACCAGCATGTGCCGCCAGATCAAGGGCACCGACACCAAGATCGGAGAAGAGATCGTCGGCACGAAAGGACGCGCCTCGCTCATCGGCCACAGGGCCCAGATCACCGGCCAGAATGCCAAGGTCTTCAGAGAGTACCCCAACCAGAACGAGAGCCACCGCCAGGAGCACATCGACTTCATCGCCGCCCTCCGACGCGGAGAGCTTCCCAACGACACCCGTTTCCTCTGCGAGTCGACCCTGACCGCCATCATGGGCCGCGAGTCCGCCTACACCGGCAAAAACATCACCTGGGACGAAATCCTAAACTCCCAGCTCGCTCTGACGCCCCCGGACATCGCCACCTGGGACGGCGCCATAAGACCCGTCCCCAGGCCAACGATACCCCGCGCCTAGCCAAGCCGCGCCGCCACGACACATGCGACCCCCAAGCCCGCCCAAGGCAGGCCGCACACCCCGCGCCAACATAGAATACGTCCACGTCCGCGAAGCAGCTTCTCCTTCACCGATTCCGGTGAGTATTCTCCACCGACAACGTCAACTCCAGATAGCCCCCATCTCCCATAAGCCATATATCGTCGCTCCCATTGCCGGTCTCCCCAACAAGATCCCATCCGGCATCCAGAAACGTATTCACGTCCCGCATTTCAGACGCGCCAACGCCACGGCCGCCGGCACTCGCAACCATCCCCGACGCATCGACATCCCAGAAGCTATCCAAAGCGCCCCCCGTCGCACGATCATCACACCCAATCAGCCCGCCCAGACCAGATAACCCGGTCACCGAGCCCGTACTGTAGCACCGTGACACATCCCTGCTGTTCAGTCCCACAAGCCCCCCGACACAATGAGCCCCGGCCACCGCGCCGCTCGCATAGCAGTCGCTCCACTCAAGGTTCCACAACAAGGATCGAATACAGCTCCAGCCGCGGCACGGTCACCGTTGCCCGGCCGTTGGCCCACGTCATGTCCAGCGACTTGCCGCCCGGTTGCATAGTGATCGACTTCGGACTCCGATCCAAGACGATCGACACCGTCAGCGGGCCGACGGGCTTGACCGCAGTGATGCCTCCGTCCGGCGCGTCGGCGTGGGGACCGGACGTATTGACGAGGTGGATCGACAAGGCCCCCTTCAACCTTCGCGGACTCACATCGACGTCCTTGGCGCCGCCAACCTCAACGATCGGTTCGGGAAACGCCTTCTTGAGAACGCTCGGAAATGCGTTGTCGAATTTCTCGACTGAGATGAGAGGAAAACCACCTTCTGCACCTAACTCGGCTTCGAAGAGCTTCGCCGGGCCTGGCCCGATCAGTAGCAACCGGCCCCCGGATCTGGCATATGAAGCCAGCTCGTCACGAAAGCCGGGCTCAAGATATGCCCAACCCGGTACAACGATGACGGGCCACTTGGACGTGTTCCCTTTCAGGTGATGCTCGCTGAGGATCTGTACGCCGTATTGGCTCTGGAGGATTTCCGTCAGGGCCTTTCGCAGTACCCTGACGCCGTTGCTCCCGCTCCAGTGAAATAGTCGCGGTGATTCCCGATAGTGTCCGGCCGTCGAGTAGAGCAGCGCAATCTGAGGCACCGCAACCGATCGGTGGCAGTAGGCCTGCCGAGCACGGCAGAACCGCGCAACCTCGGCCATCACGTCCATCTCGCCGGGGTCCCGGATCGCGCCGTCTCGATCCTGCTTGAAGTACGCCTGATATCCGCCGCCCAGGGCCAGCACCAGAGCCGCCTCCTGCATAAGCTGCACGGCTGGCTTCTGCTTCCGCGTCTTGCGACTGAACGACCACGACATCAAGTCCCATGGCACTCCCTGATCCTCAAGGCACCGTCCCGCGAAGCGAGCCGAGTTCACACTGTCGTCCGGCGAAAAATCGCCCGACAAGCCCGCCACGTTGGCCGACACAGCCTCGGGCATATGATCGCTGAACGCCCAATTGCTGATCACCTGGAAGTCCGGGTGGGACGCTTTCAATTCGTCCACATAATGTCGCACGTAACGCCGGAACCCCTCGCGGTGAAAGTCCATCCACTCGTTCCAATAGGGTTCACCCGCCTTGCGCGGCGCCGTCTCGGCGCCGGTCTGCTCGCAGAATTTGCGGACGGCCGCGGCACCGTAGTCAGGCGTGGTGCCCCAGCAGTCGCCGTCGACCCAGACGCCGTCCACACCATACTCGCCCGCCAGTTCGCGGAGTTGAGGGATCATCAGCGTATCAACGTAAGGCCCGAACACGGACGTGGCCCGGTCGTTGGGCTTGCCGTCGCCATTGATCGCAGCCCAGTCCGGATGGTCGGCGACCGCCTTGTAGTCCCAGACACCCGAGTAGTGCATAAAGAGAGGGACCCCCCGCTTCCGTGTGACGTCACGCCAGATCCGCAGGGGATCGCCCACAAACCCAGGGGCCGGGTTGCCCACCTTGGTCGGATAGCTTGAATAGCCGCGATGCCCTTTGCAGTCGATCTGAATGTAGTCGGGCTTGACCTTGTCGATAACCAGCTCGACCATCTCCGGCGTCGTCCGTTCGCCGACGCGGTTGCAGTCGTCCCCGGCATGGAAGTCAAAGTGAATGCCCAGAAAGGCGTCGGCACGCTTCATCCGGGGTGGATCGGCAGCGGCAACGCAAGCACTGCCTGCAAGACAGGTGGCAATGGCGCCGATGATCAACCCCACAAAAGATCGCGGCACGCCGTCGGCAGATCGGCTCGCTGTTCCCTTCATGAATCACTCTCCTGTTTTGCGATATCGTTCAAAGCGATGGTGCACGGTCATAGCACAAGACCAGTGTCTCCTTTGCGCACGGGAAAAGCAAATAGAAGTCTCACCCGGTCCCCGTGGAAATGAAGGTCTGGGAAAGATGTACCGCAGTCCTTCAATTCACCCCAGACCCATTGAAACTCAGTGGATTTCGAGCTCAACTGGACCGACAACGTGCCCACCTCCGGCGATATCATGGATTTCTACACCCAAGGCGACGTCGCCCCCACCGGACGATTCAACTACCACTACCGTGCCCCATGACACATCTTCCTTTCCACCAGAGCCACTCAGGATTCGGGGAATCGAAGGTCTGCGGGATGCCCTGTAGAGAAGCTGTCGGGACGTCTCTATTGACTCAGTAGCCATCCTTTCTGGTTCGCAAGGAAGCTGCCGCATTCCCTTACTGCACCATTCCTCAAAGAGCTTTTCTGCAGGACAATGCTGAAACGCTTGCCACGGAGGATCGATTTCGGCATACTGGAGGGCAACACCGATGGACGCGGGCAACAGTGAGAGGTAAGAACAGCAGACCGCCGAAACCTTCGCGCAGCTCCTGGCGGAGACCGCGCATTGGCGCCGAGTTTCTTGCGATTTGGCCCCGCCCTTGACGGATCTGCACCGAACGCTAGAGGGGCTCTTTGGCGCCAAGGCAGGTGAGCAGCCCCCCCGACGCGATCGACCTGGCCGGTGGCACGTGGGCCGAGGTCGAGAGGAAGTTGATCACGGACACGCTCGACCAAACCGGCGGCAATCGCGAGAAGGCGGCGCAGATGCTAGGGGTTTGTGAGCGCGCAGTCTCTCGGAAGGTCGAGAAGTACAGACTAGCCGGGAAACACGGAACAACAGTCTGATTGCGGGAGGCGAGAAAGTGACAGAAGTCGGACTTGCGCAGCGCTGGCGCACACGCTGGTTCTTTGCGAAATACACCGTGGCGAAACCACAGGCTCGGTCGGCATTCCAAGAGGCGGTGCGGAATCAGCGCCGATCGCGAGACGAGTTGGAGGCCCTAAGTTGGGCCAGAACGCGAGACCTCCTGCAATACGCATACGGGCACGTGCCCTACTACCGCGAGAAATGGCAGGGTATTGGCTTGCACCCCGACGACATCGCCAAGCCCGAGCACTTCGCACAGGTGCCCGTGCTGACCCGTCAAGACATACAAACCAACGCTGACCGCATGATGTCGGACGAGGCCAAGCAAGGCAACGTGCGGGTATCGACCACGGGCGGCAGCACGGGCGAGCCGCTCAGAGTCTATCACGAAAAGAAGGTGGTCCGCTCAGCGCAGCTTTGGCGCGTGCTGGACTGGTGGGGCCTGCCGCCCGATGTGGACATGGCCTCAATCTACCGCAACCTCAACCCGGGGTGGAAGAAACGGTTGGCATACAAAGCCTTCTGGTGGCCCACCCAGCATATTTTGCTGGACGCCTGCGCCATGGACGAGCAGAGCATCCGTCGCTTCATCGCACAGATCGTGCGACTCCAGCCTCCGTTGATCCACGCCTACGTCGGCGCCCTTGACCATGTGGCCAGCTACATCCTCGACCACGGGATTGCCGTCCCGGCGCCCAAGGCCATCTGGTCGACCTGCGCGCCACTGACTACCGTCCAGGAGCGACGGATCGAGAAGGCGTTCGGCGCGCCCGTCTTCGATCATTACGGCTGTTGCGAGGTATACTGGATCGCGGCCGAGTGCCAGGAAAAGCGCGGGCTGCATCGCTTCAGCGATGTCGTCACCGTCGAGTTTCTCGACGACGACCACCACCCGGTCCCCGTCGGCGAATATGGTCGGATCGCGATCACAGATCTGAAGAACCGTCTCTTTCCCCTGATCCGCTACCTCAACGGCGATCGCGGCCGGGAGTTGGAAGCCACGTGTCCGTGTGGAATGAGCCTACCACTCATGGACAAGGTCCAGGGCCGCACATACGAAATGCTCCGCACGCCGGATGGAACGGTCGCAGGCGGGGTCACTACACTGTTCGATAGCAACCCCGACGCTGTGCGCCGCTTCCAGGTGATTCAGCGTGAGGATTACTCGATCGATATCCTGGTCGTGGCGAACCCCGACTTTCCCGACATCGACGGCATTCTGGAGGGCGCTAGGAACAGGCTGTCCGCTTGGCTTCGCCACGCCGTGCCCGTGCGCGTCAATATCGTTCCGTCCCTGCCCAGCCAAGACGGCAAGCTGCGCTTTGTGAAGAGCGAGATTGCCCCGGAGAAGGACTAGGCGGCTGATATGCCCCATCCCAACACCAATAAGCACCGAAGGGGACAGACCAAGACCAAGTACCTACACCCCAGGATCCTGGCGAAGATCAGGGAATTCGTGCGCGCCAGAGCGGAGGCCCGCGAGTCCCTGGCCGGATCTGTGAGTTGAAGGTCGGCGAAACACCTTCCCGCTCCTCCCCTAGCAGAGCCCTCGAATTACGAGTCACAAGCGCCGCCCCGCCCCACCAGCCTACAACCTAACGACCTCCGACCTTCCATCGGAATTCCCCTTGACGCCGCCGCCCCCAGCCAATAGCCTAGCCCACCGATTGGGCGGTTCAAACGCCGCCAAGAGACTGCAAACGACTTGTTTTGGGTATGACAATGGCTAAAAAGACAGTAGCGGACATCGACGTAAAAGGCAAAAAGGTCCTCATGCGGTGCGACTTCAACGTCCCCCTCGACAAAGACTGCAACATCACCAGCGACGACCGCATCGTCAAGGCCCTGCCGACGATCAAGCACATCCTGGGCGCAGGCGGTGCCCTGATCCTCATGAGCCACCTGGGCCGCCCCAAAGGCCAGCCGGACCCGCAATTCTCCCTAAAGCCCGTCGCCAAAAGGCTTTCCGAACTGCTCGGCCAGGACGTCGTCTTCGCCGATGACTGCATCGGCCCCGACACCGAAGCCAAAGCCGCCGCCCTCAAGGACGGCGACTGCATGCTCCTCGAGAACCTCCGCTTCCACAAGGAAGAGACCATCAAGGACAAGGCCGCCAAGGAAGACGCCCAACTGCGCCAGGCCAAGGACGACTTCGCCAAGCAGCTTGCCGCCATGGCCGATGTTTACGTCGACGACGCCTTCGGCACCGCCCACCGCGACAACGCCTCCATGTACACCGTCCCGGCCGTCATGGAAGGCAAGCCCCGCGTCTCCGGCTACCTCATCGAGAAGGAGCTCAAATTCCTCGGCGAGACCCTCAAGGCCCCCGAAAAGCCCTTCGTCGCCATCCTCGGCGGCGCCAAGGTCTCCGACAAGATCGGCGTCATCGAGAACCTCATCGGCAAGGTCGACGCCATTATCATCGGCGGCGCCATGGCCTACACCTTCTTCAAAGCCCAGGGCAAGCAGATCGGCAACAGCCTCTGCGAAGAGGACTTCCTCGACAAGGCCACCCAGCTCCTCGACCAGGCCAAAGAAGCAGGCTGCGAAGTCGTCCTGCCCATCGATTCCGTCATCGCCCAGGAGGTCAAGGCCGGCGCAGAGAACAAAGTCGTCGGCGAGAACATCGAAGCCGGATGGCTCGGCCTCGACATCGGACCCGAGAGCCGCGCCCTGTTCATCGAGAAGCTCAAGGGCGCCAAGACCGTCGTCTGGAACGGCCCCATGGGCGTATTCGAAATGCCCCCCTTCGACGAAGGCACCAAGGCCGTCGCCCAGGCCGTCGCCGACGCCACCGACAACGGCGCCAAGAGCATCATCGGCGGAGGCGACAGCGCCAGCGCCGTCACCAAGATGGGCCTCGAACCCAAGATCAGCCACATCTCCACCGGAGGCGGCGCCTCCCTCGAGTTCCTCGAAGGCAAGAAGTTCGTCTGCCTCGAGATCCTCGACGAGAAATAAACCGCCCGGACGATAGAGACGTACCCCGTGGCAGCCGCAAGCCCGCCTTGCGTCTGCCGCGGTTCCTAATACCGAACCCAGAGAAAGCCTGAGGCAGCACCGAACCATGCGATTGCCCGAACCCGGAACCGTCGAGATCGCCCCCTCCATCCTGAGCGCCGATTTTGGCCGATTGGCCGACGAAATCGCCCAGGTCGAGGCTGCCGGTGTCAAGATCGTCCACCTAGACGTCATGGACGGCCACTTCGTCCCCAATATCACCATCGGACCCCCGGTGATCGCCAAGCTCCGCAAGCATAGCAGCCTGGTTTTTGACGCCCACCTGATGATCTCCGAGCCGGGCAAGTACGTCGAGGCCTTCGCCAAGGCCGGCGTCGACAACATAACGTTCCACATCGAAGTCGTCGACGAGCCGGAGCGGATGGTCGATAGGATCCACGATCTGGGCTGCACCGCCGGCATCACGCTGAACCCCAAAACCCCCGTCGAGACCATCGCCAAGGTCGCCCCGCTGTGCGAAATGGTCCTGGTGATGACCGTCGAGCCGGGCTTTGGAGGCCAGGCCTTCATGCCCGACGCCGCCGCCAAAATCCCCGCCGTACGCCAGATCGTCGGCCCCGCCGTCCGCATAGAGGTCGACGGCGGCATCGACCCGCAAACCACCCCCATCGTCGTCGCCCACGGCGCCGACACCCTCGTAGCCGGAAACGCCATCTTCGGCCGACCTGACCGCGCCGCCGCCATCAACGCCCTCCGCCAAGCCTGCAAGTAGAACCCTTCCCAGAACCTGTCTCGTAGCGAGATCGAGCGAAAAGTCCATGGTCAAAGGCCGCAGGTGCAAAGGCTCTTCAGGCGTACTTCAAGGACGTCGAGAACCTTTTCCGCCGACAACGCAGGTCCATGGGCTTTGCAGCCGGTCGCAGCCGAAAGAGGTTCTGGGATGGGTTCTAAGTAATCGTGGCTATTTCGCAGAGGTTTTGGTATAGTGTGAGACCCACGCAGGCCGATTTCCAGTACTGATACGAGGCCGCGTCAGAGAACGCGCCTGTCATAAGTGAGTGATAGCAACATGGCAAAGAAAGCAAAGGCAACCTGGAACGGCTTCTCCCTGAAGCCTCGCAAAGAGATGCCCGAAGGCCTCTGGGTCAAGTGCCCCGGCTGCGGACACATGCTCTACAAGAGCGCCGTCGAGAAGAACCGCCAGGTCTGCCCCACCTGCAATCACCACTTCCGCATCAGCGCCCCGACCCGCATCCAGTACCTCGCCGACCAGGACACCTTCCAGCCCATCCTCGAGAACATGACCTCCGCCGACCCCCTGAACTTCCGTTTTCGCGGCACCACCTACAAGGCCCGCATGGCCGCCGACGAGAAGAAATCCGGCGCCTGCGAGGCCATCCAGATCGGTAAGGCCTTCATCAAGGGTCGCGGCGTCGTCCTCGGCGTCATGGAGCCCAACTTCCTCATGGGCTCGATGGGCGCCGTCGTCGGCGAGAAGTTCTGCGTCGCCGTCGACAAAGCCATCGACGAATCACTGCCTCTCGTGGTCGTAAGCTGCTCCGGCGGCGCCCGCATGCACGAGGGCGTCGTCTCCCTCGGCCAGATGGCCAAAACCTCAGCCGCCCTCGGCCAACTCAACGAGGCCGGCGGACTCTTCATCTCCGTACTCGCCGACCCCACCACCGGAGGCGTCACCGCCAGCTTCGCCATGCTCGGTGACGTCATCATCGCCGAACCCAGAGCCCTCATCGGTTTCGCCGGACCCCGAACCATCGCCGAAACCATCAAAGTCGAACTACCCGAAGGCTTCCAAACCGCCGAATTCATGTTGGAACATGGCTTCGTCGACATGATCGTCGCCCGCAAGGACCTCCGCAGCGAGATCGCCCGCATCATCGACTACACCCAGAAGTAGCCCTTCGGTACGTCAACCCTCCCAGGGTGTGGTCAGGCCCAGTCTTTGGAGTTTGGCGGCGAATTCTCGCGCTTCGCGGTTGGGTTTCCATGTGTCATTCTCGCGCTTGAGCCAGTGCTTGGTCTGCATCTGCGCGAGGGCGTCTGCCTGCTTGCCGGCGTGCAGCAGAGCCAGCAGGTCGATCTCGGTGGCTGAGAGGGCCATCGCGCCGAGGCGGTAGTCCAGGAACGCCTCCCACGTCAGCGGCACCCACTGGCTGACGATTTGGTGCCCGATGGCCCGGGCGTATTCGCGGATCTCCTGCTGGGCGTTCTCGGCCATGCGCAGTTCGAGGAAGTGCAGCAGGTTGTGCAGGTCGATCTTCCAGTAAGCCTCGGTATACGTCGACAGTGGCAAATCCTTCCGCGCCTGCTCCCGCGCCACGCCGGCCGCCAGTCGCTGCTCGTACGCCTTCCGACCGCCCGCAATGATCTCCGCTTCCTGCTTGCTGAACTTCGCCCCGTCCTCGGCGCTGAGCGTCCCTTCGCTGCCCTGGCGATTGCCCTGGGCCTGGAGCCGCCACTTCTCGGGCTCGGTCGCCTGGGCCGCATCGATCGCGATGGAATAGCGCGTCGAGTGCTCGTTGACATTAGCTGTGCGGTGCCGAATCCACTGCCGCCACGTGTCCATCGTCGTACGGATATGAAACTTGATCTCGCACATCTCAAACGGCGTCGTATGCCAGTGCCGCATCAGGTAGCGAATCAACCCCCGATCCTGGCTGACCCGCTTGGTCCCCTCCCCATACGAGACCCGCGCCGCCTGCACGATCGCCGCATCGCTGCCCATGCAGTCCACCAGCTCGACAAACCCATCGTCGAGCACCTTGATCCGCTTGCCAATCAGTGACTTGATATCCATCTCAGCCGTCATCGGTGCCCCCAAACACATGCCCCCCCTGTCCGGGTCGCTATTGTAGCAGGCCACGGCAGCCGTGGGAACCACGCGTCCGGATGGGGGGCCCGCCCCGCCGATTCCCTACACGGAGAACGTGCCGAACCCTAGAACGCATTCGCATTCGGGGCAGATGACGATCTGCTTCTGCTCTACGATGCCGATGCCTTTGGACCTGATCCACACCTTCCGCAGCGTCTCGCGACAGTGGGGGCACTTCGGAACCATGTCCTTGGGAGCCTCCTCCAGTGTGATGCCCTCGAACTTGAACACGCCCATGGTCGTCTCCTATGACAAGTGATCACCGCAGTCCCCTTCGGGAGACCGGCCGATGCTACACGAACATCCACCTATATACGAGACGCCTTCGGTCGGAGAATGATCACACCTTACCTGACTTTGTCGGCCCGACCGCCGAGGATGGCGCCGTAGACGATCAGCATCTGTCCGATGCCGTAGGTGATCCAGCACAGATCGCCGATGCCGCGCCAATTGTCCTGAAAGAGCCGGACCGCCAGAAAGCCGTCGCTGATCAGGAACAGGAGGCCGCCGATCCCCATCGCCAGGAAGCGCCTGTCGAGCCATGCCACCGCCGCCATCACCGCCGCGGCAACAGCGAGGAAGATCGTATACACCGCCGTCGGCACGTGCATGCTCGTCAGATCCTCCGACGGGCGCACCAGCACCGCCCAGAGCCCCAAACCCATAAGACCGTAGACCACGACGGTGCTCGCTAGCACCTTCATCCATTTCGGATGGCCTGTCAGCTTCAACCGGCTCGCCAACGTCAGCGTACCGCAGACATAGCCGACATGCCCCAGGGCAAACAGAGGAATAATCATCGTCAGAGGTTCGGTAAACCGGATGGCTCTGAAGGCACCGTACACGTCGGCCAGCGTGCCAAGCGTCATCCCCAAAGCGATGCAGGCGAAGCAGAAGCCCAGACGGTCCCGTCGATGCCAGAACCAGTTGATCCAGGCGCCGACCGAAAGCACGACCGACGACATCCACCAGAACCGGCTCCAGCTACCGTCGCCCGTGGCCACCCCCGCCACGAACGTGCAGGGCAAAAGCACGAACCACAACAGCCAGAGAACTGAGATCGGGACAGATCTAAAGGGCGTCTTCATGGTGCCAATGTCCGGTACGCGCGGCCTCAACGCAAGGATCGATCTTTCGCGGTGGGAAAATCATCGGGGACAGGGAAAGTGACATCGCGCCCGGCCAGCCACTGTATCGCACGAGGCAGAATCGTCAGAAACGCCGCGTCCCGCACGTTCGCCGGTTCCGCCTGATTCTGCCAAACATGGCCGTAGGTACTGTTGTAGACGCGGCCCTTGCCATAGCGCACAGTCCATTCGATCGGCCAGTAGCGCTGCGTCTTCGGATCCAGCGCATACGACAGGACCTCCAGATTCTTGGCCGGCCCGCGCGCAAAGTAGTACACCTCCAGCTCAGCGCACATCCACTTCTCGGGCAACCCCTTGTGGATCGGGTGTTCGCCCCGACGGATCACCACAGTGTCAGCCCGCGGCCCATGCCCGGTCCCGCCCCCGTCGCCCGGCGCGTGGATACGGAGCTCGCCCTCTCTCGAAAGCGAGATCGCCTTGCCGAAATCCGCCTTTCGCCAGCCCAGACCGATGATCTCGCTGTAGGCAGGCCACCTGGCGAAGGCATTGTTCCCCGCATGATAGACCAACACACCACCCCCGCCGGCCACATACTTCTCAAAGGACTTCTGCACCGCCCTGGGCCACGCCGGCCCGGGCGTCTTGCCATTGGACCCACCGCGCAGGTCATTGCACGTCTGAATCACAACGTCGTAATCCCCAAACGCCGGCCGCCACACATCCCAGCCCTCATCCTCCGCCTTGTTCGGCGCCGTCGACACGCTGACGTCGCACAGCTTCGTCCCCTCCAGCACCTCCCGGATCATCCCCGTATTACGCCGCCAGTCGTGATTGCTGTACCCATCGACAATCAATACCCGGATCTTCCCAAACCCGCCCGCCTCAGCGACCGAAACCTCAGCCGGCACGGCGATGAGTGACACAGCCAAGAGTATGGCGCCGCATCTCATATGAACCATCCTTCGACCCCCAAGATGCCCGTTCCCAACCTCCCCCTCCCGCGAGGGCAGAATTATAGCAGGTATTATCCAACTTGGGAATCAACGGGATGTGCTCTGCATCTGCCCACTCCAACTTCGGCCAGTAGACCGCATGCAGAAACAGTGCTACGAGATGAGTTCGCTGAAGACTCCGTAGGCAGGCGTCGTCTCGATCTCACCCCGCTCGTAGGCGTTGATCCGCGATTCGGCCTCCCGGGCCCAGGCGGCATCAATATCCTTGCGGACCGGGAATTCGAAGCTCGCCAGGATCTGCTCGACCAGTCCCGCCCGGTCGGTCGGCGTTAATGCCAGTGCATCCCGAAGGACCTGTTCGCTCCGCGGCATCACAAAGAAGACTCCATCAATCGTACCACTCCAATCCCAGCAGAAATCCCAGCGCGGTCCAAAGGAGATTTGTCAGGCAACCGAAGCCCGCGTAACCCAGGGCCGGGCACATCGTCTCTCTGAGACGCGGTCTGTCCCCCTAGTCCGCTGATTTGGGGGCAGCCGCCTATTTCTCGAAAAGGCCATCAATAATCCTGTCCCCCTTGGCCGTCTTCGCGTCGACCTCGCTGTTGAGCACAATGGGATAGGATGCCTCTTCGATCAGAGGCTGGGACATGTGTAGACCATACGATTTGCCGTTGTACGTCCATTGCGCGTCCATCCCGATTAGCATGACGCGAGTTCCGATGCCGTTGACCTTCCGAACCAAGGGGACGAAATCTTGATCGCCCGAGAAGAGGACAAGAACGTCAAAGCGCTTGTGCACCGCAAGGTCGTAGGCTTCGAGAGAAAGCCAGACATCAATACCCTTCTCACGCGGTGTTGCGGTCGATTCATCCATGGGATAGTAGTGAGTTACGATTCCTGCATACATCAGCAGCTGATCGACAAATCGGTCTGCCTCAAGAGCATTCTTCTTTTGCGCCGCGCTCAACGAGAAGCGACCCCGGAAGAAGTGAGCCTCGACTATCTGACAAAAGGAAACATCCCTGCGTTCTTTCTCCGCCACCCTATGTCGGATGTAGTCGTGGAATCCAGTAAACGTCAGAAACGCCTTTCGCGCATGCTCGTTGTGGAAGTACTGCGACGCGTTCATGAAGTAGCTTCCGTCGTAGAAAAGGGCAATACGAGTCAGCGGCTGGTAGATATCGGTCTGCATGACTGGGCTCCTTCATCTGCCTTTCAAGAATAGAAACCGTTGCCGGTGCTAGGTCACTATTCCGGAACACGTCTCGACTTCCAGGGCTGCCTCTCAAGCTGCGACCTAATTGTAGGCCGGGCGCTGCGCGTGGGCAAGGGGGAAAGATCGCATGCAGATGGTATGCGTTGATCAGAGGCACTAGATTCTGGCGACAGCAGTTCGGCTGGCCGCCAGCGAGATGCTGGGGGCATTCGGTGACATTCATCTGCTGCTTGTCGTGCTCGCCAGGCGACCCTCTTCGTCCATCTCGACCAGGATATCCTCGTCCGGGCGAAGCGAATGCGCATAAGTTCCTGCTCCAGAGGATCTTACCAATAGGATCGGGGCTTGCGAATGGGCCACCCGCCGAAACGCGGGGCAGAAAGTGGGCCGTGAGGGCAAGATTTTTTGGTTTATTGTGAAACATAATTGGTTGCATAGGCATCTAATATACAGGGTGAGGCATGGACGGCCGGAGGAAGACGGTACGTCAGAGGGAGGCGGAGAGACGAGACTTGTAGGACGGGAGGCTGAGATGAGGAAGCGATGTTGTGGGAGTTGTGTTTATGGGGCGCGGGCGGAGGGGCGGTGGCATCGGGTGATGATGGGGCGGTTTCCGGGATTGCGGGTGTGTTTCAATCACGTGGATCGGCCGGGGCGGATGGAGGAGGTTCGAGTCGATGGGGTGTGCGAGAACCACAGGGCTCGCTCTTGGCCACGTGGCAAGCGAGACCAACCGCCCAAACCACGCAACGACCAGATTCGGTACATTCCCCTGACCCATGGGTTATA
>Ga0272442_10006480_pt1 | contig 15373 bp, 14 predicted proteins | sample SSMForm2O_FD_200262 | JGI IMG/M metagenome (GOLD analysis project Ga0272442, IMG submission 200262) | Marine sediment archaeal communities from Little Sippewissett salt marsh, Falmouth, MA, United States - SSM-Form-2O | ecosystem: Environmental > Aquatic > Marine > Wetlands > Sediment ...
CGTAATATTTCAGTTGACCCTATCGGAATCCGATGCCCACTGGCAAAGATCTAAAGATTTACTATAGGGGGGGTTACTTTGCAGAAATCTGGCAAACTTAAACGAAATTACAGTGCAGTTTCAGGTATAATAGGAGAAGTTCTCCTGACAGGAATTTTTGTTATTGCAATCAGTTCATTAGCTTTATTCCTGTATTCCGTTGACGGGCCTGAAGAAGTCCACCTTATAACGGTAGAAGAAACGGTAGACCCTTCTTCAGACACCATTTGTCTCCAGCACTGCGGAGGCGAATCCATTGATTCGAAATACCTGAAGGTACTTGTATCTATAAATGGTAACGACTATGTGTATTCCCCGTCCGAAGTTTCGGAGAAACTAGGAAAAGATTATTGGGAACTGGCAGATGTAATTGAAATTGGCGCTGATGAAGAATGGGGTGCCGATATTACGAATGAAGACGATGTGGTAGTGAAACTGATCGACCTGGATTCAAATGCAGTGCTTCCGAAATACAGGATCGACATCTCTCCCGAATCAAACATATATTTCCGCATCGATTCATCATCGGGACCCGGAGGAGTAATTTACCCTGAAGGAACTATTTACGTAGCTTCGAATTCCAGCGAAACCTTTTTTATGTCTTCGAATTCGGGATACAAAATTTTCGACGTCACAGTGGACTCCGCATCAGTAGGCCCGGTTTCCAGTTATACTTTTGGAGACATATCTTCAAACCACACAATCCATGCTGAATTCACTCCCGATTTTGAAATCGTGAATGATACCATAGTTCCGAAAGGCAGCTTCATAAGCGGATTTGGGGTGCTTGGCGCTGCAATTCAATCAGGAGGTGACGACCTGAAGGTAACTGCCCGCGTCAAGATAGGGAACGATACTTTTGACCCCTGGGGACCCTACGACCAACCAGTGACCGGTAATGTCAATGACCACACTACATATTCCTGGGACCTGGATGAGGTCTACCCGGCAGGAACCCCTATAACGATAAGCGGCAAGTCCTGGATCTGGGATTCCGAAGCAAACCACCATTCCACTGACAATGATGACTGGCATACGTATTTGGAGTTCCATTCAGAGGACAATCCTGATAATGTGATAGTGCTTGAGAACGGGGACGATGTCCCTACAATACCCGGTCTGGATGAACAGCCGGACGTTGCCGAATTCGTAGATGACTATGTTGAAGACGGCAAGATCGTACTGGCAGAAAACGAAGCTATCTTCCTGTTCGAGCTTGGAACCACGGACCTCGGCAGCTCTGCTGCTGATTTCCAGGACCTTGTAATCCTGGTCTCGGTAGATTCGGGTGAAGACTGAGCATTAGAAGAAAATCGACCCCGGACCAAACATAGTCCTAAAGCCGGGCCTAAGTATAAATCGGAAAGGAGCCGGGATCGATCTCAATTTAAGTTTTCGGCTCGGAGCAAACATTTGGGGGACAGTTTCAAGTCCCCTCTACTTCTTTTTTCAGTTTCAGGCTAAAAAAACCAGAGCAAAGCTCAATTTTTTAATAGTATTTATCATTTACCCCTTGAAAAAGACATAACTGAAGATTTGAGATATTAGGGATGAACTTTTACCATAATTGAATTCAATTGAGGTCTTACACCACACCCTGCACAGATTAAGCTAGCAGGAAAGCAATAAGAAAATCCAAAGGATGCGGCAAAGAAAGTTCAAAAAAATCGAGCCTCGAACTTCAGAATATTTTAAATATTAGTTATTGTATAAGAGCATATAATCAATATAAATATATTAAGTTGATCCGGAATTTTATAGAAGGGGTTCCTGTTTCAATTACTCCATAAACATGAAACGTGAACCGGAATCGGCAGGGGGGTTGCCGGGTAAAGCCATACTTCAGTATAGTTTCAACTCTCTTTGAGTCTGAGACCTGACATGCAGATCTGAAGTATGAGTTGTATGGAGGTAGTCGCCTTGCGAAACTTTGATGAAATTAAAGAAAACTGTGATGCAATATCGGGCATCATAGGAGAAGTGCTTCTGACAGGCATTATTGTTATAATGCTCAGCTCAGTAGCCGTAGCCCTGTATTCCATAGAGGAACCTGTCAATACTCCCCATGCTTCGGTAGAGGAACTGGTTGATGCATCTTCAAGTACCATTTACCTGAAACACGTCGGAGGAGAACCCATCCCTGTGGAAGATATGAAAATCTCAATCAACATAAATGGTGAAAGCTACGTATATTCCCCGGATGATATTTCCGAAAATATGGCCGGGAAAAAGATGTGGGAAATAGCAGACGTAATCGAGATCGATACTGATGAGGAATGGAGCATTGGTATTGAAAACGAGAACGACGTTACCGTGAAAATAATCGAGATGGCTTCAAAAGAAGTGCTCCCGAAGTACAGGATCACATCCTCATCCGAAGATGAACTGTATTTCCGCATCTATTCTTCTTCAGGGCCAGGGGGAAGTATTTCCCGGGAAGGCATGATTTACGTCACCCCAAACTCCAGCGAAAGCTTCTCAATTGTCCCGAATTCCAATTACAATATCCTGGACGTTGAGGTAGACGGGGAGTCCATGGAACAGGTTTCCAGCTATACGTTTGAGAACATATCCTCAAACCATGTTATAACTGCCCGCTTCACCCCGGACTTTGACATCCAGGAAGGCGCCATAATTCCGAGAGAGAGCTTCATAAGCAGCTTTAAGGTGCTTGGAGCCGCAATCAGCTCAGGAAGCAACGACCTGATGGTGACCACCCGCATCAAGATCGGAGACGATATCTTCGATCCCTGGGGAGACTACAACCTCCCGGTGACCGGAAATATCAATGACCACACCACGCATTCATGGAACCCCCCCAAAAGGTATCCTGCAGGCACTCCAATAACGATAGAAGGCAAGTCCTGGATCTGGGATTCCAATTCAAAACGCCACTCAACTGACAATGATGACTGGCATAAGTATATGAGAGTCAGTTCTACGTACCGCCCCTCTAATTTGAAAGTGCTTGAAAACGGAGACGACGTCCCGGACATCCCCGGTCTGGATGAACAACCGGACGTTGCAGAATTCATACAGGACTACGTTGAAGACGGCAAAGTCGTACTTGCAGAAAACGAAGCCATCTTCCTGTTCGAACTGGGAACCACAAACCTTGGCAGCACGGCTGCTGATTTCCAGGACCTTGTAATCCTGGTTTCGGTAGATTCGGTTGAAAACTGAATTTAAAAACCCACCGGCTTACAACAAAACACCCAGGAGGAGCTTTTCCCGGGCTCCTCAACTTTTTTTCATCATCACATTGCCCCAAACCCACTCCAACTGGTTGAAGGGACCGGATAAAGTTGTGAATCTATTATCCAGGGATTCCAAAGTCTGTTCCATAAAACATACAAAATTCTCAATCATCCGGACCATTTCGTATCAGGACAAGGCAACCGTAATCCAGGGACCATTTATCCCCGTTAAACCTTTTTTCGAACTGCCTAGTGAATCCCGGCGCTCTCACCGGCTGCGAAGCAGCCGGCTTTCCCATAACATATAGTAGCATAACCAAAAAAGATATCCAAATGACTGAAAAAAATACATTTGAATAACCAAAAAGTATACCCAGGTGACCGGATAGAGAGTTCAAAAAATATAAGGACTAATTTTGGAATTTGTAAATCACAAAAGTAAAAATCAAAAAAGAAAGATAAAAAGCACCTGTAAAGGTGCTTGATATTGTGCTTAGAATCTCAGTTCCTTGTCAGCGATAAGCTGCTTGGTCTTGACGTCAACAACTTTGACGGTAGCAAAATCACCGCTGTCCTGAGCCTGAAGGTGATTAGAAGTATCATTGAGTTCGAGAATCTGCGTATCTCCAACGTCAAAATACGGGTCATCAAACCAACTGACATTAACTTCGAAGGAGTCTGTATCATTTGCAAACATAATCTTTGTCGTGGAATTATCATCAAAGACAATGGTGTCACCACCAAGGTGCTCTAGCTTTATACTGTCTTGACCTACCACGATAATATCAATGTTCGCCTGCGGTGCGGATTCTGAAGGTCCCTGGCCGAAAACGGATGAACCGATTGCGGCGGCGAGGATGACGGTGATTGCAACCATCAAAACGACACCGATAACCGGGGACACTGCGTCGTTTTTCTTGAAAATGTTCTTGAAGTCCATATATATCCCTCCTGCTGTTAATGCATTTCAGACGATGAGCCGGAATTCACATTAACAAACATTTTAAATACTGAACAATTATATTTTTTAATAACTGCACTCTATGTTATTTATCATTTGTATATATACTTTTGCTGCAGACTCCCAAATATTATTTGTGATTACAAGTAAATATATTTTTTGGATGACATATAAAAACTAGTTGCATCTTCAAGGATACTTTCAGAGTCAAATTAATATGTTAGTAATAATATTATATAGAAGTGGAACGATAATTTTGTAGGAGGTTACTGTTCAATGGAGGGGAAAAGAAAACACAGGAAGCTGACTTAGGATTGCCGGGCAGTTTCGGAACTGATAGGGCAGGTATTGATGTTAGCCATAGTAGTGCTTGCTTTTTCTTCAATTTCGCTTGCCGTATTCTCGGATGGGGGAACAATGAACCCCCCCCATACGCCACATACCGACCTGCAGGAAAGTGTTGATACAGAAACAGATACCATACATATCTTTCACAGTGGGGGGGAAGCTATTGATCTTGAAGACACAAAAATCATACTATACATCAACGGACAGCAGGCAGAATTCCTCACCACCGACCCTGAGGTCAGTGTCAACACCGCAAACGGAGTTCTCAGTCTCGGGGATTCCATCGTAATCGACACTAACCTGAGCAAAGGGATCAATCTGAAGAGCACGGATGCCATTGACCTCTACTTCGTCCATACAGGGTCAAGACAGGTAATCCAGAAGGCAACCCTTGTGAGCGGGCCTGAAGAAGGAGGGGAAGAAGAGGAGGAAGGTGGGAACCCCGGTCGTTACTGGATAACCCCTTATCCGGACGGGACTGCAGACGATACGTCAGGAGGGTGGATTTCCCCGGAAGCAGTAAACGAAAGTGGAGACGGGATTTTCACGGTATACTATTCCCCTGACAAGCACGACACGGACCCTAATGCCACATGCCAGGAATTCAGTTTCGGCATAAAGGATGATGAAATCCCTAACCCCCTGAACAGTGTAACTTTAAAAATCACATACAGCATACACGATAAAAGTTACAAGGACATCGCGCTGGATATTAGCGTTGAAGACCCCGAAAACTGGATCAGGGTAAGTTCCGGAATGCCTGAAAACAATAAGAAATTCGAACCTTATTATGCGGACCTGACTTCTTACGTACATACAGCTGAAGAACTGAAAGATCTGAAAGTCCGGCTGGTAGCCGTTTCTAACGCGAACAAGAACGCTGAAAAGACTCTCTGGATTGATTTTCTGGGGATCCATCTGGAATAAAAACAAGCCTGTAAAAGGGCAGCCGAGTTAGGGGGAAGAGTATGAAAATAAGCAAAAAAAGTATTTCCCTATCAGATCCAATTCTTTTTCAAGAGTCAGAATCTGCGACAACGGCGATCATATCTATAATATTGCTGATGGGAATCATATTTTCAGTGTTTGCAATGGTCCAGCTGGGTCATGTCCCGGAATGGAAAAATGATATCGAATACATCCAGATGGGGGATATCCGGGAAGATATGGCTAAACTCAAATCCAAAATTGACGTGATGACAGTAGTCCTTGCCGCAAATCCCGATTCCCCGAAGAATGAAATAAGCACAAACGTGCCCTTTCACATGAGAAAATGGGAAGTCCCGTTGATAGGAGCCATAAAATCAAGCGGATCGGTATCCATGAACAAAGACCGATGTAAAATGACCGTATTCATGGAAAACCAAACTGCCTGCATAATCGACTGTGGAACAGTCACCTATCGTTCGAATAACAGGTATTATGTGAACCAGGTTTTCAAGTATGAAAATGGAGCTCTGATCCTTGCACAGAAAAATCAGTCCGCAATGAAACTGTACCCTGCAATCCGGGTCACAAAGAATCCCCACGGAAATTATAGCTTTTCAGTAAATGCTGTGGAGATAAGGGGTTCCCGGAATACCCTTTCCTCAAATACAGGTGGTTCCATACGCCTTGAAGGACATAATTTCGAAACCCTCCTTGATACGAATGATTATGAAAATGTGAGCTCATTCGGGATAACTATTGATAGCGAGTATCCCGGGGCCTGGGAATCCTATCTGAATGAAATGATGACAAATGCGGGACTTGAAAAAGATACGGATTACAACCTGAATATTGTCGGAAACGACCATGTTTACATTTCATTTCCCGAAGAAGGGAGTAGCTACAGCCTTGATAGACTGCTGGTCAGCAAGACGGCAGTCAATGCGGAACTTTACATCGGGTAAAACTGAAACAGAATGTTGAGCCATTAACAGACCTTGGAAGTATTAAGTTTATAAAACCAAAGTAATTAAAATGGGTGCTCTCGTTATGGAATGTTTAAACACGAAAGCTGAAACGAAAAGAAGCAGTGGAAAGCAAGGAGCCGGGATATTCCGTTCCGAATCTGCAAGTGCAACCGTCATTGCAGCGGTACTGTTGCTCTGCATCGTATTCACTACAATAGCCATAGTAAGGATAAGTTATGTCCCTGAATGGAAAAAAGAAACCGAGCACGCCCATATGAACGAAGTCTGGGACGACATGGCAGAACTCAAGTCAAGAGCAGATATGCTTTCCCTATTCATGGCTTCAGACCCGAATTCCTCAGCTTACGGATTTTCCATAAGCGCCCCTATGAGGATGGGGGGAGGAGAAGTTCCAATATTTGAACCCTCTACATCCGCAGGTACACTTTCAATAAACACGGAACGCTGCAGAATGACCATAACTCCTCAAAAGCCCTCGGTTAGCACCCTTCCCAATATAGTAGAATGTGGAGGTGTTACCTACCTTTCGAAAAACAGAGAATATATGGACCAGGTTATCAGATATGAAAACGGGGCTCTGATCCTTGCCCAGGGAGAAAGGTCCCTGATGAAGCAGTCCCCTTCATTCAGAATAACCAGAAATCCGGAGGGAAACTACAGCTTTTCTATCCGGGCAATGGAAATCATCGCCGAACCTGATGCAATATCCACCAATGATGTTACTTCCCTGCGCATGACAGGACTGGACGACGAGTTCATCTACGACAGCGGTGGCGAAGAAGCCATTGATTCATTTACCTGCACAATAATCACCCAATATCCCGATGCCTGGGCCTCATATCTTAATGAAACCGCAGAAGCCGCAGGACTTGAGTACGATACGGATTACACCCTTGACTGCCCCGGTTCCGACTGCGTATACTTCTCATTCACAACCACAGGCGGCAAAAACCTGGAAAGGCTCTGTATCAACAAATCCGTCATCGGCATCGAACTGGGACCGGGAGGTGGTTTGAATTATGCCGGTAACGGCGGTTCAGGCGACGATGAAGGAGGAAATGAAACAGGTGGAGAAGGAGGAGACGAATCAGTAATGGAACTTGGTAAGTGGTATTACTTCGATACCTTTACTGGTACTTACGATGGAAGTGCCTTATCTTCAGGTGACACAGACCCCACCCTTCTTGAGGACTACAATGAAGGTTATTCACTGCCTTCAGGAGTCAAAAATTACATATTGGGATCATACAGCGAAATAAATGACTTTGATTATTATGTAGATAAGAATGAAATGCTCGACCTTAACTTTGATTTTGATACTTATGATTCATTTGAATCAAACGTCAACTCTGCAACAGTTAGAATGATTTACAGATTTGAAGATAATCAAGAACCTGACATGGAAATGACGATCTCAGGAACCGGGCCAGACTCATTTAATCCGGATAACAATAACTGGTGTCTTTATAATGACACAATTCCAATATCTCCAGATATCCCTGCAGATCTGACCCTAAATTTAAAAGTAATTTCAACGGGCAGCAATATAAAAGGCAGATTCCATATCGATTACCTCGCAGTCCGCTTAGGCTAACGGAAAAGAAAAAGGCATATGGACGCATTTTTATGCCCATATACAGAGGACACAGGAAAACAGATCCATATGCCTGAAAAATACACCACTCCTTACCCTGCAAAAAGAATCTATCCTGACGGCAGGGCCGAAGATACAGAGGTATTGCTCGCAAGGGAATGCCCTGTAGAGCTTTTTTTAAACGGCAAACGCTTTACAACACTTTTAGCATCTCCTGCCCATTTCAGGGAACTTGCGGCAGGACACATGATTTCCGAAGGAATCCTTAGTTTTGAAGATATAGCCGAAATCATGGTTGAGGGAAACAGGGTAGAAATAAAGACCATAAACCCCGAAATAAGGCGATCGGAAAGTAAAAAATGCCCGGTTGTAAGCTCGCAAGCGGTTTTCGGAAGAGAAGCAGTCTTTGCAGGGCTGGAACACCTTACATCCGAAACCTACAAAGTCACCAGGGGAACGCACCTCGCTGCCCTGGTTGATAGGAACGGAGAACTCGTTTTTCAGGCTGTTGACGTGGGCAGGCACAACGCCGTTGACAAAGCGATAGGGTACGCTCTCCTGAACAAGCTTCCACTCACGGAGATGTACCTCCTTTCCACAGGCAGGCAGCCGGCATATATGTTAATGAAAGCTGTAAGGGCAGGCATTCCCCTTGTAGTCACAAAAGCCATGCCCTTTGATTCGGGGGTTGAGGCTGCGAAGAAAGCAAATATGGGGCTTGTGGGGCAGCTCAGAAAAGAATCAATGATGGTCTTTGCAGGGAAATGGAGAGTAAAGGTTTAAGCCAGATTGTAATTTAACAAAAAGAGAATAAAATGAAAAAAATAGTCCGCTTGAGGGAGCGGAGCGACCGAAACGGACACCGTTCTGCCGAAGCGGAATTCGGCTGGCACAACTCGGCGTTTAGAGAATACCGTTAAAGCACACCTTTCGTGCTCTTTATTCCCCCGCCTTCGATTTTTACAGCCCTTTTCAGGGCATGGGCAAAGGCTTTGAAGAGAGCTTCGATTTTGTGGTGGTCGTTTTCCCCGTAGACGCTGGCATGTATGGTGATTTTTGCATTCGAAGCAAGGGTCTCGAAGAAATGTTTTACAAGCTGGGTGCCCAACTGCCCCACCATAGGGCTCTCAAATTCGGCTTTAAGGACAAGGTAGCTTCGCCCCCCTGTGTCCAGTGCAACCTCCGCAAGGGCTTCATCCATGGGAATCCTGGCTTCCCCGAAGCGGGCAATCCCGGACATCTCCCCAAGGGCATCGGAAAGAGCCTTGCCGAGGACTATAGCCGTATCCTCTACCAGGTGGTGCTCGTCCACATGGAGGTCGCCTTCGGCTTGCAGTTTAAGGTCGATTTCCGAGTGTCTTGCAAAAGAAATCAGCATATGGTCAAAAAAACCGATTCCGGTGTTAATCTCGGCAACGCCCGTCCCGTCCAGGTCAAGCTCAAGCTGGATATCGGTTTCCTTTGTTTTGCGGGAAATTCTGGAAGTCCTCATATAGCACCAATTCTCTTTTAAATTTCTTAAATACTTTGCCCCGGGAGCCCGGGCAAGTTGCGGCGGATCAGCCCTTGCGGCAGATCAGCCCTTGCGACAGATCAGTCCTTTGCCGCTTCAATTGCTTCTTCAAGGGAAAACCTGCCGGTATAAAGGGCAGTTCCGACAACAACCCCTGCGGCTCCGGTCTGCTTCAGGGTCTTCAGGTCGGCAAGGGAACTGACCCCTCCGGAAGCGATCACCGGGATGCTGACAGAGTCTACAAGTTCCTTTGTGGGGACGGGATTTACTCCCTGCAGCAGACCTTCGGAGTCAATGTTCGTGAAAAGCAGGCTGCCTGCCCCAAGGTCTTCGAACTTCCTGCCCATGTCCACGGGACTGTGGTCTGACTCCTCGGTCCAGCCTTTGATCGAGATTTTTCCGTTCTTTGCATCAAGGGCGACGTTTATGTGTTCGGGTCCGAAAGAGTCGGAAAGCTGTTTTACAAGTTCCGGGTCCCGGATAGCTGCGGTTCCGAGGATAACCCTGTAGACCCCGAGCTTGAGAAGGGCTGCGGCATCTTCAAAACTGCGGATCCCTCCGCCAACCTGGATGCGGACCCCATTATCCCTGCATGCCTCGACCACCATTTCTATGATCGGGGCATTTTTGCGTTCCCCTTCGATTGCCCCGTCCAGGTCTACAAGATGCAGGGTCTTTGCCCCCTTCAGGACCCATTCAAGGGCAACTGCCACAGGGTCGTCCAGGGATACTATCTCGCTGCCAGGAACTCCCTGAACCAGCTGCACGCACTTTCCACCCTTCATATCCACTGCAGGGATTACTTCAAAAACCACGCCATTCCACCTCTTCAAGATAATTGCAAAATATAGTCAAGGACCTAAATTCTTTCACCAATCTTAAGTGAAAGTTTAACCACAGAAAGCACGGAAAACACGGAATAAAGGAAATAGTGTCACAATCCTTTCGTGCTTTCCGTGTCTTCAGCGGTTATAAAGCAAGTGTAAATATTTACGTTAGAGACTATAAATGAGGATTTAAGCCTGAAAACTCCAGGCTTTTCAGGGCATGATCCTTTCAATGGGCACCACAAGGACATCCCTTGCCCCGACCTTTTTCAACTTGTTTACGATGGTGAAGATCAGGTCCGCGTCCACGACGGCATGGACGGCAAGAATCGGCTCGCCCTGGGACTTGCTGGACTCAACCTTCATGACCGTGGGACCCGACATCCCGGGAAGGACCTGTTTTACGGCTTCAAGGGAATCTTCGGGAACGTTCATCATGAGGTAGCGCTTTTCCTTTGCGTTGAGTACGCTTTCAAGTGCGGTTTTGATGTCCAGGATCTTTTCCTTTGTCCTGAGGCTCTCCCTGTTTGCAATCAGGTAGACAGAGGAAGAAAAAGCCCTGTCAATCACTTTCAGGCGGTTGATCATCAGGGTGGTCCCGGAACTCGAGATGTCCACGATGGCATCTGCAATCCCCACATGGGGAGTCATTTCGCAGGCCCCGCTGACCTTTATAACCTCAACGTTTATCCCGAGCTTTTCGAAATACTGAGCCGTAATCCCCGGGAATTCCGTTGCAACCTTTTTTCCTTGAAGGTCTTCCGGCTTTTCAACCTCCGAATCTTCGGGCACGGCAAGGACCAGGTTTGCCCTTCCGAATTTAAGGTCAAGCAGGGTCTCGACATCCGCCCCGCATTCCGTAATCAGGTCCATGCCCGTAATGCCGACGTCTGCAGCCCCGTCCTGCACATACTCGGGGATATCTGCGGCTCTTGCGAAAAGAATGCTGATTTCGGGATCTGTGGTTTTTGCGAAAAGTTTCCGGCTGGCGCCCCCGCTGATGGGAAGCCCCGCATCACTGAAAATCGAGACGGTGGGTTCGTGAAGGCGACCCTTATTGGGTATTGCAATGCGAATCATCTGCTATGTCCTCTGGTTCCTCTGTGGTACTCTGCTGTACTCTGCTGGGAATCGTTACACAGGTTATGCACATCCGTATAAAACGTTTATCCAAAACATTCTTTTATAATATAGATTTCACGGTGAAGTTTCCGGGTTGTACCCTGAAAATAAGCTTGCCCGGGGAATGAAAAAAGAAGAGATAAGAGAAAGAAAAAAAGGGAGAGATAAGGGAAAGAAAAAAAAGAAGAGATAAGGGCAGGAAGGAGTTATAGTCAATACATAAATTTTATTTTTGAAAAGATGGAGGATGAACCTGTTTTCAGAAAATGCAATTACTCACAGTAATGAAGACACGGGAACAATTATATAGCGGGAGTAATTTAATAGAAACAGAAACATGAGTCATAAATATAATATTCTCAAAGTTATACTATGGCGTTTCAAAATATATAATATCAGGGCTGGAAACACCAGGCTGATAACATCAGGAAACTTATAACGATCCAACCATTGACGATATAGCAATTATTCTAAAAAAAGAGGATTCAAATGGCCCGAAATATCAAAGTAGAACAGCTCATAGAAACCCCTGTAGAAAAGCAACAGATCGAGCTTGTAGAGCGCAAAGGGATAGGGCACCCAGACAGCATCTCGGACGGGCTGGCGGAAGCCGTTAGCCGCGCCTTATGCAAGGAGTACATAGAAAAGTGTGGGGTTGTACTCCACCACAACACCGATGAGACCCAGATCGTAGCAGGAAGGTCCCACCCCAAATTCGGTGGCGGAGAAATTCTGCAGCCCATCTACATCCTCCTCGTTGGCAGGGCCACAAAAGAGTTCGAAGGCGTAGAACTTGCCACGGAATCCGTAGCTCTCAAGGCTGCCAGGAATTACCTGAGAAACACCGTCGTTAACCTTGACCAGGATAAGGACGTTATTCTGGACTGCAAACTCGGGACAGGGTCTTCGGACCTCAGGGACGTCTTCCGCAGGGACAGGGTCCCGGTTGCAAATGACACTTCCTTCGGGGTAGGACACGCTCCGTTTTCAGAACTTGAAAATATCGTATACAACACCGAAAGGCAACTTATTACCGACCTGAAACCCAAAATCCCCGGTATTGGCGAAGACATCAAGGTCATGGGGCTCAGGGACGAGGACGACATCACCCTTACCATCTGCTGCGGCATGGTGGGCAGGCACGTGGATGACCTGGACCACTACATCAGCATTACTGAAGAAATGAAGACCTACGTGGAAGACCTCTCCAGCCGCTATACGGAAAGAAACGTGGAAGTCTGCCTCAACACCGCCGACGACCTGAAAACAGGTAGTGTTTTCCTCACCGTCACCGGGACCTCGGCCGAGATGGGAGACGACGGCTCGGTAGGCCGCGGAAACCGCTGCAACGGGCTTATCACCCCGAACAGGCCCATGAGCATGGAAGCCACCAGCGGGAAGAACCCGATCAACCACATCGGAAAGATTTACAACCTCCTCTCCACCCAGATGGCAAAGGACATTGTAAAAGAAGTCCCCGAGGTGCATGACATCTACATCCGGCTGCTATCCCAGATCGGAAAGCCCATTGACCAGCCCCTGGTAGCAAGTGCACAGATCATCCCCGAAGACGGCACCTCCTTCTCACAGGTTAAAGCCGAAGCTGAAGCTGTCATGGACGACTGGCTCTCCAACGTGACAAAAATCACCGATATGGTTGTAAAAGGTGAACTGGATACTTTCTGAAAACAATAAAAAAATAAGAGAGAACCTTCGGGTTCTTTACTAATTTTTTACTTTTTTGCTTTAACCTTTTTTGCTTTACATTACTTTACAACAGAACTCATAAGGCTACGGAAATTTACCGGGAGTTCAGATCACTTTTACAGTTAACCTGTACTTTTCCTCGCCCCCGAAGCGATAGATAGTATACTTTCCCTCGATTTCCCAGGAACCTATTTCTGCGGCCTCATATTCCCACTCATGAACCCCAGGCACCGTCTTCGTATCCGGGACATCCGGGATAAACTGATCCCTGAGCAGTTTAAGGCCACCACCTGCCTTCATTTCCCAAACGGTATGAGCAGTATGTTCTTCCTCCTTGCTGTAAAGGTGTTCTGCAGGCTCATCCCGAAGTTTGATTAAAAAGGTATCTCCTAAGTTGACAGTAACCGTGTCATTATTGTTGGATTCTGTAAATATCTGGGCCACCATTTTCCATGTACCCCCTCGCGCACTGCGCAAAGTTTTGTACTTTAATATCATATAGTCTCTGTAATATAGAAAAGTATGCATCAAATATATAAAAAATGTTATAAAGAGGGGCTCCGGAGAACCCATCTTAGCGAAAAACATAAATACCATAGCCATATATGGAGATGGTGCATTGATGCAGTGCAGCGCTTTGCAGCACTGGATAAGCATTCATCGTCCCGCCTTAACTCAGTGGTAGAGTGCGCGGCTGTAGTTCGGCCAATGCGAGTAAAATCGCACATTTCCGCGCAGGCACCGCGATGTCCCCGGTTCGAGTCTGGGAGGCGGGACTAAAACCCATAACATTCCCCATAAAAGAAAACCGTCAACGGGAATCTTTATATACCGGAATGACATTTATGGATTGCTCGCAACGCGGGCAAAAACGACTAAAGCAATCGGAGTGTCCGGATAGTGTAGAGGCCTATCATGGAGCCCTGTCGAGGCTCCGACTCGGGTTCGAATCCCGGTCCGGGCGCTCATTTTTTTTCGCAACCGGAACTTTATAAATATATACAAACTGATCGAACTGATTATACAGGTTCACATTTTTATCCCACCATTTTAGGCAAGAATTTCGTTTTTCGGCCAAAAAAGCATTTTAATTAATGATGTGTTTTCCTTAAAAGCAAAACTACGTAATGGAAAAATAGCCCCTGATGATCTGGAATTCAAGAAAAAAACTCGCAAACAATTGACCACATGTATTCGCATGCTCCTCGGCTGCGTTGCGGAACTGCTCAGCGACAGGGAATATGCCCTTTCGGAAGGCAAAGTATGGGCAAGGGAGCGGGGAAGAAGAAAGTACATATGCATATTAAGGCTCCCGGGAGAGATGGAAGCTTCTCTTTCCCGTTATTTTTCCATGCTCGAAGAACTTTATTCTCTGGATTAGGACTTAAAAAGAGTATGAAGAGAAATGAAACGAAAAAGATAAAAAGAAAAGAAACGTAGCTCCATAAAAATAATAAACAATTTCCGTACAAAAGGGGACTAAATTACGGGGAGAAAAAAAATTGTTTTTCTTTTGTTCCTGACCGTGCTGGCAACGGCTTCAGGATGTGGCTGCACGAATTCGGGACATGAAGCCCTCAGTGAAAATATTGAAAGTGATTATTTCAGCATAAAAAATGAGGACTCACTTGAATTCACGGGATCGAAACCAAGTGTTACATTGCAATATGAAGTCAATACATACTATGACATTTTTGGAAATGGAGTAATCGTCAGGGGCAACATCTCAAACAATGAAGAAAATATAATTCTAATCGGCCCTGCACTGGAAGTGAAATTTTTTGGCAACCAGGGGGAACAAATCATCTATGATCCGCACTCACAGAAAGTGGCTAATTTGTTGAATCCGCATGAAACTACACAATTCCAAATAAAATATGAAGCCTCCCTTTTCAAATTTGAGATTCGGGACATAATGAATTACCACAGGATCAAGGACTGCAGGTTGAAACTTTGCTGGGCAGGAGTAAACTAAGGAACGGTGAAAACATATCTTCAAGTTTTCATTTGAGATTGCTCTGTGTATATCAATCATACAACCTCAATAAACCACGGATAAACACAGATGCACACAGATGGCTTTAATCCGTGTTTATCCGTGTCCATCTGTGGTTCTTGGCAGTAAAAATCCTTGATGTTATATTTGAAT
>Ga0272442_10006481_pt1 | contig 15372 bp, 11 predicted proteins | sample SSMForm2O_FD_200262 | JGI IMG/M metagenome (GOLD analysis project Ga0272442, IMG submission 200262) | Marine sediment archaeal communities from Little Sippewissett salt marsh, Falmouth, MA, United States - SSM-Form-2O | ecosystem: Environmental > Aquatic > Marine > Wetlands > Sediment ...
TTTGAATGGCTTGATAACAAGGAAGATGAAAATGACATATGTTTAATTCATTTATCTACTCATGGTTTTCCACTATGGTTTGATTGGCCACCATTTGATGAAGCAGATAAACGTGATGAGGCGCTTGCTACATATAACGGTTTTTTTCCACTTGATTCTTTAAATCCAGGTAGATGGAAACCAATGATCAATCCCTTTGGAGTTATTAGAGATGATCAATTCAATAAATTTTTTAATCGACTTGAATCTAGCGGTGTAGGAGTCATAGTAGATAGTTGTCATAGTGGAGGATTCAATGATAATTGGAGCACAGAGATTAAAAATGCACAAAGATCTTTCACCAATGAATTTGTCTCCGATATCCAAGGGCAAAATAGAATTATTATCACTTCTGTAACAGAGGAAGGGATTTCCTATGGATCCTATTTTACTCATTATATTATTGAGGGAATGAATGGATTTGCTGATTCCAATAATGATAATCATGTTTCCATGGAGGAAGCATTTTATTACGCGGAGGAAATCTTTTTGGATGATCCTGGTGAATTAATGCAACCTCAAATTTTTGATAATTATCCTGGTGAACTATTAATAACTCAAAATCATTTTCCACCGATTGTAGAATTTATAGAGGGATGCGAAATTGGATTGACCAATCAAGAATGTTGTTATTCATTTGTTGCATCAGATCCGGAAGATGAGAAAATAAAATATAAAGTAAATTGGGGAGATGATAGCCCTATTATTTGGTCAGATCAGTCATATTTGAGTGGGGAAATCGTTTCATTTTGCCATATTTGGGAAAAAGAACATACTTTTGATCTATCTGTAAAAGTAAAAGATGAGTTGGGGGTGGAGAGCGAATGGTTTAATCCAATAACTGTTACCATTGTTAATCCTTGTCATCAGGTTGATCAAAGACAAATTTTAGAGTTTGGTGGTCGGATTATTAATGATACTCATTGGTCTGCACAATCCTTTGTTCCCTCATTAGCCTCGATCGATATGGTTGATTTAAAAGTTAGTGCATGGGAAGAAGGTGATACTTTCATCCTTTCGTTAAGAGATAATATTTCTGGTCCTGATACCATTACAATTAATGTAAAACCAGATAATATTGTTGATTGGTGGGAAGACTCAGATTGGTTATCATTTAAGTTTAACAAGACCTCAATTATCCCTGGAAATACATATTTTATTGTTTTGAAAGGAACACAAAAAGGCAATAAAATGGTATGGTTTTCAAAAGCCTATGATCCATATCCAATGGGTGATCTATTCTATACCGAAGATGGTGGTATAAATTGGAAAATTGATGATAACTGGAATGGAGATGCAACTTTTATTACTTATGGGGTTTGATATGAAAAAAATAATATCATTTATAATAATAGGAATTCTTATTGGCTGTAGTTTTGGAGTACAAGGGGTCTTCTTAAAACAAACAATCTCTGAGTCATCTGAAACAACAATCATGGATCTAGGCGATTTCCTCTTTGATAAGAAAATGGAAGTATTGATGAAATTAGCTAAGTTTCCTTCCCTATCTGCATGTATTATTGAAGGTGATGAAGTCACTTGGTCAAAGCAATATGGGTATTATGATCTTGAAAATGAAAAACTTGCTACAGAACATACAATCTACAATATGGGTTCCATATCGAAGACAATTACTTCTACAGCATTAATGCAGCTCTGGGAGCGGGGGCTTTTTGACCTGGATGATGATGTCAATACTTTCCTCCCCTTTTCTCTTAGGAATCCTAATTTTCCTGATGATCCTATTACGTTTCGTATGTTGCTTTCTCATTCTTCAAGTTTGAATTATGATACGATGGAGTATTATTGGTTGAATTTCTCAGCTGATCCTCCCTTTTCTTTTTATCCTTATCCCTGGTTGGAGGAATTTTTAGTCCCAGGTGGTAGATGGTATTATTCAGCAATATGGAGTGATATGTATCGTCCTGGTGAATATCCGATGTATGCAAATGTGGGCTTTGGTATCATTGGTTATCTCGTTGAATTAATCTCTGGACAAGATTTCCTTAATTACTGTAAGAACGATATTTTCACTCCTTTAGAAATGGATCATACTGGTTTTAACTTATCAGAATTTGATATTGATGCTGTTGCTATACCCTACCATCATCATAATGATGAATACCTGCGTATTAATGAATTATATTACATGCTTGGGAGGTATACTCCACCAGGTAAATACTGGAGAGTGCGTATGTACCCTGTTGGTGGGCTCTACACAACTGTTTCTGATCTTTCTCATTTCTTTATTTCTCATATGAATGGTGGTGTCTGGAATGGTGTTCGTATACTTGAAGAGAACACTGTTGAAGAAATACATCAGATTCAACCACCAGGAATTCCTGACCAAATTGGTGATCCAACTTATTATGGCTTAGGTTGGACTATTATTGAAAATCCAATGATTTTCAATGTTACTCTATCTGGTCATGGGGGTGGAAGTTATGGAGTTAATACTTGGATGTATTCTATTCCCAATGAAAGCGTTGGAGTTATATTTTTTTCTAATGGGGACACCTATTATGAAAATACCATACTAACTAGTCAATTTTCTCAGTTGATACTTAAGATTTCCTTCTATCAAAAAGCTGGTTTTAATTTATTTTCTCGTATTGATTTTGGAATGATTGGAGGTGAAATGATCATATGAAAAAAATAACACATATGTTGATAGTAGGAATTTTGTTAGTAAGTTGTGCTGCTGCAATTGGAATCGGCCGAGAATCTGATGTTTTAACGACGAGTGTTCACGTTACTTTCACGAAGCCGATAATGAAACAAACTACAAGAGATAACCAAAAATTCGTTGAGATGTCAGACGATAGATCTTTTGGCATCTTACATCATGCTGGTGAACCGTTATTACCGCGCAAAGTCGAAACTTTTGAGCTTCCTTTTGGGACAAAAATAACAGATATTTCTTGTGACGTTAATGGCATGCAATCTTTATCTTTATCTCAGAAAATCCTTCCTGCCCCTGAGCCGGTAATAAGTGGAATGGAGACAGAACCTGTTTTCACAATGAATGAGGAAATATATCAGTTAGACGAGTTTTATCCAAATGATTGGTGTAAGATATCAACTGGTGGTGGTTTGAATGTTGATAACGAACAAAAGACATTTGTTACTGTTCAAACGTTTCCTGTGCGATACAATCCAGTTGATAATATCGTTCTCTATGTTGAGGAGATAACGGTATCAATACAATACAAGGAACCAAAAGAATCCTTATTATCTGCAAATGATGAGTTTGACATGGTCATTATTGCACCTGAATGTTTTTCATCAGATCTTCAACCTCTTATTGATCATAAAAACAATGTTGATGTGAAAACATTTTTGAAAACAACTGAGGAGATTTACGATGAATACGATGGTGTTGACAACCCAGAGCAAATAAAATATTTCATTAAGGATGCAAAAGAAACATGGAATGTCACCTATGTGCTTCTGGTTGGTGGTTTAAAATCAATTATATATGGGAATCCTAGGGATGATACCAATCAAGGTTCAAAAGATTGGTATATACCAGTGAGATATACCAACCTTGTTGAACAAGGCTCATTTAATGATCCGGGTTTCATATCTGATCTTTACTTCATGGACATCTATGATGGTGAAGGACAGTTTTCAAGCTGGGATTCAAATAGCGATGGGATCTTTGCCAAATGGAAATCATTTGGTGGTAATAAAGATATTATAGATTTCTACCCAGATGTATATGTAGGTCGACTCGCCTGTCGGAATAAATTTGAAGTAAAAACAGTGGTCGATAAGATCATAACCTATGAAAGTACACCTATTGACTCATCATGGTACAAAAGAATGGTACTCGTCGGAGGAGACGGATTTGATGATTCAGTTTACTATGGCACTAACTGGCCTGAAGACGAAATGTTGTGTGACAGATATCTATCCTACATGAACAATGTTGAACCAGTAAAACTCTACGCGTCCAACAGGGAAAACAACTCTGAATACACACCGCTCACCGAAAACATCATAAGGGAGATCAACTCTGGCTGTGGTTACATAATATTTTCAGGACATGGTCAACCATACAGATGGGTAACTAATTGGTGTGGTGAGTTTAATGCACCAATTCAGGATGGAGGTATATCTACTTCTGATTTCCTAAAGATAAAAAATGGCAATAAACTCCCTATATGCTGTATTGCAGGAGGGTGCCATAACAGCTTGTTCAATGTCAGTTTATTGACAACCTGGCTCGAAAGAGACAACTCCCGACATTTAATGACATATGGCAAAGCTACACCTGAATGTCTTGGTTGGTCATTTGTTCGTAAGCGTGGTGGTGGAGCAATTGCCAACTTCGGCTATCCCAGTTGCACTTTCTTTTCTCCAGGTGAGAACGGGGATCTTGATGGAGATGGAAATAATGAGCCAGATATGTTTGAAGCATTGCGTCCCTATATGATACAGCAGTATTACAAATTATTTGGTGAAGGGGTAGAATTCCTTGGAGATGTTGCAGGAGGGGCAGTTAGAAATTATCTTCATGCATTCCCAGGTATGGATGCACAGTTGGACGCTAAAATAATCGAACAGGTGATATTCTTTGGAGATCCAAGTCTTAAGATTGGAGGGTATAATATGGAGATATAATATGAAAAAAATACTATCAATTGTATTAGTAGGAATTTTAGTCCTTAGCGGGCTTGGAGCAGGTGCATCATATGTACAAAAATCGTCTATGAAACAATCTGTAATTTTTGATGAATATGACATGGTGATTATTGCACCGAATAAGTTCTCAGTTAATATTCAACCATTAATTGATCATAAAAATTCAGTAGGCATTCAAACTTTTTTGAAAACAACCGAGGATATCTATGATGAATATCAAGGACGAGATCAAGCAGAACAAATCAAATATTTTATTTACGATTCAGTTAAAAATTTAGGGATAAAATATGTATTGCTTATTGGTGACATTGATTTACTACCAATTAGAACAAGTTATGTTAAATATGGTCCTATTGAAGATGTCATTAGTGATTTATATTATTCCGATGTTTTTGATTTAAATGGAAGTTTCTGCAGTTGGGATTCAAATGAAAATGATTTATTTGGAGAATGTAATTATATTGGAAATCATGGATATGAAATAGATAATGTAGATTTATATCCAGATGTGGGAGTAGGGAGAATCCCATGTAGCTATATAGATGAATTAGAAAATGTAATTATTAAAATTATCACATACGAGACAGAAACTTATGGATGTTCATGGTTCAAAAAAATCATACTAATGGGTGGAGATACCTTTCCACAATTCACTCAGGTAGTAGAAGGCGAATGGGAACTTGATAAATATGGCGAAATTATGCAAAAACATGGATTTGAGCAAATTAAACTATATACCTCCACAAGAACATTCAAGCCTTCTATAGTTAATAGGGAAATAACAGATGGTGCAGGTTTTGTTAGTTTTTCAGGTCATGGAAAACCATTTGGAATTGGAACTTCTTCACCAAATAAATATAGAAGTATAAATTATCTTACACCTTATATTCTTGGGATGAAAAATGATGATAGATTACCAATATTCTTCCTTGAAGCTTGTGAAACAGCGGGCCTTGATTATAAAATTTTATCCATTATGAAGTTCCCTTGTTTAGCTTGGTCATTAGTTAAAAAACAATCTGGAGGTGGTATTGCAGCTGTTGGTGCAACACGATCAGGACCTATGTATTTTAATCCAAATAATAATGGTGAACCTTATGCTGGTGGTTATGCACTGCATATGTTTTTCTATGAAGCATATGAGCCAGGAATTGCTCTTTCTGATCTGATGATAAATGCATGTTGCTCTTATTTAGATAATTACTGGAAAGATCCTATCATACTTGAAAATATTATTTTAATTGGTGATCCAAGCCTTAAAATCGGAGGATATCAAAATTGATTTGATAAGGAGTGAATAGAGGTATGAGAAAAATACTATCAATTATAATAATAGGAATTTTGGTTCTCAGCGGTCTTGGAATTATCATGCCAAACCTTTCCGGTCAAGAAGCTGAACAAACTACCGAACCACATGTTCATGACTGTGGTTGCCAAGGAACACAAAATCCAACTACAAAACCATTTGGTAATGAATACCCTGTGATGAGTAGCCCGATAAATTGTACACAGCTTACCATTACTCAACCAACGACACTCTTCAGAGACACACCCGATGAATTTAACTGGAAAGATAGCAACGGTTTCGATTGGACGACATCTGCGAAAAATCAGGGAACCTGTGGAAGTTGTTGGGATTTCGCTGCTCTTGGCGCTCTAGAGAGTAGAATTAAAATTAAAGAGGATTGCCCCCAGCTTCAACCGGATCTCTCTGAACAATACGTTCTCTCCTGTCTTCCTGCAGCAGCGAATAACTACGGGCAAGGCTGCTTGGGTGGAACACCCTATGGTGCGTACTACTACATCATTAATGCCAGTCGAGAAGGTAACAATGTTAACGGTATTATCCCGGAATGGTGTTTCCCGTATCAAGATAGCCATACCGTCCCTTGCTATGAGAAATGTGATGAATGGATGGATCATCTCATACCACTCACTGGTTGTAATGTCACGTTCCTTGATCTTGGGTATGCAACTGAAGAAAACACCAATATTATCAAGTCAATCATCTATGAAGAAGGACCCGTTGCGGTTGCCATTAATGTCAATCAAGAGTTCTCGAGTTACTGGAACATCCACCACAGTTCAGATGACTACTATCCTGATACCCATGAACCTTGGGGAAATCAACTCAATCATATTGTTGTTCTCGTTGGATGGAAAGATGATCCAGCGGTTCAAAATGGAGGCTATTGGATTGTGAAAAACTGCTGGGGGACCGACTGGGGATATGACGGATTTTTCAACATCGAATACTATGGTTTATTCATTGGTATGTATTATGCTACCGCTTCCTATGATCCGAATAGTGTCAACTGGGCACCAATTGCAGACACCGGGGGACTCTACACTGCAGAAGTAAACGATGTCATCACCTTTGATGGTACCCAGAGTCTAGACCCTGAAGGAACCATCGATACCTATGAATGGGATTTCGGTGATAATACAACGGGACAAGGACCGACACCAACTCACAGCTACAGCACAAAAGGGATCTATGGTGTAACCCTCACTGTTACTGACAGCAACGGATACAGCGGAACAGATACAACTCTTGTTGGCATTGGATATGATCCGATTCTTATTGATGCAACAGGATTCTTTGGTATTGATATCGCCATAGAAAACACGATTGACCATGAATTAACAAACCTTGAATGGATTGTTGACTTTACCGGAACCGTTTTCTCAAGTGTGACCGACGGTATAATTCCTCAACTATCAAACCAACAAGTGTACACTCACCATATACCTCTTGTCGGTTTAGGATTTGGAACGCTCACAATCAATGTTGAAAACATACAACGAACAGAAGAATTCTTCATCATCGGGCCATTCGTTTTTGGATTACGGTCACAATAATACTAACAGCAAATGACTATTAATGGTTTATTGGTATTTTTTGGAAAAAGTAACAGCAGCCATCTATCTAACAGGAGAAAAAACCATTATTAAATATTAAAAACATGTTCAAATCCCTTCCCCTGCACTTTTTATATGAAATATAATATAAAAATAATTCCTCCAGTAAAATGAAAAACGACCGAATTTACTCTAACCATTCAAATATTTTTGCAATAAGAATACCAGATAAAAGCATGTAGATGAGAGGAGGAATTATTGAATTCATATAGAAACCAGTGGGATAATCCATACTGGTGAAAACAAGAAAAGTATACGGGACAAAGATTACTATCCACATTAAAAGTCCATATTTCCAACCCTTGGTAATATAGTTACCATTAAATGCTTTCCCAAAATATGAATACACAAAAGATAATGCAAAACTTAAAATCCAAGGATGAATAAAAAACAATAACATAACTGGGTCATCAATTTTTCTCATTCCACCCAACTCAAAAATATCATATGGCCAAATGGACTGAATAAATCCTCCAATAATAATGTCAATGATTACTATTACAAAGCCTGCGATGATGCCTCCAACAATAATTCCTTTCCATTTCATGTTCTAACTGGTCCCAATGATTTTTTCTATGGATAAAGAAATCAATATCCCTTTAATAATTAATTGTAAAATTGAAGAGTAGATACTTCAAAATTTCTTTGGTAAATTATTAATTTAAATATCAACAGGAGAAACAACTTATTTTTACCGGTATTTTGGTGTTCAAATCCCTTCCCCTGCATATCTATACCTCAACAGGATAAACATATATTTTTTACCATTAAAATTGTGTTCAAATCTCGTTTGTCTGATGGATGTGAAGATAATTGAATTGCCCCAATGTTATCTGGGATAAAAGAAATTTTGTGAAGTTAAACGGAGTAACATTTGGATAAAGTGATATAAGCGTCTTTTATCCTCAGTTATACGCCGTTTTCATTTCTTTCTACTTTTTAGATATATGGCTTTTATTTTATCTCCCATAACTTGAACGTCCTCTACTTTAAACCCTTCACTTTCTACAAGCGATTTAAATTCATCAGGTGAAAGATCACCTCTAAAATAGCCAGGTGGTTTGCCCCACTTTTTGAGGTATCGTATACCCGATTTCATTTTCTCAAACCCTCTCATGCCATGCATTGTATAATCTACAAGAAGTAATAATCCATCATCCTTTAAAATCCGATGACTTTCTTTAAGAGTTGTTGAAGGATTTTCTATTACATGGATTAAATTAGCCATAAATAAGCTATCAAATTTGCCTGATGGAAAAGTTGTTTTTTTACAATCCGCTTTTTCAACAGTTACATTTTGCAAATCCTTTAATTGTGTTCTTGCCATTGCTAGCATCTCATCTGAAAAGTCTGTGGCAGTGACATGTCTCGCATTTTTAGCTACCGCTTTAGTGAAATATCCTGCCCCACATCCAAATTCCATGAGTTCACCCAGGTCATTTTCTCCAGATAGTCTCTTAATAATCGCTTGCTGAGTGCCCATTCCAACAATATACGTTTGGTCCTCATTCAAAGTTTGAGCAAGATTGTCCCAATACTCCTCTTTTTTATACTTTATCATGCTTTTACCTCCTTTATAGGTAGTGTATAATTCCCATAAGCTAATAAAATATTTGTTTAATAGGACGTTTAGGAGTCCATTTCAATAACGCTTCTTCATTTACTCAAGAATACATTTAACAGGAGCAAAAAAACTGTAACTTAGCGATTTTATATCTATTTGAGATATTCTTCACCCGAACCTAGAATATCTTTGGTATTCTGCCAATCAAATCCAGATAAATAGAAGTTGTTACTAATGCATAGTGTCCTTTTTTCAATTTGGAATTTTACCAGAATACATTCATATACTATGAATGAGAAACTTTGTATTGCTTAGGGTGTCGGTGAGGGCATTTGGTGTTCATCATCGATGTGGTGTTGGGGATATTTGGTATCTACCAACCCCTACTTCTAAGTGATTTTGTTTCCATCTACTTTCAAACTGAACCTTCTGAAATTTATCTTTACCATATTCCAAATGAGAAGAGGGGATGTGAGGGATGGGATGAGGAGAATGGAAAAAAAGACCCTCGCATCTAATTATGAATTGATGTTATGATTTATTAAGTTGAGAAAGGGGTGATTGGAAGTATTGTTGGATTTTGTATCAAAAGTATTCCTCTTGGATTGACGAGGTCAGTAAGCAGTAACAGAAGTAAATGAGTAAATAAAGTGATTTATCAAAGAAATATAAATTGTGTTTTTATTTGTTTTTGATAAATTGAATTAAATTGGGGGTAATAACATTATTCAGAACTCGGATTTGTACATAGTAGAATAGCAAAACCCTTTTTTGTAGACAACAAAGTTCCATCGTGTAAAAATGAATTTAATAATGAGTCAAATGTAACCTTTTTCCGCTAATTTTTATACAAATAACTTATTTGATATGATATCTTAGTGATGAAAAGCATTTTGATAGGATGATGGATGCTAAATAAACTCAATTCCCCTAGTTATATATAGGGGATTATCTTATTTGTAAAACGATGGATTGCTAGTATTTGGTGAGTTGATGGTGGATAAACCAGACATAGTAAAAAAGCTGATGGAAGAGGAAAAGCTAGGGAAACTTGAATCCCATTGTATTAATGAAGAGACGGAAAGCACTGAAAAGTTACCAATGGAATCATTTGAGAATATGACTGGTGAGCGTGTTGGTGATGAGGAAAAAACTGAAGATTATTTCAACAGTCATAGAAACAGCGGGATAGATAAGCAGATGTCAGAAGATAGATATCGTTTAATCGCTGAGAACACCAGTGATTTAATTTCCATTGCTACGTTTTCATTTAAACCAGTCTATACCTATATCAACCCTTCAAATACAAGACTCCTGGGGTATGAGCCAGAAGAGCTGATTGGCAAGAATTGTTTTGATTTTCTTCATCCTGATGATATAAAGAATCTTACCCCTCTTCTTAAAAAATATATTTCAATGAAGACTAAAAAACTGTTGACTGGAAAAGAACATGAGATTGCTGAGAGAATTGAACTTCGCTTTAGAGATAGGTCGGGAAACTGGCATTATTTAAAAAGCACTGTAAATATTATTGGTAATGAGTTACTTTTTGTTTCAAAAGATATCACTGAGTATAAGAAGGCAGAAGAGAAACTGAAGGAAACAAGTGAACGGCTTGAACTTGCAATGGATGCAGGTGAGCATGGGTTTTGGGACTGGAATCTCGATACTGATGATGTTTATTTCAGCCCCAGGTATTATACAATGCTTGGGTATGAACCAGGTGAACTACCTATGCGACTGGAGACCTGGGCAAATTTGATGCATCCAGAAGATAAAAAAGATATTGTTCCACGTGTGCAAAAATATGTAGAGAATGTTGTACCCTTTGAGGTAGAGTTTCGTCTTAAATGCAAGGATGGTTCTTGGAAATGGATTTCTGGACGTGGAAAAACGTTTGAGAAGGATAAAAAAGGTACTCCTCATCGTGCAGTCGGGGTGCATGTTGATATTACAGAGCGTAAGACGGCAGAAGAAGAATTGAGGGAAACAAAGAATCATTTTCAAATGTTGTTCAACATTATGGTTGACCCAGTGATGATTATTGACCAAAGGGGAAAATTTTTGGAATTAACAGAGAGGGTAAAAGAGATAACAGGATGGGATAGAGAAGACATCATTGGGAAGAACTTTCTTGTTACAAAACTTTTAACGAAAAAAAGTAAAGCAATATGTATTAAGAATTTGATGAAACGAATGGGCGGAATTAATATTGACCCATATGAAGTTGAAGCACTAACAAAGGATGGAAGAAAAATACCTTTTGAAATAAATGCACAGCGGATAATCTACAAGGGAAAACCCGCCGATATGATTGTGTTTAGAGATATCACTGAACGGAAACAAGCAGAGAAAGAATTGAAAGAAGCACATAAACTACTTAAAAATATGAATAGTGAACTTGAGCGGAAAGTCAAAGAGAGAACTGACGAAGTGGAAAAACTCCTACTGCAAAAAGATGAGTTCATAGGGCAGCTTGGTCATGATTTAAAGAATCCATTAAACCCACTTGTAAACTTAATCCCGCTATTAGAAGAAAAGGAAAAAGATCCCGAATCAAAGGAAATTCTTGAGGTAATGTATAGAAATGCTAATTATATGAGAAATCTAGTGGTTAAAACCATTGAACTTGGGAGACTTAACTCTCCCAATACAGAGTTGACTATAAATGAAACAAATCTCATAGATGAGGTTAATAATATTGTTGAAAAAAATAAGCTAACATTTGAAGAAAACAACATGAAAATAAATAACAACATCGATGGAAATATTATTGTAAAAGTAGATAAACTTAGAATTGAGGAGTTATTTGACAATCTTATTATCAATGCAATCAAGTACAGCAAGGATATGGGTACTATTACAATTGATGCAAAACAGGATAAGGATTTTGTTACTGTATCTGTAAAAGACACCGGCATTGGTATAGCTAAGGCGCAACTCAGCCGTATATTTGATGAGTTCTACAAGGCTGATTGGGCACGTCATGACTTTGATAGCAGTGGACTTGGTCTTGCTATCTGCAAACGTATTGTAGAAAGACATGGTGGAAAGATATGGGCTGAAAGTTCAGGAGAAGGAAAAGGTACGACGATGTTTTTTACTCTTCCCAATTAGGACATACCCATGACTGGATGAATCGTTCTACTCGTCCTGTAAGTTCTGGTACCGCAAGTGCTATATCTGTAATGGTAATTATTCCTACCAACTTGCCGTTGTCAGAGATTACAGGGAGTTTTTTAATTCTATATTTTTCCATAATTTCAACAGCCGTCTGGATTTTTTCAAAAGGATGAATTGATCTAATACCATCAGACATAATCTCCTTTATTTCTGTTTTTTTAGGGTCTATAAGCATAGTCTTCTCTTTCTCTTCAGGGATTATATTTATAGTTCTCTCAATGAGATCTCGTTCTGTTACAATACCCACACAACGTTCATTATCTTTTATAACCAAACAGCCAACCTTGAAATCTCGGTATTTTTTGTATGCCTTTAACACAGTTTCATGGCAATTCATAGTAATTACTTTCCGAGTCATAATATCCTCTACATACATATCCTCATCCTCTTATGTAAGTTGATATAAACTTTTTGAGATTTAAGTTTTTGCAAACTTGAGCCCACATCCAAGTTCAAAATCTGATCTTTTTTTTCAAATTATTTAAATCTAACTACTCTGCACTTTTATTCATGTTTTTGCACTTTTATTAGGTCATTTTAGGTAATAAAATGCAAAGCGATAATTTGAGGAAATAACTAGAATAAGAATGGTATTATTACAATACTGAAAAATCGATTTGTACCATGTAATACCCAAGCACCAACTAAATTTTTTGATCTTCTGCAAATTTCAATTGTCAAAAATCCTTGTACTATTGTACTGATTATGAATGGATTAGTAAAGTTTTGGGGATGCATCAAAACAAAACTTGCCAATGAAGTGACATATGCGATTTTTAGATTTGTCCTACTCATTAAAAATAGGAATAAAATTCCCCTAAAGAAAAATTCTTCTGTAAATGATTCGGCAAAACTAACAACACCAAGTGAAAAATTACCATCAAGAGTGCCACCAATCATATATTTTGCAATAAAAGTTACCATTAACATTATTGGAAGAAAGAGGAATCCAAGTTTCAGACTTTTTTCAAATCCTTCCTCTGTGATTCCAAATTGTTTAAAAGAATATTCTTGTTTTTTCTTTTTTTGTTTATTTCGTATTTTCCATGTTATAAAAAGAAATACTAATGGTACAAATACAAATAATAAGAATTTAGTAACAATATTTGATGTTGAATTTAATCCTAAGATCAATGGCCAATATGCCACTACAATAAAAATCATAGTGAAAGTGATTACACCAATTTCTATTAATGAATCTCGTTTGTATTTCACCGCATAAGCAAGAGGTAAAACCATTGAGATAAGCATGGGCCATAAAAGAAAATCAAAGTGAACTATTATCCATCACCGTTCCTCTGAAACTCAAAGTTGATACTTAATAGTTCTTAAAAATCCTTAGAAATCCGATTTAAATAAGTTAGTATACGATTGAAAAGAAGAATATAGTGAAATGAAAAAAAGGGAGATTTTTTAAGTTGTATATTTAACGTCTTAATCTCAGATATTGTGCATACTACCTTGCAATTCCTTATTTATTCCTATTTTGCACAATTTTTTGATGCAACATGTTATTAACTATCATTGATTTGTAACAATGGAGTAATGGAGTTATAGAAATATTTCAGCGGGGGAAAAGCATGAAAAAGAAAATAATTGGAATTTTTGTTGTGATGCTGTTGATTTCAACTATATTACCGATTACGGGAACAGTTTTTGCGGGTGATGAAAATGATCCTGAAATAAAAGATAACTATAATGATCAATTTGGTGCTTTAATTGAATATCCTAAGAGAATGAGAACACGAATTGCACGTATATTATTACGAATGGATTCATTTGATTTCATTGATATTGATTCTGCATGGTTTTATGAAAATGAATTGGAATCTGAATATCTGTATACTGCTCTAAAACTTAAGGATTTAAAGATAAATTCTCAAAGAACTATTTACACAATACATTGGACGTTTAATGGAGTAGCATATGCAGTAGGTAGTCATCTTTATAATAATGGACAAAATTATTCATGTTTTGTTGGTTTAGATAAACGGTTTAATAATAACTGGCAGGATGCTGAGGTCACCTTTGATTTTGATAGGAATATAATAACATTCAAAATTGATAAAAAGCATATTGGAAATCCACAACCGGGTGATTCCTTAACCAGAACCTTTGCTTGGACAGCACTAAGATTTAATTTTGAAGCATTATCTTTAATATTTAGTGATGGAGAACTTGTGAAAGATGCTGCTCCGTTCATAGAAAGTTATAATGAATATGGAAGAAATTATATGATACAATACTAAAAGAGGCGAAAAATATGAAAAAGAAAATAATTGGAATATTTGTTTGTATGCTGTTGATTTTTACACTGCTTCCTATTAATGCTACAGCAGGAGATGAAGAAAACCCTGAAATTGAAGATGAATCTTGGCAAATATGGGATTTAATAAAAGTATTTAATATTATATCGGCTTGGTTTTCTAATGATGATGTAAACCTGAATGTATCTATAAAAATGGCTAGTATTAAACCTAGAAACTTCTTTGCTTCTACTGTCTTATGGAGATATAATGGAGTAGATTATTTTGCTAGCTTTCAAGATAACAAATATTATTTTGGAGATAATACAAATACCTTGTTACCTTGGGTGTATAAGGATACTACAGGTACATTAGAGACAGACAAAAACATTATAACAATTATCGTACCATTAAATGAGATTGGTAACCCTGGAGAGGGTGAACAATTAATGAACGCTTGGGCAATGACTCATTGGTCTGGATATTTAGGACTTAATTTTCATTATCCGTTAGACCGTGCACCTGATTGGGTAAAATGGGGTAAAAATTACACTATCCAATTTTGATGCTATAATCTCATTCCTTCGCATATTTATACACATTAGGTTATCAAAAATGACTTAGTTCTTTTGCTCCTTTCCCTCCTGTTGGAGGCCCGTTCCTTCTCATTTTTTTACCTTAGCATCTACTGACTAAGTGTGTTAATGGTTTATATAGTGACTAGTGTTTAAAGTTGTCCGCTAAGCGGACAACTTGTCCTTTTTCGGTTCT
>Ga0272442_10006482_pt1 | contig 15371 bp, 13 predicted proteins | sample SSMForm2O_FD_200262 | JGI IMG/M metagenome (GOLD analysis project Ga0272442, IMG submission 200262) | Marine sediment archaeal communities from Little Sippewissett salt marsh, Falmouth, MA, United States - SSM-Form-2O | ecosystem: Environmental > Aquatic > Marine > Wetlands > Sediment ...
CCAGACCATCGCCTGGGCCATCAGCCAGTCGGGTGAGACCCTCGACACGCTGGCCGCGCTGCGCGAGGCGAAGACCAAGGGCGCCCTGGGCCTGGGCATCTGCAACGTGGTGGGCAGCACCATCGCCCGCGAGAGCGACGGCGGCGTCTACATCCACGCCGGGCCGGAGATCGGCGTCGCCAGCACCAAGGCCTTCACGAGCCAGGTGACCGTGCTGGCCATCATCACGCTGCTGCTGGGCCGCATGCGCAACATGTCCAAGGACCAGGGGCAGGAGCTGGTGACCGAGCTGCAGGCGATCCCGGAGAAGGTGGAGCGCATCCTCGGCATGGACGAGTGCATCCGGAAGATCGCCGCCGTCTACGCCGAGGCGAACAACTTCCTCTACCTGGGCCGGGGCATCAACTACCCGGTGGCCCTGGAGGGGGCCCTGAAGCTGAAGGAGATCAGCTACGTGCACGCCGAGGGCTATCCGGCGGCCGAGATGAAGCACGGCCCCATCGCCCTCATCGACGAGAAGATGCCCGTGGTCTTCGTCAACCCGCGCGGGGGCAGCAACCAGAAGATCCTGGGCAACATGGAAGAGGTCAAGGCGCGCGGCGGGCGCATCATCGCCGTGGTCAACGAGGGCGACAACGTCGCCGAGGAGCTGGCGGACCACGTCATCCCCATCCCCGAGACGGTGGAGTACCTCTCGCCCTTGCTGACCGTGATCCCCCTGCAGCTCCTGGCCTATCACATCGCCATCATCCGCGGCTGCAACGTGGACCAGCCGCGGAACCTGGCCAAGAGCGTCACGGTGGAGTAGGGCCGCGGCCCGCACAACGGAAGCGACGGTTCGATCATGAAGCGCACGATCATCAGCAGCCCGGCGGCGCCGGAGGCCATCGGGCCCTACAGCCAGGCGGTCCGTATCGGCGGCCTGCTCTACACGGCGGGCCAGGTGCCCCTGGATCCCGCGACCATGAAGCTGGTGCCCGGCGGTATCGCCGAGCAGACGCGCCGGGTGCTCGAGAACCTCCGGGCCGTGCTGGCCGAGGCGGGGGCCGGCTTCGAGGACGTGATCAAGACCACCGTCTTCCTCCAGGACCTGGGCGACTTCGCCGCCTTCAACGAGGTCTACGGCGAGGCCTTCGGCGACGATCCCCCCGCCCGCTCCACCGTCCAGGTGGCCGCGCTGCCGCTCGGGGCGCGGGTGGAGATCGAGCTCGTGGCCGCGCTGGAGGATTGACCGCTCCGCCGAGGCGGAGTTCGACGCGCGGGTCCCGGATCAGCCGTCCCCCTCGCGGCATGTGTCGTGGCGGCCGCACCGGTTCGGGACCTGGCTGCCGGTCGACGAGGAACGGAGCACCATCTGATCGCGAGCGGGAGTGGATGGGTCCTGGTGGGCCCCGAGGACTTCAAATCCTTCTGCCGGACGCTAACCCCGTCCGGGGTGGGTTCGATTCCCACACATTCCCGCCATTTTAACGCGACACCATGGGAGTGAATCATCCGTGCGAAGGCTCATGGCCGCAGCCGTCCTGCTCCTCCTCGCCGCGCCGGTCGCGGCGGCGCCCTCCGAGGACGCGCCCGCCGCGGCATCGCCGGAGCGGACCGGCCGCGACGCCACCACGGCCATCTTCGCCTCCGCCGCCTTCCCCGCCCTGGGTCAGCTCTACAACGAGGAGGGTTGGAAGACCGTGGTCCTCTTCGCCTGGCAGAGCTACACCCTCGGCGTCATCGTCAGCGAGGGCATCGAGGCCGACCGCTACCGGCGCCGAGCGGCGGCCCTGGCGCCCGGCGAGACCTGGCGGGGCCTGGACTACGGCGCCCTGCGCGCCCGCTTCCATGACCACGACGAGCGGCAGCGCGACTGGGTCTGGTACGGCTCGGCCGTCCTGCTGGCCAGCATCCTGGACGCCTTCGTCTTCGCGCACCTGCACGAGTTCGACACCGACGACATTCGCGGCCGTCGCGCCCGCGTCCTCCCCCTGGTGGACGGCACGACGCGCGCCGTGGGCCTCCAGCTGCGCGTCAGCTTCTGAGGCGGCCATGGTGGACACGGCGCGCGTGCGCAACTTCTGCATCATCGCCCACATCGACCACGGCAAGTCGACCCTGGCCGACCGCCTGCTCGAGCTCACGCACACCCTTCCCGAGCGCAGCATGAAGGCCCAGGTCCTGGACGACATGGACCTCGAGCGCGAGCGCGGCATCACCATCAAGAGCCATCCCATCCGGATGCGCTGGGAGCGGTCGCCCGGCGAGATCTACCGGCTCAACCTCATCGACACGCCGGGCCACGTGGACTTCGCCTACGAGGTGAGCCGCAGCCTGGCGGCCTGCGAGGGCGCGATCCTGGTGGTGGACGCCGCGCAGGGCGTCGAGGCCCAGACCCTGGCCAATCTCTACCTGGCCCTGGACAGCGACCTGACCATCCTGCCCGTCATCAACAAGATCGACCTGCCCGGGGCGCGCGTCGACGCGGTACGCGAGGAGTTGGTCAGCATCCTCGGCGTGGCGCCCGACGAGGTGCTGGCCCTCAGCGCCAAGACGGGCGAGGGAGTGCCGGCGCTGCTCGATGCCGTCGCCGACCGCCTGCCGCCGCCGGCGCCGGCCGGCGACGCGCCCTTGCGCGCCCTCATCTTCGACTCGCGTTACGACTCGTACCTGGGCGCCGTCGCGACGGTGAGGGTCATGGACGGCGGCGTGGCGCCCGGGGACCGCGTGCGCTTCCTGGCGACGGGGGGAGCCTACGAGGTGCAGGAGGTGGGGCACTTCGTCATGGAGCGGCGCCCGGAGGCGCGCCTGGCCGCCGGCGACGTGGGCTACGTGGTCACCGGCGCCAAGCAGGTGCGGGACGTGCGGGTGGGCGACACCCTGGCGGCCGACGTGAAGCCCGCCCCGGCGCCCCTGCCCGGCTACCGCCCGGCCAAGCCCATGGTCTTCAGCGGCCTCTACCCCGTGCGCAGCGAGGACTACGAGCTGCTGCGCGAGGCCCTGCAGAAGCTCCAGCTCAACGACGCCGCCGTCACCTACGAGCCCGAGACCAGCGCGGCCCTGGGCTTCGGCTTCCGCTGCGGCTTCCTGGGACTGCTGCACATGGAGATCGTCCAGGAGCGCCTGGAGCGCGAGTACGGCATCGCCATGATCGCGACGCTCCCCAACGTGGAGTTCCGGGTCACGCTGAAGGACGGCCGGGAGCTGCGCGTCGACAATCCCGCGCGGATGCCGGACGCCGCGGGCATCGCCGCCGTCGCCGAGCCCGTCGTGCGGGGAACCATCTACACGCCGTCGGAGTACGTGGGAGCCGTGCTGGGACTCTGCGTCGAGCGGCGCGGCGTGCAGGAGGGGATGACCTGGCTGGACGGCCGACGCGTGGAGCTGCACTTCCGCCTGCCCCTCGCCGAGGTGGTGGTGGACTTCCACGACCGGCTCAAGAACATCAGCCGGGGCCACGCCAGCTTCGACTACGAGTACGCCGGCCACGAGGCCGGCGACCTGGTGCGCCTGAGCGTCCTCGTCAACGGCGATCCCGTGGACGCCCTGTCCTGCATCGTGCACCGCGACAAGGCGGAGCACTGGGGCCGGCGCCTGGTCGAGCGCCTGAAGGCGGAGATCCCGCGCCAGCTCTTCCCCGTCGCCGTCCAGGCGGCCGTGGGCTCGCGGGTTCTGGCGCGCGTGAACATCAGCGCGCTGCGCAAGAACGTCACCGCCAAGTGCTACGGCGGCGACATCACGCGCAAGCGCAAGCTGCTGGAGAAACAAAGAGAGGGCAAGAAACGGATGAAGCGGGTGGGCAACGTGGACATCCCACAGGACGCCTTCCTGGCCATCCTCAAGGTGGAGCGATAGGAGACGTGATGGCGAAGAAGAAGGGACCCGCCAAGAAGAAGTCGGCGCTGCGCGAAACCTTCGACGTCGTGCTGTGGGCCGTGATCATGGCCTTCCTGGCGCGCAGCTTCCTCATCCAGGCCTTCCACATCCCGAGCGGCAGCATGGAGGACACCCTGCTGGTGGGGGACTTCCTCTTCGTCAACAAGCTCCTGTACGGGCCCAAGATCCCCTTCACCGACGTCCGGCTGCCCGGCTTCCGCGATCCGAAGCCCGGGGACATCATCGTCTTCAAGTTCCCCGGCCAGGACGACGACTTCATCAAGCGCTGCGTGGCGGTGGGCGGGCAGGAGCTGGCCATCCGCGGCGGCGTGGTCTACGTGGACGGCGAGGCCCGGGAGGAGCCCTACACCAAGTACATCTACGGCGAGCATCCCCACGGGGCCGCGCGCGACTTCGGCCCCATCACGGTTCCCGAGGGGCACATCTTCATGATGGGCGACAACCGGGACAACAGCAACGACAGCCGCGTCATGGGCACGGTCCCCTGGCGCGACAACGTCCAGGGCAAGGCGATCTTTATCTACTGGTCCTGGAACGGAGAGAAGAAGTACCCGCGCTTCGACCGCATCGGCGACATCGTGCGGTGAGCCTGCCCCTCTACGTCCACGTTCCCTTCTGCCGCTCCCGCTGCGGCTACTGCGCGTTCTACGCCGAGACGTCGGGCGATCCGGACCGCTACGTGGCGGCCCTGGCCGTGGAGCTGGAGCTCTGCGCCGCCGATCTCGGCCCCGCGTCCCTGCCCAGCCTCTACGTGGGCGGCGGCACGCCGAGCTGCCTGCCGCCCGCGGCCCTGGAGCGGCTGCTCGCCCTGCTGGCGCCGCTGGCCGGTCCCGATTCGGAATTCACCGTCGAGTGCAATCCCGACGACCTGGACGAGGCGCTGCTCGCGCGCCTGACGACGGCCGGCGCGAACCGCCTCAGCCTGGGCGTCCAGTCCCTGGACGACGGCGAGCTGGCGCGCGCCGGCCGCCGCCACGACGGCGCGGGGGCCCGCGCCGCCCTGGCCCTGGCCGCGGCCTCGCCCCTGCGCCTGTCGGCGGACCTCATCCTCGGCCTGCCCGGCCAGACAACCGGGAGCTGGCGCCGCAGCCTCGCGGGCGTCCTCGAGCATGCGCCCGAGCACCTGTCCGTCTACTGCCTCGAGGAGGGCGAGGGGCGGTGGGGGCGCGGCGCATCCGAGGATACGGCCGCGGACGACCCCGCGCCCGCCGTCGCCCCGCCGGGGGACGGGGCGGCGCCGGACGCCGGGACGACGGCGGCGGCCGGCGAGGAGCGCGAGGCCCATCTGGCCGGCGCCTACCTGGAGACCCACGCCTTCCTGGACGAGCGCGGCTACGCGGCCTACGAAGTGTCCAACTGGTGCCGGCCCGGCGGCGAGTGCCGCCACAACCTGGCCGTCTGGGAGGGGCGCGACTACCTCGGCCTGGGGCCCGCGGCCCACTCCCACCTGGCGGGGGAGCGCCTGGCCCGGCCGGCGTCCCTGGACGCATGGCAGGCTCCCCTGCTGGCGGGGCGCCTGCCGCCCCTGGAACGGGACGCCCGCGGCCCCGCCGAACGACGCCTGGAGGACCTGCTCCTCGGCCTCAGGACGCGCCGCGGGCTCGCGGCCGACCACCCCGCCCTGGCCGGCGCCGGTCCGATCCTCGCCGAGCTGGCCGGCAGGGACTGGGCCCGGCGCGAGGGATCGCGCTGGCGCCTCACGCCCGCGGGCTGGCTGCGCCTGGACGCGATCCTGCGGAGGCTGGTCTCTTGACAGCTCCCGCAGGCTGCCCTAATTTACGGGCGATTCGAGAAAAGGGTTGATTTCCATGGACTTCAGGTACTACGAGCTGCCCGACGACCGCAACCTGCTGGTCCTGGAATCCGTCATCCGTCTGTACACGGAACGCGCGGAACCTGTCAGTTCGGCAGCCGTCGCGAGGGATCTCCAGCACCGCTGGTCCTCGGCCACCGTCCGCAACACCTTCGGCGAGCTCGAGCGCCAGGGCTGGCTCATGCAGCCCCACCGCGCGTCGGGCCGCGTGCCCACGGACCGTGGCTACCGGGTCTACGTGGAGCGTATCGTGCGCCCCGGCCAGCCCCACCCGGCGTGGGAGCGGCTCGTCCACAGCGAGGTGGACCCGAGGCGGGGCAGCCTCGCCGAGAGCCTCGACCGGGCCGCGTCCCTGCTGAGCCGCGTCAGCCACGCCCTGGGCATGTCCCTGCTGGTTCTGGCGCCGGGCCCGGAGGCCGAGGCGGACGCCGACGCGGTTTCCATCACCGGCGTCGACGAGCTTCTCGGTCAGCCGGAGTTCGACGACCCGGGGCGCCTGAAGGTCCTCATCCACCTGCTGGACGACGCCAGCGCCTTCGGCCGCTACCTTCGCGCCCTGGCCGATCCCCCCGGCGAGGTGCGCCTGCGCATCGGCCAGGAGAACGCCATGGAAGGCCTGAGCACCTTCACGGTCGTCACCTCCCGGATCCACCACTCCGACGGGACGGCCCTCATGGGCCTGCTCGGACCCGTCCGCATGCAGTATTCCCTCGTCCTGGGAGCCATGGACAGCCTGGTGCGCCTGCTCCACTCCCGGAGCGGGCAGCCTCGCCACTGGAGCTGAGATGTCGAAGAAGCGATCACGGGAGCGGGACGACCGCCCGCGGCAGGAGCGCGGCGCGCCCGATCCGGCAGGCGGCGACGACGCCCCGGCCGCGGCGACGTCCCCCGCGGACAACGATGACGCCGCCGGAGACGGCGCGAACGGCGCCGCCGCCGGCGCGGCCCCGGACGACGCGGCCGGCGCCGAGGGCGTCCTCGACGAGCTGCGCGAGAGGATCGCGGCCCTGGAGGCCGATCTCGATGCGGCGCGCGGCGAGGCGGACGCGGCCTGCGAGCGCGAGGAGCGCCTCCTGCGCAGCCTCGCCGAGCGCGAGAACCAGGTGCGCCGCCTCGAGCGCCACCGCGAGCGCGAGGCCGAGCAATACCGCGGCGAGATGATCGCCTCGCTGCTCGCCGTCCTCGACGACTTCGACCGCGCCCTGGAGAGCGGACCCGATCCCGGCGGCGACGCCTTCGCCGAGGGCGTGGCTCTCGTGGCCGAGGGCCTGCGCGGCGCCCTGGCGGCGCTGGGCCTCGAGCCCATCGAGGCGTTGGGCGAGGCCTTCGATCCGGCCCTGCACGAAGCCGTCATGCAGCTGCCCAACACCGACGCGCCCAGGGGGCAGGTGATCCAGGAACTGCAGAAGGGCTACCGTCTGGGCGACCGCGTCCTGCGTCCGAGCAAGGTCGCGGTGGCGGGCTAGGAGGCGGCGTGGCGAAGCGCGACTACTACGAGGTGCTGGGCGTGGAGCGGGGCGCCGACGAGGCCGCCATCCGCAAGGCCTACCGCAAGCTGGCCATGCAGTACCACCCCGACCGCAACCCCGATGACAAGGGCGCCGAGGAGAAGTTCAAGGAGGCCACCGAGGCCTACGAGATCCTCAAGGACGCCCAGAAGCGTCAGGCCTACGACCAGTTCGGCCACGCGGGCGTGTCGGGCCAGGGCTTCGGCGGCGCGGGCCCCTTCGGCGCCGGCGGCATCGACCTCGAGGAGGCCCTGCGCGCCTTCATGCGGGACTTCGGTTTCGACTCCTTCTTCGGCGGCGGCGGCCGCCGCCAGGCCCGCCGGCCCGACCGGGGCGGCCGCGACCTGCGCGTCCGCGTGAAGCTGACCCTGGAGGAGGTGGCCACGGGCGCCACCAAGCAGATCCGCCTGCGCAAGAAGGTGGCCTGCGGAACCTGCGGCGGCAGCGGCCAGCGGCCGGGCTCCAGCCTGAAGCGCTGCCCGACCTGCGGCGGCTCGGGCGAGGTGCGTCGCGTCCAGCGGAGCATCCTCGGCCAGTTCGTCAACGTCGGCGTCTGCCCCGCCTGCCACGGCGAGGGCGTCCTCGTGGACGATCCCTGCCCCGAGTGCGGCGGCGAGGGGCGGACGGCGGGCGAGGAGACCCTCAACGTCAGCGTTCCCGCTGGCGTCTCCACCGGCGACTACATCCCCCTGCGCGGTCAGGGGGAGGCCGGCCTGCGCGGCGGCCCGCCCGGCGACGTCATGGTCGTCATCGAGGTGGAGGAGCATGCCGTCTTCGAGCGGCACAAGCAGGACCTCTTCTTCGATCAGCCCGTGGCCTTCAGCACCCTCGTGCTGGGGGGGAAGGTGGAGGTGCGCGGCATCGACGGCGGCTCGAAGATCAACGTCAAGGTGCCGGCGGGAACCCAGAGCCACCAGATCTTCCGCCTGCGCGGCAAGGGCCTGCCCTTCCTGAACTCCCGGCGGCAGGGCGACCTCCTGGTGCGCCTGGTGGCCTGGAGCCCGCCGCGCACCAGCCGCGAGGAGACGGGTCTTCTCGAGCGCCTTGCCGAGATCGAGGGCGCCAAGCTCCCCGGTCCGCGCCGGCCGGCCTGAGGTCGGCCATGCCCGAGACGCCCGTCGTCCTGCGCCCCGACCTCGACCCTTCCGCCCGGAGCCTGCGCCTCGCGGGCGATGACCACCACCACCTGTTCCGCGTCCTGCGCCGCCGCCGCGGCGACGCCGTGGAGCTGCGCGACGGCCGGGGCCTGGTGGCCCTCGCCCGCGTCGAGAGCGTGGACAAGCGGGAGGCCCGCCTGCGCATCGAGTCGGTCTCCGAGACCGCGCCGCCCGACCTGCCGGCGCTGCGCCTGGCCCTGCCCCTGCTCAAGGGACGGCGCCTGGACTGGATCCTGGAGAAGGCGACCGAGCTGGGCGTGGCGGGCTTCGATCTCTACCTGGGCCGCCACGGCGTCGTCCGCCGGGAGACGGCCCCGGCCCGCTACGCCGAGGTCATCGCCGCGGCCTACTGCCAGTGCCGCCGCCTGCTGCTGCCCGGGCTGACCGGCCCCGCGTCCCTGCCCGAGCAGCTCGCAGCCGCGCGGGAGGCCGGCCGGCGCCTCTGGTGGGCGGACGAGGCGCGGGCCGGCGAGCCGGCGGCGGGCTGGTCCGGCCTGACCGCCGCCCTGGAGGAGCCCGGGGCGGTCCACCAGGCCTGGATCGGGCCCGAGGGCGGATTCGCGGCCGAGGAGCGCGAGGCCCTGGCGGCGGCCGGGGCGGCGCCCCTGGGCCTGGGACCGCACCGGCTTCGCTCCGAGACGGCCGCCCTGGCTCTGGCGGCCCGGATCCTTATGGCCGGCGCCGGGCCGCGTTGACAGTTGCGGGAAACGACGACTATACTCGCAAGGTTATTTGCTCTTTACGGCCGTGACGCACCCGTCGCGGCCCCGCAACGGCAACGGGAGGTCGCGGCCGTGCAGGAACGCCTGCTGGAGGATCTCAAGACGGCCATGAAGGCCGGCGACAGACAGCGCGTCAGCGTGCTGCGCATGCTCCGCTCGGAGCTCAAGAACGCGGAGATCGCGCGGGGCGACGCCCTCGGGGACGCCGAGGTGCTGGACATCCTCTCGCGCTACGCGCGCAAGCGCAAGGAGTCCGCCGCCGAGTACGAGCGGGGCGGCCGCCAGGACCTGGTGGACAAGGAGATGGCCGAGCACGACATCGTGCAGGGCTACCTGCCGACCGCCCTCTCCGAGGCGGAGCTGGGCGAACTCGTGGACGCGGTCATCGCCGAGCAGGGCGCCACCGGCATGAAGCAGATGGGGCCGGTGATGAAGGAGGTCCTCGCGCGGGCGGCGGGCCGCGCCGAGGGCGGGGCCGTCAGCGCCCTGGTCAAGGCGAGGCTGTCCGGATGAACTGGGGCGTCCACCTCCTGACGGTGGCCCTGCTGGGAACGCTGCTGCTGGGCGCCTACCACGGCTTTCGCGGCGGCCTCATCCGCACGGCCTTCAAGGCCATCGGGTTGATCGCGGGCATCTGGCTGGCCCGGCCCCTGGCGGCGGCCGTCTGGCCGCGCGTGGAGGACGTCTTCGGCTTCCCGGGCGGCTGGTACCTGCTGGTGGTCCTGGCCTTCCTGGCCGTGGCCCTGGCGGCCGGGCTCCTGGGCTGGCTCCTGTCGAAGACCATCCGCTGGACCCCCCTCGTCTGGCTGGACCACCTCGGCGGCGGCCTGCTGGGTCTCTTCCTGGGCCTGCTGGTGGCCGGGCTGATCCTGGCCCTCTTCGACGAGCTGGCGCTCATGGAGCCCATGCTGCACGAGGCCGCGCACTGGGAGCGCGGCTTCCTGGAGCTGCTGCTGGACATCACCCCCGACCTCTTCGAGGAGATCGGCCCCCTGCTGCGGCCCGGGCGCCTGCCCGTGCCCGGCGGCGCCATCTGATGCCCTGGACCACTCAGACAGCGACCCTGGCCTGCGGCCAGGCGCCGGCGGTCCTGGAGTTCCCCGAGCTCCTGGAGGACCTCGCGCGCCGCGCGCACCTGCCGCGCAGCGCCGAGACGCTGCGCGCCCTCGCGCCCCTGGCCGACGCCGTCGGCCTGATGGCGCGGCGGGAGCGCGTGGCCGCCTGGCAGCGCCTGCTGGAGCTGGGCGAGGAGCCCGACCTGTCCGGCCTCGCGGATCCCGGCCCGCGCCTGGAGGCCAGCCGCCGCGCGGGCGCCGCCCTGGGCGGTGCCGAGCTGGCGGACCTCGCCCGCTGCCTGCGCGCCATCGACCGCTGCGGGGACTTCCTCCGCCACCACGCCGGCGAGGCGCCGGTGCTGGCGGCCGACTGGGGCGATCCGCCCTCCCTGGCGCCCGTGGCCGGGGCCATCGAGCGCTGCCTGGACGTGGAGGGGAACCTCCTGGACGGGGCCAGCCCCCTCCTGGGGCGCCTGCGTGCCCAGGTCCGCTCCACGCGGCAGCAGGTGCGCGACACGCTGGACGGCCTGATCCGGGGGAAGCTGGGCGGGCCCGGCGAGGATCCGCGGCCCCGCCTGCGCGACGGGCGCCTGGTGCTGCCCGTGCGGCGCGAGCAGCGGAGCACCCTGCCGGGCATCGTCCACGACGAATCCGGCACCGGGCGCACCCTCTTCGTCGAGCCCCTGGAGACCGTGGAGCTGAACAACCGCGTCACCTCCCTGCTGGCCGACGAGGCCAAGGAGGCGCGGCGCATCCTGGCCGAGCTGACGGCCCGCGTGGGTGCCCACGCCGAGATCATCCGCGGCCGGCTGGAGGCCTTCCACGACCTGGACGTGGCCCTGGCCGTGGCCCGCTCCTGCCGGGGGGACGGCTGGCGCTGGGCCGAGCGCGCCGAGGCCGGCGGCCTGCGCCTGGCCGCCGCCCGCCATCCCCTGCTGGCGCGCTACCTGCCGCCCGGCCAGGAGCTGGTGCCTCTGGACCTCGAGCTGGATCCCGCGCTGCGGCTGCTCCTGGTGACGGGCCCCAACACGGGCGGCAAGACGGTGCTGCTCAAGACCCTGGGCCTGCTGGTGCTCATGAACCAGTGCGGGCTGCCGGTGCCGGCGCGCGACGGCACGCGCCTGCCCCTGTTCGACCACCTCTTCGTCGACATCGGCGACGAGCAGTCGCTCCAGGATTCGCGCTCCACCTTCAGCGCCCACCTCGAGCACCTGGTGGGCATGGTGGACGGGGCCGGCGCCGGCTCCCTGATCCTCGTGGACGAGATCTGCGACGGCACGGATCCCGAGGAAGGGGCCGCCCTGGCGCGGGCCATCATGCAGCGCTGGCTGGACCGTGAGGCCCTGGCGGTGATCACCACCCACATCGGCGTCCTCAAGGGCTTCGCCCAGGAGACGCCCGGCGCCGCCAACGCGGCCATGGAGTTCGACGCCGTGGCCCGCCGGCCCCTGTACAGCCTGCGCTTCGGCGTGCCCGGCTCCAGCCGGGCCCTGGCCACGGCCCGGCGGCTGGGCATGGACGGCGGGGTGCTGGCCGCGGCCGAGGAGTTGCTGGGCGACGAGGCCCTCAGCCTCGAGGGGCTGCTGGAGCGGCTGGAGCGGGAGACCGGCCGCGCCGAGGCCGCGCGGCGGCACGCCGAGGAGCTCGAGCGGCGCCACGGCGCCCTGCGCGAGGAGTACGAGCAGCGCCTGGCCGGCGCCCGCCGCGAGGCGAAGGAGCTCCTGGACCGGGCCCGCCGCGACGGCGAGGAGTTCCTGGCCGGCGCCCGCAGCGAACTGGAGCGCGTGGTGCGGGAGATCCGGGAGGCCGGCGCCGGCCGGGAGGCCATCCTCGGCGGCCGCGAGGCGCTGTCGCGCCTGGGCGAGGAGGCGGCCGAGCTGGGCGGCCCCGCGCCGCCCGCCGAGCCCCTGCGCGCGTGGCGCGCGGGCGACCGCGTGCGCCTCCGCGTCACGGGCCAGGCGGCGGAGATCCTGGGCGAGGCCGGCGAGGACCGGGTCCGCGTGGCCGTGGGGGACCTCACCCTCGTCCTGCCCCTGGCGGACCTGCTGCCCGCGCCGCCGCCGGCGGGCCGCCCGCGGCCGGAGCCGGTGGACGTGGGCTACGAGGCCGCGGAGCCCGATTCCTACCGGCTCGACCTGCGCGGCCTGACGGTGGAGGAGGCCCGGGCGCGCCTGGACGACTTCCTGGACGGGGCCTCCCTGGCGGGCTTCGATTTCGTGGAGATCCTGCACGGCAAGGGCACGGGCGCCCTGCGCCAAGCCGTGCGGGACCTGCTGGCCCGGGACCGGCGCGTGCGCGGACAGCGCCTCGCCGACCAGGGCCGCGGCGGCAGCGGGGTGACGGTGGCCCGGCTGGCGGCCGACGGTGGCGGAGATGAGCAGACCGAGGGCTGATTACGGCGATTTCAAGGAGCGGGTCCGCGCCGCCTCGGACATCGTCGAGGTGGTGGGGCAGTACATCAAGCTGCGGCGCGTCGGCAGCAACTTCCAGGGATTGTGCCCCTTCCACCACGAGCGCCATCCCAGCTTCAACGTCAGCCCGGAGCGGCAAAACTACTACTGCTTCAGTTGCCACCGGGGCGGCGATGTGTTTTCTTTTGTCATGGAACAGGAGGGTCTGGGCTTTCGCGAGGCCGTGATCCACCTGGCCAAGCGCGCCGGCATACCCGTGGAGGCGGCGTTTTCCGGGGGAGGGGACAAGAGCCGCCACGATCTCTTCTATCGGATCAACGAATCCAGCGCCGAGTTCTACCACAAGCAGTTGACCCGCTCCGAGCCGGGGCGGAGGGCCCTGGAGTATCTGCGCCAGCGCGGCATCGGCGATGAGAGCATCCGGAACTTCCAGCTGGGCTGGGCCCGTGAGGCCTGGCGCCAGTTGCACGAGCACCTGGGCGGACAGGATTTCCCGCCCGAGAAAGCCGCGGAGCTGGGTCTGGTCAAGCGCAAGACCTCGGGACCCGGCTACTACGACACGTTCCGGAACCGCGTCCTCTTCCCGGTGCGCTCGGTGGCGGGGCGCGTCCTGGGCTTCGGGGCCCGGGTCCTGGACGACAGCCTCCCCAAGTACATCAACAGCGCGGACAGCCCGGTCTACACGAAGAAGCGGATCCTCTACGGCCTGGACCGGGCGTGGCGCGAGATACGGAAGGCCAAGCTGGCCCTGCTGGTGGAGGGCTACTTCGACGTGATCAGCCTGCACCAGGCGGGCATCCCCCTGGCGGTGGCGGTCTGCGGCACGGCCTTCACCGCCGAGCAGGCGCGGCTGCTCAAGCGCTACACCGAGCGCGTCTGCGTCGTCACCGACGGGGACGCCGCCGGGCAGCGGGCGGCCGTGAGGGCCTCCGGGATCCTCCTGGCCGAGGGGCTGAGCCCCAGCGTGGTCACCATGCCCGCCGGGGAGGATCCGGACTCCCTGGTGCGCCGGGAGGGGCGCGAGGCCTTCGAGCGGCGGGTGCGCGAGGCGCCCGGTTACATGGCCTTCATGCGGGAGCTGGTGCGCGGGCGCGGCGACCGGCCCGGCGAGAAGGAGCGGACCGTGCGGCGGATCCTGGAGGATCTGGCCGCCATGCCCGCGGGAGACCTCCACCTGGAGGCCCTCCTGGAGGAGCTGGGGGGCACCTTCGGCGTGGAGCGCCCGGTCCTGCGACGCGCACTGGGCGAGGCCCGGCGGGCGCCGGGCCGGTCCGCCGCCGCGCGCGGGCGCGACGAGGGCGCGCCCGCCGCCGCGCCGGACGCGGACGCGGGCTCCGCCGACGGCGAGGCCCTGGACGCGCAGGAGAAACTGCTCCTGCGGATCCTGTTCGCGGCCGGGCCGGGCCGCGACCTGCTGGTGGAGCTCCTGGAGCCGGAGCACTTCGACGATCCGCTCCGCGAGCGCATCTGCCGGACGATCCTGGCCCTGGGGCGCCCGCCGACGCCCCGCGAGCTGGGCGAGCTGTTCCCGGATCCGGCGGCGCAGGCGGCGGTGAACGAGTTGACCTTCCTGGCGCCGCCGGACGGGGAGGAACCGGACCTCGACGCGGTGCGCGCCGGGGCGCTGCGGCTGAAGCTGCGGCACCTGATCGGACGCAACCGGGACTACCAGGGCCGCGTCCAGGCCATGGAGCTGGCCGGCGAGGATTTGCCCGCGGAGCTCCTGGACGATTGGCGGCATGTGGGCCAGGGCATCCGCGAGACGCGCGAGCGGCTCGAGCGGACCCTGGGCAAGCAGAAAGGGACCTGAGCGGATGAGCAAGAGCAAGTCGAGCCGCATCATCGTCGCGCTGAAGCAGCTGGCGGCGAAGAAGTCCTTCCTGCTCCACGACGACATCTACGAGCAGTTCTCCGAGGACTTCGACATCGACGCCGTCGACATGGTCTACTCCCGCCTCGCCGAGCTGGGCATCGAGATCTACGACAGCGAGGAGGAGGCCGCGGCGAAGCTCAAGGCCCAGGAGGCCCGCCGCAAGAAGCTCTCCGAGAAGATGAGCCAGGCCGCCCAGCAGAGCATGCGCTACGACGACCCCGTGCGCATGTACCTGCGCGAGATGGGCAAGGTGCCCCTCCTGGACCGGGAGGGCGAGATCGAGATCGCCAAGCGCATCGAGGCCGGCAAGCACCAGGTCATCGAGGCCGTCTTCCTCAGTCCCTTCTCGGACGAGGCCCTGACCGAGTGGATCGACGCCCTCGGCAAGGGCACGGTCAGCGTCGAGGAACTCATCCAGGTGGACACGGGCGGCTACCAGGAGCACCACACGCCCCAGAGGCGCGACCGCGCGGCCGTCATCCGGTCCCTGCGGCGCATCGTGAAGCTGAAGCAGGAGATCATCGCCTACCGCGAGAAGCTGGGCCGGGCCGAGACCGACCGCCAGCGCAACTCCGCGCGCAAGGCCCTGGATCTCCGGATGGAGCGCGTCCTGGACCTGCTCCACGGCCTCAACTTCCAGCCCAAGCAGGTGGACGCCCTCGTGGCGCGCCTGGACCGCATGCACGGCGAGTTCGCCGAGCTGGGCAAGCAGGTGGCGCACTACGAGAAGTTCCTCGGCCTGAACCACGACGACCTGCGCGGCCTGCTCAAGAAGATGCGCGATCGCGGCTGGAAGACGACGCAGATCCGCGGCAAGGGCAAGTGGACCTACCAGGCCCTTGACGACCTGCGCCGCAAGGAGCACGCCCTGCTGCGGCAGGTCCGCCAGGCGGAGAAGGACCGGGGCGTGAGCCGGGCCGAGCTGGAGGCGTTGCAGCAGCGCGTCGGCGACG
>Ga0272442_10006484_pt1 | contig 15368 bp, 9 predicted proteins | sample SSMForm2O_FD_200262 | JGI IMG/M metagenome (GOLD analysis project Ga0272442, IMG submission 200262) | Marine sediment archaeal communities from Little Sippewissett salt marsh, Falmouth, MA, United States - SSM-Form-2O | ecosystem: Environmental > Aquatic > Marine > Wetlands > Sediment ...
TGGAGGAGATCGTCTGCCTCGACGCCCGCACCGGCCGCGAGCACTGGCGGAGCCCGAACCCCGTCAGCGGCATGCAGGCCGGCGGCGCCACGCTCGTGGTCCACGACGGCCACGTCCTGTTTCACTCCCGCAAGGGCCGCCAGAAGACGCTGACGGTCCTGGCCCTCGCCGACGGCCGCACCCTCTGGGAGACGGGCGGCTTCGGTCCGATTTCCGCCGCCTGCACCCTCCCGACGGAGGTGTTCGTGACCGGCGATACGGTCTGGTGCGGCACGTCGACGAAGGGCCTCGACCTCGCCACCGGCAACGTAACGAGAGAGGTCAATCTCTACAACCTGATTACGCCCGGCCATCACCGGCGATGCGTCCGCGGCAAGGCGACGGTCGACTTCGTCATCCGCAACAAGCGAGGCGCCGAGTTCGTGGACCTCGACGGCGACGACCACATGCGCAACGACTGGCTCCGCACGCCGTGCTTCACCGGCGCCACGCCGGCCAACGGCCTCTTCTACTCGCCGCCCGACCAGTGCTTCTGCTACCCCGGCGTCAAGGTCAACGGGTACATGGCGATGGCGGCCGACGCCCGGGAACCGGTCACGCCCGCCATGGGCGCGGCGGTGGAGAAGGGGCCCGCATACGGCCGAGAGGCGGACGGTCCGACCGCGGGCCCAGAGGACTGGTCCATGTACCGCCGCGACACGAGGCGGAGCGGGGCGACGGAGACGGCCGTCCCGTCGGCCCTGGAGCCGGCGTGGGAGGTGGATCTCGCCGCCCCGGCCGCCCAGCCGGTCGTCGTGGGCGACCGGGTGTGGGTGGCGGAGAAGGACGCTCACGCCGTCCGCTGCCTGGACGCCCGCACCGGCAAGGACGTGTGGCGATTCATTGCGGGCGGGCGTATCGATTCGACGCCCACCGTCCACGCGGGGCTCGTCCTCTTTGGCTGCCGCGACGGCGGCATCTACGCCCTGCGGGCGAGCGACGGCGAACTCGCCTGGCGGTTCCGCGCCGCGCCCCAGGACCGCCGCATCGTTGCGTTCGAGCAGCCCGAATCGCTGTGGCCCGTCCACGGCAGCGTACTCGTGCAGGACGGCCTGGTCTACGCGGCCGCCGGCCGGTCGTCGTTCCTGGACGGCGGCATCGTGGTGTATGCGTTGGATGTGCAGACCGGGGCGGTCCGTCACACGCACGTGCTGGAGGGTCCGTGGCCGAACATCAAGACCGATGTCGACCGCCCGTTCGCCATGGAGGGCGCGCTGCCGGACCTCCTGGCCGCGGATGCCAACAAAGATCTGTATATGATGCGTGTGAAGTTCGACGCCGCCCTCCGCCGCCTGCCGGCGAAGCGCGAGAGCCCGCTGGGCGAACTCGACATGGGGGCCATGCATCTGTCGGCCACGAACGGGTTCCTCGACGACACGAACTTTGACCGCATCTACTGGATGTATTCCCACCGCTGGCCGGGATTCTACCTCGCCCAGCAGTCGCCCAAGGCGGGCCAACTCGTCGTCTTCGACGACCAGACCACCTACGCCGTCAAGTTCTTCTACCGCCGGCACCAGTGGAGCCCGAAGTTCTTTCCGGGCGACCAGGGGTACCTGCTCTTCGCCGACGCCAATGCGAACGAGCCGGGGTTCCTGAAGAAGACGAAGAAGGGCGAGGGGCCCGGCCTGCTCGAGTGGCTGCCGGAGGCGTCGCAGAAGGACCAGCACCGCCGGGGCGGGCGCGGCGTGGAGAAGGGCACCGGCTACGTCCGCCACACGCCGCCGACGTGGCAGACGATGATCCCCGTCCGGGTGCGGGCGATGCTCCTGGCCGGCGACCGGCTCGTCGTGGCGGGGCCGCCCGACGCCGTGGCCGAGGACGATCCCCTCGCCGCCTTCGAAGGCCGCGCCGGCGCCGTCCTCCAGGTCCGGTCGGCCAAGGACGGGTCGCTGCTGGCGTCGCGGAAACTCGAGTCGCCGCCGGTCTTCGACGGTCTCTCGGCCGCCCGCGGCCGCTTGTACATGGCCACCCGCGACGGCAAGGTCGTCTGCTTCGGCAAGTGACCGCATCCCGGCTGCCGGCGGGGGGACAAACGCGGTGGACGGCGACCGGGGTCCCCCCTTAGAATATCCCTGCCCACGAGCGCGGAGAGGTGGCCGAGTGGACGATGGCACCGGTCTTGAAAACCGGCGTACCTTCGGGTACCGGGGGTTCGAATCCCTCCCTCTCCGCCAACCCATTTCGGATTGCGGATTTTCGATTGGGGATTGGCAACGGTAGGGTGGGTGCTGGCACCCACGCGTTCGGGGAGCGGGACGGCGTCGTCACGTCCGGACGTGGGGCACCACGCGTTCCTGCGGCGACCGCAAGCGGTGTCGGCTGCATCGACGGCTCGGAGGCGGGCTGCCTGCTTCGCCTTCCTTGCCTGCGGCCGCCTCGCTCGGCCTCGGGCCGACGTAGGGTTATCTGCACAGGCTCCTACTCTCCGCACGCCGACAGGGCGATGAGGCAGTACGCGGTTGGCACGGGTGGGTAGCCCTCGAACCACCGGTGCACAGAAGGAGGGTTGTCATGCGGCACGTGGGCAGGCTGATTCTTGTGGCGGCGGTCATAGGGGCGGTCGCGGCCGCGCTGCCGGCGGAGCAGGTCCCCGACGACCGGGCCGACCGTCTCTGGCGGCGGTGGGACCGTAACCGCGACGGGCGCTTGACGCGGGAGGAGTTGCCCGAGGGCGTCCGCCGCAACTTCGACCGCGTCGACCGCGACGGCGACGGCGCCATCAGCCGCGAGGAGCACCGGGCCGTGGCCGCGCGCCGCCGGCCCCAGGCCGACCGCCGGCCGCCGGACGTCTCCCGACAATGGCCGAACGTCGAGGCCACCCGCGATGTGCCGTACGCCGGCACGGACAATCCGCGCCAATGCCTGGACCTGTACCTGCCCAAGGAGCGGAAGGGCAACGGGCCGCTGCCCCTGGTCGTGTTCATCCACGGTGGGGCGTGGCGGGCGGGGGACAAGCGGCGCGGCGCGGGGATGGTCGCCCCCTACGTCGATACCGGCCGCTTCGCCGGGGCGTCCATCGGTTACCGTTTGAGCGGCGAGGTCGTTTGGCCCGCACAGATTCACGATTGCAAGGCCGCCGTCCGGTGGATCAAGGCCCACGCGGGCAAGTACAACCTTGACCCCGACCGCATCGCCGTGTGGGGCTCGTCGGCGGGCGGGCATCTGGTCGCGATGCTCGGCGCTACGGCCGACGTGCCGGACCTGGAAGGCAATCTGGGTTCACACACCGACCAGACCAGCCGGGTGGCGTGCGTCGTCGACTGGTTCGGCCCGTCGGAACTCCTGCGGATGAACGATGAGCCCGGCGGCATGGACCACCTGGCGGCGGGCTCGCCCGAATCGCAACTCATCGGGTGCCCGATTACGGAAAACGAGGACAAGGCCCGGGCCGTCTCGCCCGTTACGTACGTGTCCAAGGGCGATTCGCCCCACCTGATTATGCACGGCGACAAGGACCGGACGGTGCCGCACGACCAGTCGGTGCGGCTCGCGGCCGCGCTCGAGAAGGCCGGCGTGCCGTGCACGTTCGTGACGATCAAGGGGGCGGGGCACGGGGGATTCCGCAACCCCGAGGTCCACAAGCGGATCCGCCTGTTCCTGGAGAAATACCTGCTCGGGGCGGACGTGACGGTTTCGGCGGAGGCGATTGAGAATACGCCGTAAGGGGCGGCGACGGGCAGGGTGCCACTGGCGGCTTGCCCGCCAGTGCCGGCCGATATGCTCGAGTCACTGGCTGACAAGCAGCCAGTGGCACCCGGCGCATGGCCGGAGAAGGCATGCCCTGAGCGAAGTCGAACGGGCCGGCCGTGGCACGGGCGCCTTTGGCTCGTGGCTCGGAGCTGCCGCTCTTATTTCAGGCCGGGGAAGGCCTGCGCGAGGTCGAGCGTGTCGCCCGTTTCCTCCTGGAGCCGCCGCAGCGCGGCAAAGAGCCGCTTCATGATGGCCTGCGATCCCGGCGCGTCGGCCAAGTCGTGCATTTCGAGCGGGTCTTCGGCCAGGTTGAAGAGCAGGGCTTTCCCGATCTTCGGGTACAGCAGCAGTTTGAAGCCATCCTGGGTGACCATGCGCTGAACGTTGAGATACGCCCCGTAGATGGCGTCGTACGAGCGGTCGCGCCGGCCGCGGAGGAGCGGAAGGAGGCTGCGGAACTGGACGTGCTCCGGCACGGCAGCGCCGGCCAGGTCGAGCGTCGTCGGCATGATGTCCTGAAGGTAGACGGGGGCGTCGATCCGTTGCCCCTGGCCGATGCCCGGCCCGCTTACGACAAGCGGCACGCGGACGCTGTGGTCGAAGAGGTTCTGTTTGCCCATAAGGCCGTGGTGCCCCACGGCCAGGCCGTGGTCGGCGCTGAAGAAGATGACCGTGTTGTCGGCCTTGCCGGTTTTCTCGAGGGCGTCCAGGATGCGCCCGATCTGCGCATCCATGTGCGAGATAATGGCATAGTATTCCTGCCGGTGGACCTTGACGGCGTAAGGCGTCCGCGGGAACGGGCCCAACTTCTCGTCGCGCAGGTTCTTGCCGCACCCGATCGCATCCTTGTACGGGTATTCCGGCAGGAAGTTCTCCGGCACCGAGATCTTTTCGAGCGGGTACTTGTTGACGTACGCCTTGGGCGACTGGCGGGGGTCGTGCGGGGCGTTGAAGGCCAGGTACATGTAGAAGGGGTCATCCTTCTTGGCGGCCTGGCCGAGGAATGCGACGGCGTCGTCGCCCAGGACCTCGCTCCAGTGCTTGCCGCCTTTCCAGTATCCGCCGCGGGTCTTGTCCCACGGCTGCCAGGGATCGGGCTTGCCCTCCTGGGGACGCTTGTACCCTTCCGGCGTCTGGTTGGGCATGCCGGGACGGACGTGCACCACGTGGTTGAACGTCTTCTCGGCGTCGGCCCTCAGGTGCCACTTGCCGCTGAAATACGTGTCGTAGCCGGCACGGCCGAGGAGTTGGCCCCAAAGGCGTCCGCGCTCGCGGAACTCCTTGTCGGTGTGCTTGTACACGCGGGCGGCGTGCCAGAGGTAGAGGCCCGTGTTGAGCATGGTCCGGCTGGCGATGCAGACGGCCCCGGACCACGAGCCCTGGTTGTAGGCGTGCGTAAACGTGGTGCCGCGGCGGACCAGGCGGTCGAGGTTCGGCGTCAGGACCTCGTCGTTGCCGAAGGCCCGGATCGCCTCGAACGTCTGGTCGTCGGCGAACAGGAAGAGGAGGTTGGGCCGATTGGCCGGCGTCCCGGCCGCACGGACCAGGGGCGCGGCTGCCATCGCCGCCGCGCCGGCGCTGAGCGTTTGCAGGAAGGTTCGTCGGTTCATAGGATTTCCTTTTCGGTGCCCGCAACGGTAAATCACACCACTTGAACCGTGGGACCGCCGCCCCCCCTGCGCCGGCGTCCGGCCGGACAAGGCCGGCGGTGGCACGTGGGCCTTTGGCTTGCGGCTCGTGTCTCGCGGCTGTTATTACCCCTCGCGCAGCACGTTGAAGCCCATCAGGTGCCCGAGGCGCTCCATGTCCTTGACGCGGTTGCCGTAGAAGACCACACGGTGCAGCAGGGCCATCGTGTGGTGGACGGCCTCGTTGATCTTGCCCGCGCCCCAGTTATGGTAGAACGCGTCGGCGTCCTCGACCTTGGTCCAGAACTGGGTTCGGCAGGCGAGTTCGTCGCGGGTCACCTTGTAGATGGTGCCGGTGGAAATGAGCATCGTATCGAGGTTCACCAGTTTGGCGCAGGTCACCTCCTGGCCGATGCGCTGCTCCACCTCCAGGGCCACGCCCTGCTCGGAGTCGCTCTGCGTGCGGATGCGGAACGGCCGACGCTTCGAGCCCGGCCCGTCCATGCACGTGGACGACGTGCAGTGAAAGTGGATGAGCGCGTTCTCGGACACGTCGAACACCGGGTCCGTGATGAACCCGGGGATGCCGAACGCGTACTGGAACAGGAGCATCGTGAGGGTGGAGTCGCAGTCGCCCTCGCACGCCCCCACCTTCCCCAGGTCGTTCAGTTTGCTGAACGTCAGGCACCCCTTGGCGGGCTTGCCCATGCAGTGCGAACTCGTGATCGCCTGGGCCTTCTCCCGGATCATCAAATCCTTCACCGCCAGGTACATGCGGGCGGAGTTGACGATCTGTTCGGTCGTCGGCTCGACCACCTCGCGTGCCCGCGAGAGCCAGTACCGCCTGGCCTCGGCCTGGGCGGCCTCGATCGGCACGGCCTGGTGGGCGTCCAGGATCTTCTGGTTCGGCCAGACGAGCATCTCCGCCCCGAGCGCCTTCTTCACGAGGTCCGGCTTCGTCGCGGGCGTGGTGCCCTTCGGCTGGCCCACCGCGATGAGCCGCGTGTGCGCCATCTTCGCCGGCACGCGGAGCAGGCGGACGGCGTGCTCGAGGTCCGACCAGTCGCTCGACGGCACGAGGATGACGCGCTTGCCCTGTTTCTGCCATTGGGGGAAGTACATCCATCCATGTCCGCTGAACGGCTGCGTGAAGACCGCCGCGGGCAGGCCGGTATCGAGGATCTGGCTCATGGGCCGGTTGGGCGCCCCGCCGCCGTGGCCCTGGAGATGGAACATGAGGACGGCGTCGTCGCCCTGGAGTTTGGCGATGACCTCCTGGGTCTTGGCGGGCGGGAGGATTTCGCCGCCCGTGAACGTGACGTCGCCCAGGCGCTGCTCGAGGTCCGCCAGGTACGTCTCGAACTTGGCGATTTCCTCCTTCGGCCGCGACATGTAGATGCCGCCCGTCCGGCCGACGTAGACTTTGTGGATCCGCACGGGCGGCGGCGTGGGCCAATCGTCTTCCGTCCCCGCCGCGACGCCCATCCGCCCGGCCTCGCCGGCGCAGCCGGCCGCCGCCATCATTCCGCCCGCCAGGGCCGACCCGAGAAAGGCCCGCCGATTCATCTCTGCGCTCATCGCTCGCTCCTTATGGTTGGATGATGTGTGGTCCGGCCACATTCAGCCGCCGGGCTTGCCCGGCGCGTGCCGTCCGCCAGCGTACCCTCGGATGCCGCCCCATGCAAGCGCCGGATGGACGGCTGCGCAACAGGGCCTTCGCGCCCGCCATCGCTGTGGTACAATGGCGTGTTCCGCAAAAGGTTACCCCCGATTCGTGCCGGGTGCCACTGGCGGCTTGTCCGCCAGTGCGTATCGGCGCGGTGGGTGTCCCCCGCGCGGCATGCCGCGGCGGGAGGACCGCCTCGAGGAGATCCCGATGATCCGAAAATACATCCTCTACCTGCTTCGCTGGCAGGCCTCCACGCCCATCCTGGCCGCGTGCGTCTGGTTTCTCACCGAGCGCCTCGGCGCCACCGTCACGACGATCGTCGCGAACTTCATCGGCGGCCTCATCTTCTTCTGGGTCGACCGCTGGATCTTCAGCCACACGACCATTCTCCAGGGCGAGGTGTGGGAAATCCGCGAAGCCATCGTCTGTGCCGACTGCGGCAAGGAAGTGGACCGCGGGTACCGGCTCGTCAAGAAGAAGGATTACGACCGCACGGGCGACCGCCGGCCGGAGTTCCGCTGCCACGTGTGCAGCCGGCGCAAGTACGAGGCCGACCACGGCGACGCGCTGGCGCCCGCGGGTGGATGACGATGAACTTATGATGCGCGGCGGGTCTCCGCACCCGCCGCGCCACAGTTAGCCGCCGAGTTTACTCGGCGCGTGCCGTCTTACTTCAGCGGCGCCGCGTGCCACTGGCGGCTTGTCCGCCAGTGCGTGCCGGCGCGGTGGGTGCGGAGACCCACCGCGCTCGCGTTCTTCATTTCAGCGGCGCCGGCGCCGGCTGTGCCGTGCCGCGCGTCGCCCGACCGTGGAGCCGCCCCTCGTCGTCCAGCCGCAGCCGGTCGATGCAGATGAACCGGTCCCACGCCTTCCGGGCCGTGTCCTTCTGATGGTACACGTACCACCACGCGCCGGCGCCGTCGCGGACCGCGCACCCGTGCCCCGGCCCGTACACGCCGTCGGACCGGTGCAGGATCGGGTTGTGCGGCGCCCGCGTGAACGGCCCGGTCGGGCGCGACGCGGTGGCGTAGCCGACGGCGTAGTCGGGCGTGTTCGCCCCCGATCCGCTGTAGATGAGATAATAGGTTCCGGCGTGCTTGATGACCCACGGCCCTTCGGTGACGCGACCGTTGCGGACCTCCCAGTCGGACTTGGGCTGGAGGACGACCGTCGGCTCGCCGCCGAAGTGCGTCGGGTCGGCCATCGGCCGGACCGTGATGCGGAACCCCGGGAACTTGACGTAGTACAGGTACAGCCGGCCGTCGTCGTCGCGGAAGAGGTGGGCGTCGATGGCCTGCTCCACGAGCGTCCGCTCGCCCGTGAACGGGCCGCGGGGGCCGTCCGCCGACGCCACGCCCACCGCCTGGCTGACCGTCCAATACAGGTGGAACCGGCCGGTGGAGGGGTCCCGCCACACGTCCGGGGCCCAGACGTGCGGCCGGCCGGGGCGGAAAACGACCGGCCCGCGCTGCCAGTGCACCAGGTCCCGCGACGCGTACACGCGGTACCCGTTGTCGCCGTCCACCTGGTTCGTCCCGTAGAGGTAGTGGACGCCCTCGTGGCGGATGACGGACGGGTCGGCCAGGCGGTCCGGGAGGACCGGGTTCGTGTACGTCCGGACGGGGGCGTCGGCGGCGGCCGAGCGGGCGGGGACCGCGGCGGTCCAGGCGACGGCCGTTGCCACCGCCACAATCAGCAAGGGGATGTGTTTCATCATACGGGCAGCATAGGCCGCGGAGCCGCGGCGTCAAGAGGTTGGTACGGTAGTACCAAAGCACCGGAGTAACGGCAGCGGCGACGCATCGCACGCCAACATTTAGCCGCCGGGCTTGCCCGGCGCGTTTGTTTGACGGGCAACGGCGAAGGGCAAAGGTGTCCAAAGGACGCCCGGAACGCCTTTTGCCCTCGACCTGCCCGGCGCGTATGATAGGAAGCCACGAAAGGAGACCTGCATGACGACGCGACACACGCGGGCGGCCGTTCGCTTGGCCGCACTCACGGTTATTCTCGCGACCGCCGTCGGGGTGATCCGGGCGGCCCCGTCGCCCGAGGCGCAGGCTAAGGCCATCCTCGACGCCACCGGCGTCCGCGGGGGCCTGGTCGTCCATCTCGGCTGCGGCGACGGACGGCTGACCGCCGCGATGCGCGCCGGCGAGGCGTACCTCGTCCACGGCCTGGACGCGAACCCGGCCGACGTGGAGAAGGCGCGGGCGCACGTTCGGGCGCAGGGCCTCTACGGTCCCGTCACGATTGACCGTCTCGTGGGCGACCGCCTGCCATATGCCGACGATCTCGTCACGCTGCTGGTGGCGGACCCCCTCGGCCCGGTGGCGATGGACGAGGTGATGCGCGTCCTCGCGCCCGGCGGCACCGCATACGTGCGCGGCGGAGACGCCTGGAAGAAGACCGTCAAGTCCTGGCCGGACGACATCGACATGTGGACGCACTTCCTGCACGGTCCGGACAACAACGCCGTGGCCCGCGACCGTCGGGTCGGGCCGCCGCGACGGCTCCGCTGGTGGGCCGGTCCCCGCTGGTGCCGAAGCCACGAGTTCATCTCCTCGTTCGTCGCGATGGTCTCCGGCGGGGGACGCCTCTTTTACGTCTTCGACGAAGGCCTGACGGGCGTCACCGACGAGCGGCTGCCGGAGAAGTGGGTCCTCATCGGCCGCGACGCCTTCAACGGCGTCCAGTTGTGGAAGCGGCCGCTGCCCGACTGGCGGGCGGACATCCGGTGGGGCACCTCGCTCCGCGGCCGGCCCCTGTGCGTGCCCCGGCGCATGGTCGCCGATAGCGACCATCTCTATATGACCCTCAGCCGAAAGGGCCCCGTCGAGGTGCTCGATCCGGCCACCGGCGAGACCCTCCGCACGTTCGACGGGACGGCGATGGCCGAGGAACTCGTCCTCGCCGGCGAGACGCTGCTCGTGCATCTGGCGGATTCGGGGCAGACGCGCGGCAAACCGGCCGAGGCGATCGTCGCGGTGGACGTCGACAGCGGCGCCACATGCTGGCGGGCCGACGTCGGACGGTACACGCCGGCCTCCCTCGCCGCCGCAGGCGGACGCGTCATCTATCACAACCGTAAGGAGACGGTGTGCGTCGGTCTCGCCGACGGCAAGGAGCAGTGGCGGGCCGAGGCCAAGGCCGGCGGCAACGCCACCTTCATCCTCCTGCCGGGCGCCGTCGTCGAGTGCGACGGCGGGGCCATCCGCGTCCGCGACGCAGGCACCGGCCACGAGCGGTGGACCGCCAAGACGGGCGGCAAGTCGATGCGCGGAGGCGACGTCTTCGTCTCCGGCGGATGCGTCTGGCACGCCCAGGGCGACGGCATCGCCGGCTACGATTTGGAGACCGGCAAGGTCGCCAAAACGGTCGACCCGTCGAGCGTCCAGAGCCCCGGCCATCATCTGCGGTGCTACCGGGCCAAGGCGACCGAGCGGTACCTGCTGACGCAGTGGCGCGGCGTGGAGTGCATCAGCATCCAGGACGAGCCGCACGCCCAGGCCGACTGGATTCGCGGGGCGTGTGCGTTCGGCGTCATGCCGGCGGGCGGGCTGCTGTACGCCCCGCCCGACCCGTGCTTATGCTATCCCGGGGCGAAGGTGCCGGGCCTGAACGCCCTCGCGGCGGACGATGGCGAGGACGCCGCGGCGGACGATGCGGACGATGGCGAGCGGCTCGTCAAGGGCCCTGCGTACGGGGAAATCGAGAATCCGAAATCCGAAATCCGAAATGGGTCCTGGCCCACCTATCGCCACGACGCCCGCCGGACCGGCGCCGCGGCGACGACGGTCGAGGCCGATGTCGCCCCGGCCTGGCAGACGGACCTCGGCGGCGCCCTGACGCCGCCCGTCCTCGCCGGCGGCCGCGTCTTCGTGGCCGACAAGGCGTCCTGCGCCCTGCACGCCCTCTCGGCGGCGGACGGGAAGCGGCTGTGGCGGTTCACGGCGGGCGGGGCCATCGATTCCCCGCCCACGGTCCACGACGGCCTGGTCCTCTTCGGCTGCCGGGACGGCTGGGTCTACGCCGTACGGGCCGCGGACGGCGAACTCGTCTGGCGGTACCGGGCGGCGCCGCGCGAGCGGCGCATCGTTTCGGAGAGCCGCCTCGAATCACCCTGGCCCGCGCACGGCAGCGTGCTCGTGGAGGACGGCCTCGTCTACGCCACGGCGGGGCGGTCCACGTTCCTGGACGGCGGCCTCCGCCTTGTCGCGCTCGACCCGGCGACGGGCGCCGTGCGGCACGCGGCGCGGCTCGACACGTGGTCCCGCACCCGCGACGACGCCGAGGGCAAACCGTTCATCCCGGCCCACCACATCGAGGGGGCGCTCTCGGACATCCTCGTCGCCCAGGATGGGGCCCTGTACCTCGGCATGTTCAAGTTCAACCGCGCGCTCGAGCCGCAGGACGTGCCGTACGTCATGGACGACGATCCGAGCGAGGGCGGTGGCATCGCCGTCAAGGGCAAACCGTACACCGCCCCGAACGAGAACCCGAAACGGGACCTCGAGAAGGTCCAGCGCGACTGGATCGAGCGGACCCAGAAGGGGTGGGTGGCACGGATGCGCGAGCAGTACGGCGGGTATAACCTGGGCGACCGCAAAATGGGTCTCCACGTGCTGGCGAACTTCACGTTCCTCGACGATTCATGGTTCAACCGCAGCTTCTGGATGTATGCGGATACGTGGCCGGGCTTCTACCTCGCCCAGCGGGGCGCCAAGACCGGCCAGATCCTCGCCGTCGGGCCCGAGCGGACGTACGCCGTCCAGGCGTACCCGTCGCGCGACCTCCAGAGCCCGCGGTTCGTTCCCGGCAAGGAAGGCTATCTCCTCTTCGCCGACCGCAACGACACCGAGCCGGTGCTCCGCGACGGGACGCGCGGCACGCCGAAGGGCTGGGGCTTCACGCGCCGCGTGCCGCCCGAGTGGTATGAGTGGGTGCCGGTGCGGGCCCGGGCGATGGTCCTGGCGGGCGAGCGGCTGTTCGTGGCCGGGCCGCCCGACGTCGTGCCGGAGGACGACCCGATGGCGGCGCTGGAGGGCAGGGCGGGCGGCGTCCTGCGGGCGGTCGACGCCGCCGGCGGCAAGACGCTCGCCGAGCGGCGGCTCGACGCCCCGCCCGTCTTCGACGGCCTCATCGCCGCCGGCGGGCGCCTCTATATGGTGACCCGGGACGGGCGCGTGACGTGCTTCGCGGCGAAAGGCAAGTAGAACTTGGACGGGTATGAGACGTCATACGTGCCGTGTTTTGCCGAGGACCGCTACTCTAGATGAAGTCGAGGTACCCAAAAGCGTGGCGTTCACAACTTGCAGGAATACGATAGGCTAGCTCCATACTTTCTTGAATTCCGGATTCGCCTTCGACCAGATTCGCTCATAGTGCTGGGCCAGGTCTTGTGCTATCGGGGACTTGGGCCTCAAGCGGAGCATCATGGAACTGCCTGCCCTAAGCTGCATTATGTAAGGAGTATACCGTACCTCCGTGTCGGTTAGGACGCACGAGCAGTAGGGCATTGTGTCGTAAGTGCGTAGTTCGATTGCGCCACCCCGCACATTCATCTCAGAAAGTCGCTTTGCAGTTTCTGCAACCTGGGAAATTGTTATCTCGGATTCTTTCTTAATCTCGCCAATCCGGTGGTCTCCTTCTTGCTTCTCTCTTTCTGCAAGAAAAGAGGAATTTGGATTTAGAATCAGGATGTGTACTGTAGCCCGGTTGTTGCTTATGGCGGCTATAATGTGTTCTTGGACCTCGTGAAGTCCGCGGAGGCTAATAGACAAAAAGCTAATAGTACTTGCTGTTCGAAGGTGTTTGTAGTCTCCAGTGGTGCCCCTGGGGAACACATGTAATATCCCGTGTTTGCAGGCTGTGCGGAGCCACTCGATTATGGGTGGCACTAGGTTTATGGCAAGCACTGCGGCATAGCTCGCTAGTGCGAAATATAAAACTTCGTTTTTGGGGGAGGACTTGAGCGCGAATAGTGCCACGAAGTGGGCTACAATGAGGACAAGATTGGCGGCGTATTTGGCCATGGTGTTGGCCCCCGATGTTCCTTATGCGTGATTTTGTTTTTACGCGTGATCGCGAAAAGTGCGATGTGTCTCCAAATGATCGTAATCAACAGAAGCATAGGAAGAAGTCGGATGGAACGCAATGGATTTCTTGCCGTATCGGGCGGATGGATGCACGTCTGGGCGGGTCTCAAGGGCATCTCCGGGAGGGCCGTTCGCGCACGTTTGGTTCGCTGGGTGCCACTGGCGGCTTGCCCGCCAGTGCGTATCGACGCGAGGGGGCCACGGGCTGACAAGCAGCTAGTGGCACCCGAGACCCGTTGAACCGCCGATGGCACGTCGGCGGTCGTCGGCCTGGGGGAAGATTCACGTCGATCCTCGCCGACCTTCGGTCGGCGGCTCAACGGGCGGAATGCAACCCTACTTCGCCGAGAACGTGTGAATCATCACGTGCTTATACGTCTCGCCAGGCTTCAGAACGACCGGCGGGAAGTCCGGCTGGTTCGGCGAGTCCGGGTAGTGCTGCGTCTCCAGGCAGAAGCCGAAGTGCTTCTCGTACTTCACGCCGTCCTTGCCCGTGATGCTGCCGTCCAGGAAGTTGCCGGAGTAAAACTGGATGCCCGGCTGGTCGGTGTGGATTTCCATGACCCGCCCCGTCGTGGGTTCGGCGACGCGGGCGGCGAGGCGGACCGTGCCCGGCTCGTAGCCGTTCAGGACGAAGTTGTGGTCGTACCCGCCCTCGACCTTGGCGATGTCCTGCCCGATGGGCTTGGCCTTGCGGAAATCCATGGGCGTGCCCTCGACGGCCTTGAGTTCGCCCGTCGGGATGAGACCGGCGTCCACGGGCGTGTACGCGTCGGCGCTGAGCATCAGTTCGTGGCCGAGCACGTCGCCGTTTTTCGGCCCCCGCAGGTTCCAGTACGTGTGATGGGCCAGGTTGACGACCGTGGGCGCGTCGGTGGTGGCGGTGAACTCGGCCTTGAATGCGTTCGTGCCGCTGAGGGAGTAGAGGACGGTGACCTGGAGGGTGCCGGGGTAGCCTTCCTCGCCGTCGGGGCTGGTGCGGGTGAACTTGACGCCGGCGCCGTCGTCGGTCTCGACCATCTCGGCGTCCCACATGCGTTTGTCGAACCCCTTCTCGCCGCCGTGGAGGTGGTTCTCGCCGTCGTTGGTGGCGAGGGTGTAGGTCTTGCCGCCGAGTTCAAACGTCCCCTTGGCGATGCGGTTGGCGTACCGTCCGACGGTCGCGCCGAAGTAGGAGGTGTTGCCGAGCCAGCCCTCCAGCGTGTCGTAGCCGAGGGTCACGTCGGCCACGTTCCCGTCCTTATCGGGCACCTCGACGCTGACGGTCGTGGCGCCGTAGTCGGTGAGTGTGACGCGCATGCCGGCCGAGTTGGTCATCGTGTACAGGTGGACGTCCCGGCCGTCGGGCATCTTGCCGTATACAGTTTCGTCGATGTTCACCTCGTAATCTCCTTCCGTGGGTTCGGCGGGCGGCGCCGGTTCCTTGCTGCATGAGGCAAGGCAGACGCAGAGGCCCAGGGTCACAAAAAGCCAGCCGCGTGAGATCGATGGCATTGGGTGTCTCCTTTGGGTTGTTTTTGCAAACGGCGTGCCACGGCGCGTGGCATGGCCACGCCCGGCGGGTGCCATGCTTTCGCGATGTGGCGAAAGCAGGTATTCCCGGCGCGGTGTGACACACGCTTTCGCCGACGGTGCGAAAGCGTGCCACCCGCCCGGGTGCGTCTACTCCACCTCCAACCGAAAGATGGTAACGCTGCACGGCGGGACTGCAAGCGCCTTGTCGGCGCCGCGGACCGCGCCTTCCTCGATCGCGACCGCCGGCGGCCGGCCGGGATCGTTATACGCCTGCGGCCCGTCGCCCGCCAGGAGCCACCGCGTGCCCTTGCCGGTGAGGCGGGCGCCGGCCACCTCCAGGGGGATCTCCGCCGCCTGCCGCGTCGGGTTCACCACGCCCACCGTCAGGGCCTTGCGGTCGTCGGTCCAGGCGGCCATGACATTCACGAGCCCCTCGACCTCCGTCGCCACGGGCACCGTGCCGAAGTGGTGCCGGTACATCGCCAGGGCGAGGCCCGTCGTTTCCATGGCGGCGGCCGTCCGGGTGGTCTTGATCGCCCCGATGACGTTCACGGTCTGGGCATAGTTGGCCATGTAAAAGAGGTGGCTCTCGCGGAACATCGCGTGCAGGCCGGCGGCGATGCCGAGCGCGTCCTTCAGGAAGTACCGCGTTCCGAGTTCGCCGAAGACGTGCGGCCCGTACCAGTAGTTCCATTCGTCGAGGGCGATGTCGATGTCCTTGCCCTTCAG
>Ga0272442_10006485_pt1 | contig 15365 bp, 12 predicted proteins | sample SSMForm2O_FD_200262 | JGI IMG/M metagenome (GOLD analysis project Ga0272442, IMG submission 200262) | Marine sediment archaeal communities from Little Sippewissett salt marsh, Falmouth, MA, United States - SSM-Form-2O | ecosystem: Environmental > Aquatic > Marine > Wetlands > Sediment ...
AAGGCCGGTGGAGGCTTGGGTCTCTCTCGATCATGGCCTGTCGTGGCAAAAAGTCGGAGAGACTCAATCATCTATGGACCTGACGCCCATCGTTAAGCGTACCTACGGCCATCTTTTGAAGCTCAAAACCTCGGGCAAAAAAGGCGCGACCGCTATCGACTTTTTGAATATCAAAACCTGGGTCCAGGTCGCCCCGACAAGCCTTCCCGCCCTGAAAAAAGGCAAGACAACGTTTCGCTTCGAAACGGGCGACCGCTATGGCCGGCAGACGATCCCCATGCTCGTCAAATCGAACACCGCCGATCCGGAAGATCTGAAGAAGTACGCAATCAAAATGCCCAACGACTACGATCCGAGCCGTCACACGTGCCGGATACGCGGCGAACTCATCGTGCGATTGGCCGCCCCGCCGGGTATAAAAATAGCATGGCTCACCATCGGCGGAACCTTCCGCACCCACCAGGGCGAATACGCAAAGAATACCGACAACCACATCGCCTACGCTGTCGGCCAGCCTAAAAGTTTTCAGGAAATCTACCGATCCAACGTGCCCACGTGGGTCAACCACTGGCGCTACAACTGGGACGAAGACGTCGTTCTCTCCGAACCGGCGGAAGAAGTCTTCGTTAAATACACCGCCCACACCGGTCTCAACACCATCCGTGCCTGCCTGCACTTGTTGCCGAGTCGAACGCCGGACAAGCACATCAAAATCACACACACCTATCGCATCGATGGTCAATTAAAAGAAGTCGAGAAATCGCTAACCTCCCCGGCCACCTACACCATCCAATGCCCCACTGAACCTGAGAACGTCTCCATAAAACTTGAAGTCCCGCACGGAAAATAACAACGAAAACCTCAGCCAATCGATCCCGCTAACGACCAACGGCTATCGTCAAAAAACCATCTCTTTTTATTCCCTGTTTTTTGTTGTCAAGAAGATTTATAAATCGCTATAATAGACATTGAAAGGAAAAGCATATAATAACTTACTTTATGCGGAGAAAGGATATTATAGACGTCATGACAAACTTTCATGAAGGTTATCTGAGGTTTTCAGTCAATGGTGTCTCTAAAGAGCTGAAGCTATTATTATCCGTAGTCTATAATCAGATTCATTCTTCTCCCATTGATCTGCTACTACTGAAAGAGTCTTTGATTTCATTGATATCTTTCCTTTGCCAACCTGAGCATAGGACGAATAAAAATTGTCTTGCCGTAGATCAATTCTTTGCTATTGATGACCACTGGAACGCAAGATGGAGTAATCTGCCTGAGGAATTTCAGAACGTTTTAGACGATATAGGTGGTTGCCTACATGATACGGTGTCACACCCAGACATTGCAGAAAATTTCGAGTCTACGCCGGAGCAACTTCTGCAGAGAATTAAACAGTTGAATGATTAATCATGTGGCAGGTTTTGCGCTTTCGGGGTCATTATGGTATTATCTCCATGAATTTTATGAGTGTCGGCGATTGGATGGACCTCACGGATGGGACAACTGGTCTTTCTTGACTATGCGATTATCGGCGCCTACATGCTTTTTGCGGTGGGCACGGGGATTGTCTTTTCCAAACGGGCCTCGCAAAGCTCGGAGAATTATTTTCTCGGCGGACGGTCACTTCCGTGGTGGATGATCGCCGTTTCGATGGTTGCGACGAGCTTCGCTTCGGACACGCCGCTGGTCGCGACGGAAATCACACGCACGGACGGCCTTCAACGCATCTGGTGGGTGTTCGTGGCCGTGCTGGCGCTCATCGTCGGCATCTTCCTCTTCTCAAGGCTCTGGCGCCGTGCGGCCATTATCACCGACGCCGAATTCTACGAGCTGCGCTACGAGGGCAAGTCGGCGGCGTTCCTGCGCGGATTCAGGGCGTTTTTCGCCGGCATCGTCCAGAACCTCGTTGTCATCAGCGGGGTCATCTTCGCCATGAGCAGCATTATTACGACCGTGACGGATATCCCCAAATGGTGGGCCATCGGGATCTGCTCGCTCGTCGCGCTGGTCTATGCGACCTTCTCCGGCTTCTACGGGGTCGTCGTCACCGACTTCGTTCAGTTCTTTATCGCGACGTTCAGTATGATCGCCCTGGCGGTGATCGCTGTAGTGAAAGTCGGCGGACTCGGCCACGTCCTGGAAACCATCGCGGCCACCGATGGCTACGGCCCGAGAACGCTGTCCATTTTTCCCGATTTCAAAAGCTTCGATCTCGACCTGGTCAAGCTGCTCATCTATCTGTTCGTGCTGTGGTGGATCGACGCCAGCGGCTACAATATGCAGCGCATGAGCGCCTGCCGGAACGAGCGCGACTCGGTTCTGGCCACGATCTTCTACGCCATCTTCCAGTGCTGCCGGCCCTGGATCTGGGTCGTTGTCGCGCTGGTCTCGATCGTGCTTTTTCCCGTGCTGGCCGAGCCGTACAACGACACCCACGCGTACCCTTTGGTTATGAACGAGTATCTGGGGGCCGGCTTGAAAGGTCTGCTCGTGACGGCCTTTCTCGCCGCGTTCATGTCCACAATCGATACGCATCTGAACTGGGGCGCCTCGTACATGATGACGGACGTGTACCAGCGTTTTATCAAGAAAAAGGCGTCGCAGCGTCATTATATGCTTGTGACGAAGATCGTCGTGGTCCTCCTGATGGCCGCGGGATTTGGTTTGGCTCTGTATATCGCCTGGCGAGGATTCACGGTTTCAGCGGTGTGGGAATTCTTCGCCCTGATTATGGTCGGCAGCGGCATGATCAGTGTGGCCCGCTGGTTCTGGTGGCGCATCAACGCCTATACGGAGATCACGGCGCTGTCTCTCGGCCTGATCCTCGGGCTTTCCAATCCGTTCATTCCCGAAAGCGTTAACCTGTTCGGATTTCCCTGGCCCGAGATGCCCTTTGAAATCAAGATCGCCGTCCTGACCGGCATCGTTGTGCCCATCAGCCTGATCGTGACCTTCCTTACGCCCGCCGTCTCGAAAGAAAAACTGGAAGCATTCTATCGCAAGGTCCGGCCGGGCGGCTTCTGGGGCATACTTAGCCGTGACATCCGGGAACTGCCCGGCTGCGCATTGTCCCTTTCGACCCTCGTTGACGTTGCAGGCGGCATCATGCTTTGCTACGGCATCTCCCTCGCTATCGGCTATTCGATCCTGCTCAAATTTGACAAGGCGGTCATCTGTGCCGTATTGGCTCTCATTGGGGGACTGATCGTTGTCCGATGGTTCAAAAAGGAAGTTCAAGTGCTTGCGCGAAGCGGCTTCTTCCGTGAGGACTCCCCACAAAAAAATCATCAACCGGATTGAACCTACATGTTCTTACGGTACTTTTACATACGAGTTACTTTATGTATCTTCATAATAATGCCTTTTAAAAGATTTCGCACTTCTTGAATTTCTTGTTTTTTGTTGTCAAAATAAAGATCATCCGTATAATAGTGATCGACAGGAAGAGCTTAGAATAACATGTTTGCTTAAACGTTATCGCGTCACTTAGTAAGTTATCGGGAGACTAACAATGGCTAATTCAAATTCAGACGCCGACACGAAAAGTAACATCATTTCTCTGATTCCACCGGAACACAGATTGCCTGCATTAGCACTATTAATCCTTGAGGCGATTTTATTAGTCATTTTGGCTGCTCAGGATTCTGATGTTATTAAAGTCATATCAATTATTGGCATGGTACTAATCTTAGTAGTTTTTCTTATAAGATTCTTTCCGTCCCACAAGCAAAAATCTAAAGAAGGTATTATGCCCGATTTGTATCCCATTCAACATACCAGACCTTTTGTTGACCATTGTGGTTACTGGATAGAAAAATGGTTTCGCACGATCAACAACTTGACGATCCAATACCACAGTTTATTCGGCATGACCGTTGATGAAAGCACAAAAGCAATAGATCTAAAAGGAACGTGTTACGTCAAAGATACCAACAATAATTGGCTGCTTCATTCCAAATGGTCCGGCAAACCCGTCGATATACAGATAACCAAACAACATGAGAAAGACGATCGCATCTTCTACTTCTTTAAATCCACGATATATGAAAATAAGTGTACCGGAGAATCGGAATTACGAGAAGATTGGGGCTGTGGATTTATGATGATTATTGCGAAAAACAAAAAAGACGGTGAAGGTTGGTTTATTTCAAAGAATGAAGCTACTTTGGGTGAACTCACTAAATTCGATCTTTATAAATCAGCCAACATCGACGAAACCATCAATTGGGAAAAGATGCTCGATGACCATCAACAATATATTAAAATGCTACCAAAAATTGATGGAATGATCACATGAGCAATACGGACAATATCATTGTCATCACCGGGCCAGCCCATGCCGGTAAAACCACGGTTATTAATGAATTAAGAAAACGCGGACATCTCATATTACCTGAATCAGCCATTCAATTGATTGATCTCGGATTATCTCTTTCTAAGGATGTTCGTTCGTGGCAGGATTGGCGTAATATCCCAGAAAATGAGTCCCAGCTACAAAAATCAATATATTTATCTCAGATTGCCAAAGAGCAATTAGCCAGACATCGTGACGAACATGTATTCTCCGACCGAGGTACTTTAGATGGTATTGCTTATTGCAGACTTCGCGGCGTCCAATATTCTACCTGGTTTAAGAACATTCCAAGATATAAATTAGCTTTTCTACTCGCTCCTCTGAAGTTTAACGCGAGGAGTGGTAGTGGTAGAATTGACACGGAAGATGATAACCGGCTGATTCACCAATTGATTAAAGAGGTATATTTAGAGTACAAAATACGAGTTATCGATGTGCCTTTAATGAATCATGAACACAACATTAGTGTCAAGTTGCGTGCAGATTTTATTGAGCAGAATACTCAAGCCATATAGATAAGTTTAACGATTTGAAAGATGAAAAAGAGGGCAGACGTTGGGCGTCTGTATTTTCAACGTCATGATAAGACGTCTGTTAACAATATCTTTATGGTGGGGCAATACCGTAAGGCCTCCCCAAGGGATCCCCCACCATACATCATTCTCATTCCCCGATGCTATTCGATTTCAATGATGGCTTCGGTCCAGCGGCGCAGTTTCCATTGATCCCACTCGACATCGGTGGTGATGACATAGGTTCCGGGTTCGACAGAGGCGTCCACATGCAGGTTATAATCCACTTTTCCTTCGGTTCGCGGAGGAACGGTAACCGACTCAATCCGGCGTAAGGTGTCGAATTCAACGGGCAGACCGAGCGTGGCAGTGAACTTGTGAGGAACATCCGAATGGTTAAATATCTTTAAACTGATAAGTACCGTGTGGCCGGGCCGGGCTGTTTGGCCGTAGGGGTAGAAGCGAATCCACCGTTCGTCGATGCCGTAGTTCGGCTCATCCCAGGGGAATAACTCGGCAAGAAGGGCCTTGCGCCTGGCGAGCGTCGCGGTCATGTGGTCAAGCTGTCCGGCGGAGAAACGGAAGGGCTGAACGACGTGCTGGTTGATGAGCAACGTTTCAGGGGGAACCTTCCGCAGGACATCGAGACAGTAGAAGTAGCCCATCGATTCTTGCATCAGGTTGCGATTGAGCAGGCAGTAATCGTCGATGCCTGACGGGGTGAAGGAGTCACCGATGAAGAAGATTTTTTCGGCATTGTCTTTTTCGACAAGGAGGGCATCGTGGTAGATGGTCTGGCCGGGGTAGTCGTGGAACGTAAAGGTGAATTCCTTCCAGCGCATTTTATGGCCCTCGGGCAGGATCCTCAACTTCATGACAGGATTGGGCGTTAAGCACGGCAGACGATAGGCGCCGGGGCGCCGGAGGATATCAACCAGCGGGCCGGTGACATAGGCGGGACACTCGAACTCATCGCAGCAGGCAGCGGCATTGTCGGTGTGGTCGTCGTGATAGTGCGTAATGAACAGGCCATCGAGTCGTGTCAGCTTGCCCGATTCTCTTAGCTTATTGATTTCGTTGATGATCCGCCGGCCGCCGCAATCGACGAGGAAACCGCATCCGTCTTCGGAAACGATCAAACGCGCGTTAGCGATGGGGATGATCCATTCCGGGGGCTTGTCTTCAATCACTTCCGCCCAGGGCATCCAGTCCACCTTCGGATCGGAACCGAGGACGCGGCCGGCGAGGATGTCGTACCGCTCTTTGAAATACCAGCGTCCCGCACTAATTGACAGGTAGTTCTCATAGACGCTCCGGAGCCGTCGGATCAGAAGGTCGATCGCTTGATCCGGCTTGCGTACGACCGGCCCGCGTACGGGGACGAGGATGTCGGGTTCTTGCGCGGCGATTTTTTGCAGGCTATTGATTAACTCGCCCATCCGGCTCGCCCAGCCGTGGTAGCCGCCGATCTTCGCTTCTTTAACGGCGTCCTGGAGCGAGTATAGATCGAGCAGTTTTCCGTCGTCGTAGATCGTGTCGCCGACAAAGGCATATCTAAGATCGTCGATCTCGATCAGGTAGGAGACGGCACGGCGCGTGTAGCCGGGTGTGTCGATAACCTCGATGGGGATTCCCTTCCAGGAAAAAATGTCGTCGCCGCGAACGGTTTTAGCGATCTTCATGGACCCGGTCAGGATCTTCGTTCCCTGCTGGGCGTAGTCATGAAAGCGTTTGGTGGTGAAATCCGTCCAGAATCGCTCGACATCGATGAAGCTGTCTTTATCCAATTCGGGTATAACCGCCACGGCACTGTTTTCAACAAGCTTCCGACCGGCCCAGACCACATCACGCCGGCCGTGCGTGAACAGAACCATGTCGGCCCGCTCGATCTCACCCGTGGGATCGCCATAAACAACCAACCGCGCATCGTCTTTTTCGATGCTCACGCCGTTGACAGGTCCCTGGATGAGAGACACATGTTTGCTGAGCGGGATGGCCTCTCCCCCATGAGATTGACCTGTTAGCAATATAATGAAGAAAAGAGTGATGATTGTTGTTATCAATTTTCTCATAATATCCTCACCTCAATTTATGGGAATCTGAAGTTCACTGTGGTTTTCATAGATTTCTCGAAGCTCCGGTAGCGCTTCATACAGATTGCTGCTTCGTATCATACTCACTCCCCTGGCCCAAAACAATCCCAATCGCCGAAAAAGTCCGTTGCGCGGGATGCAGACGAGTCGATTTTCCCTTGAGCTCTCCTTAAAAACTTGATCCCCTCGATTTACTCGATGCAGGCTCTGAGCGGAATCGAAGGATGGATATGCCTACATAGCCGCCGCTAACGACCAGCGACTAACGACGACAAAAAAATATCATCCCACTCGGTTGTCAGGCTCTCTAATAATCTTCGAATCTGTTATAATATGGTCAGAGCAGAAAACTCGTTATTTCCGTTCATAAGGCAAGGGTGCAGTGATGTGCGAGCGACATGGATTTACACTGATCGAGCTGCTGGTTGTGATAGCCATCATTGCCTTGCTGATGGCGATCCTGATGCCGGCGCTCCAGCGGGTCAAGGCACAGGCCAGGACGATCGGCTGTCAGTCCAACCTGAAGCAGTGGGCCCTCATCTTCTCGATGTACGCCAACGAGCATGATAACAAATTCCCCGGCTGGGTGGATTCCGCCGAACCCTGGCCGCTGCAGCTCAAGTCTCTGTGGCCGAATCACCGCGATAGCAACGACTTATTCCTCTGTCCAGCGGCCCGGAAACCCGCGAGCGAATCCTTAAGTTCGAGCAACTGGCAATTAGGCGGCGCGCATTTAGCCTGGTCCCTGCGCAGCCCGGCCGACCGCGTGCGAGTGGATTGCAGCTACGGCTTGAATATCTGGGCCCAGTCCGTACCGGGGCCTGAGCCGGATGCCAGATATTGGCAGACGATTCCCGGTAAAGGAGCGGGCAATATCCCGATGCTGGCCGACAGCGTCTTGTGGTGGGCGTGTCGGGCGGGCGTGGGCGAGCCGCCTCAAAATGAGGATGTCTGGACGAACAATTCGCTGCCGTGTTGCATGAACCGCCATCATGGTTTCATCACCGGGGTATTCATGGATTGGTCGAGCCGGCCGGTTGGCGTGAAGGAATTATGGACGCTGAAATGGCACCGCGAATTCGACACAACAGGTCCCTGGACCCAGGCCGGCGGCATCCTCCCGCAAGACTGGCCCGAGTGGATGCGAACGTTCAAGGACTACTAACTCCCGCGGAGCGAATCCCTTAACGACCACTGACGCATCAACAAGGTCTGTCTGTTTAAGCCGCGACTGCACAATTCTCCGGAGGAAGGTAAAATCGGTAAAAACAAGGTCTCAGATTGTTGCAATTGTATGATGATTATGGTATTATTTTAGGATTGAAAGGATGGGTATTGGTATGAAAATACAGAACCATAGACTTTCAAACCGTCGGAGAGGATTCACGTTGATCGAGCTCCTGGTGGTCATCGCCATTATTGCGATACTGATGGCCGTCCTGATGCCCGCACTCAAACGGGCTCGAGAGCAGGGCAGACGCGCGGTGTGCCTCAATTATCTCAAGACATTAACCCTCGGCTGGTCGATGTATGCCGATGAGAACGACGACAGGATTGTCAATGGCGAGGCCTATTGGGCGCCGACCGCCGCTCCCTCGGCCCCCGCGCCTACGTCGGGTCCTCACAAGGGCGAGCCTTACTGGGTCGGCAACGACTGCGCCTCGGGTTTCGCACAAGGAAATCAAAGGCCGATTGACATCCAAAAGCAGGCGATCCAGGCCGGAGCGTTGTTTCCCTACTGCAAAGCGGAAAAGGCGTACCGGTGCCCGACCGGTGTTCGGGGCGAGATGCGCACGTACTCCACAGGCTATGGGATGAATGGTTGTTTCGATGCCGCTGGAACGTATGAAGGCAACCGGGGAGTGAGGGTAGGCAAAACGGTATTGATGTGCAAGAAGAGGTCGGAAATCACCGTTCCCGCTCCGGCCTTTCGACTCGTTTTTCTGGATGAAGGCCAGATCAGCCCGGATAGTTATGCGATTCACTATACCACGCCGAGCTGGTGGGACCCGCCCTTTGTCCGGCACGGGGACGGGACGAACGTCGCGTTTGCCGACGGCCACAGCGACTACTGGAAATACATCGGAAAAGAGACGATCACCGAAGGCAAAAGGCCAAATCCCCCGTACAACTTTCGGCCGACCACCGAAGATGGCCTGGCGGATTTGCAGAAAATGCAGAAAGTCATCTGGGGCCGATTAGGATACTAACCGGCACCGTACCTGATTTGTCAATCCTCGTTGCTTCTATCCCGGCCAAGGGACCAAAGACCAAAGGGGTCAGGTTTATCTTTTTGCATTTATACGAAAGATGGTGCGATCCATTGCACCCTATGTGATTTCCGTGACGGGATAAGCAAATTTCACCTGCGCCCTTTTTCATTTATCAAGAAGATTTTTTTCGATATGATCTGAAATATTCGAATCCCAGAACCGACTACATAAAGGCAGAATTCGGTGATTGTGTTTGAAGAACAACGCCGTGAAATCTGATTTAGGAGCCATGCTGATGGAAACAGTGATTAATGTATTGGAAGCCATACCCTTCTGGGGCTGGATAACGGTTATCGTCATTGGTACCGTGGCCATCGAAGGCATTGTTAAAGTCAGACGCATGCAAATCAAGCATACCGAACGGATGGCAAAAATTCAGCACGGCATCGATCCCGGCGACGAAACCGAAGCCTATAAGAAAGACGAAGTGTAGGATGAGCCGTATAGAGAATGAAACAAGGTTATGTTAGTACTCCTTAAATTTCCTCATCCATTCCGGCCAATCGTGTGCTCGGACGCCACCGGCTTTCGTCCAGGGACCGGCTTTATCGTACTGTTCATTCCACCTCAACGTCCATAATTCCTTCAATCCAACTTTTCTCACAGCCCCATCCTTAAAAAGTATATTGATGCCGCCATGATGACGGTCGATACAAACGCCACACGCTCTGGTATCCTTGTACGTCGGAATGGCCCGAGGCATGTCATCGTATGGGGGCGGAGGATCATCACTTTCGACGAGTCCCGACAAACGAAAAGTACAATCAAATAATATGGGGACTTCAGAGGTTATTTCTTCTGAGATCACTCCTCTGTATTGTATGATTTCATGCATCGTGTTTACGCTGTAACTGGACGTAAATATTCGATCCATAAATTTGTAGGCCCATGCGCTTGATTTACTGCCGTCCCACGCTTGTAGATTGAGATAGTCAGGGGCTAATGAAGGAACGGGACGACCTAATTTTTTCGCTGAAGGACACAAATAGATATCATTCGCATCCGTTCGAAGCGCATTACCATCCATTCGATCATAGTCCACATACGTCCTTAGAAAGGGTTGAAATTTACCCAAATAGCTGGCGGGTTCGTCCTCCATCGTGAAGGCAACGCCCCATTGACGTTGATTCGATCGACACCCCATTGTTTGCGCTTGCTTTCTGACACATTGCACGGCCGGCAATAAGATGCCCATTAATCCTCCAATGATCGAAATGGTTACCAGAAGCTCTATTAATGTATATCCGTTCTGTTTGTACATATGTGCCTGCTCCCTTTTGAGATAAGATTTTTCTTACGAAGTTGATGGCTCAATGAGGTTGTGCATCTACTTTGAAACACCATCTAAGTTCGGTGTTCGAATCACCAATTCACCTATATCTCCGTAAGCGAAATGTCATCTCGCAGAAATTCTTGAGGATTTTTAAATTTTTCTCGCTGTCTCAAGTATTTTAGCAAGGAGTTTGATTGGGGGTCTTTTTTGTATATAATAAAAGGGAATCCAGATTCATACGTCTCTTAGCTCGTGACACAAGATGGAAAACTACGATTGGACAGATATTGGCGGTGTCAGGCAGACGTTTCTTACAACCCACTGGTCTTTGGTCGAAGACATCAAAAAACACGGCGACAAAGAGCGTGCGTTGATCGGGCTACTCCTGGAGCGATATTGGAAACCCGTGTACTGTTTTCTTCGCCGCAAGGGCTACGATAACGAACAGGCCAAGGACTTCACGCAGGGCTTCTTTCATGAAGTTGTGCTCGATCGCGATCTGATCGACCGTGCGGATCCCTCGAAGGGAAGCTTTCGCTCGCTGCTGCTGTATGCCCTGAATCACTATGTGGTTGATGAGCAGCGAAAAGAGTCGGCGCGCAAACGCATTCCCAAGGATAAGCTCGTACCGCTGGATATCGCCGATCCGCCGACGCTGCCGGAGGTTGTGGGGGAGCTCGATCCGGAGGAGACGTTCAATTATGCCTGGAAGTCGGATCTGCTCGAGCGGGCCCTGTCGGAAGTCAGGGAAAACTATACCCGGCAAGGGATGAAGACCCATTGGAATGTCTTTCGAGACCGTCTCGTACAGCCACTCCTAAAGGACACACCGTCCCTTCCACTGAAAGAACTATGCCGGCAGTATGGTATAGAAAATGAAGCGACGGCCTCTCACATGATCGAAACCGTCAAAAGACGTTTTCAAGGCGTTCTGAGGAAACAGGTGCGTCAAACGGTTCTGACCGGCCAGGTCGTTGAAGAGGAATTGAAGGAAATTCTCAAATTTTTCAAAAAACAAGGCGAGAATTAAGATCTTCTTACGGAAATAGTCATACGGGGTATCTTGCCGATTCAGTTGCCCTTGTGAAAAATCGAACTCGGAGGCGCCATGAACGACGAAAGTTCCGTATTCGGAGCGAAACCTGATAATCTAGATCGACTGCTGCAATTCGGTCTGGAACCGCCGCACGCAGAAGACGATGAGCCTGCACCAACGACATCTCAGGATGCCCTCGCAGAGAAACCCGGCAGTCGAATCGGCAACTACAAGCTGTTGAAGATTTTGGGTGAAGGGGGCATGGGCATCATCTATTTAGCCCAGCAGGAGAAGCCCGTCCGGCGGCGGGTGGCCCTGAAGATCATCAAGCCCGGCATGGATACCAAGCGGGTTCTCGCGCGCTTCGAGGCCGAGCGCCAAGCGCTGGCGTTGCTGGACCATCCCAATATCGCCAAGGTGTACGACGCCGGCACGGCGGATAGCGGCCGGCCCTATTTTGTCATGGAATATGTCAAAGGCATACCCATCACGGAATTCTGCGACCGTCATACGTTGAGTATCGAGGACCGGTTGCGCCTGTTTCAGCAGGTCTGTCAGGGCGTTCAGCACGCCCACCAAAAGGGGATCATCCACCGGGATATCAAGCCGTCGAATATTCTCGTCACCAGTGAAAACGATCATGTCGTCCCGAAGATTATTGACTTCGGCGTGGTAAAAGCTTTAATTCAGCCCTTGACGGAGCGAACGCTTGTAACCGAACAAGGCCAGTTGTTCGGCACGCCGGAGTACATGAGTCCCGAGCAGGCGGATATGGTCAATGAGGACATCGATACACGCAGCGATGTTTATTCGCTGGGTGTAATGCTGTATGTGCTGTTGACCGGCGTATTGCCGTTTGATCCGCAGACGCTCAGGGACAGCGGTATCGAGAATATCCGCAGAACGATACGCGAGACCGATCCGAAGACACCGAGCACCCGTCTGACGGAACTGGGCGAGGAGGCGGCGAAGATCGCCGAGATGCGCCGTACACAGATCGGCACGTTAGCCAAACACCTCAAAAAGGAACTCGAATGGATTCCCCTCAAGGCGATGCGAAAGGAGCGCTCAGAGCGCTATCGCTCCGCTTCTGAACTTGCGGATGATATCGATAATTACCTGAATGGCGCTACACTAATCGCTGGACCACCAAGCACTCTGTATCGACTGGGCAAGTTTGTTCACAGGAATCGTATGTTGGTGACGAGTTGTGCGATCGTATTCATTGTATTGGTAATCGGAATTGTAGTCTCGACTGCATTCGCTATAGGACAGATGCGCGCCTTAGCTAAAGCTGAGCAGCAAGCAGATCTCTCCAACAGGGTAATCGATTTCCTTACTAACGATGTCCTAATGTCTGCTGATCCTAAAAGGGCCAGACATTATGAAATAACTCTTAGCGAAGTGCTCGATGTGGCTTCTGAGAACCTTAAAACCAAGTTCAGCAATGAGCCCTTGGTTGAGGCATCAATCTATCACACTCTCGGAAACACGTATCTAAGCCTCGGCAAGTCCCTGGCGGCGGAACCACATCTCGAAAGTGCATGCCGAATTCGTCGTGTGGAACTTGGTCAGGACCACCCTGACACGCTGACCTCAACACTCAGCTTAAGCTTGCTACGTTTGTATCAAGGTAAATACGAGGAGGCAGAACGGCTCTGCGTTACTGCAGTTGAAGGTAGACGGCAGTTGCTGGGCCCTGAACATCCGGAAACGTTAGCGAGCATGCATCAGCTTGCCGTCGTGTACTGGTATCAACTCCGGGTAGCTAAGGCCGAGGCACTCTTCTCCGAGGTATCGGAATCCCGACGCCATACGTTTGGAGAGGATCATCCTGACACACTGGCTTCCCTTAACGGACTGGCCTGGGCATACATGCTCCAGGCGCGTTACGCTGAGGCCGAACGACTTTTTGAACACGTGTTCAAGACATGCCTTGAAACATTGGGCGAAGACCATTATATCACGGGAGGTATCATAGACGGGCTTGTCAGTGTTTACATGAAAATGGACAGACTTGAAGAGGCCGAACCGCTGGGCCGGAGAGGCTTGGAGCTCAAGCGTCACGCCTTGGGTGAAGAGCATCCAGAAACACTGGAGTCAATGGGACTCTTGGCAGGGATCTACGCTAAACAGGGACGGTATGAGGAGGCGGAACAGCTTTATAAGACAGTGCATGAGACACAGCATTGTTTAGGGATGCGGGATCGCAAGGTGTTAGACCAGCTCGTAGGATTGGCTCATCTGTACCTCGAGCAAGCTCGTTATGGCGAGGCAGAGCCACTCCTTCTACAGGAGTTTGAACGGAGGGAGAATCTGTTCGGACCAGAACACCCCCACACAATTGATGTGCTGGATCAGTTGGTAAGCCTATACGAGGCCTGGAATAAGTCGGAAAAGACCACCGAGTGGCGAACAAAACTGCTGCAATCTACCTCAAAAAAGTCTGAGAAATAAGCCCTGGAGGCGCTATGAAGGATGAGAGTTCCGTATTCGGTGCGAAACCTGATAATCTGGATCGATTGCTGCAATTTGGTCTGGAACCACCGCACATAAAGGAAGATGAGCCTGCATCAACGGCATCTCAGGAAGCCCTCACCGAGAAACCGGGCAGTCGAATCGGCCGCTACAAACTGTTGAAGATTCTGGGTGAAGGGGGGATGGGCATCATTTATTTGGCCCAGCAGGAAGAACCCGTCCGGCGGCGGGTGGCCCTGAAGATCATCAAGCCCGGCATGGATTCCAAGCGGGTTCTCGCGCGTTTCGAGGCCGAACGCCAGGCGCTGGCGTTGCTGGATCATCCCAATATCGCCCAGGTGTACGACGCCGGCACGGCCGATAGCGGCCGGCCCTACTTTGTCATGGAATACGTCAAAGGCACGCCCATCACGGAATTCTGCGACCGTCATACGTTGAGTATCGAGGAGCGGCTGCGCCTGTTTCAGCAGGTCTGTCAGGGCGTTCAACACGCCCACCAAAAGGGGATCATCCACCGGGATCTCAAACCGTCGAATATTCTCGTCACCAGCGAGAACGATCATGTCGTCCCGAAGATTATCGACTTCGGCGTCGCTAAAGCGATCATTCAGCCCTTGACGGAGCGAACATTGGTGACCGAACAAGGCCAGTTGTTCGGCACACCGGAGTATATGAGCCCCGAACAGGCGGATATGGTCAATGAGGATATCGACACGCGGAGCGATGTCTATTCGCTGGGTGTGCTGCTATATGTGCTGTTAACCGGCGTTTTGCCGTTTGATCCACAGACGCTACGGGACAGCGGGATCGAGAACATCCGCAGGACGATTCGGGAGACCGATCCGAAGACACCGAGCACCCGTCTAACGGACCTGGGCGAGGAGGCGGCGAAGATCGCCGGGATGCGCCGTACGCAAATCAGCACGTTAGCCAAGCACCTCAAAAAGGAACTCGAATGGATTCCCCTCAAGGCGATGCGGAAAGAGCGCTCAGAGCGCTATCGTTCGGCCTCGGAATTAGCCGATGATATCGAGAACTACTTGAAGGGTGCTCCACTCATGGCTGGTCCTCTGAGTGCAGGTTACAAATTGAAGAAGTTTGTGCATCGAAACCGCATATTAGTGGGAGGTGTTGCTGCGGTGCTGGTTGTGCTTATCGCCGGCATTGTGACATCGACTCTGTTTGCGGTCAGGGCCGAGCGGGCCCGGTCTCGAGCACAGGATGTGTCCGACTATCTGTTGACGAGTGTCATGGACACCGGACGTGATGGCCTGCTTTTGGAACGAACCTGGGAGGATTTCCTTGATAATGCTGTCAAGGGACTCGAGGGCAGGTTCAAGGAT
>Ga0272442_10006486_pt1 | contig 15365 bp, 13 predicted proteins | sample SSMForm2O_FD_200262 | JGI IMG/M metagenome (GOLD analysis project Ga0272442, IMG submission 200262) | Marine sediment archaeal communities from Little Sippewissett salt marsh, Falmouth, MA, United States - SSM-Form-2O | ecosystem: Environmental > Aquatic > Marine > Wetlands > Sediment ...
GCCGTGGGGCCGCGTCAGGCGCCATGCCGCAACAGAACATGACTTGCGCAGCCCGGGACAAGGGCGCCGCGTTCGACATTGGCCGCAATCGAGCCGGTCGGTTATAGTATAGGGGAGAAGGAACGTAAGTGACCGCCGCATAGGCAATGTCCGCATCGCGCGAGCGAGAGGACATTGCTTGCACATGCTGGGATAGCCCCATGAAATGCGAAAACTGCCACGAACGCGAAGCCACGGTTCACTACACGGAGATCGAAAACTCCGACAAGCGCGAGATTCATCTCTGCGAGGAGTGCTATCGCCAGAAGCTGACGCCGGTGCAGAAGGCGCTCGATTTCACTGAAATGCTCAAGCAGCTTCTTCACGGCACGGTGCAGGACCAGAGCGCGTCCGCGCGGGCGATCTGCCCGACGTGCGGCATGAGCCTGGCGGAATTCCGCGCGGCGGGGCGGCTGGGTTGCCCGAACGACTACCGCGTCTTCAAGGAATCGCTCGCCCCGCTCATCGAAAAAATCCAGCACGGCCCGCGGCATCTCGGCCGAGTGCCCAAGCGCGCCGGGTCGCAACTTCAGCGCAAGAACATTCTCATCCGTCTCCGCCGCGACCTGGAGCGCGCCGTGCAGCGCGAGGAATACGAGAAGGCCGCCGAGCTTCGCGACCGAATTCGGGAATTGAACGCCGACGAGGACAATCATGACACGGCATGATCGCGTGGGCCATTGGATGGCCGGACAGGGTCCGGAATCCGACGTGGTGATCTCCTCGCGGGTCCGGCTGGCCCGCAACGTCTCCGGGCATCGCTTCATCAGCCGCGCGGGACTCGAGGAGCGCACCGAGCTCGCCGAGAAACTTCGCGACATGCTCAAAGGCTTGTCCTTCAAGCCCCGGCTCGAGTACATGGACATGACCGACCTCTCCGAGGTGGACCGGATTCTGCTCGTCGAGCGGCACCTCATCAGCCGCGAGCACGCGGAGAACGAAGGGCCGCGCGGCGTGGCCTTCTCTCTCGATGAGACGGTCAGCGTCATGGTGAACGAGGAAGACCATCTGCGCATGCAGGTGCTGCACGACGGCTTCGATCTCGACGCCGTCTGGCGCGTCATGTCGCGCCTCGACGAGGCGATCGAGAAGGAGGTTCCCTACGTCTTCGACGGCCAATACGGCTACCTGACCGCGTGTCCGACGAACCTGGGCACGGGACTGCGCGTCAGCGCCATGCTCCACCTGCCGGCCCTCGCCATGACGCGCGAACTGCAGCGCGTCTTCAACGCCGCCGCGAAGATCGACTTCATCGTCCGAGGTCTCTACGGGGAAGGCACGCAAGGGCACGGCGATTTCTTCCAGCTTTCCAATCAGAAAACCCTCGGCCGGTCCGAGGAAGAAATTCTCGACAACCTCCGGGTGGTCATCCCCCAGATCGTGCGCTACGAACGCAAGGTGCGCGACGCCATGCGGCACGAGCACGGCCGCCAGGTGGCCGACCGTGTCGGGCGCGCCTACGGCATCCTGTGCAACGCGCGCATGATCAGTTCCGAGGAAGCCCTGCACCTGCTCAGCCAGGTGCGGCTGGGCGTGATCCTGGAAATTCTCGAAGGCATGGACCTTCCGGAAGTCAATCGCTTGTTCATTCTCACGCGGCCCGCTCACCTGCAGAAGGCGCAAGGCCGCGAGTTGGACGCGCAGGAGCGCGACATGGCGCGGGCGGACTTTCTGCGCAAGAGCCTCGCCAACGCCTGCATGCCGCTTCGCAACGACAAGAAGGAGTGACGACGGATGTTTTACGACCGATTTACCGACCGCGCCCGCAAAGTCATGGCCTACGGCCGCCAGGAAGCGCAACGTTTCAACCACGACTACATCGGCACGGAACACATCCTCCTCGGCCTCATCAAGGAGGGCAGCGGCGTCGCCGCGAACGTCCTCCGCAACCTCGACGTGGACATCAAGAAAATCCGCCTCGAGGTCGAGAAGGTCGTGCAGAGCAGCCCCGACACCGTGACGAAAGGGCAGATTCCCTTCACCCCGCGCGCGAAGAAAGTCATCGAGTACTCGCTGGAAGAGGCGCGCGCGCTCGGGCACAACTACATCGGCACGGAGCACATCCTCCTGGGCCTTCTGCGCGAGAGCGAAGGCGTCGCCGCCCACGTGTTGATGAACCTCGGCCTGAAGCTGGAGGAAGTGCGCGAGGAAGTGCTGAGCCTTCTCGGCGCCGACGCCCAGGCCCAGTCGAGCGAAGGCGAGGCGTCGTCCGAGCCGTCGCCGCCGCGCGGCGGCAAGACCAAGTCCAAGACCCCCGCACTGGACTCCTTCGGCCGCGACCTGACGCAGTTCGCGCGCGAGGAAAAACTGGACCCCGTTATCGGCCGGCACGATGAGATCGAACGTCTGATGATGGTCCTCAGCCGCCGCACCAAGAACAACCCCGTCCTCCTGGGGGAGGCCGGCGTCGGGAAGACCGCCATCGTCGAAGGCCTGGCGCAGAACATCGTCTCCGGCAACGTGCCGGAACTCCTGCGCGACCGACGCATCGTGGTGCTGGACCTGGCGCTGATGGTCGCCGGCACCAAGTACCGCGGCCAGTTCGAGGAACGCATCAAGGCCGTCCTCAGCGAAGTGCGCCGCGCCCGGAACGTCATCCTGTTCATTGACGAACTGCACACCCTCGTCGGCGCCGGCGGCGCCGAAGGCGCGATCGACGCCTCCAACGTCCTCAAGCCCGCCCTCTCCCGCGGCGAGATTCAGTGCATCGGCGCCACGACCCTCGACGAGTACCGCAAGTACATCGAAAAGGACGCCGCGCTCGAGCGACGCTTCCAGACGATCATGGTGAACCCGCCCACCAAGGAGGAAGCCGTCGAGATTCTCAGGGGCCTGCGCGACCGGTACGAGGCGCACCACCGCGTCCGCATCTCCGACGGCGCCCTCGACCAGGCCGTCGAACTGGCCAGCCGCTACATCACGGGCCGTTACCTGCCCGACAAGGCCATTGACGTGATTGACGAGGCCGGCGCGCGCGTGCGGCTGCGCTCCATGACGGCCCCGCCCGACCTCAAGGAGGTCGAACAGAGCATCGAGGCCCTGAACACCGAGAAGAACGAAGCCGTCGCGATGCAGGACTTCGAGCGCGCCGCCTCGCTCCGCGACAAGGCCGAAAAGCTCAAGCTGAAGATGGAAGCGATGCAGAAGGAGTGGCGCGAGAACGCCAACGAGGCCGACGGCGCGGTGGACGAGGAAGTCGTCGCCGAGGTCGTCAGCAAGATGACCGGCGTGCCCCTGACGCGCCTCGAATCGGCCGAGGCGGACCGATTGCTGCGCATGGAAGACGAGCTTCACAAGATGGTCGTCAGCCAGGACGAGGCCGTCCGGGCCATCTCCCGCGCCGTGCGCCGCTCGCGCTCCGGCCTCAAGAACCCGGACCGGCCCGTCGGGTCGTTCGTCTTCCTCGGCCCGACCGGCGTCGGCAAGACCCTGCTCGCGCGCGCCCTCGCCAAGTTCATGTTCGGCAGCGAAGAGGCGCTGGTGCAGATCGACATGTCCGAGTACATGGAGAAACACAACGTCAGCCGGCTCGTCGGCGCACCCCCCGGCTACGTCGGCTACGAAGAGGGCGGACAGCTGACCGAGAAAATCCGCCGCCGCCCCTACAGCGTCGTGCTCCTCGACGAAATCGAAAAGGCGCACACCGACGTCTTCAACATGCTGCTCCAGATCATGGAAGAGGGCCGCCTGACCGACTCCTTCGGCCGCAAGGTGGACTTCCGCAACACCATCCTCATCATGACGAGCAACCTCGGCGCGGAGGTCATCAAGAATCAGGCCGGTCTCGGCTTCCGCCGCCAGAGCGAGGAGCAGACTTACGACACGATGAAGAAGCAGTTGATGTCCGAGATCGAGAAGCACTTCCGCCCCGAGTTCCTCAACCGGCTCGACGACGTGATCGTCTTCCGCGCGCTGACCAAGGAAGACCTTCAGACCATCGTGGACTACGAGTTCGCGCACGTTCGCGACCGCGCCGCCGAGAAGAAGGTCGCGCTGGTCCTCACGGCCGAGGCCAAGGCGCACCTCATCGAAAAAGGGTTCAGCCCCGATTTCGGCGCGCGCCCCTTGCGCCGCCTGATCGAGCGCGAGATCGAGAACCCCCTCAGCGAGGAAATCCTCCGCGGCAAGTGCGGCGAGGGATATACCGTCAATGTCGTCGTCAAGGACGACAAGCTGGCCTTCGACATCGTCGCCGCCAAGCCTCAGACGGCCGAGGCGGAGACGTGAAATGACCAAGCAGGGCGCGAAACGGCATCCGAAGATCGAGGCCGCGAACCGAGCGGCGCTTGACGTGCTGAAACCGTCCGGGAAGGACCTGGAACACGGGCTGGCGCTCCACAAAGACATTGTCGTGGTCGAGAGCTACGGTTTCGCTCCGACGGGCGCCCCGAACCCGAAAGTCGTCAACGAAGCCCTCGCCGAGGGGGCCTCCGATACCGAATTCCGCGAGCTTCACGAAGAGATGCGCGTGGCGCAGTGCGTGTGCGATCCGCGCGAGCGGGAGGAATTCCAAGCCGCGTGGCGCGCGTCGGGGATCACCGCCATTTTCCAGAACGCCGGTTCCGGCTCCGGCCTTGCCTCCACGATGGCGCACTACTGCCACGTGGTTGACGCGATGCCGGAGTTCGTGATTCGTGGAACGAGGCCCGCGGATATCGTCGCCGCCAAAAAAGCCCGAAAGCACGCGCTCCTTTTCTCGGCGAACGGCATTCCGCTCGTCGGCGACGGCAGTTCCGTGCAGGGCGAGCTGCGGTACCTCCGGAAATTCTTCAGCGTCGGCTTCCGACAGATGCACCTCACCTACAACCGCGCGACCCCGCTCGCCGACGGCTGCGCCGAGCCGCGCAACGCCGGCCTGACCGAGTTTGGACGCGGTGCCGTGGCGGCCATGGCCGACGCCGGAATCATGGTGGATGTGGCCCACTCCGGCTGGCGGACAAGCACCGAAGCCGCCAGGGTCTCGCGTGTGCCCATCATCGCCAGCCACACCACCTGCTGCGGGGTTCACGAGCACTTTCGCGGAAAGCCCGACGACGCGATAAAGGCTGTCGCGGACGGCGGCGGCATGATCGGGCTGGCCTGGATTCCGGCATTCCTCGGGGGGAGCATGGACCTGAACGCCTTGCTCGACCACGTGGACTATCTCGCGAAACTCGTCGGCGTGGACCACATCGGCATGGGCTCGGACGTGGTGTCCCCGTCGCCCCGCTCCGCGGCGGCCTGGAAGAAGGTCAAAGACCCCTGGAAGGGGCGCAAGAGGCGGCAGTCCATCTCCGGACTGTGGCCGCCCGGGGTCAGCACCGGCGACGTCGGCTGGGAGATGGCGCGCGAGGACAGCCTGGCCTTCGTCAACCGCCCGTACGCGACGGTCGGCCTCGTCCAGCGCGGCTACTCCGACGACGACATCGCCAAAATCATGGGCGGCAATCACTTGCGCGTCTTCCAAGCCGTCCTCGACGGGCGCAAGACGCTTGGCTGAGGCCGTCTGTTCTCAGGTTATAGCGGCGCGTCCGACAGCCTCGCCGTTCACCGATCCGTTCCAGACGCTCCTCTCTCGCCGGCCGCCAGGCCCATGATGGAACCATCCGGTGAAATCCCCCGCCGCGGACCGCATCGCAATTGCGTCGATAAACCTTCAACCCAACGGCGAATATGCCGATAATGCTTGACACCACGTGCGCGAGCGTTAGACTGGTTCCATCCGCGTGCACGCCGGGTGCGCGCGTTCGCGCGGCGATACGTGTTCGTTCGCCTGCGTCGAGACGCCGGCCGTGCGCTCTCAGCGATTGACCGCTACACAGGCAATGTCCGCATCGTGCAGGCGAGCGGCCCAAAGGGCCGCGGCGTGCGTCGTGCGATGAGAGGACATTAGTTGCGCATGCTGGAATAATTCCTTTCCGCGAGGATATCCATGACGGACGAAATCTTCGAGACGGTCGCCCGCCTCGAGAAAGAGGCCGATCGCATGGTCCGCAAAGCCAAGGACCAGGCGCGCGAGCTTCGCCGGCAAGTTAATGAGAAGTTGAAGGTTCTGGCCAGGGAACTCGAACACGACACGAACAAGTCGCGCGAGGACATCGAGGCGACCATCGCGGAGAAGCGCCGGAAGATCTTCGCCGAGTTCGAGGAACGACTGCGGGAGAGCGTCGCGCGGCTGGACCAGGCGCGGCGGGAGAAGATCAAGCCGCTCGTCGAGCACGTCATCAAGGCGTTTCTGGAAGGCGCCCATGGCCATTGAGCGGATGAAGTCCATCTGGCTGTTCGCGCGCAGAGGCGAGGCCCGTTCCGTGCTCGACCACCTGGCCCGCACGGGATTGTGCCACGTCGTGGACTGCCGCCAAACGACCGATAGCGACCTGGAAGGACTCGGCATCGAGGGCGTCTTCCCGGACGCCTCTCATATCGAGCGCCGCGTTCAGCTCCTTCGCGAAACCCTCGCCGTTCTGTCCCCGTTTCACCGCACCAGCCGCGATTTTCTCGAAAACTTCATCACGACCCCGCTGGAGGTGACGAAAGCCGAGGTCGTCGGCACGCTGAACGAACTCGAAGTCGAGAAAATGCACGCCGAGGTCAAACGCCGCGAGCGCGATCACAACGAGGCCGTTTCCGCGCTCGAAGAAGCGCGCCAGGCCCTGAAGGCCCAGTCCGACCTCGACGGCGTGTCGAGCCTGCTGATCGGCGGAAAGACCCAGCGCGTTACGGCCGCGCTTCTCGGCCGCATCCCGGCCGCAAAAGCCGCCGTGCTCCAGAGCGACGAGCGTCTTCCGGACACCTGCGCCTTCGCCGTCGTCGCGCAGCGCAAGCGGAACGTTATCCTTCAGGCGACCTGCCTGGCCGAGGACCGGGAATCCTTCGAGGCGTTGCTGCGCGAGCATGGCTTCGAGCGCGTGCCGCCGTCAGAGGAGACGCTGACTGTCAAGGACGTCCTGACGCGCCTACGCGACGAAGTAAAGCGAGGCGAGGCGGACGAAGCCGAGACGCGCAGCCGCCTGGTTGACATCGCCAAGGCCAATCGCCGCGCCGTCGAGACGGCCCTCGGCTACTGGGAGGAGCGCCTGCGCATCGCGCGTTCCGCCGCCATGCTGGCCGAATCGAAGCGCCTGACCCTCGTCAAGGGATACGTCCGCGAACGCGACCTGACGCGCTTCCGCGAAAAGATCGCCCACGAACTGCCGCACGTCGAAATGGATATCCGCGACCCGGAGCCGGGCGAAAAAGTCCCCGTTTCCCTCAAGAACTCTAAGCTCTTCGCTCCGGCGCAGTTCACCTTGTCCATGTTCGGAATGCCGGGCTACTTCACATTCGATCCGACGCCGATCGTTTTCTTCAACTTCACGATCTTCTTCGGGATCTGTTTCGGCGACGCGCTCTACGGGCTCGGTCTCATTGCGATCGGCTGGCTGCTGGCGCGGAAGTACAGGGCCTATACGGGACTTCGCTATCTCTTCACCCTGCTGGCCTATGCCGGAATTCCCACGCTTGCCGTGGGCGTCCTGACGGGTTCATGGGGCGGCAGCCTTCTCAGCAAGTCCTGGCTGGGAGACCCGAATCCCTTTTTTGCCGCGGACAATCCGCTTGTTCTCTTTGCAGAGCGGCTTACCGTGTTCGCTCTCATGGACAAGCTGATGGTTGCCCTCGTGATCGCGCTGGGGGTGGGAATCGCGAATCAGCTTCTGGGCTTGTTATGCCTCGGCGTCAACAAGTACCAGAAGGGTGATCGCGTCGGCGCCGTACTCGATACGGTGTTCTGGTTGGTTGCGCTGCCGGCCGCGGTTGTTCTGTGCTCGACGCTCTTCACTACCGTCCCGCCAACGGCCAAGAACGTCGCTTGGGCTACGCTCGGGATCGGCGTGGTCGGTCTCGTTCTCACGCAAGGTCGTCAATTCAGGAATCCGTTCGCGCGTTTTGGTCTTGGCCTCGTAAGTCTCTACGGCGTGGCCGGGTCCTACGGCTTTTCGTCCTTTCTCAACGACGTCCTGTCGTACAGCCGACTCTTGGCGTTGGGGCTGGCAACCAGTGTCGTCGGCATGGCGTTTAACATTCTCGCCAACATGGCGCGCTTCACGGACATCGCGGCGCTCAACGCTGTTATTGTTCTCGTCCTATTGATCTTCGGACATGGAGCGAACTTCTTTCTCAGTATATTGGGATCGTTCGTCCATTCCGTGCGATTGATTTTCGTCGAGTTCTTCGGGCGCTTCTACGAGGCGGAATCTCCGGCCTTCGCGCCCATCGGTGTGTGGAGCGGCCGCATTCGTGTTGTCGATTCGGTTACCGTCTGGTCCGACTGAACCCATGGAGGGAGCAAGACGATGGGCATATCCTTTGGAGAGTTTCTTTCGAAGCTGTTCCTCGAAAACGGCGCGACGTTGACGATTATGGGCGGCATGCTGGCGCTAATGCTCGGGGGGTGGGGGTCTGCGCGCGGCCTGCGCGTGGCGGGGGCTCAAACTACCGGAGTGCTTTCGGAAAAGCCGGAGTTGTTCGGCAAGTGTTTCGTGCTCACCATTCTGCCCGCGACGCAGGGATTGTACGGATTCGTGAGCATGATCCTCATCGCGGGTCGCGCCGGCGTAATTGGGTCGGCCGATAAGGTCCCCACCCCCGCACAGGGTATTATGCTGTTCGCGATAGGCCTCACTGCCGGCGTCGTATTGTATTTCAGCGCCGTTTTCCAGGGCGAGACCTGCGCGGCGTGCATCAACCTGACCGGGAAACGCCCCGAGGAAAGCGGCCGCTCGCTGCTCTTCCCGATTATGGTCGAGTTCTACGCGCTCTTGGCTTTCCTTGGCGTTATCATGCTTTACGGCGGGTGAGCCGCGAACAGGATTCTGAGAAGGGTGACTGTCTTGGCAATCGAAAAGCTCCAAACCGCCGTCCTCGACAAGGCCCGCGCCGAGGCCGAGGCGATCCTGGCCGAGGCGCGCAAGGGGGCCGACGCCCGTTACGAGCGGGACGCGGCCCGCCTCCGCGAAGAGCACGAACGGCGCGTGGCCGTCCTCCGGGCCGAGGCCGAGGCCGCTCTCGAACGCGAGGCCGGCAACCGTCGCGCCGAGCAGCGCAACAAGCTCCTCGCGATGAAGAACGAGATCATCGAGGAGGTCTTCGCGAAAGCGGTCGAGGGAATTCGCAACCTGCCCGACAACGGTTACGCGACATGGCTCGCGGCCCAACTCGCGCGCGCCCCCAGGATGGACGGCGCCGCCGTGGCCGTGAACGAGGCCGACCGGCCCGTCATGGAAAAAATCCTGGCCGACGGCTCCGATCTGAAAATGGCCGAAAAGCCCGCGCCCGTCCGCGGCGGGCTGATTATTCAAGGCCCTCGGGCGGACCTCGATTTTTCGATCGAATCGCTCCTCGGCGTCCTGCGCGAATCGCTCGCCGAGGAAATCGCCTCGCAACTGTTCGCCGAACCCGAAGAAGAACATGGTTAAACCGTCGCCTTCGGTCCTGTAGGAAAGGGGATGTCTTTCGCAAAGACGCAAAGCACAAACGACGTAACGGAAATATCCACAACAGAATCGCCGTTCTTGGCGTCTTTGCGCTTTTGCGAGATTCGCCCCTTTTACGAATTTCAAAATGACAACGACCCGACACAATTGGAGCTATGTCAGCGGCTTGGTGAGTGCTCAGGCAGAGCGGCTCCTCGACGACCGCGAGATCACGGCCCTCCTCGACATTCCCGACGAGGAGGAGCGGCGCGCCCGGTTGCGCGCCAGCCTGCTCTTCGCCGAAGGCCCGCCCGAGGGCGATCCGTCCGATGCCGTCGAAGCCGCCTTCGCCGCGTGCGTCGAGGGCATTGCGCTCGCTTCGCCGAACCCGGCCGTCGCGGACCTGTTCACCGCCGCCGCGGACTGGGAAGAATTCCGCGCCTTCGCGAAAAGCAAGATGTCGGACGGCGACCCGACGCTCCGGGACACGCGCGATAAGGACGCAGGGCCCTTGCGCTTCGAAGCCGTCTGGCAGGATCGCGCCGAGGATTCTCGGCTGGAACCCTTCGCCGCCGCCGCGGCAAGAATTCAGGCCGAGTGCCCCGGCGAGGGCGACCGCGCCGGATGGATTGACCTGGTGACCGACGCCTACGAGGCCGCCGCGCTCGACCGAACCGCCGCCCGACTCGGCGCAGGCGGCCTTGCGTGCTGGATACGCACGTGGACGACATTGCGCGCCGCCGTGGGGTTCGTCCGGGCGCGCCGGGCGCAATGGGAAACGGCGCCGATCCTGGAAATATGGCGGAGCGTCGGCTTCGACGATTCCATACTCGCCGACGTGGCCAAGGGACCGGAGAATAACTGGCCCGCGGCCTTCGACAAGCTCGGACTCCCGGCGGCGCACGACGTTCTCGGCGGCGATTCGAAAGACGCGGCCGTGCGCCTCGCCGTTGCCGTGGACAGGCGGCTTTCGGAACTCGCCTCGGCCGCGAACGGAATCCCTTTCGGACCCGAACGCGTGTTCGCGTTCCTCTGGCAACTGCGCAATGAAGCGATCAACCTGCGCCTAGCGCTCGCGGCGGCGAAGTACGGCATGCCCGTCGCGCGCGTGGAAGCGGAATTACGGTAGACATTAAAGGATAGCCGGCAAGACGCAAAGATCCTGATGAAGAAAAGTGTTTTTGCCGTTCTTCGTGTCTTCGCGCCTTCGTGGCTCCTGATGAGAATTGGACACATGGCAAGTCTGGTATCTGTCGGCGGCAGAGCGTTTGTGGCGGCCCTGACGGGCGTCGGCGCGGAACCGATCCGCGCGGAGACCGTCGAGGAATTCGCCGAGGCGCTCAAGGCCCTCGCGATTCGAAAGGACGTGCGGCTCGTATTCGTCGCCGAGCCGCGGGCCGAGGCCGCGCCCGACTCGGTCGCGGCCTTCCGTCGCCGCTCGCCCGCCGCGCTCCTGGCGCTTCCGTTGACGCCCGGCGGCGAGCATCCGAGCCTCGCGGACATGCAGCACCTCGTCGAGCAGGCGACGGGCGCGAGCTTGATATAGAGAACTGACGGCGGACGGCAGACCGCCGACCGCCAAAGACTCCGTGTTAGGAAGACACTATGGCTGAAGGAAAGATACAAAAAGTTTCCGGTCCCCTGGTGGTGGCCACCGGCCTGACGGGCGCGAAAATGTACGAGGTCGTGCGCGTCGGCGAGGAGAAGCTGTTCGGCGAGATCATCGAAGTGCGCACCGGCCGCTATTCCATTCAGGTCTACGAGGATACGGGCGGTCTCGGTCCCGGCGCGCCGGTCGAGGCGACGGGCCAGCCGTTGAGCGTGGAACTCGGCCCGGGGCTGATGTGCGGCATCTTCGACGGCGTCCAGCGTCCGTTGGAGGTAATCCGGTCCGAACAGGGCGATTACATCCTGCGCGGCGCCTCCGCTCCGGCGCTCAGCCGCGAGACGAAGTGGAAGTTCGTGCCGAGCGTCAAGGACGGGCAAGAGCTTCAGCCCGGCGACGTTGTCGGCACAGTGGAGGAAACCGAGGCCTTCGTCCATAAGATCATGGTGCCGCCCGGCGTCAGCGGCAAGGCCGCGGGTTTCGTCGAAGCGGAGAAGACCGTCGTCGAGCCGGTCGGCGCCGTCGAGGGCGAGGACGGGAACATCGAAATCCGCATGATGCAGTCCTGGCCCGTGCGGAGTTCGCGGCCGTTCCAGCGCCGCCTGCCGCCGGAAGAAATGCTGGTCACCGGCCAGCGCGTCATTGACATGTTCTTCCCCGTGGCGAAGGGCGGCACGGCCTGCGTGCCGGGACCGTTCGGCAGCGGCAAGACCGTCGTGCAGCACCAGCTCGCGAAATGGGCCGACGTGGACGCCGTGGTGTACGTCGGCTGCGGCGAGCGCGGCAACGAAATGACCGACGTGCTGAACGAGATGCCGGAACTGATCGACCCGCGCACGAACCGCCCGCTGATCGAGCGCACGGCGATGATCGCCAACACGAGCAACATGCCCGTCGCGGCGCGCGAGGCGAGCGTCTTCACCGGCATCACCATGGCCGAGTACTTCCGCGACATGGGCTACAACGTCGCCCTCATGGCCGACTCCACCAGCCGGTGGGCCGAGGCCATGCGCGAAATCTCCGGCCGACTCGAGGAAATGCCCGGCGAGGAGGGGTATCCGGCCTACCTCGCCAGCCGCATCGCGGCCTTCTACGAACGCGCCGGCCGCGTACGCTGCCTCGGCGGCGACGACCGCCTGGGATCGCTCAGCCTCATCGGCGCGGTCAGCCCGCCGGGCGGCGACCTGTCCGACCCCGTCGTGCAGGCCACGCTCCGCGTCGTGAAGGTCTTCTGGGGACTCGACGACGCCCTCGCGGCGCAGCGCCACTTCCCCGCGATCAACTGGCTCCGCAGCTATTCGCTCTACCTCGACGTGACCGAGAAGGCGGCCGGCGAGGAGGTGGACGAAGCCTGGGGGCCCAACCGCCGCGAGGCGATGGCCCTGCTCACGCGCGAGGCGGAACTGGAGGAACTGGTCCGGCTCGTCGGCGTGGACGCGCTGCCCGCGAGCGACCGGCTGGTGATGCTCGGCGCGAAGATGATCCGCGAGGATTTCCTCCACCAGAACGCTTTCGATTCGGTGGACACCTACACCTCGCAGAAAAAGCAGTTCCTGATGCTGCGAACCATCATGGAGTTCTACCGGTGCGCGCGCGAGGCATTCCAGAAAGGCGCGGACGTGCTCGCCATGGACAAGCTTCCCGTCCTGGAGGCCGTCAGCCGCGCGAAACTGATTCCGGAGGAAGAACTGAACCGCTTCGAAGAAATCCTGGAGCAGGCCGGCAAGGAAACCGCCGATCTGGCCGCGACCGAGGCGCCGGTTACGGAGGACGAGAGCACGACATGATTACCGAATACAAAGCCGTTCGAGACATCGTCGGTCCCCTGATGCTCGTCGAGGGCATCGAGGGAGTATCGTACAACGAGTTGGCCCACGTGAAGATGCCCGACGGCCGCCTCCGCATGGGGCAGGTCCTCGAGGTGGACCGCGACCGGGCGCTCGTGCAGATCTTCGAAGGCAGCCGCGAGATCGCGCCCGACGACGTGAAGGTCCGCTTCCTCGGACACGGGCTGACGATGAACCTCTCGCCCGACATCATCGCGCGCGTCTTCAACGGCATCGGCCGGCCCATTGACGACGGCCCCGCCATCGTGCCGGAGAAGAGCCTGGACATCAACGGCAACCCGATCAATCCCTGCGCGCGCGACTACCCGAACGAGTTCATCCAGACGGGGATCTCCACCATTGACGGGCTCAACACGCTCGTGCGCGGCCAGAAACTGCCCCTCTTCAGCGGGTCGGGCCTGCCGCACAACCGCGTCGCCGCCCAGATCGCCCGCCAGGCGCGCGTACGCGGTACGGGCGAGGGCTTTGCCGTCATCTTCTGCGCCATGGGCATCACCTTCGAGGAAGCCGAGTTCTTCATGGACGACTTCCGCCGCACCGGCGCGCTTTCGCGCTCGGTGCTGTTCATCAACCTCGCCGACGCCCCCGTCATCGAGCGCATCTCCGCGCCGCGCTCGGCCCTGACGACGGCCGAGTACCTCGCCTTCGAGCTGGGCATGCACGTCCTGGTGATCCTGACGGACATGACGAATTACTGCGACGCCCTGCGCGAAATCTCCGCCGCACGCAAGGAAGTCCCCGGCCGCCGCGGATACCCGGGCTACCTCTACACCGACCTCTCCATGCTCTACGAACGCGCCGGCCGCATCCGCGGCAAGAAGGGGTCCATCACCCAGATTCCCGTTCTCAGCATGCCCGACGACGATAAGACGCACCCGATCCCCGACCTGTCGGGTTACATCACCGAGGGCCAGATTTACATTGATCGAACCCTCCACGCCCAGGGCATCTATCCGCCCGTGGACGTCCTGCCGTCCCTGAGCCGCCTGAAGGACAAGGGCATCGGGAAGAACCGCACGCGCGAGGATCATTCCGGCGTCCTGAACCAACTCTACGCCGCCTACGCCCGCGGCAAGAACGCCCGCGAACTGGCCGTCGTGCTGGGCGAGTCGGCCCTGACCGAGACCGACCTCCTGTTCCTCAAGTTCGCCGACCGCTTCGAGGGCGAATTCGTGACACAGGGCGAGAACGAGAACCGAACCATCGAGGAAACGCTCGACCTCGGCTGGAAGCTCATGGGCATCCTGCCGAAGGTTGAACTCAAGCGCGTCCGACCGGAACAGATCGAAAAATACTGGAAACCGGCCGAAGAGGAAGAAGCGCCGAGCGACGGCGATAAGGATTCGGAAGCCGTCGAGCGTGTTCCTGCAACCGAGGAAGAAGACGCGAAAGCCTAACCCATGAAGCAGCGAATCAATGCAACGCGAATGGAGCTGATGCGCGTGCGCAAGCGCCTGGCGCTGGCGCAGCGCGGCCACAAGCTCCTCAAGGACAAGCTGGAAGGTTTGATCAAGGAACTGACCGACCGGCTGGCCGACTACAAGGCGCTTCGCCTTCGCGTGGACAAGGCTTGGCCGCGCATCTTCGGCCGCTTCGCCATGGCCGGGGCCGCGGGATCGTCGAGCGCGGTCGAGACGGCCATCGCCCAGGCCCGGCCGAAGGTGGACGTCACGACGAGCCTCGAGCGCATCATGGGCATCGCCATCACGCACGCCGAGGCAAAAATCACGGCCCCCGGCGGCGCGTACAGCCTCATGCAAACCTCGCCCGCCATGGACGAGGCCCTGCGGGAGCTTCGCGAGTTTCTGCCCGACCTCATCCGCCTCGCGGCCCTGGAGCAGGCCGTGCGCGCCCTCTGCGCCGAGGTGGAAAAAACCCGCCGCCGCGCGAACGCGCTCGAATACGTGCTGGTGCCCGACCTCAGCGAGGCGCGCAAGATCATCACCAGCCGCCTCGAGGAAATGGCCCGCTCCGACGCCAGCCGCCTGATGAAAGTCAAGCAGATGCTGCTCGAACGCGAAGAATCCGCCGCGGGGGCGTGAGTCGTAACGGCTTCACCGCTGAGGTGCCGAGAACGCAGAGTACGGCAAAGGTCGTACACGAATTTCACGAACAAGTCAGCAATGTGGCACAGGCGCCCTCGCCTGTGAGTTGTGAAAAAGCTTCCAGCAACGCGCGGTCATTGCGAGCGAGGGCGGAGGACGGTGCCGATAGCCGGGAAAACGCTGTTCCGCCCGCGTGCGGCAATCCTCCGATTCCAAGAACCGCACTTCTCGGAAGTGAGTCACTTCTCACGTGTCATAAATCCACTGACGCCAGATTATGGCAGTTATGCGAACTTTTCACGGGCTGCTAGATCAATTCGCGGGGAGGGGGCCACCTCCGTCCCAGCCCATCGTCAACAACCAACTGATTCTCTACTAGCTCCTGATACAAGAATCG
>Ga0272442_10006487_pt1 | contig 15365 bp, 10 predicted proteins | sample SSMForm2O_FD_200262 | JGI IMG/M metagenome (GOLD analysis project Ga0272442, IMG submission 200262) | Marine sediment archaeal communities from Little Sippewissett salt marsh, Falmouth, MA, United States - SSM-Form-2O | ecosystem: Environmental > Aquatic > Marine > Wetlands > Sediment ...
GGAAGCTTTGATGTAATGGTAACCAAGAAAGCCAGATATGTAAAAGAAGATGAGTGCACTGGCTGTGGCGAGTGTGTTGAGAAGTGTCCTACACGCGTGCCCGATGAGTTCAATATGGGACTATCAAACAGAAAAGCCATATACCTGTATTTTCTTCAGACAGTGCCCAGGGTAATGACCATAGACAAGAATAGCTGTCTGAAGCTTACAAGGGATAGATGCGGGATATGCCAGCAGGTATGTGATAAGGACGCAATAGACTATGAGCAACAGGATCAGGATATACATTTGAGCGTGGGAGCTATTATACTGGCTACAGGGTTCAGTCTCGTGGATGCGCTTCCGCTCCAGCGATATGGTTATTCAAAGATACAGAATGTCATTACTTCGCTGGAATATGAGAGGCTTAGCTGCGCTTCCGGCCCCACAGGCGGACATCTGGAGAGGCCGTCGGATCACAAGGTTGCAAAGAGGCTTGCCTTCATACAATGTGTCGGATCCAGGGATACCAGACGAAGTAGATACTGCTCCTCAGTGTGTTGTATGCACTCCACAAAGGAGGCCATACTCGCGAGTGAACATGAGCCTGGAAGTCAATCTTTCATATTTTATACTGATCTGCGCGCAGCCGGTAAGGGATTTCAGGAGTATATAAAGCGCGCTCAGGAAGAATACGCCGTTACCTATGTAAGAGGACGTGTAGGAGAGATAAACGAAAACTGGAACGGCGATCCGGTCATCTGGTATGAGGATACCGAAGCTGATCAGGTGAAGAGGATGACCGTTGATCTGGCTATTCTCGCACCTAGTCTGAGGCCTGTTAGCGGCTCGGCGGAACTGGCTGAGGTTCTGAGCATCGAGTTGGATGAACACGGTTTCTTCAAGACCAATCCATATCTCGGTGGGGAAACCACCAAGGAGGGGATATTCGCCTGTGGGTATTGCCGGTGCCCTATGGACATCCCGGAATCAGTCACAAGCGCCTCCAGTGCGGCTGCAGGCGCTGGATCTATAGTATTTGGCGCTCAACGATCCGTGGCCAGCAGTTAGCAGACGGCCATCTGATAGTTGAGCGCTAAAAAGGAGGAACACCCGTGAGTGATCTGCGCATCGGAGTATTCGTTTGTCATTGCGGGGCCAATATCGGCGGAGTAGTAAACGTCCCTGAAGTGACAGAATACGCATCCGGGCTTGAGGATGTGGTATATGCCAAGGATAATCTGTATACATGCTCTGACGCCGGACTGCGGGAGATAAAGGATAGCATAAAGGAGTATGATCTCAATCGAGTGGTAGTAGCTTCATGCACTCCCAGAACTCACGAGCGTCTCTTCAGGAACACATGCGAAGAGGCAGGCCTTAACAGATTTCTCTTCGAGTTTGTGAACATCCGCGACCAATGCTCATGGGTGCATATGCAGGACCCGGAGAGTGCTACCGAGAAAGCGAAGGATCTGGTGCGCATGGGAGTTGCCAAGTCGCGCCTCCTGAACCCTATGGAAGAGATAGAGATCGATGTATTGCCAGTTGCTATGGTCATCGGAGGCGGCATCGCCGGTATGTCAGCAGCGAAGAGCCTGGCTGGCATGGGCATTTCCACCTACTTAATTGAGCGGGAACCACAGCTTGGCGGAATGCTGAATAAGCTGAACGCTCTTTATCCATCCCATGAAAGAGCGGTAGATTTCATCAAGCCTGTGAAAGAGGCTGTGCTAAATCATCCCAAAATAGAGGTTCTGACATCGGCTCAGATCAAAGATATTCGAGGGTTCATAGGCAGCTATGATGTGGAAGTCCAACAAGCTGAAACGAGCAGAAGCCTGAAGGTCGGCGCGATAATTGTGGCCACAGGAGCACAAGCCCTCACCCCTGAGGGGTTTTATGGATACGATGGCCAGAATGTAGTCACACAATTGGAGTTCGAGCAGATACTGGCTGATAGCGACAAAGTAGCGGAACTGGAGAATGTTGTCATGATCCAGTGCGTTGGGGCCAGATCCGAAGAACGCGTGTATTGCTCGCGCGTGTGCTGCACTGCGGCGGTAAAGAATGGTTTGCTGCTTAAGGAAGCCAAACCTGATGCACAGGTCTTCATACTGTTCAGGGATATTCAGACTTATGCTTCAGATTTTGAGGATTATTATTTCGGAGCGCGTGACAAAGGGGTTATCTTCGTCAGGTATGCCAAGGATCATCCCCCGGAGGTTACTGATTCCGTTGTGCGCGTTTATGATCAGCTCCTGGGTGTTCAACTGGGCATGCCATATGATCTAATCGTGCTTTCCACGCCGCTGATTCCGCATGATGATGCAAAGGAACTGGCAACGATGCTCAAAGTGCCCTTAGATGAAAATGGGTTTTTCCTGGAAGCCCATGTGAAGCTTCGGCCTGTGGATTTCGCCACTGATGGTATTTACCTGGCCGGATGCGCTCGCTGGCCTTCTCATGTTGGGGAAGCTGTGTCTCAGGCACAGGCAGCGGTGTCCAGAGCGGCTATTCCATTGCTCAATGGCCGCGTCCGGGTTGAGCCTATCGTTTCAAGAGTAGACGAGGAATTGTGTATCGGGTGTGAGCTTTGCGAATCCCTGTGTCCCTTCAAGGCTATACAGGTTAAAATGACTGACTCAGGGCGCAAGGCACAAGTCATAACTGCCTCCTGCAAAGGATGCGGCGCCTGTGGAGCTGCATGTCCCCAACACGCTATAACCATGCAGCACTTTACAAACTTGCAGATAGAAGCACAGATAGATGCCATGGCAGCAGCAATGGTCTCTGGTGATTGATGAGGAATTGATCATGGATAATGATGAATGGACACCTCGTATATTAGGCTTTCTGTGCAACTGGTGTTCGTATGCTGGCGCAGACCTGGCTGGTGTGTCTCGGTTTCAATACCCGGCCACCGTCAGGATCATCAGAGTTATGTGTTCCGCCAGGGTCGAGCCGGCCTTTGTACTCCGGGCACTTATGAATAAAACGGATGGCGTTCTCGTATTGGGCTGTCACTTCGGCGATTGCCATTATATATCCGGGAACTACCGATGCCGGGATAGAATGGAGATAACAAAGGAATTCCTGAAGATAATAGGCGTAGCGCCTGAACGTCTGTACCTGGGCTGGGTATCTGCGGCGGAGGGACAGCAGTTCGCACAAATAGTAGCCAGTTTTACCGATCAACTTAAGGCTATGGGGCCACTGGGACAGGGGAAAGCTGAGAACGGGGACAATATTGCGGAGAACCTGGCTGTGGCCATTGATACCATGTCCAGCGATCGGATTAGATGGCTGATGGGTGAGCGGGAAACACTGGTGGAAGCGGGAAACGTATACGGTGAAAAGATGAACGAGGAGGCATACCAGAAACTCCTTCTCGATTCTCTGGTGGATGAGTATAAATGCAGCAAAGTATCTCTATCTATAAAAGATGAGCCACTGTCTGTAAAGGAAATATCCGGCAGGACGAATCTCGCGCCGCGAGAGGTATTGCCGTACATAAGCCTGTTGAAACACAGCGGTCGTGCTGTTCAGGCGGACACTGTTGATAGATCCCCTAGATATATCGCATCTGGAGCATGAAAATGGAAGCAGAATTGTCGGGAAGTGTAATGGTAATAGGTGGAGGCATTGCAGGGATTCAGTCATCTTTAGACCTGGCCGATTCCGGCTTCAGGGTCTATCTCGTCGAGGCATCCCCGGCCATAGGCGGGGCTATGTCCCAACTGGACAAAACATTTCCCACAAACGATTGCTCTCTATGTATTCTCTCTCCGAAGCTCGTTGAATGCGGCAGGCATTTAAACATAGATGTTATACCCAACGCAGAAGTGCGGTCTTTAAAAGGAAGCCCGGGAGATTTCCGCATTGAAGTCGCCAGAACCCCCAGGTACATTGACATTGAAAAGTGCACCGGCTGTAGTCTTTGTGCTCAGTATTGCCCTATTAAGGCAATAGATTTATACAATGAGAACCTGGGAGCGAGAAAAGCTGCGTATGTCCATTATCCGCAGGCTGTACCATTGGCATACGTTATCGACAGGGAGAAATGTATCGGCTGCGGCCTTTGCTCTAAAGTATGCCTGGCCGAGGCAGTGGAGTATGATGATAAAGAATCTACAGAGGAAATAAGAGTTGGCGCTGTGGTTCTCGCCCCCGGTTTTGATGAATTCGATGCAACGCTGAAACCAGAATATGGGTATGGACGGTATCCCAACGTCGTCACCAGCATCGAGTTTGAGCGCATCCTCAGCGCTTCAGGCCCCTACGATGGTCATGTGCTTAGACCAAGCGATGGCGACATACCGAAAAACATAGCTTTTATACAGTGCGTAGGCTCCAGGGATGAGTCATGTGGCAACAATTATTGCTCCGCGGTCTGCTGCACCTACGCGATCAAAGAAGCTGTCATCGCCAAGGAGCACGTAAGCGAGGAACTCGATGTTAGCATATTCTTCATGGACATGAGGACATACGCTAAGGGCTTTGAGGAATACTACCAGAGGGCGCGGTCCGAGCACGGTGTCCGATTCATAAGATGCAGAATAGCGTCTGTGGATGAAGATCCTGAAACCAACAACCTGATGATCGCATATGAATCCGAGGATGGAGGACTGGCAAAGGAAGAATTCGATCTGGTTGTCCTATCGGTGGGGCTTGAGCCGTCGAAGAAGGCCATCGAGACTGCTCAGAAGCTGGGAATAGAGCTGGATGATTACGAATTGTGCAAAACATCGCTGTTTTCTCCGCTGAAGACATCGAAGTCAGGCATCTTCGTCTGCGGCGCGTTTCAGGGCCCAAAAGATATACCCGAAACAGTCGCTCAAGCTAGTGGCGCTGCCGCCAAAGTCGGCGAAGTACTTGCATCAGCCAGAGGCTCCGAGACGTTGCAGAGAGAATATCCGCCAGAGATCGACGTATCAGGTCAGGAGCCCAGAATAGGTGTTTTTATCTGTCACTGCGGGATAAATATCGCTGGTGTCGTCGATGTAAAGGAAGTTCTGGAATATGCTCAGGGACTTGACAATGTTGTGTACGCTGAGACCAATCTTTATACCTGCTCACAGGATACACAGGAGAAGATCAGAGACACTATCAAGGAGCACGGTATAAACCGCCTTGTAGTGGCATCATGCACGCCTCGTACTCATGAACCATTATTCCAGGATACACTAAGGGATGCCGGGCTTAACAGGTATTTGTTCGAGATGACCAATATCCGGGATCAATGCTCCTGGGTTCATCAACGCGAGCCGGAGGAGGCTACGCAGAAAGCCAGGGATCTGGTAAAGATGGCTGTTGCCAAGTCGCGGTATCTGGAACCACTGGAAGAGGTATCCCTGGGATTGGTCAGGAAGGCACTTATAGTGGGCGGAGGATTGGCCGGGATGACAGCCGCGCTGAGTCTCGCTCAACAGGGCTTTGAGTCGCATCTGATAGAGAGTGAGTCCGAACTCGGCGGATACTTGAGGCATAGCTACTATGCTCTCGGCGGCGACGATATACGAAGCTATCTCGCTCAGATGGTAGATAGCGTTACGTCAAACGAGTTGATACACGTTCACACCGATGCAGAGATCGAGAGTATTGAAGGATTCGTGGGAAATTTCCTGACCACGCTGTCCGATGGTGAGCAGATCGAACACGGCGCCGTCATTGTAGCGACTGGCGGTACGGAACTCAAGCCCGACGAATATCTGTATGGAAAAGATGAGAGAGTAATCACGCAACAGGAACTGGAACAAAGGCTAGGTTCAATATCAGCATCCAGCATCGAGTATCCAGCATCCAGCATCCAGAACGTGGTCATGATCCAGTGCGTCGGCAGCAGGTGTGATGAGCGTCCCTATTGCAGCCGAATATGCTGTGCAGAAGCCCTCAAAAACGCTCTAAAGCTGAAAGAGCTGAACCCTGACATCAATATTTATATTATCTACAGAGACATGAGGGCATACGGATACGCGGAGGACTATTATAAGCAGGCGAGGGAATCAGGCGTGCTCTTCATCAGATACGAGGAAGACAATAAGCCGGAAGTCATAGTGCAGGACGGTCGTTTGATGGTGTCAGTCCATGATCTCATACTCGATGAGACACTGGTATTACCAGCGGATCTTGTCGCCTTGAGCACAGCGGTTCTTCCTGCTGACAACGAGGAACTCGCCAAAATGCTCAAAGTGCCACTCACGCAGAACGGTTTCTTCCTGGAAGCTCATGTCAAGCTCCGGCCTGTAGATTTTGCCACGGACGGTGTTTATCTCTGCGGCACAGCGCACTCGCCTATGAACATAGAGGAGTGTATATCCCAGGCCAGTGGATGTGCAGCCCGGGCCGCGGTGCTTCTATCGAAAGATGTCATCACTGTGGCACCGACAGTTTCAGTTGTGGATGAAGAGTTATGTGTCGGATGCGGTTTATGCGAAATGGTCTGTCAGTTTAACGCCATACAGGTGGAAGATACCGAAAGTGGAAGAACCGCGCGGGTAACCTCCGCGTCGTGTAAAGGCTGTGGCACCTGCGGCGCAAGCTGCCCTCAGCGTGCCATTACCATGAGGCATTTCACCGATGAACAACTGACAGCCCAGGTAAGCGCATTGGTTAGTTGAAGGAAGAGGATTTTAGCCACGGATTAACACAGATGGACACGGATTGAGGATCAAGAATGGCTGAATTTAGCCCAAAACTTTTGGGATTTTTGTGTAACTGGTGTAGCTATGCCGGAGCCGATCTGGCCGGCGTTTCGCGGATCCAGTATCCGCCCAATCTGAGGATCATCAGGGTTATGTGTTCTGGTAGAGTCGATCCCGCGATAGTTCTGCAATCTCTCATAGATGGAGTGGATGGCGTACTAGTTCTGGGATGTCATCCCGGTGACTGCCATTATATTTCGGGAAACCTCTTCGCCGAGAAGAAAATGCAGTTGACGAGTAATCTTCTTGTCAAAGCGGGTATTCATCATAGCAGACTTAAGCTGGATTGGGTCTCCGCCGCGGAGGGAGAGCGATTTGCGAATATTGTGACCGATTTCACAAAGCAGATTCAATCGGCGGGGCCCATCGGTGCGGCGGAAGGGATGGATAACTATGAGCTTAACGATAGGCTTACCGCAGTTCAGAACGCGCTGTCCGGTGAAAAGCTCCGATGGTTGGTGGGACGGGAACTGAAACTCCTGGAAGAAGGCAATGTCTATGGTGAGAAAGTAGAAGAGAACGAGATATTTGACCTGGTAGAGGAGAACATGGAAAACGAGTATACCAGAAACAGAATGCTCCTCATGATGAAGCGAGAGCCGCTATCTGTGAAAGATATGGCAGACAGGCTTCAGGCCTGCCCTGCAGATATACTCAGGCATGTGGTGGCAATGGAAAACGCTGGAACGGCCTCCCTGGCCGATGTGCAGGGCAGATCGCCAAGATACATGGCCAGTAATCAGTAATACCAGTTTCCAAAAATTGGTATGCATTAGCACTGGCAGCAAGCTGCACAGTGGCACAGGTTTTGGGCTCCACTAATGCACTATCAAATGTGGAAAATGGTATAATCCGTGATCAGTAATCAGTAATTGGAAGATGAAAAATGGAAAATCAAATCCCCCTTAGCCCCCCTTTGATAAAGGGGGGAACTGGAAACTTGACTGGCGCGGTGTTAGTCGTTGGTGGCGGGATCGGTGGGATACAGGCGTCGCTTGATCTTGCCAACTCCGGGATCAAAGTATATCTTCTGGACAACTCATCGACTATCGGCGGCGTCATGGCCCAGTTGGACAAGACGTTCCCTACTAACGACTGTTCCATGTGCATCATGGCCCCCAAGCTGGTGGAGTGCGGTCGCCATCTGAACATAGAGAAGGTAACCAACGCGCGGGTGAAGCACCTCGAAGGAGAGGCCGGTAACTTCCGGGTCACTGTGGTGGAAAGATCCAGGTATGTGGATCTCGATAAGTGCACCGGCTGTGGTGTCTGCGCCGAATCATGTCCTGTAGGTGCAAGGGACGCATATAACGAGAACCTGGGCGATCGGGCCGGCATATACATGAATTATCCCCAGGCCGTCCCGCGAGCGTTTATCATTGATAAGGACAAGTGCATCGGCTGCGGTCTGTGTGAGAATCTGTGTCTCGCGAAAGCGGTTAAATACACTGATAGCGACAAGGAGATGACCCTCAATGTTGGGTCTATCATACTGGCTCCCGGATTCGACGAGTTCGAGCCTGAAATCATGGGCGAGTATGGCTACGGGAAGTTTCTCAACGTCGTCACCAGCACGGAATTTGAACGCACACTGTCGGCTTCCGGGCCGTACAAGGGCCATGTGCTCAGGCCTAGCGACGGCGACATTCCGAAGAAGATAGCCTTCATACAGTGCGTCGGATCCCGGGATAGCAATTGCGATAACGAGTATTGCTCTTCTGTTTGCTGCATGTATTCTATCAAAGAGGCTGTGATAGCTAAGGAACATCAGCGGGATATAGAGCCTACTATATTCTATATGGATATGCGGGCCTACGGCAAAGATTTCGACAAATACTATGAACGGGCGCGGGACGAGTATGGCGTCAGGTTTATAAGATCCCGCGTCGCGTCTGTGAAGGAAGCCGATGATAGTGGCTTATTGTTAAAATATGAGACAGAAGATGGTAAGGCCAGTGCTGAAGATTTCGATCTGGTAGTGCTGTCCGTCGGATTTGAGCCGCCGAAGGATGCTGAGGTTCTGGCATCTGATATGGGGATAGAACTCAATGAGCATGGATTCTGCAAGAGCGATGGCCTCTATCCGGTAGCTACCACGAAGCCCGGTGTCTTCGTCTGCGGGGCATTTAGCGGCCCGAAGGATATTCCAGAGACCGTCACTCAGGCGAGTGCTGCTGCGTGCAAGGTGAGTGATCTCCTGGCCGGCGTGCGAGGCACCCTGGTGCAGAAGAAAGAGTATCCCGACGAGATAAACGTGGAGGGTGAAAGGCCCAGGGTGGGTGTTTTCATATGCCACTGTGGGATAAATATCGGCGGATATGTGGACGTGCCAGCGTTGGTGGAATATGCCGAAACTCTTCCCTACGTGGCCTATGCGGAGCGCAATCTCTATACGTGCTCCCAGGACACACAGGAGAAGATAAAGGAGACCATAAAGGAACATAACCTGAACAGAGTGCTTGTTTCTTCATGTTCTCCGAGGACTCATGAGCCGCTCTTTCAGGAGACGATAAGGGAGGCAGGATTGAACCGATACCTGTTTGAGATGGCGAATATACGCGACCAGTGTTCGTGGGTGCATATGTTCGAGCCAGAGAAGGCCACTGAGAAGGCTAAGGATCTGGTGCGGATGGCGGTGGCAAAGGCGGCGAAATTGGAGCCGTTGCAGAGATTTCCGCTGAATGTGACTAAAGGTGCTTTGGTCATCGGCGGTGGACTGGCGGGCATGGTAGCGAGTCTGTCCCTCGCGGCCCAGGGAATAGAAGTTCATCTGGTGGAGCGGGAAGATGAGTTGGGTGGAAACCTGAGGCATATTCACACTACCCTGGACGGAAAGGACATGCAGGCACGCCTGAAGGAGCTTGTGGATGGCGTGGATCAGAACGAATTCATACATGTATACAAAGGCAGCGAGATAAAAGACGTATCTGGCTACGTCGGGAATTTTGAGACCACAATACAATGTGATGGTGAAGAAATCAGTTTTCCGCACGGCGTTGTCATGGTTGCCACAGGCGCAGTGGAATATCAGCCGGATGAGTATCTTTACGGTCAGGATCCAAGAGTCGTAACTCAGAGTCAATTGGAGGAAAAACTGGCTGATTCTGATCTGCAAGCCGAAACTGTGGTGATGATCCAATGTGTCGGATCACGGGACGAGGATAGACCCTATTGCAGTCGATTCTGTTGTTCTCAGGCTGTGAAAAACGCTCTAAAGATTAAAGAGAAAAACCCGGATGCCAATGTCTTCATCTTATACAGGGACATGAGGACATATGGTTTCAGGGAAGTCTACTATAAGAAAGCGCGGCAGGCCGGTGTAATATTCATCAGATATGATCTTTCCAATAAGCCGACGGTGTATGCTGAGGACGGCAAACTGTATGCGTCGGTCACAGATCCTATCATCGGTGAGGAACTCCTGCTGGAGCCGGATCTGCTGGTTCTGAGCGTCGCGGCAGTTCCCAACGAGGACAGCGAGGAACTGGCCCAAATGTTGAGGGTACCTCTTAATGCGGAAAGGTTCTTCCTGGAGGCTCATGTAAAGCTCCGCCCGGTGGATTTTGCCACCGAGGGTATCTTCGTATGCGGACTGTGTCACAGTCCCAAAAGCATAGAGGAAACCATAGATCAAGCCTGCGCCGCGGTGTCCAGAGCTATGACAATACTCTCCTCAGATATTATTGAGGCTGAGGGATCAATATCGCAGGTGGATATCACGAAGTGTTCCGCATGTGGCATGTGCGAGACGGTATGCGCCTATAAAGCTATAGAGGTAAAGGTTGTAGATGAACGAAGAGGTATTAAGGCGGCGCAGATAAATGAGGCTCTGTGCAAAGGCTGTGGCGCTTGCGCGGCGAATTGCAGGTGTGAAGCTATAGATGTGAGGGGCTTCACCGATGAGCAGATATTCTCCGTTATTAACGCTCTGGTCGCTGTATGAGTGAGGGTTTCGTATGAGTGAAGCAACTACTGACTGGGAACCTAGAATAGTAGCTTTTCTATGCACTTGGTGCAGCTATGCCGGTGCTGATCTGGCTGGTATCAGCAGATTGCAGTATCCGACCAACGTGCGCGTCATCCGTGTTCCCTGCTCCGGTCGTCTGGATCCGTTCTACATAATCAAGGCGCTTCAGCGGGGTGCTGACGGCGTGCTCGTGTCCGGGTGTCATCCCGGCGACTGTCACTATATCAGTGGTAATTACGTGGCCAGGCGGAGGTTTAGCATACTGAAACGGCTTTTGGAGTATGTGGGCATCGAGCCGGGGAGGGTGCAATTTACCTGGATCTCAGCGGCCGAGGCAGAGAGATTTGCTAAGATGATGAGAAAGGTCACTGCCGATGTTAAGGCTCTTGGGCCTGCTAAACGGCTTGTAAAGGATTATGGGGCAATTAGTCGGTTAGTCGATTAGTCAATTAGTCGATTAGCAGACAATGAATCCATAGACCAATAGACCAATAGACTAATAGACTAATAGACTAACAAATAATGGGTTAGAAAATGGAAGACCAAATCAGGGATACCGCAGTCAAATTGCTGAAAGATGGCAGTGTCGGTATGATAATCGGCTATGAGGCAGGAACTCTGCCGTTGCGTGCTTCGCCATGCGTAATAACAAACGCGGAGCAAACGGATAGGCTTGTCTGGAACATGAGCTGTGGCAGCAATCTGGCAACCTACTTGCCGTCTGTCGCGAAGGCTAATCCAGACCAGAAGATCGGGATACTGGCAAAGGGATGCGACTCCCGGTCTATATTGGGTTTGATCAAGGAGCGACAGATCGAGCGGGATGGGATTTACGTGATCGGTATGCCTTGCTCCGGTATCCTTGACAGGCGGAAGATCGAGAGCGATCTCAACGGGGCAGAGATATTGGAGGCGCATATCGACGGCGACAAGCTCACGCTCTCGACAAGCGAGCATCCAGCATCCAGCATCCAGTATCCAGTATCAAGCATCATTCACAGCTCATGCTCCACATGCCAGCACAGAACGCCGGTCTTGTATGATGTGCTGATAGAAGATTCGTCCGGGAACCCGAATGCCCTGTCTGCACCGGATGCTAGTCCATACGAACAAGTGGAAGCTATGGAATCTCAATCTGCCGATGAGCGATGGGAATACTTCATGTCGGAGATGAGCAAGTGCATAAGATGCTACGCGTGCAGGGGCGCGTGCCCATTCTGCTATTGCACCCAATGTTTCGTGGATCAGAATCAGCCGCAGTGGTTTGGGAAAACTACTGAACTCTCAGACATTGCCATTTTTCACCTGGTGAGAGCTTTCCACGTTGCTGGCAGGTGTGTTAGCTGCGGCGCTTGTGCCAGAGCTTGTCCTATGGGCGTTGACCTGATGTATCTGACCAGGAAGATCGAAAAAGATTTGGATGAGTTATACGGATACGTGGCCGGGCTGGATGTGGAGGAACTTGCGCCTTTCGCGACCTTCAGAAAGGACGATCCGCAGGAGTTTATCACCGAACCTGATTAGCAGTAAAACCACAGAGATACAGAGGCACGGAGAAGAAATGGAAGAGAAAATCATCAGCAAGAGCGAAATCGGGACACTCCTGGATAAGCTCAAAGAGGCTCACTCGATTATCGCACCCGTCCATAGGAATGGTGAACTCTCGTTCGACAGGATCGATTCCGCAGATGAAGTGGTCCTGGAATACTCCAATACCAGGAAAGCACCCAAAAGTGTATTCTTCCCTCAGCAGGAGGTAATGTTTGCATACTCCAAAACCGAATCGGGTACTCAGGTGAGGGAACCCGATCTGGAAGAGGACGTGCTATTATTCGGTGTACGGCCATGCGACGTGCGGAGCTTTCTGTTGCTGGACAAGGTATTCGGCTCCGATGATTATGAGGACGTTTATTATCTCAGGAGGCGCGAAAATTCCGGGATAATAGGTCTGGCCTGCAATAACCCACGCCAGACGTGCTTCTGCACGACCGTGGGCAGCGGGCCGTTTAATCATGATGGGATGGATCTGTTACTGGTGGATCTGGGAGATAAATATCTGGCCGAGGCCGTGACTGAGCGTGGGGAAGGAATGATAGATAACTTCTCTGACGCTTCTGATGCTGATAAACAGAAGAGAAATGACATTCGTGAGAACGCCGAGAAGGGCATAAAGCCAGTGGTAGTAGACCTGGAAGGCCTCAAAGATAAACTTGACGGCATGTTTGATGCCGATGTCTGGGATGAATTTCATACGAAGTGCCTGGGATGCGCTACGTGCACATACTTGTGTCCGACCTGTCATTGTTTCGACATATACGAAGAGGAAGAAACCAATAACAGCGGATACCGGCTCCGGATGTGGGATTCATGCGCTCTTTCTTTGTTCACCCTGCATACTTCGGGTCACAACCCGCGCACGTCAACCAAGGAAAGAACGCGTCAGAGGATTATGCACAAATTCAATTATTTCGTTCACAATTACGACGACTTTGCATGTGTCGGCTGCGGCAGATGCGTGCAGAATTGCCCGGTTAATCTGGATATTAGGGACGTGCTCAGCACAATCGCTCATTTGTAGGGAGGATACCTACCGAATTCCACTAATCTGCACTATTCATGATGAAAATTCGTGATAATTTGTGTAATTAGTGGTTAACAGGAATTCAAAGATGGAAACAACACCGTCAGGAACCGCAATAGATACTGCTGTCAATCCCTATCTGCCGATTCCCACGACTATCACCAACATCACAATGGAGACGGCCGCCAGGGATATAAAGACCTTTAAGTTGGGATTCCGCAACGAGTCTGACGCGGAAAAATTCGATTACACATGCGGCCAGTTCGCTGAGATCTCCATCTTCGGAGCCGGTGAATGTCCTATAGGCATCGCATCCTCGCCTATGGATAAAGGGTCTCTGCAATTCACTGTTAAGAAAGCAGGGCACGTTACAAAAGCATTCCATTCATGCGAGGAAGGAATGGAGGTTTTCGTGCGAGGGCCTTATGGCAACGGTTTCCCCATGAGGGATTTGGAAGGCAGCAACATCGTTGTCATTGGCGGGGGATTCGCCTTCACCACTTTGAGGTCTTTGACCAAATTTATACTCCATCCGGAAAACAGGGATAGATTCGGCAAATTGACGGTCATATACGGTGCTCGAAGCCCGGGTGATCTGATATATAAATACGATCTGTCCGATTGGGAAGGTAGGGACGATATTGATCTCTATGTAACTGTTGATAAGGGTGACGAAACGTGGACGGGTAGGGAGGGGTTTGTTCCCACAGTTACCCAGGAGGTTGGGCCCAGTTCGGAAGATGCCTACACCATAGTCTGCGGCCCACCCATTATGATAAAGTTTACGATACCCGTCCTCACAGAACTGGGATTCCAGCCGGATAGGATTATCAACTCGCTGGAGATGAGGATGAAGTGCGGTATTGGAAAATGTGGAAGGTGCAACATCGGCGACAAATTCGTGTGTAAGGATGGTCCCGTATTTACTTATGAACAACTCATGAATATGCCACAGGAATATTAGTTTTGATGTTTGATACTGGGTTTCATCATCCGGTATTCAGCATTCAGAATCGAGGATTGGAGATGAGGGAGTTGGAAAGCAAAGCTCGTATAGTTGTTAGCGAACTTGACCCCAAATTCAAGGATGAGGTTGCTAATACCCCCGGCGGTGAGAACATCAAGCGGTGTTTCCTCTGCGGTACTTGTAGCGCAGGCTGTCCTGTGCACGAACTCAGCGATAAATATAATCCCAGGAGGATAATTCGCATGATACTTCTGGGTATGCGTGACAAGGTATTGTCCAGCGACTTTGTATGGCTGTGTTCCACGTGCTATACCTGTCGAGAGCGATGTCCGCAGGACGTGCGGTTGTCAGACATTATGACTGCCGTAAGGAATATAGCAGTAAAAGATGGATATATACATCCCTCATATTCGAGGCAGTTGTCATTGATCAGTACGCAGGGCAAATTATACGAGATAGATGAATTTGATAATAGGAGGCGCGAGAGGATTGGTTTGCCACCCCTTCCTTTGAAGAACGAAGACTCGGGAAAGATACTGAACGCTTGTGGAATCAGTGGTCTGATGGCTTCCGAAGGAGGCTCATAAATGAAATACGCAATATTTCCGGGGTGCACGATTGCAAGAGCCCGTCATTATGAAATGGCAGTTTCAAAAGTAGCCGAACGGCTTGGGATCGAGTTGGTCTATCTCGATGGCTTTGCATGTTGTGGCTTTCCTGTCAGGTCAATCGACTTTCTATCTGCTATATCTCTGGCCGCCAGGAACTTAAGCGTTGCCGAAGCCGCTGGTCTGGATATAGTGACGATATGCAGTGCCTGTACTGCGACACTCACCGAGTGTTCAAAAGAGCTTGAGCATAATCATAACCTGAAGGATCAGGTAAATGAAAAACTGGCCGCGGTGAACGCTGAATATAAAGGGAATGTCACTGTCAAGCATTTCGCTCGGATACTATATGAAGATGTGGGACTGGAAAGGCTAAAAGGCGAAATCAAGAGGGATCTTTCGGATTTCAAAGTTGCGTGCCACTATGGCTGCCACTACCTGAAGCCGTCGGACATCTATGAAGGTTTCGATGACCCGGAGTTTCCCGAAACTCTGGATGAATTGGTAGCTGTGACCGGAGCCATACCAGTCGATTATCAGAATAAAATGAGGTGCTGTG
>Ga0272442_10006488_pt1 | contig 15363 bp, 11 predicted proteins | sample SSMForm2O_FD_200262 | JGI IMG/M metagenome (GOLD analysis project Ga0272442, IMG submission 200262) | Marine sediment archaeal communities from Little Sippewissett salt marsh, Falmouth, MA, United States - SSM-Form-2O | ecosystem: Environmental > Aquatic > Marine > Wetlands > Sediment ...
TATGGCCGTTCTGAGAACTATGCATTCAACTCACAGACGGAGCCGGTGCTCCGCGTTGAGCAAGGCGAGGTTTTCGCCGTCGAGACAGAAGATACGTATAACGGAATGCTGAGGAAGGACCCGACGCGCGTTCAACCGCGTGACCTGAGGCCGTACACCGAGCATATCCCCTTCTGGTACAACCCCGTATGTGGTCCTATCTACGTCAATGGAGTGGAGAAAGGCGATACTGTCGCTGTGCGCATCCTCTCCATCGACAGTATGTCCAGCGGAACCGTGGCGACCGTTCCGCGCGCACATCACTTCGCTGGTCTACGAGGATGGGAAGAGACAGACGAGCCATATACGGGCATTATCGACAATGCAGTCAGGTCCACGTGGGAATACGGCTCTCGAACGCATACGTGGGATCCTAGACCGTTCATCGGCACTCTCGCTACTGCCCCTGAGTTCGAGGTGTTGTCTCCTCTGACCACGAGCTTCGGAAGTATGCTCGCGTCGGGTGGAAATCTCGACTGTTGTGCAGTGGCCCCCGGGGCGACCGTCTATCTACAATCTCTGAACACCGGTGGGCTACTGTTCCTGGGCGATGTTCACGCCTCTCAGGGTGACGGGGAGATTTGCGGCGTGGCCAACGAAGTGGCGGCAACGGTCACCCTTGAATGCTCTGTTATCAAGAGCAAACGGCTGCGTAATGTTCGCATTGCGAATGAGGACTCGCTCATTTCCGTGTACTGCTACAGACCTATGGAAGAGGCGTTCAAGCAGGCCATTCGCGACCTCATACTCTGGCTGGAAGAGGACTATGGCCTCTCTCGAAGGGAGGCATACCTGGTCATGAGTGCTTGTCCTGACTTCCGATTGAGGACGTACCAGATGTGTGCTGGACTGGGTCGACTCGAGATCACCGTCGGTGCCGAGTTTCCTCGGTACTTGCTGAAACGATGAGGCGGCCTCCAGGCGAACTTCGCTGTCTCGTATCCCGCGTTGCCCGCCTGTGGTAAGATTCAAAGGGTCTCAATTGACTCTATTCGAACATGTCGAACAGCGCACTTGTTCTGGAGCCCCTGTGTTACGTCGTGGACGCGTCCGGAGGGCCGCCTTGATTCCTGAAATCGAACTTGCGGCGGCGGCCATCATGCACCACTCTCATGTCGTGTGCCTTACTGGCGCTGGCATGTCTGTTGAGAGCGGCATCCGTCCCTTCCGTGGGCCAGACGGCCTCTGGACGGAGCATGGAGAGCCAGCTCTGGATGACTACCAGAGATTCGTGGAGGACCCCCGACGCTACTGGGAGGAATTGATACGGCCTGAGGGCTTCATCGCCGGATTGCACGCCGCGTTGCATTCAGCACGACCACACGTGGGCCATGCCGCTCTCGCCGAGATGGAGCGGTTGGGATTTCTCTCGTTCACTATTACGCAGAACATTGACGACCTGCACAGGCAGGCAGGTAGCAGCCACCTCGCTGAGATTCATGGCAACTACTCCCTCGTCAGATGCCTGCAATGTGGCAGACGTGTATCCGCCAGCAGTGTTGACACGACAACCTTGCCGCCACGATGCTCCAGGTGCGGTGGGGTGTTGAAGAGCGACATCGTGGTGTTCGGGGAGCCTATCCCCGACGATGTGGCGAAGGTGTGTATTGATGAAATCGACCAGGCGGACTGTCTTCTGATGGTTGGGACGTCAGCATATGTTTATCCCGCTGCGGGTTTCCCACACCACGTGAAAGCACATGGCGGCACCATCATCGAAGTGGGACCGTACCCGACTGAGATAACCAGCGAGTGCGACATCGTTGTGACAGGCACTGCCGTTGAGGTGCTTCCGCGCCTCCTGAGCACGATGAAGGAACGGATTGGTACTACTACGTCCAATGGGTGAAACGCATGACATACAGGATTGAAGTAGGCTTCAAAGAAGGACTCTGTGATCCGCGCGAGGCCGGGATTGCCAGCGGAATTCGAGACCTTGGCATCCGCACCATCGAGAAAGTTGGAGTGGCCGACGTCTACTGGCTGGACGCGGATCTCGCTGCTGAGGAACTTGACGCCGTGTGTCACAGGCTTCTGTCTGATCCTGTGGCTCAAGTCTATCGCCACGACGGCAGCCACATCCGTGACATCGAAGGCTGTCTTTGTGCGCTGGAGGTGACGTATAACAGTGGCGTCAGCGACCCACTGGAGGGAACGATACTGAAGGGTATCGCAGATATGCGCTTCGGCCCCGTTCGGCGGGCAAAGAATGGAGTCCTGTATGTGTTCTACGGACAGGCATCAGAGACTGCGATTCGGCTCATCACAGACCAGTTGCTGCTGAATCCCGTTGTCCAGCACGTCGTACAACCGGGGGAGAATATCTTCCCGGACGAACCGCAATATGAGCTTCAGCTACGCCATATTTCCATTACGCAGTTGCCCTCCGATGAACTTCTAGCTCTCTCCGGTGAGTTCGGTTTTTCTCAGATGGAGATGGAGGCCATACAGCGCCACTACATCTCGATTGGGCGAGAGCCGACTGATGCCGAGCTTGAGACACTGGCACAAACATGGTCCGAACACTGCGTACATAAGACCTTCAAAGGCCGCATTCGTATGGGCGACAAGCTCATCGACAATCTGCTGAAAACGACCATAATGGCCGCGACGGAGAAGCTGAACAAGCCCTGGTGCCTGTCAGTATTCAAGGACAACGCAGGCGTTGTCGACTTCGATGGAGATCATGCGGTCTGCTTCAAGGCGGAAACGCACAACCATCCCTCTGCGGTAGAGCCTTATGGTGGTGCCGCTACGGGCCTGGGAGGCGTGGTGCGCGACGTCCTGGGCACGGGGTTGGGCGCAAAGCCCATACTGAATACTGACGTCTTCTGTTTCGCTGACCCTGCAACTTCATCCGCGTCTGTTCCCGCTGGCGTACTGCACCCTCGAAGGGTCTTCAAAGGGGTGCGCGCCGGCGTTGCGGACTACGGCAATCGCCTCGGAATCCCCACCATCAACGGCACTCTGAGGTTCGACGAGAGATACCTGGGCAATCCTCTGGTGTTCTGCGGGACGGTAGGGATAATGCCTTCGTGGGCCGCTCCTCAGGGGATGCAGAATAGTGGAGACCTTGTGGTGCTTATGGGAGGGCGTACAGGCAGAGACGGAATTCACGGGGTGACATTCGCGTCCGAGAAGCTCGATGAGGATTCGGTTTCGGCCTCGCGCAGCGCGGTTCAGATCGGCAATCCGATTGTAGAGAAGAAGGTGATTGATGTACTGATGCAGGCGCGTGACAGGCGTCTCTACAGAAGGATCACAGACTGTGGCGGAGGGGGTCTGTCTTCTGCCGTCGGGGAGATGGGCGAAAAGACAGGCGTGAAGGTCCATCTGGATAGAGTTCCGTTGAAATACGCGGGCCTTTCATACGACGAGATTTGGATCTCGGAATCCCAGGAACGCATGATCATGGCCGTTCCTCCGGAATGCGTGGACGAATTGCTGGCGTTGTCTCAATCCGAAGGCGTCGAGACTACGGTCATCGGCGAGTTCACGGACACTCACCATCTCGAGCTTGTCTACGAAGGCGTGACGGTTGCGGACATGGACATGGCTTTCCTTCATGATGGCCTGCCACAACTCGACCTGATTGCGACTGCACCGGCAGCCCTACAAGTGGCCGATGACCCCGCCCCAACATATGCATTGATGGATGCGCTCATGTCCATTCTTGGCTCGCTGAATGTGTGCAGCAAGGAATGGGTTATTCGCCAATACGACCACGAGGTACAGGGGGGGAGTCGTGTCAAACCACTGGTGGGTGATGGTCGTGGTGGACCGGGTGATGCAGCTGCGATTCAACCCGTGCTCGATTCCGAAAAGGGGCTTATTGTCTCCTGCGGAATAAACACTCTCTACGGCGACATAGACGCGTACTGGATGGCCGCGTCGGCAATTGATGAGGCGCTGCGACAGATAGTCGCCGTTGGCGGTTCACTCGACCGGGTGGCGCTGCTTGATAACTTCTGCTGGGGCCGCGTTGACGAGCCAGAGAGCTTGGGAGCCCTCGTGAGGGCGTGCGAGGCCTGCCACGATATGTCTCTCGCGTTCGGTGCGCCGTTCATTTCCGGGAAGGATAGCCTGAACAACTTCGCTGAGATCGAAGGAAAGCAAGTATCGATTCCGCACACACTTCTTGTCTCTGCCATGGCGGTCGTGGACTCTTCACGTACGCTCATCACGATGGACCTGAAAGCAGCAGGCAATGCTGTGTATCTCGTTGGTGCGACGTATGACGAATTGGCGGGTTCCGAATATGCCAGCATTTTGGGTGGACAGGGTGCTCTAGTGCCTGAGGTACGGCCTGATCAGGCATTGCAGACGATGGAAGCGCTGTGTGGGGCCATCGGGCAGGGTATGGTAGCCGCGTGTCACGACCTCAGCGAGGGAGGCATAGCGGTTGCGGCTGCTGAAATGGCGTTCGCTGGTGACCTGGGAATGTCTCTGAATCTTGGCAGAGCGCCGCTGGGTGAGGAAATTACCAGAGATGATGTTGTGCTCTTCTCGGAGTCCAATAGCCGATTCCTGGCAGAGGTGCCTGAAGCGCTGGCAGCTGCGTTCGAGTCACAGATGTCTGGTGTTCCGTGTGCTCGAATTGGGACGGTGACGGAAACACCTTTATTCACCGTTGTTGGTCGAGATGGCAAGTCCCTGATTGAGGCAGAGATTCAGGCACTCAGGGAAGCCTGGATTCGCCCGCTGGATTGGTAGGTAGAGCATGAAAGAACCGAAAGCACTTATACTACGAGCCCCCGGCACAAATTGTGACGAGGAAACCGGGTACGCCTTCCATCTCGCTGGCGCCTGCACAGAAAAGGTACACATCAACCGTTTCCTTGAGGGCACCGTCGGATTGGACGGATATCAGATATTCGTGGTCCCGGGTGGATTCACGTACGGAGATGATCTCGGTGCGGGCAAGGTGCTGGCAAACGAACTGGTCTTGAGATTGGGAGATCACCTTCTTTCGTTCGTCGAGAGCGGGGGGTTGGTCTTGGGCATCTGCAACGGCTTCCAGGTTCTAGTAAGAGCGGGCCTACTGCCGGCGGCGACAGGGAAACAGTCTGTCAGTTTGCTTCCCAACGCCTCGGGCCGTTTCGAGTGCCGATGGGTGCATCTGCGTGTTGCGGACAACTCTCCCTGCGTCTTCACGCAAGGACTGGAGGCGTTCGAGTTGGCAGTTGCCCATGGGGAAGGACGATTACATGTGCCTGCTGAAGTCGTGGACACTATTGTTCCAGCCCTGCAATATTGCGCCCCGGACCTTTCAGCTCCGGAATATCCTGATAATCCCAACGGGTCATACATGGACATAGCTGGGTTGACGGACTCCACAGGGAGAATACTGGGATTGATGCCACATCCCGAGAGATTCGTTCGTCGGTCGCAGCACCCGGCGTGGACCCGACGAGATGAACCGGAAAGCCCGGGCGACGGGTTGAGGTTCTTCACTAACGCCGTTCGGTACGCGCGCGAACTGCTGTAGACGTTGCGCTAGGCCTAGAGGGTCGACACGTCCACAAGTTGCTCGTATGGAACCAGGCCGCTCTCGGCGTTGTTCTCGGCGGTGAAGCCTGCTTCAGCGGCTGCGGCAACCGGGTTCAGCCCCCCCAGCAGCACCATTCCGACGCGGTTCATGCCTACATCGATCTGGCAGACGGGTTCGCTGGTGTTGCCAAGGATGTAGACGGAACTCATACCAGCTTCGCGCAACTCGTTGATTCTCTGCTCCACCACCGAGCGGGATGGGGCAAGTATCTCGCGGAAGTTTGCGAGAATTCTTCCATCACCACCCGTTGCGGCACCCGCGACGTTGGTCATACCAGCGCGTATGTACTGTTCTGACGGGTCCAGAGAGGTGCCGTCGTATCGTATGATGGCGACGAAACGACGCGGTTTGCCGCCTCGCAATTCGAGGACACCGCCAAACCTGGACTCTATAGGAACGGACGATTTCAGCAGCACGCCGTTCACCACAACTCCACAGACGGTACCTAGACCGATATGCCCCTTCGGAATCACCCTCGCTCCGAGTCTCTGTCCTTCTCGTGCTACTGCAACCAGTCTGCTGGCACAGAGACCTTTGTCGAAAGCCGGTCGCATGGCGCTCAAAGCGGCGGAGAAGTCCTCGGTGCGAAAGAGGGAGGTGTTGATTGGAACAAGTCCCCTTCTTGTAGCCGGGTCGAAAGTAGTCTTGAACGCGAGAAGCTGCAGCTTCTCTATTATGAACCCGACCTGTTCAGGCGCAAGCGCGAGCCGCAACTCTTCGAGGCCACCGGACGTGATTATGCGCCCGTCGCGTCCCAGTGCCTCCGTATAGCCCCGCTCGTCCGTCATGCGCAGGTGATACCGGACGGCTCGCTCACTGAGAAACACGCCATGCCTCTCGAGTTCACGGGATATGGCTATTGAACCGAGCGCCTCCGAAGACTCGGAAAGAACCTTCAGGATCGCTATCGTCTTTCGCTCTGTGTCTTTGTCCAATGTTGCCATACTATCTCTCCCGACAACTGATCCTCATTGCGTGACGCCACCTGCGGTGACTGACTGAATAGTATCGGAGTGCGATTCCTTCCACGCGCGAACAGAGTCGACGAAGTACTGGTGCATCCTGAGGTCGCTGACAAACTCGGGGTGAAAACTCGTGACAATGAGGTTGCCCTGCTGACAGGCAGCTATGGTGCCGTCGTTGAGGCGGGCCAGCACCTTCGCATTGGCGCCGCATCGTTCAATCAGGGGTGCACGGATGAAGACTCCCCTGAAGACGTCGCCGGGCAGTGCTTCTATGGCCAGGTCTTCCTCGAAACTCTCCACCTGTCTGCCAAAACCGTTTCGCTCAACCGTGATGTCGAGAACGGCTAGTGGGCACATATCGTGGCTGGAGATGTTACTTGCAAGACAGACAACGCCTGCACAGGTTCCCAGTACGGGGAGTCCGTTGCGTATTCGTCGGAGCAAGGGCTCTCGAATTTCATACTCATCCAGCAGCTTCAGTATGGTCGTCGATTCGCCTCCTGGCATGATGAGCCCGTCAACGGTCTCCAGTTGGGCTGCAAGCCTGACCTCGATGGATTCGATTCCGAGCTTGTTCAGCGCCTCGATGTGTTCGGAGAACGAGCCCTGCAGGGCCAGTACTCCTATCTTTATAGGTTGATCACTCATATGGCAGTCTCCAGGGCAAACTTGTCCAGGCCCATCTGGACAGGTACGGGGTAATCGCCAGAGAAGCAGGCGGTGCAGAGAGTATTGCTGTCACGCCTCACCGAGGAGAGGAGGCCGGCAAAGCTCATGTAGCCAAGCGAGTCAGCACCGACATGGTCCTTGATTTCCTCGACGCTCTTCCTGTTTGCAATCAGTTCTTCTTCCGTGGCCATGTCGACCCCGAGGAAGCACGGGTGCATGATCGGTGGGGCGCATATGCGTAGATGGACCTCGCGTGCACCGGCCTTGCGCAGTAGTGCAACGACATGCGGCGTGGTAGTTCCTCGAACAATACTGTCGTCAACAACAATCAGACGCTTTCCCGAGATGACCTCTTTCAGTGGGTTGAACTTGAGTTGCACGCCGAGATCACGCAGTCGCTGGTCGGGCGAAATGAACGTTCGACCGATGTAGCGGTTTTTCAGAAGGCCTTCACAATAAGGAATTCCTGAAGCCTCAGCGAACCCGATGGCAGCAGGAATGGCGGAGTCTGGTACACCAACTACATAGTCCGCCTCGACGGCGTACTCCTCCCAAAGCCGTGCGCCCATGCGTTGTCTGGTCTCATAGACCAACTGTTCTTCCAGCGTCGAGTCCGCTCGCGCGAGATAGATGTGCTCGAACACGCACAGACCGCGGCGCTGGTTGCTCCAGATGGATGTCTGCCTCTCGCCTTGGCTGCTGTAGCAGACGATCTCGCCGGGTTCGACATCACGTTCGACCTCGGCGCCGATGTGATTGAGTGCACACGTCTCGGAAGCAAGTACGGGGCTATCGCCAAGTCTGCCAATACACAGCGGTCTGATTCCCATGGGGTCGCGCACGCCAATGACAGAGTCGTCCGTAAGAAGGGTCAACGAATAGGCGCCAATCAACCGCCTGCACGCACTTGCGACGCGGTCAACCCAGTCACGACCGGGTGAAGCCAGAATCAAGTTAGCAATCACCTCGGAGTCGGTGGAGGTACAGAAACGAAATCCTCTTTCGAGCAGCTCCTCTCGGAGCTCGCGTGCATTGATGACGTTTCCGTTGTGTGCAAGGGCGAGCGTGCCGCAATCCCCGGTGACCACTAGAGGTTGGGCGTTGCCCTCCACACTTGAGCCTGTAGTCGAGTATCTGTTGTGCCCTATGGCGGCGAATCCAGTCAGCTGGGAAAGGGAAGCTTCGGCAAAGACCTGTGAAACGAGCCCGCTGGCCGCGTGCCGTTTGAGAGCGTGACCGTCGGTCACCACGATGCCGCTGCTTTCCTGGCCGCGGTGCTGTAAAGCGAAGAGTCCGAAGAAGGTCAGGCGGGCAACGTCTTCTGTGGGGGCGAAGATGCCGAAGACGGCACACCTGTCACGTATCATGCGTTTCTAACCTTAGCGCCCACGCAGTGGACTGTCAATCAGAAGATCGTGCTACCGTGCGGCGCGGATCATCTGAACAAAGCGGTCGAACAAATAGTTGCTGTCCTGCGGACCCGGCGTACCTTCTGCATGATACTGGATGGATATCAGGCGGTAGTCCGCGTGCGTCAGTCCCTCGACCGTGCCGTCGTTCAGATTCAGTTGGCTGACTTCAAGTCCAGGTGGGAGTGTATCCGGGTCGACGGCATAGCCATGGTTCTGTGTGGTGATGTGGACACTGCCGTCAACAAGGTCACGGACAGGGTGGTTGCCGCCGTGATGTCCGAACTTCAGTTTGAAAGTGCCACCGCCCAGTGCTCTCGCGACCACCTGGTGGCCAAGACAGATGGCCATCATTGGGTATCGGCCCAGCAAATCTCGGACTGTGCCTTCAAGAGCCTCAAGGTGCGCAGGATCTCCAGGACCCGGCGACAACAGGATACCATCAGGAGCCAGCGTATCTATCGCTTGTGGCGAAGATGTAAGAGGAACCACCGTCACGCGGCAGCCCACGCGGCTCAGGTGACGCATGATGCTCCGCTTGACGCCGAAATCAACAAGCGCAATGTGCAAGTCAGCACCTGGCTTGTCCTCCGGACTGGCGTACACCTCTTGCGTCGACACTTCCGCAGCAAGATTCTGGTCGCCGTACGAAGGAACATTCTTCAGTTCGGTAAGAGCGCGCTCGGGGTCCATTTCGCTGGTAACAACACCCATCATCACACCAGCAGAACGCAGGCGACGTGTCACCGCACGAGTATCAATGCCGGATACTCCTGGAATACCGTGACGCTGAAGGTACTCATGCAGCGTCTCGACCGATTCATAGTGACTGGGCGTGGTGCACTGCTCTCGCACGACAAGCGCACGCGCCTGAACCTGCTTCGATTCGTCGTCACGCACATTGATGCCGTAGTTTCCGACGAGGGGGTAGGTCAATGTCAGAAGCTGGCCGGAGAAAGAGGGGTCGGTGAGCATCTCCTGGTAGCCGGTCATAGACGTGTCGAACACAACCTCGCCGAACGAGCTGCCTTCAGCTCCAAAGGATTCGCCTTCAAAGACAGTGCCATCTTCCAGTACGAGATATGCCTTCTTAGTCACTATCAGGTCCTCCAGACGAGCAACAGATGCGGCAAAGGCTGAATATCACCCGTGAAAACGATTGGTGATGGGCAGCCTTCGGTCACGGCCGAATGCCCGGGTAGTAATCTTTATTCCTGGCGGTGATTGTCGCCGCTTGTATTCACTTCCATCCACGAGCCTTACCGTCCGTTCAACCACAGCTGCATCGTAGCCCTGTGCCACTATCTGCGCTATGCTTCGGTCGTCCTCAACGTACGCCTTTAGAACATGGTCGAGCACATCATATTTCGGGAGACTATCGCTGTCTTTCTGGTCGGGTCGCAACTCAGCAGAAGGCGGGCGCTCAATAGTAGACCGAGGTATAGGCCCATTGCCGCTGTTCAAGGCGTTTCGGTACTCAGCGAGCTGGTAAACAAGGGTCTTGGGTACGTCCTTCAGAACAGCGAAACCGCCAGCCATATCTCCGTAGAGCGTCGTGTAGCCGGTCGCCATCTCGCTCTTGTTGCCGGTCGTCAGAACCAGCCATCCGAACTTGTTGGATAGTGACATAAGAATAGTGCCGCGAATCCTTGCCTGGAGGTTCTCCTCGGTTGAGTCGGGCTGAACCTCGGCGAACGACTCAGCCAGCATGGCAACAAAGGACTGGTACGCAGGCTCGATCGGTATCTCCATCGTGCGGAAGCCAAGATTGGCGGCGATGCCTGACGCGTCCTCCTCACTTAGCTCAGACGTATAGCGCGACGGCATGCGAACGCCGACAACGTTCTCAGGTCCGAGTGCATCGCAAGCGACGCAGGCCACCATCGACGAGTCTATGCCGCCGGACAGGCCAATGACTACCTTGTCGAAACCGTTCTTGCGGACGTAGTCAGATGTGCCGAGGACAAGCGCCCTATATACCTCTTCAACTGTGTCGAGCGCAGGCGGGCATGTTGATACAACCGGTGGCCTTTGGGTGTCAATCGTGGTCTCGGAGACAACAATGGCGGAACTGTCAAAACACTGACCGACAAGCAATGACTCAGTCTTTCGCCATCGCGGGTCGTGGAGCCTGGCACGAAACACCGACTCAACTTGAACGTCCGCGTAGACCATGTCTTCCTCGAAGGGGCGGCCTGCGGCGAGAACACGGCCCTGCTCGTCAATGACCATGCTGTCACCATCGAACACGAGCTCGTCCTGTCCTCCCACAAGGTTGCACATCGCAAAGACACACACGTTGTCGCGCGCACGTGTCGCGAACATCTGGCGGCGACTGTCACCCTTTCCGCGATGATAGGGAGAAGCACTCAGATTTAGAATCAGTTCGGCACCGTGTGCAGCCTGCACGCTTGCAGGGCCACCTTCATACCAGACGTCTTCGCAGATGGTAACCCCGACGCCAACTCCTCCTACCATGAAGACAGGACACTCCCGCCCCTCTCTGAAGTAACGGTTTTCGTCGAAAACACCATAGTTGGGCAGGAAGACCTTGTGGTAAACGTGCGCAATACGTCCGTCGTGAATGACGGCGGCAGCGTTGTAGACGTCAGAGTCGCTGTCCACGAAGCCAACCACGACGACCGGTCCGCGCGTCTGTGCCGCCACTTGCTCAAGGCATGTGAGGTTTTGTGATACGAAACGTGGGCGGAGGAGAAGATCTTCGGGCGGATAACCACAGATTGCCAGTTCGGGGAAGACTACGATATCAGCCTTGTTCTCAGAGGCTTGACGAATCGACGAGATGATCCTGGCGGTGTTTCCCTCCAGGTCACCAACAGTGCTATTGATTTGAGCAAGAGCGACCCGAACAGGCAGATTATGCTGTCTGCCCGGGCCGCTGATTGTCTGCATGAACCTACTCTCGTACGTGCCGCCGAACGGCGTTGTACGCTATTGTAGCAGGTTGCCCAACTACAGGACCGGGAGGTAGCGCTTCAACTCGAACTCCGTGACCTGGGTGCGATATTCGTCCCACTCCAGCTTCTTGTTCGCGAGGAAATTGGTGAACACATGGTCGCCGAGTGCTTTCTTCACAACTTCGCTTTTCTCGGTCTCGAGGATTGCCTCGTACAGGCTTGCGGGCAGAGTGCCAATGCCGCGCCGGGTCCGCTCTTCCTCACCCATGACGTAGACGTTCTCCTCGACTGGGTCGGGAGCCTGGTAGCCCTTCTCGATACCTTCGAGACCGGCAGCAAGCATCACCGAGAATGCGAGGTAAGGGTTACACGCCGGGTCGGGGGAGCGAAGCTCGAGCCTCGTTGCATTCTCCTTTCCAACCTTGTAGCCAGGTACCCTGACGAGGTCCGCCCTGTTTCTCTGTGCCCATGACAGGTAGACAGGGGCCTCATAGCCAGCCACAAGTCGCTTGTAGGAATTGATCCACTGATTCGTCACGGCCGTGAACTCGGGTGCGTGCTTCAGGATACCAGCGATGTAGGATCTCGCGGTGTCAGAAAGGAAGTACTTGCCATTGGGGTCGTAGAAGGCATTCTTGCCGTCCTTGAACAACGACTGATGTACATGCATTCCGCTTCCGTTGATCCCGAACACGGGCTTAGGCATGAATGTGGCATGCACCCCGTGCTGCATAGCAATTTCTTTGACCACCAAACGATAGGTCATGACGTTGTCGGCCATGGTCAGCGCGTCGGTGTAGCGCATGTCGATTTCGTGCTGGCTGCCGGCAACCTCGTGGTGGGAGTACTCAACGCCGATGCCCATGGCTTCCAGCGTAAGTACAGTCTCGCGCCTGAGGTCCGTGGCGAGGTCCAGCGGGGTCATGTCGAAATAGCCACCCTCGTCGAGACCAACGGTCCCGTGCTTGTCCTCAAAGTAGAAGTACTCAAGCTCGGGGCCCACGTAGAATGTGTAGCCCAAATCGGCTGCACGCTTGAGATTGCGCTTCAGTACGTGCCTGGGATCGCCGACGAAAGGCTCGCCTTCAGGGGTGACAATGTCGCAGAACATGCGGGCAACGGCATGGCGCTCCTTAGGTCTCCATGGAAGCAACTGAAATGTCTCGGGGTCGGGGACAGCCATCATGTCGCTCTCGTCGATTCGGCAGAATCCCTCAATGGAAGACCCGTCGAAGCCCATACCATCTTCAAGGGCGCCCTCAAGTTCCTCGATGGTGATTGCAAAACTCTTCAGAAAACCAAGAATGTCCGTGAACCACATTCGGATGAACTTAACGTCATGTTCCTTGGCAGCCTTGAGGACGTAATCCTTGGCTTCGTCTCTAGATCTCTTAGCCATTTCTCCTCCTTCTACAGTCCTGAAATAGTAGTCACTTGTACGACATATTGTGACGCCGAAATGTTACAGGTGTGTTTCGTACACATTACGCCGCTGTGAAAACGGTGCAAATGAGAAGTTCTAGCGGAGTTCTTTGACCAGGATTTCGCGTGTCACCGCTGGATTGGCGCGGCCACGAGTTTGGCGCATAACCTGTCCAGTGAGAAAGGTGATTGACTGTTCTTTGCCCGCATGGAAGTCGGCGACTGCCTTAGGGTTTGCGGCAATCACCTCCCGCACGACGTTAATCAGCTCATCAGAACCACTTATCTGGGCGAGATTCTTCTCCTCGACGACAACGGACGGCTTCTTCCCTGAGGAATACATCTCGTCGAGCACCGTCTTTGCTGCCGGGCCGCCAATGGTCCCGCCGTCGGTTAGCTCGACAAATTCCATGATGCCCTCAGGCGACAATGAGCAATCGCAGATATCGACATCGTCCGCATTCAGGAGACGGCTAACATCGCCCATCAGCCAGTGGCAAACCGTGTTTGCCTTCTCGCTACCGCCGATAGTCAGACAGCTGTCGAAGAAGTCAGCCATCGTCCTCGACGATACAAGCACCGCAGCGTCTTGTGGAGAGAGTCCAAGCTGTTCGACGTATCGTATTCTGCGCGCGTCGGGAAGCTCGGGCATGTCCGAGCGAATACGCCCTGACCATTCGTCGCTAAGTACAAGGGGCGGTAGATCAGGTTCAGGGAAGTACCTGTAGTCCTGTGCGTATTCCTTGCTGCGTTGGGCGACGGTAACGCCTTCGCCATCCAGCCAGCCTCGCGTCTCCTGTCTGAGTCGTTCACCATTCTCGAGCGCATCAACTTGGCGATGTTGCTCGTATTGAAGTGCGCGATACACGCCGCGGAAGCTATTCATGTTTTTCACTTCCACTTTGGAGCCGAACTCCTCGCGGCCCCATGGCCGGACGCTGATGTTCGCATCGCAGCGGAAGCTGCCTTCTTCCATGTTGCCTGTGGACACGCCGATGTATCGAAGCAGCTCGCGCAAACGAACGAGATACTCGCGAGCTTCCTCAGGGGAGCGCATGTCAGGTTCACTGACAGTCTCCATCAAAGGGACGCCGGACCGGTTCACATCGACAAGGCTGTAGCCTTCCATGTGAAAGGACTTGGCAACATCCTCTTCAAGGTGGACTCGCGTAATGCCGACGCGCTTTGTCTTGCCGTCAACCTCGATATCGAGGTAGCCGCCATAGCCAATAGGAGCGTCGTACTGCGAGATCTGATACCCCTTCATGAGATCCGGGTAGAAGTAGTTCTTCCGGTCGAACCTGGTGTGCTCAGGGAGTTTGCAGTGAAGCGCGAGAGACGTTCGCATCACGAACTCGATAGCCTTCTTGTTGGCCACAGGCAGACTACCCGGCATGCCAAGACATACCGGGCAGACTCGAGTATTCGGTGGGGCATCCTGATAGTCCGTTGAGCATCCGCAAAACATCTTGCTTTGCGTGAGAAGTTGGGCGTGTACTTCGAGTCCGATTATGGTCTCGTACTTGCTCAGGTCGGCCATCCAGTCCCCCCTCGGTTCAGTATCTATACGGCATCCATACCCCACTCGCCAGTGCGGATGCGTATTGCCTCATCCACAGGCAGCACGAAGATCTTGCCGTCTCCTATCTCGCCAGTGCGCGCCTTTGATGCCAGGGCGCGAACGACGTTGGTAACATCCTCGTCGAGCACCACTACTTCAATCTTCACCTTTGGCAGCAGGTCGATATCGTACTGTCCCGACCTCCGCTGTAGGCGCATTCCCTTCTGCCTACCCCGTCCTTCCACGTGACTGACGGTCATTCCATAGTAGCCCTTCTCTTCGAGAGCTTCCCGGACCGCCACGAGGCGTTCTTCTCTAACGATGGCCTCTACCTTCTTCATTGCACGGCACCTCCGTAAGCCCTTTCAGCATGTTGGGCCAAATCGAGACCGATGGTTTCTTCGCGTCCCTCGACCCTCAACCCCATGGATGCGCCAAGAATCTTGGCTAGACCAAAGGAGATGCCGAAGGCGAACAGAGCAACGACCACGATCCCAACTGCTTGAAGGCCAACTTGTGCCGCGTTGCCATGAATGAGGCCAGTGGCTCCGCCGACAGAGGGATCGGCAAAGATACCCGTCGCGAGGGCTCCCCAAACACCACCCATCCCATGCACTGCCCAGACGTCAAGGGACTCGTCTACGCCCAGCCTGACACGGAGTCGAATGCAATAATAGCACACGAACGCTACGATGATGCCGATGGGGATTGCCATGATCGGAGAGACAAAACCAGCCGCCGGTGTGATGGCAACAAGGCCGGCTACGGCGCCTGTTGCAGTCCCGAGTCCGCTTGGCCTCTTGTCCCACCACGATAGCACCATCCATGT
>Ga0272442_10006489_pt1 | contig 15362 bp, 7 predicted proteins | sample SSMForm2O_FD_200262 | JGI IMG/M metagenome (GOLD analysis project Ga0272442, IMG submission 200262) | Marine sediment archaeal communities from Little Sippewissett salt marsh, Falmouth, MA, United States - SSM-Form-2O | ecosystem: Environmental > Aquatic > Marine > Wetlands > Sediment ...
CGAGGACGTCGAGGATCGAGCCGCCGCTCACGCCAGTGGGCAAGCCCCACGACCACGAAAGGATCAGGTCGTCGCCGCTCGCGAAACGGATCGCCGCCGTCCCGGTGTCCCAGGCCGTGCGGTCGCTGCGGAGGCGGGTGACGTCCGCCCACACGGTGGCGGCGTCGCCGTAGATGTGGCGGGCGAAATCGTAGGTGTGCACGGCGCCGTCCATGAGCGGCCCGGCGCCCTTGTCCTTATACATATACCAGGGGGAGCGGGGGCACGAGCCGGCGTTGCACTGCCTCCAGACGACGGGTCGGCCGACGGCGCCGGCCTGGATGAGCTCGCGGACCTTGCCCCAATGGTTGTCGAAGCGGCGGACGAAGCCGATCATGAGCTGAACGCCGGCCTGGGCGCACGCGTCGAGCATGGCCTGGGCGTCGTCCACGGTGAGTGCGATGGGCTTCTCGCAGAAAATCTGCTTGCCCGCCTGTGCGGCGGCGACGACGACCTCGCGGTGGGTGAACGTGGGCGTGCACACGAACACGCCGTCGACGTCGTCGCGGTCGAGGAGTCGGCGGTAGTCGTCGAGCGCGTCGGGGATGCCGTTGGCCTCCGCGAGTGCCTGTGCCGCCTCGGGGTTGGCATCGGCGCAGGCCACCACACGGGCTTCGTCGATGGCCTGGAGGCACTTTGTGTGGTGCCGTCCCATGCCGCCACAGCCGATGATACCGAAGTTGAGCATAGCGGTTCTCCTCGTGCGGGGTCGCGGCTGCCGTCGGTTTCCCACGCGGGGGTTATATGCGCATGCGGCGGGGGAGTCAAGCCCACATGGGCGAGGGGGTTGCAAGCGCGGCGGCAGGCCGCTAGAGTGGGCGGCGCGGGGGAAGCACTGAGGAGGCGGGACTATGTCCGCTGAGCTGTTCCTCGGGGTCGCAGGGGGTGGGACGCACTCGACGGGTGTCCTGGCCGATGCATCGCTGACCGTCCTGGCTCGTGGCGAGAGCGGGCCGATGAACGTGCACACCGTGGGCTCGCAGGCTGCGGGGGGCGCCGCCATGGTGCTCCTGGCCGACCTGCTCACCCAGGCGGGTGCGGCGCGGAGCGCGATCGCGGCCTCGGCCTTCTGCCTCGCCGGCGTGCGCAGCGAGGCCGACCAGGAGGTCTGGCAGCGTATCGTGGCCACTCTGGGCCTGGGCGGAGTGGTCGTCGTCACCCACGACGGGGCGGTGGGAATCGCGGCCGGGAGCCCCAGCCACTCCGGGATCCTCGTCACCTGTGGCACAGGGTCGCTCGTGTACGGCCGCCGAGCCGATGGAGCGGAGCGCTTCGCCATCGGCCGGGGCCTCGTCCTGGGCGATGAGGGAAGCGGGTTCGACATCGGCCAGCGCGGCCTGCGCGCCGTGGTTCGCGCGGCCGATGGCCGAGGGGCTCCCACACTGCTCGAGCAGCTCGTGCGCGAGCGCCTGGGCATCGCCTCCATCGGCGACCTGGTGACGTGGGTGACACCGTTCGACAAGAAGCGAATCGCCACCGTGGCACCCCTTGTGTTCGAGGCCGCAGCCGCCGGCGATCCCGTGGCCGAGGCGATCGTCTCCAACGCACTGGCCGAGCTGGCCCTCGGCGTGAAGGCCGTGGCCGAGGCACTGTGGCCCGGTGCAGAGAAGCCCGACCACGTGCTGCTCACCGGCGGGGTCGTGTGCCATCAGCCCGCCTTCCGCGAGGGCCTCGCCGCAGCCATCCACGAGTTCCTGCCCGGCGTCCCGTGCGGCGAGCCGGAAGCGGAGGGCGCCCTGGGCGCGGCGCGCGTCGCACACCTCGCCTGGGCCGAGAGCCAGGGAGCACGCTGACCATGCACATGCGCCAAGGCGGACCCGCGGCGGCCTGCCTCATCGCCTGCCTCGCCGCCGCACGCGCGGCAGAGCCGCCACCCGAGCGCCCCCTCGCCGAGCAACCCTACGCCGGCCTCCTGTGCTACGACCACCCCAAGACAGGCGGCATGTCCGTCGGGTGGATCCTGCCAGGACCCCTCGAAGGCAGGACATTCAAGTCGCCCCACATGAACCGCGGCGACCTCATCCTCGCCGTCAACGGCACGCCCATGGGCAAGAAAGCCTTCTACGAGCTCATCGAGCGCTCCAAGCCGGGCGACGTGCTGACGCTGCGCGTGCGACGCACCGAGAGCCCCACCATCGGCGCCCGACCCGTCGTCGGGAAGGGCACCGAGGAGACCGACGTCCGCCTCGTCCTCGCCCCGAAGGCCCAGTGGGTCGGCCCCATCGCCTTCGCGCGCAAGCCCGTCGACGTCCAGGCCGTCCTCGGCCCGCTCGCCGAGCCCACCTCCCTCGAGCGCTTCCTCGACGAGCGCATCGCCGCACACAAGCTCCGAGAGCCCATCGACAAGCTCCTCACCTACATCGCCGACACGCAGACGAAGAACCTTGGTGTCCACAGCCTCAACCGCGTGGCCGCCGGCTTCTACCGCCCCACCCGACTCCCCGAGCTCCAGAAGCGCATCACCGACCCCCTCCCCGCGCTCGCAGGTAAGCCGGCCGACGTGCTCGCCCGCGCCGCCGAGAACCTCGACCTCCCGGCGCCCGAGCCCGGCCCTGCCGCCACCCTGGCCGACCCCGCCAAAGCCCTCGCCTGGCTCGCCACCCGCATGGACGAGGCCGAAGCCCACCGACGCCGCGCCTTCGCCGCCATCCCACCCAAGCGCCAGCGCTCCCTCGCCCGTGAGCTCGGCGAAGCCCTCGAACACCTCGCCGAGAGCCACTACCTCATGTCGCACCCCGAGGCGGGACGCCTCATCGCCGCCCTTCGCGAAACGATGGCCGTCGACCACGCCGCACTCCTCGCCGCCGCCGCACCCCTCACCGGCCTGCTGAACCCCGGGAAGCCCCCGAAGGACGACGCCCCGACCGCCTCCCGCCCCTGGCGACTCCGCCGCGCCGTCAAAGGCTCCGTCCTCGCCACTCTCCGCTCCAACGGCCGATGGCTCGTCTACGGCGGCCACGGCCCGAACCGCTACGACATGTCGAAGATCGACGCCGTGATCGACGCCGGCGGCGACGACGTTTACCTCTACCCCACCGCCGAGCGCCCCGCCATCCAGGTGGTCGTCGACTTCGCCGGCGACGACCGCCACGAGGCCGACGCCATCGGCCCGGCCAGCGCCACCATGGGCGTCAGCCTTCTCGTCGATGCCAAGGGCAACGACCGCTACTCCGGCGGCTCCCGCTCCTGTGGCGTCGGCCTCCTCGGCGTCGGCCTCCTCGTCGACCGCGACGGCGCCGACACCTACACCGGCGACGCCTGGTCCCTGGGAGCCGGCATCTACGGCTGCGGAGCCATCCTCGACCTCGGCGGAGCCCCCGACGCCTACTCCGCACAGATGCTCAGCCAGGCGGTCGGAGGACCCCGTGGCTTCGGGCTTATCCTCGACCAGGGCGGACGCGACCTCTACCGAGCCAACGGACCGCGGCCCTCCTGCTACGACACCCCAGCCGTCTTCGCCGCCTTCAGCCAGGGCATGGGATTCGGCTTCCGAATGGTCGAATCCGGCGGCATCGGGGTCCTCGCCGACCTCGGCGGCAACGACCGCTACGAAGCCGGCGAATTCGCACAGGGCGGTGCCTACTACTGGGGACTCGGAATCCTCTACGACCGCTCCGGCAACGACCTCTACTACGGCAACCGCTACGCCCAGGGATTCGGATGCCACCAGTCCCTCGGAATCCTCGCCGACGACGCGGGCGACGACGTCTACTGGTCCATGACCGCCGCCGCACAGGGCGGCTCCTGGGACATCGCGATGGGCATGCTCATCGACCGCGCGGGCAACGACTCCTACCAGGCCGACGGCCTCTCCCAGGGCTCGGCCGCCATGCAGGCCATCGCCTGGCTCATCGACCTCGCGGGAACCGACCGCTACGCCGGCCGCGGCTCCGTCCACGGATGCTCGGCAGGCAACAGCTACCACTACGCCGACACCGGCTGCTTCAGTTGGTCGCTGCTGCTCGACACCGGGGGCACCGAGGATCTCTACCTCTCCGGCCGCCCGAACGGCCAGACCCTCGCTCCCGGCAAGCTCAACGAGAAAGCCCCGGAGCACAGCGGCCTCCACGGCCTCTTCATCGACACCCCCGAGCCGCTCCGCCTCGCCCCGGCCGCAGGCCACTGACCGCCGCCGAGGGACCACGGGTGCGGGGTGGAGCCTGTGTGTGCATCCTGCGCGCGCCTTGCGCGCATGTGGGGCCGAGTTTCCCTCCCGGGCTGCGGCCGGAGGCCGCGGCAGGGGGGATGAGGACGATCAGGGGGCGACGGGCTGCGGGGCGGGGTCGGAGGCGATTTCGACGTCGTCGATCTCGAGGACGCCGGTGCCTGCTACTGGACACCCTCGATCGCGCCCGCGTCGCGTCTCCCGACGGGCTTGTTGCCGAAGTAGTCGTACCGGCTCGGCCCATTCGTCTGCCACTCGTACAGTTCTGCAATATCGGTTTCCGAGTCCTCGAGCGTCCCCCGACAGACCCGCAGGAAGTCCAGCGCGCCGCGCAGGCCCTTCCCGACGAGGAAGTCGGCCCGGCAGTCAAGCGACGCCTCCGGCGCCAGCCGACAGCGTGACTCACCCGTCGCCTTGCCGTCCACATAGATGGCCATGCGGCCGCTCTTGCGGTCGACTTCGGCCAGGATGTGGCGCCAGCGCCCGTCGTTGACTTTTTGTTGCGTCACGGCCGAGCCGTTCTGCCCCCCCGAGGCGATCTGGAACACGGCCTTGCCCTCGGTATTGACGAACAGCCGGTACCCGTTGCCCCCTTCGTGCTTGCCGACGATCCAACCTCCTGAGCCCGGTGCGACCTGGAGCTTCGCTTCCACAAGCAGGTTGTGCGTGGTGATGATCGGGGTCTTCCGCAGACGTGCGGGGTAGATCAGATTCGTCCCGTCATTCTCCCACACGGCAACGGGCAGGTCATGGTCCTTGCCACGCTGGTAGGCCTGGATGTTGACTGTCAGGTCCTTGCGGAGGAGGGCGTCGGGGTAGTGAAGCGACCGCTTGCCGTCCAGCCTCAGTGCACCGTTGGCCCAGTCCTCCGAGGGCGACGCCACGTAGTCATCTAGGGATGCCTCGCTGATCCTCAAGTCGAAGGACGGGACATACTCGTAGATCATGCGGTGGAAGTGGGTGGAGCCCATGTACCAGTGGTAGTCGACCACGACCTTCGGGTCGCGGTGGTTCTCGGTGAAGTGCCACTCGCCGACGGTCCCGTGCAGCGACCACGGCACGAAGTAGTCTGCACCCGCGTCGATGGCACAGGAGCCGGGTGCAGGACGGAAGTCCACCGCATCGGTCAGGCCGTCGATGGGCCCGTCGGGCAGCGACATCAGCGGCAGTTTGTCGGTCGCCTGCCCCAGTTTGGCGTAGCGGATGGGGTAGGCCTTCATCTGCTTGGCCAGTTCGTCGATCGAGTCGGCCTCCAGCAGTCCGGCGAGCGCGGGGCTCCTCTCGAGGCTCCTCTTCCGAACGATCTTCCCGGCTTTCGCCTTGCCGTGGAAGACGTTGTGCGCGAAGACCAGCGAGGGAACGCCGCGCAAGCCCGACGAGGCGTCGTCCCCGCCGCCTGCCAGCGACGGGTCGCCCATGCGGTTGTTGGCGAAGAACAGCTCGCTGATGTCGACGAACAGGTTGCCCACGATGTCGTTGCGGTTGCCGGAACTGCCCCCCACGCCGCGGGCGTTGCGCACCAGGGTGTTGCTGAAGAACTGGTTCAGGAACCCGAAGACCATGAAATAGCCGGCGGTCTTGTTGCCGAACAGGTCGTTCGGGTCGGTGGTCCGGCCCCAGATGATGTTGTTGAAGCAGTACATCTTGTAGCCGCCGTCCAGATACAGCGGATACGAGAGGCAGGTGGGCGGGCTGCCCCAGAACCCGGCGGGCATGTGCCCGGGCGAGTTGCCAATGATGTTGTTGTAGCAGTAGACCACCCCGCCCATCCACAGCGCCATGCCGCCGTAGTCGTTCACGCCCAGGGCCGTGTCCTCGGTCTTGTTGTGGTGGACCAGCACCCGAATCAGCGGCAACTCGACCTTCGTCCTGGCAGGGCTCTTCTTGGCGTGGTCCTTGCCGCCGTACACGACGATGCCGGACCCGAAGCTGCGGGTGACGATGTTGCCGGCGACTTCGCCCAGGATGAACTGGTAGATGTTGATGGCCGGCACCTTGTCCCAGTGCGAGAGCGAGTGCTTCATGCCGTTGTTGTGGATGCGGTTGCGGAGCACATCCACCCGACGCAGAAGCCCTCGATAGGGCGCGTAGGAATCGCTGTTCCACAAGAACAGCCCTTGGATGTCGATGGCGCTGGCCCAGGTGTTGATGAACTCGCAATCCGCCACGCGGATGCGGTCCATCACCTTCTGTCTATCCCGGCTGAAGTAGGCGTCCGCGTAGACCGCCTTGTCGATGATGTCCTCGAACCGGCAATGGTGGATGTTGATGTCCTTGCAGCCTTCGAGGATCTCGATGGCCGCGCTCGAGGTGAAGCTGAACGAGAGGCCGCAGATCTCGATGTTCGACCGGTCGTGGATCCGGATCTGCTTGACGTCCAGCATCATCTCCACCTGGAGGCGGTTCGGGTCCACACCGTCCGGGGTTCGCAGGAACAGGAACCCGGCATCCTGATCGATGTAGTACTCCCAGGCAGCGTCGAGGAACTGGGGGAGATTCTCGAACATGTAGCGCAGGCCGCCCTTGCCATCGCCGCCTTCCATGGTGTGCAGGATGGCGCCCTTCTTCGGATAGAACCAGGGGATGATCGTGCCGTTCTTCGCCTTCTCCTTGCCGTCGATGTAGGAGGGGGTGGGCGTTCCCATCAGCCATGCATACTGCTTCCAGATATACCCGCCATTGAAGTAGTCCTGCGGCAGGGAAGGGTCTCTCCACCTGGAATCCACGAAACCGTCGGCGAGTTTGTTGCCCTCGGCGTCATGGTGGTGGTAGTGGCCTTCGCTCCGGTGCCAGTAGTCCATGACGAAGTTGTCGTTGCCGCGCTGCCAGTTGGGGCTGCGCGCCAGGTGACAGGCCTGGTGGCTGCCGTCCGGATTCACGACGAACAGGCCGCTGAAGGGGGGCTTCGGTCCCTTCGTGACGCGGCCCAACACGTCAGTGTAGCGGATCCTGTTCCCGGCGGTCATGAGTCCGGCCGCCTTGAGGTCGAGCGCCCAGACCTTGGACGGTTCGGCCAGCCTCTTGGGGTACGTGACGGAAGTGGCCTCGACCCATTTCGCCGGCAAGCGTTCCGAGCCCCAGACCCGCGCCTCTCCTTTGCCCCAGGAGGGGTCGCTGGCCAGCCGGATCGGCTTGCCATGCTCGCCGGACTCGCTGGCAGAGAGCTGCCCGCGGTAGGTGACGCCGCGCCTGAACACGTAGGTGTGAACGCCCGAACAGGCCTGCGCCTTCCCGTTCGCGTCGGCATCCCAGGGATGATGCTTCCAGGGACTGGATTGGTCGGTCCCGGTGTTGCTGTCGTCGCCATTCTCGTAGTCGATGTGCCGCACGGACGGCCCGGCCCTGAAGACATAGGGCTCGGGCGCCCACTGCAGGTCGCCGTTCGGCAAGATCCTCACGTGCGGCTTCTGCCACGAGTACTCGGTCGCCTTGCCGGCAGCCGCGGTCCAGCAGATGACCGTGAGGCACAGAAGGGTGTTTCGCATGCGAGGCCCTACCTCTCGATCTCCCCAAGCGCGCCGTCTCTGATGCGGAGCTTACTCCGAGGCCATCACAGCCCCCGTGGTCGTGGCCCGCCCTGCACTGCCTCTGCACAGGAAGTGGACCGCCGAATACGTGCCGTCGTTGCCCGCGCCGTATCTCTCGAGGATGGCCGCCTTGTGCTTCTTGGCCTCATCCGTGCGGCCCATCGCGCGGAGACACTCGACGATGCCGAACTCGGCGTCATCGGTCAGCGCGAAACGCGAGTACTTGTCGATCACCAGCCGATAACTCGCGATCGCATCCCCGTGCTCGTTGTTGTTCTGCAGGAAGCGCCCGTTCCAGTAGTGGCAGTACTTGGCCAGACGGCTCCTCGGCCAACGCTTGACCAGGTCAAACGTGTCGCCGCAGTACTTGTTGGTGTCGTAGTTCGTCCAGGGTAGATGGTGCATGCGGCCAACCGAGTCGTGCTCGGGATCGCCCTTTGTCGGCGCCCGGACGGTGAACGCAACCGTTCCCGAGGTCAAGGCCTTGCCGCCGTGTTCGAGCACCGCCCGCACGGAGAACTCCCCGTCCGGGATGACGTACCATTCCAGCAGGTCGTAGTTGCGCCGCGTTACGGCGCCGGTTGCGGAGGCGGCTTCCAGCGGCAGCGGGCGCCCCTTTGTCCGGGGTTGGACTGCCGGCTCGACCTCGAAACGCAACGTGGAGCCATCGCTCTTGCCCGGCTTCGCCGGCAAGGCGCGGATCGAGCTGCTCGCGAGGTCAAGTGTTACCAGTACGGGCTCCTTGTGCAGCACCTGCGCCGCATCGACCGTCAACAGCAGGGCATCGGCGGCAAGAAGCTGGCGCCCCGGTCCCAGAGCCACACACGCCGAGATGGCGAACAGGACAACCTGCAACCGCTTCATTCTGAACTCCTTGAGCATGGATGACTCGCTTTATTTCATCTCGCCCTTTTCCCGCAGGTCAAAGCAAAACAGGTTCGTGTCGTACCGGAGGTACAGACGGCCCCCGATCACCACGGGATAGGCCCAGCTCCTGCCGTCACCGGTGACCTCAACGCGCCCGGTGACCCTGGGCTGATCGCCCGATGGCTGGACCAGAGTGGCCCAGCCTCGATCGGAGAAGACGTACACCATGCCGTCGGCCCAGGTCACCTGGCAGGTCGGAATCCCCGGCAGGATCCACAACGCCTCCCCCGTCTTCAGGTCTTTGCAGAGAAGCCCCTTGTTCCCCCTGCTGTTGCCGTAGATGCGCCCATCGGCAATGACGTAGTTGTTGAGGAGGCAGTTGAAGTCGTTCCCGGACCACGCCTCCTCGAACGTCCACTTCCCGTCCGCCTGGCCGACCTTGAAGCAGATCTCTCCCTTCCCGTAGCCGACCGCCCAGAACAGGTAGCCATCGGAGTAGAGCGGGGTAGGCACGTTCGCGTTGTGCTCGGCGAAGGGGTGGGACCAGACCTTCTGCCCCGTGGCGGCGTCGACGGCCAGCAGGCCGCTTCTGGTGCCATTGACGATCAACGTCGCGCCGTCCCGTCCGGCGATGGTTATGCAGGAGCTGTACGTCGCCTTGGTGACCGCTGCGTCCGACTTCCACGCCTCTTCGCCTGTGGCCTTGTCCAAGGCCACAATGGCATTGGGGCCACCGGGGGTGACGACGGCCCGTTCTCCCAGGATCAGGACGCTCTCGGCGTAGCGCCACCCGCCGACCTTGCCGCCCATTTCTGCTTCCATGTTGCGCTGCCAGATGAGCTTCCCGTTGGCTGTGTCGTGACACGTGACCAGTCCGTTGCCCGCAGTGGCGAACACGCGCCGACCGTCCACCGTCGGTGTGCACCTCGCCGCCTTGTAGGTGTGGTGCGAGGCCTCGGGAGCATGTTGCACGCGCCAGACGTCCCGCCCCTTCATATCGAGGCAGAGCAACATCTGCTTCCTGTCGCGATTGCCTGTGGTGTAGATGTGCCCGTCAACGACCGCGACCGACGACCACCCCGATCCGAGCGTGTCCGTTTTCCAGAGCAGACTCGGCCCATCCTCCGGCCACTGCTTCAACAGCCCCTTGTCCGGCGAGAGTCCATCGCGATTGGGCCCCAGCCAACCAGGCCAGTACGCGGTAGCTGCGGCGGGGCCGCCCCCCTTCGCGCCGCGGCTGACGTCGGCCGCGAGGCCAAGACCATGCAATGCGATCAGAACAGCCGCGGTAGCAGTGATCGGTTTGCTCAAGACACACTCCTCCGTGGCACGCAGGGGGTTTGCGGCCCTTCTGCTCTTCGGCCTCCCGTGCACCCGAAGCCCGCCCGAAACGGACGTGGCGAGTGAATGATGTCGGTGGCTCCTGGGAGCGGACCTGCCGCAGCTTGATCTCCTGCGGCACGCCGTTGCCCGCTGAAGCCGCTGCTGTGAAGCCATCGCGAGTTGACTTATGCACGACAATCTAACAAGATCCTACAAGGGATCCGGTTCCAACTGAATGGAATCTTCTGCCCAACACCTTGAAGATCCTGCTATGCTCATCGGCACGGGACGCCAAGTCTACCGCGACGACCACGCCTTCACGAGGCAGAGCGACCTGCCCTGCCACACCATTGAGCTGACCTACAGCGGAGGGATGCTGCGTCGCACGGGAGACGGTGACCCCTTCCGCCTGCAGCCGAACCACACGCTGCTTCTCACGCCGCCTTCCACGCCGTATGCGTTGCGCGGCAAGGAAAGCGGGGAGGAGATCTGGCTCATCTTCGATCTTCCGCCGAAGCTGCGTGCCTGCGTCGACTGGCCTCTTGGCGAGCTGGGTATCCCAGAGTTACCAATCCCGCGCGGCCCTCTGGGACGCGACGTGATTCGGGCCATCGAGGACGTGCACAGGTACTTCGCCGACATGCGTCCTCGCCGGGAGCAGCTGGCCGAGAACGCTCTGGAACGCCTGCTCCTCCTCGCAGGCCGGCTCTGTGAGGAAACCAACACCCCATTCGACGAGCGCGTCCGGCGGTCAGTGGATCTGATTCATGCCCGTTTCGCCGAGCCGCTCTCCGTAGCGGCGATCGCATCGGCCGTGGGCCTCTCGCCGTCGCGGTTCGCCCACTTATTCCGTCAGGAGACGGGCGTCACGCCCGTGAGCTACGTGGAGGAAGTCCGTCTCGAGCAGGCTCAACTCCTGCTGCTCCGTACCGACATGCCGATCAAGCAGATCGCACCCCTGGTGGGCTTCGTAGATCCTTACTACTTCAGCACGCGCTTCCGTCGGCGCTTTGGCCGTCCACCGACAGAATGGCGCCGCGGGCCGACTTTCCCAGCCCTCTCTCCGTCAACTGTGTCCTCCACGATCGTGTGGCGGTAGCCGTCGCGAGGAATGTGAGGGTTCCGCGGTGGAGTGGAGCGGCCACGACGATGGTGTTCGAGGGGTCAGGGGACGGGAGGCTTGGGGGCGGGGTCGGAGGCGATCTCGACGTCGTCCATCTCGAGGATGCCGCGGCCGCGATACTGGGTGTCGGGGGCGGTGAGGACGAAGCCGAAGCCGAGGAGGGGGTAGTCGGGCTTGCCGTCGCCGCTCCAGTGGCTCCAGCCGGCGGGGAAGTCGGCGATGGCTTTCTGGACCTGCTGCCAGCCGTTCCAGTCGACCTCGGTCTGGTCGGGGTGCTGGAAGACCTCGCCGCGTGCATCGAGGAAGACGATGGCCAGGCGGTGGCGCTGTGCGTCGCCGCAGACGCGGAAGGTGATGCTGCGGGGGCGGCCTCGGACGATGAGGTCGGTGTGGGCGACGATGTGCTCGGGCCGCTCGTTGGGCTTCACGCCCACGAGGTTGTAGGCGATGCGGCAGACCCGGTTGCCGGGCTTGGTGCGCTCGGGGCGGGTCTGGAAGGTGGTGGCTCCTGCGGTGCTTTGCCACACTCGCCAGTCGTAATCGGCGTTGAAGCTCATGTGGGCCAGGTCGTGGGTCTGGCCGTCGGCGTCGCGTGTGGTGTACTGGGGCTCGTCGCGAGGGGGCAGGGTGGGCAGGGGGGCGTCCTCGGTGAAGTCGGGGCGTGTGGCGAGGGCGTGGAGGCTTCGCGGCTCGAGGGTGAGGGTAGCGGCGCCGTCGGCGAGGGCGACGGGGGGATGGGCTCGGAAGGTCTCGGGGAGGGTGGCGTCGTAGGAGAGGTGGCCGAAGCGCAGGGCGGTGCCTCCCGGGACGCCGGGCGCGAAGCGGAGGGTGACGGTCTTGGGCTGGAAGCCGTCGTTGACGAGGAGGATTGCGGTGCCGGTGTCGCGCTGGTGGAGGGCGGTGCAGGCGACTCGCGGGACGCCGTTCTCGTCGAGTCCGCCGTTGGTGATGGTCTTGAGGACGTCGGCTCCTCGGGTGGCGGCACGGCAGAGGAGGGCGTGGGAGAAGAAGACGGGGCGGTGGGGCTCGAAGAGGGAGCGCTGGCACAGGGAGGTGAGGGCGCCGAAGTTCTGCCAGGAGACGCCGTAGGGCTTGAACTCCCACCGGAGGAAGCCTGCGACGCCGGCGTTGAGGCCTTCGAGGACGAGTCGCGAGGCGGAGAGGGAGCCGGCCCAGATGGCGGGGGTGCCTGCGACTTCGCCGGCTCCGTTGCCCATGTTGCCGAACTCGGTGACGGCGATGGGCCGCGGGGTGAGAGCGGCGAGCTCTTCGTAGCCGGTGGCGGCCTGGCTCATGGGCACGCCGCGGTCGATGCGGTGGTAGTCGGCGTAGCCGATGTAGTCGTGGTGGGCCAGGATGTCGACCTGCCCGGAGTGCTCGAAGAGGGCTTTGGCGAGGTTGGGGAGGGCCTGGTAGCTGGGCGACGAGGTTTCAGGGCCAAGGATCTTCACGGCGTCGCGGAGTCCGAGGCGGCCGAGGTGGCGCGCGAGGGCGTCGTAGTAGGTCCAGAAGGCGGCGGGATAGCTTGCGGATGGGGATTTGTAGGACCAGCCCTGGTCGGGCTCGTTCCACAGGGAGACCTGCTTGACGCAGGTGTAGCGTCGGACGTTTCGGAGGTGGTGGAGGCACGCGGCGAGGCTTTCGGCGAGCTCCTCGGGGTCGTAGGGGGCGTCGTTGAAGGGATCGTTGTCGGTGTCGCCGCCTGGGGGGTTGTGGGTGCTTTCGGCGAGCCAGTGGGTGGCGGTGGCCCGGTCGCCGATGCACCAGTTTGCCCAGAGCACGTCGATGCCGTTCCTCTCGCAGAGGTCGAGCACGCGGTAGTGGTGTCGCATGGCCTTGGAGCGGAAGGTGAAGGCATCCCAGTCGGCGTGGGAGGGGTCGGCGTTGTCGTTCCGAGGCTCCCAGTGGCCGAGGTTGACTCCGTATCGGATCCAGGCGGGTCGGGTCCATGCGAGGAGTTCGAGGAAGGCGCTCCAGGTGCCGTCGTCCCAGTCGGGGAAGCGACCGTCGCGGAACTGGACGTTCCATCCGAGGCCGAGGGCGAGGCGGCCGGCGGGGGTTGCGGCGATGTCGACCGTCACGTCGTTGTTGAGCTCTCGTGCGGTGCCCGCGAGGAGGCGCTGGAGTCGGGCGTTCTTGATGCGGAGGGCTTTGAGGATGGCGGAGACATCGGCGTCGAGTCCGGGTGCGAGGATGAGGTCGCCCCAACGGAGGGGGTTTGCGGCGGGGTCGGCGGCCGGTGCCCAGGTGAGGCCCTTCTTGGAGCCGTCGGCATCGTAGTCGCGGATGTTGATCTGGAAGCCGGCGACGTGGCCGGGTCGGGGTCGGACTCCGAGCTGGCGCCATCGGAAGGCGACTTCGACGACGTAGCCGGTGGGGGTGATGTTGGCGTTGACCTGTCCGAAGGCTCGGTCGCGGATAGTGAGGAAGGGATTTCGGTAGAGGTTGATGCGCGGCTTTCGGGCGGGGCCGGTGGGGCAGATGACGAACTGGAAGTCGGTGGCGTCGTAGCCGCCCTCGCTGTCGTTGTGGGCGTCGATAGAGATTTCCACGCAGTCGCCCTCGTAGAGTCGGGCGAGGGTGGGGGCGGGGACGATGGAGTTGTCGGTGACCTCGATGGCGACGTAGAGGTACCATCGGTCCCACATGGTGGCGAATCGGAAGCTGGCGTCGTCGTTGCTGGCTGCAAGACCGAAGGAGGCCTTGGTCTGGTCGACGGTGGTGAAGCGGTCGGCCTGCCAGCCGGCGATGTTGCCGTCGACCTTCACGCCGCCGAGTCGTGCTCGCGGGCAGACGAGATGGAAGGGGCTGTGTGCGGCGGCGGGTGCGGCGGCGAGGAGCACGAGCGCAAGGAGGGCGTGGGTGCGGGACGTTGGTCTCATCGCAACTCCTGGGGGCCGGCCCGCGACCCCGGGCCGCTGGGCATTCCACGCTCTCCCTGGGACCGAGTATACCGGGCGCGGAGCGGGAAATCAAAGGAGCGTCTAGGCTTGTGGCGGCAAGGGAGTGGTTGACATGGCAACTGGCGTGAGGTATAATCTAATGCGCGGCGGAGAAATGAGGTTCCGCGTGCAACGGTTCCGTAACCGACGCATCGGCGAGCTGGCCCCGCAGTTCGCTTACACCCCCCGGCCCCGCAGGCTCGAGCAACTCGAGCGGCTGCGGGAGTTTGCACCCGGGATCCAGCCCGACAAGTCCTACCCCTACGATTACGTCTGCTACCAGATCACGCGGTTCCGCCTGGACGGCGCGGCACACGAGGTGTTCGAAGGCGAGTCGCTGCGCGCCGACCTGATGACGCTGCTCCACGGCCTGAGCGACACGCTGGACCTGCCCGTCTCGTGGGCCGGCGAGCCGGTGCTCTCGCTCGAGGAAGTGCGGCGGACCTACGACGTGTCGCTCAAGACTCTGCGCCGCTGGCGGGCGCAGGGGCTGGTGGCAATGCGGTTCGTGTTCCCCGACGGGCGCAAGCGCACGGGGATCTGCCAGAGCGACCTGGAGACGTTCGTCGAGGCGCACCCCGAGATCATCGGCCGCACGGGCGCCTACTCGTATGTGGATGCGGAGACTCGCCGGGCGATCATCACCCGCGCATTCGAGCTTTCGCTGGCCGACGATGCGAGCGCGGCGGAGGCAGCGGGCCGGCTGGCCCGCGAGTTCAGTTGCTCGCACACCACGGTCCGGCGGCTGCTGCGGGAGTACGATGAGAGCCATCCCGAGGCGCCGATCTTCGCTCCCGCAACCGACCCGCTCTCCGAGGCGGAGCGGCGCCAGATCCTCTCGCTCTACCGCCACGGCTGCGAGCCCGGCGAGCTGGCCCGCTCGTTCTACCTCGGGCGCACGACCGTCAAGCGCGTGGTCCGCGACCTGGTGGCGGAGAGAATCCTGGCCCGCGAGTGGGTCTTCGTCGACTGCCCGGCGTTCCACGAGCCCGGCGCGGATGAGGCGATACTGGGCGGCCTGTCGCCCGACGACGTCTCGGAGCGGAGCATCGACGGGCCGCTGGACGTCGAGCGCGAGGAGCGGCTGTTCCGCCAGTACAACTACCTGAAGATGCTCCTGGCCGAGGCGCACGAGGAGCTCACGCCATCCGAGCTGGTGCCGGAGCGGCTCGAGGGCCTGGTGCGGCTCCACGAGATGGCCGTCGCCGTCCGCAACTGTCTCGTGGTGGCCAACCTGCGGCTGGTGGTGCATCTTGCGAGCCGCCATCTGGGCGGCGGCCGACGCCTCGACGACCTGGTGAGCGACGGCACGGTGAGCCTCATGCAGGCCATCGAGCGGTTCGACGTCTCGCGCGGCGTCCGCTTCAGCACCTACG
>Ga0272442_10006490_pt1 | contig 15360 bp, 13 predicted proteins | sample SSMForm2O_FD_200262 | JGI IMG/M metagenome (GOLD analysis project Ga0272442, IMG submission 200262) | Marine sediment archaeal communities from Little Sippewissett salt marsh, Falmouth, MA, United States - SSM-Form-2O | ecosystem: Environmental > Aquatic > Marine > Wetlands > Sediment ...
AGAACACAAGAAACCAGTGAAAGCTGGATAGCCAATGTACTGTTCGTCATGAACCTGGCCGCCTGGATGAGGGCGGATATCTTTTTGCCCATTCTTAAATGGTTAAAAGAACAGACTCAAAGATTGTTCGGTAATGTCAAAGAACATAAAAATACTGAAATGGCCATTTTATATGGTTGAAATGGCTTTTTCAGGAGACCCTAATTAAGTTCTTGACACAAATTTTCAAAGTACGTATGTTGATTTATTGTCAATCATGATTATCGAATGGAGCGTTTAGGAAAATTTGATTTGATATTCCAGGTTTAGCGATCCGGGAACAAATCGGTTATTAAGTCGAAAATAAATGGTTTATACATGCAATAAAAAACAACTTGCCTGTGGAGTTCGTGATGTTTTCGAATCGAATTTTTAAAAAGCAATTTGAATTTTATTATCTTGTCGAGCTCACCCGGGAGCGTATAAAACCCCTCAGCCGATGGGAAAAACCGGTCAATAAAAAGATTCGCAAGTGGCTGCGAAGGCAAGGTTTTTTTGTGGAAATAGTACCCAGGAAAACACTTCTGAAGCGGACTGTTTTTGAAACAGTGTTCAGCTTGTCTTCCCGTTATGTTGATTATTATTATAAAAAATTTGTAAACGCTTCTTTGCGTCTGCGTTCGGAAAAAAATAAAATGGAAGGTTTTTTATTCGGATATCCATCCTGTTGCGTACAACAATTCATTCAGCATCCGTATCATCCCAACCACCTTCGAAGAGAGGATCAGTCGTTATTGTTTCATTGGGCCTGTGACGGGTGCCGGGTTACGCCTGACCTGGTTTCCGATTATCGAAAGATATATAATCGGATTCTGGGTGATACAGGGCGCAATAAAATAAAAATAAATCGGGGAATGAATCAATCAAGCAGAATGTGGCAGGCGGCCGCCGCCGCTGTTTTTTCAACAGGATGTTTATCCGCCCAAATAACGGACGACATGAACCATTTCATTCCATTACCAAATGACATGAACCAGAACGGTCTTGCATATGCGGAAGAAATCATTCTGGGCCGGTATAATGACGATTCACACCAATCGTGTCATACGTACGCACAATTTTTTAAAGCACGGATTGATTCATTACCGGATACCGAGCAAACCGACAGGGCTTACAAGATCGAGTATTTAATGCGCGGAGTGGTACAATGTGAAAAGTGCGATGCATATGTAAATATGGGATATGTTGTTCTTGTTCATCCTCTGAGGCATCTTGAGCTTGAAATCCCGTATCTGGGACTCCATTTTATGGAAAACGGATATTTTTCCTGGGGAAACAATGCGAAGGTTCAGCGGGTGGATATTGATACATTGAAGAGAATAATCTTTCCGTATGATCCGGCTCATATGCTGCCGGTTGACAATGATACAGATCAAGATGGATTAACCGATGCAGAAGAGGATAGTCTCTGGATGGAGTATTATTTAGAGAATAAAGATTTTAATGGAGACAGTGTTCCGGACGGGGCACAAATCGCTGAGGAGCTGGTCAGGCTGTTTCCCAATCTGAAAGAAACACAGGACGGAATTCACAGCCATATTGAGTTGCAGCCAGTCTGGGGAATGGAAACATGCCAGGTATGCGGAACGGTGCAGAATATGGGCAGTATCATCATCACCAATCCTGAAAATCAGCGAATATGCCAAATTCCATTCATGGGTTTACATGCTTTGGCGCATGGCAGTTTTGCCTTCAACGGCACGGTGCATCAAAATCAGCGTATGGATGCCATTTCCCTTTACCGTGCCATGAAAACCCATATGCTTTTTATTCAGGGCGATGCAGATCAGGACGGATTAGAGGATCATGAAGAAAAGTTATTTGGCTTTGATTCCAGTCATGCGGATTCGGATCAGAAAGGAATTTGTGACGGTCCGTTTTTGGCTTTAAATTGTGCAGAAAAGATCATGTCTCTGCCTACTGAACCGGTAACAACAGGATCCTATGCAGAATTTGTAGGGATGGATGGTGTGCATCTCTGTGCAGTATGCGGGAAAGAAATTGTCATGGGAATTATTCATATTTATAATCCATTAATAAACATGACGTATCCTTTTGAGATCAGTTACTACGCATTTCACTTTTTAAAGCAGGGCAGCTTTGCATATGAAGGTGCACAGCATGGAAGAATTGATCCTGTTCAATTATTACATGTTCTGAATATGCTTCCGACCCGGATCCACTCAGAAATACCGGTGAACGGTCCTGTTAGTTTTTCACTGGAACAAAATCATCCAAATCCGTTCAATTTCACCACAGCGATTCATTACCGGTTGTTCACAACCTTGCCGGTCACATTAAGTATATACAATTTGCAGGGTCAAAAAGTGAAAACACTGATTTGTGAGATCCAGGAACCCGGGGAAAAGCAGGTTCGATGGAACGGTACAGGCAATAATAATCTTTTGGTCAGTGACGGAATTTATTTCTGCCGGATAAGAGCCGGAACAAAGAACCAGAGTAAAAAAATGATATTGCTAAAATAATGTATCGGTTATTGATGTTGTCAATACAGCAAATCATTATGAATAAGACAATGATTGTTCAGAATTCGTGTTTACAGTTATTCGGTTTTATCAAACTGATGGCAATAACAGCCGTTCTATCTCCATCGATTTATTCTCAAACCAATCCCGACTGTATTTTTCCGATGTTCTCTTCACCACAGCAGGCAAGGCTGATCCCAGATGTACAGGATATATACGGTATCGGATTTCGGGATCTGAATCAGGACCGACGTCCAGATTTATATCTGGTCAGTTTTCGCGGTGTTAATCGGCTTTTAATTAATCAGGGTCCGGGATTTCCGTTTAAAGACGTGACTGTGGAGTCCGGCCTTGGGGGCAATTTAATGCCTATGGATTCTCTGAACCTGGAACTGGGAACCGTACTGACTGACTTTGATAATGATGGAGATGGTGATGTTATGCTGGCAGGATGGGGAGAGACCATTCAATTGTTCCGAAATGATGGTCATCTTCGGTTTACTTCAATCGATCAGCAGCTGCCGCTTTTTCCTCCGGTAGACGCCAATGCCGTCGTTACTGCCGATGTGAATTGTGACGGCTGGCTGGATTTGTTTATCACAGACGAGCATTTTCCCAATTATTTGCTGATTCACACCGGGAAAAATCAATTTATAGAATCTTCAAAGCGATGGGGTATTGATGAACCGGGCATCAGTCAGGGAGCCGCTTTTTGTGATGTGGATCTCGATGGTGATCCTGATTTGTATGTGTGTAATTGGTCCGGCCCTGACCGGTTTTATAGAAATGACAGATTTCGGGGGTTTACATTGATGCTGTTGCCGCTTCCAACCTTATATCTTCCGGTCAGTTCCAATGCTCCTTGTTTTGGAGATTTTGACAATGACGGTGATTTTGATTTTATCGTTACCAACCGGGAAGGACGCAATTTTGTATATCGAAATGAGTCGTCTATTGGCGGAGACAGCTGGGTTTTTCAGGATGTAAGCGAAATATCCGGTATGGATGATTTCGATAACTCTTATGGTTGTGTTATGGCAGATTTTAATCACGACAGGTGGCTGGATGTTTTTATCACCAATATTGGTCCCAACCGGTTTTATTTGAATCAGGGAGATGGAACGTTTTCAATGAACTATTCAGATGATATGCGACTGCCTTCTCAACGTGCTTACAGTACGGGTACAGCAGTGGCGGATGTCGATGATGACGGAGATATGGATCTGTTTGTCGCGAATAAGGATACCTTCAGTTTGCTTTTTCTGAATCCGAAAAACGATTCCTCATTTCTTAAAATTCGACTGCAGGGAGTTGGTTCCAACCGGGATGCGGTCGGTGCGAAGGCATGGATTTATAAGGCCGGCTATCTTGGGGATAGTAAAGCACTGATGGGTTTTCATGAGGTTCAGGGTGGCGGGGGCTATCTCTCCATGAATGCATTAACACTGCACTTTGGTACGGATACTGTGCATCAGGTCGATGTACAGGTGGAATTTCCATGCGGAAAAACGGTGATTCAAAAAAATGTTTTTGTCGGTCAGTCCATCATGATCTATGAACAAAAAACAATGCTGCGCTGGTGGTTTGAAACCCGGCAGCGAATTTTTCGTTTGACGTTGCGGCAAAAATTCTGGATCGAGTTACTATTTTCTGCGCTGTTTTTTTGGATGTTTGTTATCATACTATGGATTGGAAGAAAGCGGTATAAATGGCACAGCGGGACCATCAGTATTGTGGGCACGGGTTTTATGGGATTTGCCATGGCAGTAATGATTGTATTGAATTTCTATCCGCTAACAACAAAACTGGCGATCATCAATGGCATGATTTTCCTTTTTTGGGTTGTCTTGCTGCTATATGGCGAGCGGCTTTTACAATTACGCCAAGATCGGGAAAAATATCGGAATGTGCTTATCGATCTGGGAAACCGGGTGACGACCATTCATGAAGATAAAGCGCTTATGATGCTGGTAACGGATCGTTTGGTACAGACGACCGAATACAACCGGAGCTGTATGCTGCTTTACAATGAATCAAAAAATCAGTTTTATCAATATCATTGTCGCGGATGCGGGATGACACTTAATGATATTCAGTCGGCTTTCAGACGGAAAGATATTCAGCAGATACGAAAAAAGCAGATTGTTTTTCGTCAAGAGTGGCCGGATATCAGACTGTTTAAAGTCTGTCAGGCGGATATGATTCTATCCATCCAGCGCGTTCAATTTTTTGGAGTGCTCACACTTGGAGCCGGAAGGCCCATTAAAACAGCCGGTTCAGAGGAAAAAGCATTATTCAGTGCACTGTCCAATCAACTGGCAGTGGCCTTTGAGAATAACGCCTATGTACGTCAATCGAATGAAATGATTAAAAAATTGACAGAAGCGGAAGTCAGAGAAGCCTATTTGCATGAGTTGGAAACCGTCAATGAAAATCTGGATAAGAAAAACCAGGCACTTCAGCATCTTTACGATGAACTCAAACAAACAGAAACGCAGCTGATCCATTCAGAGAAGATGGCTTCTCTGGGGCAGCTGGTAGCCGGTATTTCACATGAATTGAATAATCCGGTTGGATTTATTTATGCCAATCTCAAGCAATTGAAGACGTCTCTTCGAAAAATTGAAAGCAATTTGGATGAAAATCAGGAAGAAGCCGCGACACTTCTTCATGATATGGAATCTCTAATCGGGGATGCCTTGAAAGGAAGCCAGATGGTAAAGACACTGGTGGAGCATCTTCGACGGTTTTCTCATATCGATCAGGCAGAACGGAAACGATCGAATATTCATGAGGGTCTTGAAACCTGTTTGATGATTCTTAGACCGAAACTGTCCGACCGGATAAATGTGCACAGACACTTTCTGTCTTCAGGACTGCTGGAATGCAATATCGGTCAGGTAAATCAGGTATTTTTGAATGTACTTTCCAATGCGGCCCAGGCAATTGCCGAAAGCGGAGATATATGGATTGACACCTGTGACATCAATCAGCGATGTGAGATTCGGATTCGGGATAATGGTCAGGGGATCGGTAAAGACAGTTTGCCCCGAATCTTCGAACCGTTTTACACAACCAAAGATGTGGGTGAAGGGACAGGTTTGGGCCTGAGTATTTCTTATGCAATCGTTAAGCAACACGGTGGAGACATACAAATCGAAAGCAAATTTGGTCAAGGCACAGAAGTTATCATTACTATGCCTGCGTAAACAGGCAATATGGCAATATTTTTGCGAAACATGTGTATTTGAGAATATATATGCAATCGAGATTTAGGATATTCTGTTTATTGACAGTATGGTGAATATAGCAATGCATTGAACGGGATTGTTATAGATTATTAATGAATAGGGGATAATTCTTGATTTATTCGGTTGAACGTATTACATAATGATAAGTTATATTCAACGGGTGGAATGAAGCGATAAGGGGGAGGTTTATGCAAAAACAGTTGATGAAGGTTGTGTTTAAAGGAGAAGTGCTCATCGGTCATGATGTCGAGCGTGTTAAGCAAAATCTGGCGAAAAAATTTAAGCTGAGCAGTTTGGTTATTGAGCGATTGTTTTCAGGAGAACCAGTCGTAGTTAAAAAGAATATCGAAAGACAAAAAGCATTGAAATACAGGGAAGCATTCCGTCAGGCCGGTGCAGTTTGCACCATTGAATGGATGGATCCGGAGTATGTGAAAAAGCAGATGGCATTATCTTCTGAAAGCAGTTCGAAAATTGTCAGCTGCCCGAAATGCGGAAAGAAACAGCAGAAACAAGAATCCTGTGAAGCATGTGGATATCCTTTACGTCCCTCCGTTCATAACAGGTATAATTTATTCACGCTGGTCTATGATGCACTCAGAGAGCGGGGGGTGCCCAAATGGGTCATTATTGCCGGTCTTTGTGTGATTTTCTTTGGATTGATGGTTCCCGTGTTTATTCCAAGAGGGTCCAGGGAAGTCCCTGTGTTGCATGACCGTACGACCACACAATTCAATAAAGCTTCAGTGTCGGATGGATTTTATATTTACCATTGGAGTTTTTACAATAAAAAGAAAATACAATATGATTTTGAGAGAATCTATAAAAAGGGAACGCTTCTGAGCATTAATGGTTCAGAGGAGTATCGGACTCGGGGTCGAACTTCAAAGTCCATTTCCAGCCAGGGGCGAATGACTGCAAAAATGACAATAAAAAGCCTTGGGAACGGTAAAGCAGAAATTCACTTTACCAATTGTGAGCGTTCCGAGGAATATGGAATGAAAAAGTTTAATATATTCAATTCATATGAATCTGTTAAGATGCCGGATATTTACATCCGGCAATTACAAGAAAATGGACAGATACTGTCAGCAGTAAGCTCTGATTTTGCCTATTTACATCTTTTGTTTCGTACACCGGAATCTCTGGGAACCATTGGTGAATCGGAACAATATGAGATCCATATGAATTATCAGGGACAGCAATTACACGGTATCGGAGAAGTAACCCTGACGGATTATGTGCTCGTGGACAACCATGTATGTGCAAAGTTAATTCATGATATGGAATTGATGAGTGAAAATGCCAACCTTGAGGAAGAACCGTTTGAGATTCAGGGTACATTGACATCCTTTATCGATCTGGATGACAGGATTCTGTATCTGGGCAGATTAAAGCAGGTGATTACCAAACACAGTTATAGAATGAATGAAGGATTCAATCCGCGGATGGACATTATACAGGAGGAAACCATCACATACATGAAAAAGGGTTTGGCAGTTAAATTGGAAACAGAGGCCCTTGAAGAATGAATCCTCCGGGTTTGATTCGTGTTTTCAAAGAGACTGTCCAGAAAAAATCGACTTAAATTCAGTTTAATTTCTTGACATATACGATTTGGATTGATTATCTATGAAAAGGTCTGCCTTGCTTATTGTCGACGATCAGGTGGAGATACTTAATTCTCTTGAGCTTCTTTTTAAAGAATATTACACGGTGTATCGTGCCGCCAATGGCCAGGAAGCGATGCATGAGCTGAGTAAGCATCGTGTGGCAGTGATTATTGCTGATCAGCGGATGCCAAAAATGACGGGAGTAGAATTTTTGTCCTGGTCATTGAAATTGCAGCCGGACACTGTACGCATTCTTATTACGGCCTATGCGGATCTTCAGGCTTCCATTGATGCCGTCAACCAGGGGCATATTTTTTACTATGTCTCAAAACCGTGGGAACCGGATGAACTGTTACTTTTGGTTCAGCGTGCGGTTGAACGGTACAGTCTTATTCAGGAAAATCGTAAACTTACGGCTGAATTGCAGACTGCCAATCGCATGCTGCAGCAGGAAAACAGACGACTCCATCAGCATCTTGAAAAAGAATATGATTTTCACCATTTAATCGGTCACAGCCCCCAAATGTTAAATGTATTTAAACTGGTCTCCAAAGTCATCGACACACCGACCTCCGTGCTTCTGTTGGGTGAAACCGGTACTGGAAAAGAGATGTTGGCCAAAGCGATTCATTTTAACAGCCGGCGCAAAAAGAAGATGTTTGTGGCACAAAATTGCGGGTCTTTACCAGACTCACTGTTGGAAAGCGAACTGTTTGGTCATGTAAAAGGCGCGTTTACAGGAGCCATTGCCGACAAACAAGGGATATTCCAGCTGGCCCACGAGGGCACAGTTTTTTTAGATGAAATTGGAGACACGTCTCCGGCTATGCAAATGAGACTCCTGCGTGTACTTCAAGAAGGTGAAATCAAACCTGTCGGCAGTTCACGAAGTCTCCACATCGATGTCCGTGTTATTGCAGCGACCAATAAAGATTTGGAAACCGAAGTCAAGGCAGGCCGGTTTCGTGAAGATCTCTATTATCGGCTCTGTGTGTTTCCTGTCCGGCTGCCTCCGTTGCGTGAAAGGAAAAAAGATATTCCAGAATTGGCGCACCATTTTATAAAAAAATTTGCAGATCGCATTGGCAAATCCATTGCCGGATTAACCCCCGAGGCCCTTATCCTGTTGCAACAAGCTGATTTTCCCGGGAATATACGTGAACTGGAAAATGAAATGGAGCGGGCTGTTACATTAGCGGAAGATGAACATTCAATCCATCCTGAGCTCCTCTCACCAAGGTTTCATTCATCCGGATCTGCGGTTGTATCAGGCTCCGAGCATGGATTGAAAAACCGGGTGGAAACATTGGAAAAAAGGCTGATTCTGGATGCTCTGCATGAAACCCGGGGTAATATACTGAGAGCTGCGGAAAAATTAAAAATCAGCCGGGCCGGACTGCATAAGAAATTAAAACGATATCAAATTGATCCTCATAAAGTGTAAATACATTAAACAACTCGATCGAAGATATGTTTACTTTGTTTACATCCCATTGATTTAAACTCCCAATCAACTTTTATTCTAATCATTTGTATTATATATATTTAAAGCCACTTATATAATTCTGGCATGGCATTTGACTGTCTTATGCAGTGAATGCAAAGGATTCTTGAAAGGAGGGCGATCATGTCATTCCATTTAAAGTATATTATGATATCTATATCATGTATATCCGCTTCGATGTTTAGCGGTTGTTACACCTCATTCATGACGCTTCACGCGCTTCCCGCCATGCATACAGGATATGTGATCGAAGAAATCGATGAAGATGAGACCATTGAGGTGGTTGTCTATGATGACTGGTATGATTATGTACCTATACATCGTCCCCAATGGGTGTATGAACCCTATTATAGTGATCCGATCGTGAATGTCTGCGTCCGATGGCCAAACAGGTATTGGTTTTCATATTATGATCCGTGGTGGAACGGGCTCTGTTACTCCACTTATTGGAGCATTTCCTGGCATCCACACCGGTGGGCAGCTTATCGGTGGTATCCTGTCTGGCATCCGAGACCAGCGCGCCCGATTCGGTGGTATGCCCGGCAATCACATGGCGGCTGGCATGATTATCATCCAACCCATTATTTCCCTGGGCATGATTCGAGACGCCCCTTTGGTCATAGCGATGCCGTGCGTTCTCATCAGGATCATCGAACAACCGTGGTTTCCCGGTCCTCAACCAGACGAAGGCCGGTCGTTCAGAGTCAGAGTCGGGCCGCATCCGGATCTCGTTTGAATAAATCCAAACCTGCCGGTCGACCAGTGCAGCTGGACCGGGACGATTCTCCGGACACCCGGAAACGCTCGGCCCATACGGCACGTGTCATGCAAAACCAAAATGCGCGAACCAGCATTTCAAATCCTGACCGACGAAGCAGTGCGGTGAGATCCCGAGTCTCCATATCCCGTTCGGTTCCGAGCCGTTCTTCAAACACTGTACGCATTCCAAATCAACGGTCAGAACGAGCGTCAAAGATTTCCGGGGCTTCGGATTCTCATTCTAAAGTTACCGGGCAGAGCAGTCGGAAAGTAAAAGAGTCCCATTCTTCCAGGCAATCGTTATCCAAACCGGATTCGGATGAGAATTCCCGGCTGGAAAAACTGAAGCGAACCCGGAACCGTGTTCCGTCCGGGTTGTCGAAAAGGTCTGCGGTAAAATCAACACATTCCGAGCCTTCCCGAGAATCCAGTTTAAAGACAACCCGGTCATCCCGGGCTTCGAAGCGCTCTGTTTCCAATTCCCGGTCGAAGAGCACGTCCTCTGTCCGTTCTGCTCTGAGTCATTCGAAGCGTTCCGATTCCGGCGTGCGGAATATGCAATCCAGTTCCCGGTCCGGCATACGTTCGTCTTCATCGAAAAAATCCTCGGATGCAGGCAGTCCGTCCAGCAAAAGGAGACGGCGATAAGCAACGGTTTTAAATCATGAGTCAGTGGAGGTAAGTCATGTTTAAAGAAACGGTATTCATCACAATAGTATTATTTGCTATAGGATTGATTGCGCAGACGCCGGATGAAGCCATTCATTTCATGGAAGGTGAAGAAGGTGTGGGTGTAAAAGCAGCGGCTCTGGGCAATGCATTCATTGCCGTGGCCGATGATTACTCGGCTGTTTACTGGAATCCGGCCGGACTGGCCCAACTGCAGAATTCTGAAATTATCGGAGATATCAACCATCTTAACTTCAACAATGAGGCCATTTTTTCAGGGACCACCCAAATAGAAAAACAGAGCTACACCAAATTGAAAACTTTGGGACTGGCATACAAATTTCCCACGATCCGGGGCAGTTTTGTGATTGGTCTGGGATATCACCGGTTTAAGAATTTTGACAGCTTTCTGCATTTCAGCGGATTCAATTCGAAGAGCAGCGGCCTGGCGTTCGAGCTGGAGGATGACTGGGGAAATGTCCAGATGGTTGACTTCGACAGAAATGTCCTTCAGAGCGAAGATATATCAACAAGCGGGAATTTGAACGCATGTGCTGTGGGTGCTGGTGTGGCGATGTCCCCCGGTTTTAATCTGGGTGCCTCGCTTCAGTTTATTACCGGCGATTATCAATATTTGTTCGATTTTTATCAGGACGATATTTACAATGAATATTCTGTCTATCCGGCTGATTATTACGGGTACGAATTACACCATGACATCGACACCCGGCTTTCCGGGCTGGGTTTGAAAGTGGGCGGATTGTTCCATGTGAACCAGGAGTTCCGTCTGGGGATTTCAATAGATTTGCCGACATCTCTGCAGATTCATGAAACCTGGTCCGAGCGGGATGTGCTTGTCTTTGATGACGCCTATGAATCTGAAATGGACCTGGGTACCAATGAATGGGAATATGTGGTTCGTTATCCGGTTCAGGTCTCCGGAGGTGTGGCGCTGGATTTCAGACAATTGCTGCTGGCCGCTTCCTGCAGTTTCCGGGACTGGACACAGGTAAAATTTGAAGTACCTGAGGATTATTATATGAATGCGGATTATTCGGATCTGATTTCGCAGAATTCGCTTTTTACGGAACAGTTCCGGCCGGTACTTGCTTGGGGTGCCGGAGCGGAACTGCGTATACCCGGCAGCCGTGTGAAAATGCGGGGGGGATATCGAGTTGTACCTTCTGCTTTATCAGGCGCTGACAAATCCCTGAACAAGCGCTATTTCAGTGGCGGCGTTGGATTGGATCTGGATGCCATGTCATCCATCCATGTGACCTGTGTACGCGGTGTGTGGAACCGGGATACGGTGGACGGATATACTCCCGGCGGAACCCATGAAAACATCCAGGCCGACCGTGTACTGGCCGGAATCACGCTTCGGCTGAATTAAAGGCTGAACCGATATGCTCCTTATTCTGGATTTCTCTCTCCATTAACCTCCGGGTTCTGTGCTGTTCCATGTTGTCCAGGGACGGCCGGATCCCGGAGTGTTTCCTCTCTGACAATTGAATTCTCGCCTCCTGGATAGTTATAAAACATGTATCTATATCGATTAGAATGTTTTTTTAGCGGGAATCCAGGTGTGGAGGGTTCACCCTATGAGGTATTTTTATGATCCCACGGGGTGAAGGTTGGGTCCCCACCCAAAATGAGTTGGCGGGCAGTCCCGACAGGAGCATTCGGGGACGACATTTTTTAACTTTTTATAAATTTGCCAAAGTTCAGCATTGATTTTCATGCTGAATGTTTTTATAATGTAGCAATTACAATTTTACCACGAATCGACATCTTTTGCGCTGCATAAACTCCCATGAGGATGCAGGGATATGGCCAATATCAGGAATTTTTCAAGTTTGAAAATGCTTATAAAAAATGGCTATTACTGGACACTTTTTTATTCCTATTATTAGGAATAATGGCCATATATGGATATTTATTCCTGATAATTGCAATAAGAAACATGTAAGATTATGGTATATAATATAATCGGTTAACACATAAAAATTGAACTTGACAATAATGATAAAAATCGTTAAAGTATGACAAATAGTCATACTTGGAGAATGATAAAATGTCAACAGCAAAAGTAGCAATTTCAATCGATGATCAATTGTTAAAGAAAGTTGATCTTCTGGTAAAAGAAAAAATATTTCCTAATCGAAGTAATATAATTCAGGAAGCAGTAAAAGAAAAAATAATTAAAATTGAAAAAAGCAGACTCACAAACGAATGTGCAAAACTTGATGTAGATTTTGAACGCTCGATGGCGGATGAAGGAATTTCTCAGGAGGCTGATTCATGGCCAAAATACTGAGGGGTGAAATATATTGGGCTGATTTAAATCCAACAATCGGACATGAACAAGCGGGATTTAGACCTGTTCTAATTATAAGTAATAATATTTTTAATCAACGATCTGGTACAGTCATAGCTTTAGCTATTACAAGTCAGTCACAAAAAGCTGGTTTTCCCCTAACTTTCGAGCTAACAAGTAAAAAACTTCCTAAAAAATCCTGGGTAAAAATAAGCCAGATAAGAACTCTATCTACATTGCGAATAAAAAATAAATTGGGTGAAATCACACCTGAAGAGTTAATACAAATCGTTGATGGTTTAAATGAAATTCTAAGTGAATAATTTATTTAATCCGTAATATTGCTTCAAATCAGTAAATTTCTCTTGTGTTAACCTAAAAATACGAGTGGATTGAAAACAGCCATGGTTTTTCAGAATTCAGAGTTTATTGGAATCACTCATTTGATCTGAGTCTTTCCGTGTTTTCAACCCACTTAGTTTAACGTTCTACGATTAAGAATATCTTGAATTGATCAAAATAAATACCTATATTTAGGTATGAATATAGGCTTAAATATAGGAGTAAAAAACATGAAAAAGCTTACAATTTCAGAAGATATAGTCCCCGTGGGTGAATTTAAGACGGGTATATCAAAATTTCTTAAATCGTTGAATGAAACAGGGCGCCATCTTGTTATTACTCAAAATGGCAGACCGGCCGGCGTTGTTTTAACACCCAATGAATACGATAAGTTGACATATCAAAATTCCTTTGTTAACTCGGTTAACCAGGGGCAGCAGGACATTGAATCAGGTGAATACTATACAACTGATCAGATGAAAGAGAAAATAAAAATGGCCAGAACCGCAAGGAATTCTAAATGAAGATTGTCTGGTCTAAGGAAGCTTTACACAAGCTTATCGAAATAGAAGCATTCATCGCTGAAGATAATGAAGTAAAAGCTGTTGAGTTCACGGATTATTTGGTTGATCAAACGCTGATGATTGTAGATAATCCAAAAATGGGCCGCATTGTGCCTGAATTCATGGATAGCAATATCCGGGAATTATTGATTAAAGGATATCGAATAGTATATGGCCTCGGTGAGGGAAGAATTAATATTTGACTGTGTTTGAAGGTCATCGTCAAATTCGAAAAGCAGAAATTTATCAAGACAAATATTAAATCGTAGAACCAGCGTATGAACCGGACAAAGCAGCTTGTCACGGCCCTTGCATGTAAAAGAGCATACAGGCGCATGCCATGCTAAAGGCAAGGCCTGCGCCAAACCGGCTTTGCAGGTTATACGCAAATCGTTATGGCAAAAATAATTAAATAATGATTGTGTTTTAATGAGAATTAATATATCTTCATTGTATAAAAACTCAATGGAGGTCTAATATGAAATCAAAAGTTCAATTATGGGGCAATAGTCTAGCACTAAGAATTCCTAAATATATTGCCAATCAAATAAAAATTAATAATGGGTCAAAAGTTGACGTTCAACTTGAAGAAGAAAAAATCATAATAAGACCCATTACCGATGAAAAAGAAACATTGAACAAGCTTTTAGCGAAAATTAATAGTGATAATACTCATTCTGAAGAAGATTTCGGTGAACCTGTTGGGAGTGAAACATGGTGAAATATATTCCCCAACGAGGTGATATAGTCTGGTTAACATTAAATCCTCAAAAGGGACATGAGCAAGCAGGAAGAAGACCTGCTATTGTTTTAAGTCCCTCATCATATAATTCTAAAGTCAATTTAGCTATCTTCTGTCCAATCACATCGAAAGTAAAAGATTATCCATTTGAAATAAAACTACCTAAAACTTGTACAATAAAGGGCGTGATATTGTCTGATCAAGTGAGGAGTTTAGATTGGCATAGTCGAAATGCAGAATATATTTGCTCTGTTTCCGAATCATTATTGCATGAAGTCACCCAAAATATCAAGTTATTATTACCTGAATAATAAAATTTAGAATTTCGGTTTAGGCCATAATACAAACATGAAGGCGGAACTTAAATAGCTGCTTCTTTTGGGTTTAGGTGTTAGCGTCATAGTGTCCTTTTTAAAAATAAATCATCAATAATAATGAGGAAGAGGAACCATGTACACTCGAAAAACCATCATCCTTTTAGCAATTTACGTTATCCTCTTCAGTCAAAATCTGTTTTCACAAATTGTTTTTGAGGGCGTTGTGACCGATAACGGCACGGAATATATTGGAAATGGCGCTGAACCGGTCGTCAATGCTTTGGTCACCTTGACAGATCAGGCAGATGCACAGCGAACGTTCAGCGCTTATACCAATGATCAGGGACAATACTCCATCGAAATACCCTCTACAGGCGTGAATGACCCTGATGCCAACAATCCCGGCAATTTTACGTTACTTCAAAATTATCCCAACCCGTTCAATCCGTCAACGGTGATCGGCTATGCATTAAACAAACCATCTCATATCACCATAGAAATTTACAACATACTGGGTCAAAAGATCAGGACTCTCCTTGACGGTTACCAGACAGCCGGACCAGGACATGTAAAGTGGGATGCATCCAATGATGCAGGGCAGGGTGTACCAGCTGGAGTATATATTTATTCATTACAGGCAGACGGTGTCAATGTAAATAAAAAGATGCTTTTGATCGACGGCCAGCACGGCAGTGCAAATGTGGCAATGTTTCCGGCTTGACTGTAATGAAAAAACAGGTGTCAGACCAGTATACCCT
>Ga0272442_10006491_pt1 | contig 15359 bp, 6 predicted proteins | sample SSMForm2O_FD_200262 | JGI IMG/M metagenome (GOLD analysis project Ga0272442, IMG submission 200262) | Marine sediment archaeal communities from Little Sippewissett salt marsh, Falmouth, MA, United States - SSM-Form-2O | ecosystem: Environmental > Aquatic > Marine > Wetlands > Sediment ...
ATTGTTTAATCCTCCAAGGTTAATTCCTCGCGAATAACAATTTTTAACTTCAACTCCCTCGATTTCCCAGTAACTGCAACTAAGTATATGGATTCCCTGATTCGAACCCAGCCCATCTATTACAGGACTGTGACCGGGATAGGCCGCAATACGAAACCAACTGCCGGAACTTCCATCATAGAATCTAAACCTGGCTACGCAGTCATCGTATCCGCCGCCGGCATCAATTTCGGTATTATGGGTCCCATTCATAAGATAAATAGTTTCTCCCGGCTGAAGTTGAACCCATCCCGGCGGCCGGTAGCTCGCCGAGTAGTAATACTGGATATTCGCAAACGTCTCCCACGGATTGCCAAGGCTGCCGTCGCCGGTACTGTCGCTGCCGCTTACCGGGTCAATGTAATAAGCATTCTCATCGAGCAAAGGCTCAGCTCCGACTAAATCCACATCCGCACCCATATCACTGCCCCCTAAGCCTGCCCCCTTGCACGGGCTGCCCGACTGCAGGTGATAATCATCCGCCCCGACATTGACAAAAAGCGGGTCCTGTTGAATGGAATCCGCATCCTGACAGCCTAATGAATAACTTGAACACGAAAAGGACTGCCATCCGGAAAGGGTATAGGCGTCCGCATAGTAATCTGTGTCTGTCTTTATTAGCAGTTCATCGGTATAATTATCATCGTAGTAGCAGTTTCGATTCATTACTGTGTAATGCTCTACCGCCCCTGAATAATAATTCCAGATTGTAAGCGTTCTGTTGTCGCTTGCAACACAGCTATGATATATAATGTTATCATAAATTTGCGTGTTAGTTGCACCGGGGTCGCCGTCCATTGGGTGTTGAAGGTAGATACCCCCGTTGCAGTTAACTATTGTATTGTGTGAAATATAAGTATTATCACCGGCATTAGTTCCCATTCCCTCGAATATCCTGACACCGGTGCCGCCTGCATCGTGGATAAGGTTGTTCTCTATAATGCCGTCACTGGTGTTTAGAAAAACACCGCTGCTGGTCACATCATGGATATAATTATTGTAAATTCGTGTTACACTCCCGGCGTCGTTCCTGTGTTTTACAAAAACTCCGTTTGAGACCCCGTAAATCTCATTGTTGAAAACCTTGATTTCACCGTCTGCACCGAACATAATCACGCCATGACCGGCCGTATCGGTCCCGTCGCCAATCATCACGTTATTATTTATGGTGATATCGCTGGACGAGGTGCCCACATATATCGCAGCCGGGTTGTTGCCGATCCAGAAATCGATGCCGCTGAACTTGCAGTTCTTGATTGTAATATTTGTTGCAGCCACATCATAAGCAAGGAATATATGGTCATGAAGGCCGTTCCTGAACTCAATTGAATCAATTGTCATCCAGTCAACGTTCTGTAAATCGAAAATGTTTGCGGCCTGTTCAGCGTCAATAATTACCTCTTCACCAGGATAGGCCTTTATAATTATAGGATTCGCCTGCGTTCCGTGCTTGCCGTTAAATTTAAAATTGATGTCGATATTCCCAGAGCCGGTATACGTTCCCCCGCGGATATACAGCGTATCTCCCGGCTGCAGGTTATAACACGATTGTTTAATACTAAGCCACGGCTCGCTGTATGTTCCAGGATTGCCGTCGTCGCCGTCGGTTGCAACGTAATAATTCGTTGCAACACTCTCTGCCGCCGAACCAAGCAGCAGCACAAAAGCCAATAAATAAATTGTTTTTCTCCAGGACATGATTTACCTCCTTAAAAAAGTGTTAATGATTTGAATTCCGCCGTTCGTTCATCATTTTAGCTCCGTTGTCAAACGAACATTTCGCTAATGGGCAAATTGCACAAACTCATTGCTGCAAAAAAGTTACAGCGCATATTGGAAGTTCCGAGGATAGTCCTCCGAAATTTCGCACATTTATATAGTAAACTAATATATCCTCTATCGATTCCTGTCAAGTCTTTTTTTATTTTTTTAACTGCTGCTTCCTGCCGAAGGCAGGGGTAAAAATCAAAGGCGAGATTCGAATCAAACCCTGTTTCCGTACAATTTCCGCAAAAAAACTGCAAAAAAAACATTGCTTTTCTCCGTTAATTATGGTATTATTACCACTGTTCCGTCTATAAAAAACAGCGAGACTTTAAGGAGCCTCTGATGAGAAAAATAATAATTCTAAGCTTCTTATGTTTGTTTCTTACGCCACAACTGACACTCCAGGCCCAAACCATCTACGTCGGCCCGGCCCGAACATACACCACCATACAGGCCGGTATCGACGCTGCAGCCGACGGAGACACCGTCATCGTTGACCCGGGAACATACACCGGCCCGGGAAACCGTGACATAGACTTCCTCGGAAAAGCAATTACCGTCAAATCAGAAACCGGCCCCGAAAACTGCATCATCGATTGCCAGGGCACAGAAACCGAACCACATCGCGGCTTTAATTTCTCAAACAACCAGGACGCTAACGCCGTAATTGATGGTTTTACAATAATCAATGCTTTCACCCAAAACGGCGCAATAATCGATTGTCGAGATAATCAAAACTGCATACTGACTATATCCAACTGCAACATCCACAACAATACCTCATCTGGCACAACTGGTGTGGGTGGCGCAATTTCTATCTTAGGTGGCATCTCTTTCATCAACAACTGTAAAATAAGTGACAACAATTCTTTAATTGGTGGAGGAATCTACTGTGAAAATGGCGATATCTCAATCACAGGTTGTACTGTTAACGACAACTTGACCGAAAATAGATACGGCGGAATTTGCTGTCGCCAGAGCAATGCTGCAATTAAAAACTGCACTGTTACAGGTAACTTCTCTGACATGGAAGGCAGCGGAATCTACTGCAGGGGAGATTCTATTTCAATTGAAAATTGTAATGTTGCTGGTAACTCGGCTTACATGGACGGCGGTGGAATCTACTGCGAGGGTGACTCTATTTCAATTGAAAATTGTAATGTTACCGGTAACTGGAGTAATGACTTTGGCGGAATCCGCTGTGGCGGTAATGCTGCAATCAAAGATTGTAATGTTGCAGGCAACTCGGCACGCTATGGCGGCAGCGGCGGCATCTCCTGTGGCGGAACGGTCGAAATAAACAATTGTAATATTACGGGCAATTCTTCTGATATGAGTGGTGGGGGAATCTGTTGTGGTGGTACGATTACAATTACAGATTGTATTATTACCGATAACTCCTCTGGCTATTATGGCGGTGGTATCTACTGTTTAGGTACTGTTAAAATTGCAAATAGTAATATTTCCGGTAACTCGGCTGGTGAATATGGCGGTGGTATCTACTGTCATTACAACACTACCACTACAATCACAAACTGTACTATCACAGCCAACAAAACTGAAGCGGATTGGTTTAGCGACAGCAGTGGCGGCGGAATCTATTGCAAAGACGACCACCCCATAACTGTCATTAATTCAACTATCTGCGATAACTCAGATGTGCGTTGTGGAATTTATTGCCAGCAGGGTCAAATTCTCAATTGTATTATCAGGAACAACTCCTCTGACGAAATTTGGAAGTATTCCGATGTCTCCGTTGCCTACAGCAATATTGAAGGCGGCTGGCCCGGACAGGGAAATATCGATACAGACCCGGCCTTCGCATTTGAAACCGATTATCACATTATGCCAAACTCACCCTGCATCGATGCTGGCGACCCACTTTATGTCCCTGGGCCAAACGAGACAGACCTCGACGGCAACCCGCGCGTAAGTGCCGGAAGAATCGACATGGGAGCCTATGAGTATAATCCCACTCAACCTTCTTTAGTTGTTTACCAAAACACCTTTTTCTTCCTCAACGATTGGCCTCAACCTGCTCAACAGAAACTCCTTATAAGAAATTGCGGCGGCGGCACCTTAAATTGGCAGATTACAGAAAACTGTGACTGGCTCGACGTTTCACCAACCAGCGGCGCATCGACAGGTCAAGTCAACGAGGTTGCCCTCTCCGTGAACCCCGATGCTTTGACTGCAGGCTCTTATAATTGCATATTAACCGTGTCTGACTTAAATGCTGTAAACAGCCCTGTAACAGTCGATGTCCGGTTTAATCTCGGCGGAATTTTGCGCGTGCCGAACCAGTTCACTACTATTCAGCAGGCCATTGACGCAGCCGAAGATTATGATGTTGTCCTCGTAGATGACGGCATCTACACCGGAGATGGCAATAGAGACCTCCAATTGACTGGAAAAAGTATTACAATACGCGGTGAAAACGGCCCCCAAAACACTATTATAGATTGTAATGGCACAGAAAACGACCCACATCGGGGCTTTAACTTTACAAATAACACAAACACCAACGCCATCTTTGCCGGCTTTACAATTAAAAATGGCTTTGTCCTTGTCAGTAATGATGGTGCTGGAATTGATTGTAAAAATAATCTAAGCAGCACATTAACTATCTCCGAATGTAACATTACTGAAAACACTGTGTTGGCTGGACGTGGTGGTTATGGCGGCGGTATCTCTGTCATAGATGGTATCTACTTCATAAATAATTGCCACATTAGCAATAACTTTTCCTCAAACGGTGGTGGTATCTCTTCTGGATACTGGTGCTGGCCTTATGAAATCTGTAATGCAACAAACCTGACCATAAATAACTGCTCAATAAGCAATAACTCAGCCGATAACGGCGGTGGAATCTACTGTGGTGCTAGCACTGTTAAAATCAAAAATACTGCGATTACCTCTAATTCCGCCGACTACTTTGGCGGAGGGTTATACTGTTATGGAGAAGCTCCTACTACAATCACAAATTGTAACATATCCGGAAACTCATCTGTCTATCATGGCGGAGGATGCTTGAATGAAGGCAATACGACTAAAATCAAAAACAGTGTTATTTCAAATAACTCCGCTGCAAGAGATGGCGGCGGGTGTCTGAATATTGGTACTCTTATAATCAGTAACTGTACTTTTACTGGAAATGCTGCTCTTAATGGATATGCTTTAGCAACCGGTTATAGCAAAAAAGAATACCAAAGTGTCCTTCTTAATGTGAGTAACTCGATTCTATGGGATGGTGGTAATGAAATATATGATAATAGTATCTTAGGAAGCAGCTTAAAACACGAAATAGTTGCTTCCTACTCTAACATCCGCGGAGGCTGGCCGGGTACAGGCAATATTGATATTGACCCGCTTTTCATCTGGCAGGGCCACCTCCAGAAGAATTCTCCATGCGTTAATACCGGTGACCCGAATTATATCCCTGGCCCCAACGAAACTGACCTCGATGGCAACCCGCGAATAATAGATGGCAGAATCGATATGGGAGCCTATGAGTATAATCACCAAACATCAATTGCTGTCTCCTCAAACGAATTGTCTTTTTATATGGATTGGCCAAAACCGGCCCCGCAGACACTGTTTATAAGTAACGGTGGCGACGGAACTTTAAACTGGAATATTATCGAAGATTGTAACTGGCTTGAGCTTTCAACAACAAGCGGCACTTCGACAGGACAGTTCAATGAAGTTATTATCACTGTCGACCAAAATAACTTAAGCCGGGGTTATTACAGTTACCTTTTAAAGGTGTCCGACCCTAACGCTGCAAACAATCCCGTGACCGTCCAGGTACATTTTTACGTTGGCTCAATCTTGCCGGTTCCACAGCAGTTTGACACTATCCAGGCTGCAGTGGACGCAGCCGAAGATTACGACTTGGTCCTTGTTGCCGATGGAACATACACCGGCCAGGGTAATTACGATATCGATTTTCATAGAAAAGCCATTATCATTCGTAGTGAAAACGGGCCTGACAACTGCATAATCGATTGTCAAAATCAAGGCTCAGGATTTTATTCTGAAGAAAATGATATAGAAGGTCCTCTCGCTATCATAGATGGTTTTACCATTGTAAATGGTTCTGCGCAAAAAGGAGGTGCTGTTTGTTGTTGCAACTATCGTTCACTAACTATTACAAACTGTATTATTAACAATAATAACGCTGACTCTGGCTGGGGCGGTGGTATCTTCTGCAGTACCGGAAGAACGCTGAAACTCTCCAACTGCACGGTCAGCAATAACTCGGCACGGACAAGTGGAGGTATTTATCTCCATGGCTATAGAGATGCTGCAATCACCAACTGTACTATCACCGGTAATACTGCTATTTATGGACGAGGCAGTGATGGTTCTGGTGGTGGAATTTCCATCTTAGACGGTATATATTCAATTAACAACTGTATTATCAATGGCAATAAAGCTGCTCGCGGTGGGGGAATCGCTTGCACCGATGGCACAATTAGAATAACAAATTCAATAACCTGCGGAAATATGTCCACTGAAGATGCTGGTGGAATCTACCTTCTAAATTCTGTATCAACAGTTAAAAACTGTAGTATTATTGGCAACAGAACCGGTACGTCTCGTGGTTATGGGGGTGGCATCTATTGCTTTAATGGTATTAACACAACTCTAACCAACTGCACATTTGCTCAAAACTCAGCTTATGCTTATAATGGAAATGCCTTAGCGCACGGTTGTTCTTACGGTTATCCGAAAAACATTAAGATAACTAACTGTATCCTCTGGGATGGTGGCTATGAAATATCTAGTCCCGATGAATCAAAAATCATCGTCACCTATAGCAACATCCAGGATCGTTGGCTGTGGCCGGGACCGGGAAATATAAATTCCGACCCCTGTTTTGTCGCACAAGGCTACTGGGACTCCAATGGTACGCCGGGTGATATTTATGACGATTTTTGGGTGGATGGCGATTATCACCTCCTGCCGTCTTCACTCTGTATCGATACCGGCGAACCGTGTTATATTTCTGAAACAAACGAATCTGACCTTGACGGCAATCCACGCGTAATTGGCAGCCGTATCGATATGGGTGCATACGAATTCAATAATAACCCTGTTGCAAATGCAGGGCCGAACACAACCGCCTATGCCGAGCCCAATGGAATAGCCAGGGTAACTCTCGACGGCACCGGTTCATACGACGATGACGGACAGCCGCTGATATTCCTTTGGACATGGACTATTGACGGCAACGACTACGATGCTGACGGCCCAACTCCAACAATTCAATTACCTGTAGGTGAACATATAATACAATTGATTGTTAGCGATGGTATAGATGATTCCGAGCCGGACGAAGTTACAATAACTGTTGTGCCGCCGCTCGAAGTCCCGATGAAATTGACACCACGAGCACTGAATCGCACCGGTGGGGGCCGGTTGGTAAAGGCGCATTTTGTTCTGCCGGAAGGCTTCAGCATCGAAGATGTTGATGCTGATACACCGGCTGTAATTGCACCATTCGGAGTGCAGTCATACAAAATAAAGGTCATGCTTGATGATGAGGGATTAGTCAGGGTTGTAGCTACCTTCAGCCGCTCTGATTTATGCAGCTCAATAACAGGTTATGACCGCAACATTGAGCTAATGGTGATAGGCCGCCTCACTACCGGCCGATATTTTTACGGCACCAGCTTCGTTACTATAATCGGCCGCAAGCACCCCCGCCAGTTGCGATTGCTGAAAAATCAATACACCCAGACCCGCAAATTAAAATCAAAAGACTGAGAGCTAAAAAACTCCCAGCCCTTTTGCATCTATTGTTCAACTGCTCTGTTTTATATCGCTCCGCTTTGCCCATCCACCGACAACACCAAGCTCGAATACAAATAAATACTTGTAGTTTTGTCTTAAAATGCTATACTATCTCCCTATAAAAAAGTCACTAATACATTTACCGAAGCGAAAGCATTATGAGCTGGCGCTGGTCAGGGATATTATTCTGGACAAATTCTCTGATGTCCAAATGATAATCCTCTTCGGCTCATACGCCCGTGGGACGTAGGTCGAAGATATATACACAAAAGGCCATATCACATACGAATACAAATCCGATTTCGATATTCTCGTCATCACAGAATCGAAAAGCCAGGCAAACAACTTCTCCGGCCAGCATAGAATAGAAGACCTTATCGAAAATAACGAAAAAATCGAAACGCCGGTCAGTATAATCTATCATCACATCAGCCTGGTAAACCTCCGTCTCTCCGAAGGCCGGTACTTCTTCAGTGATATTAAAAAAGAAGGAATACTGCTCCACGATTCCGCCAAAGTGAAACTGGCTAAAATCTGCAAGCCCGGCCCGAAAAAAAGACCCCGACTATTGGCAAAAATACAAAGCCCCCCAAAAGTAACCCCTGAATTTTCGCCCGGTCATGCCCTTGATGACCTGGTTTACCACCGCCCCGATTGCGTTGATATTCTTTTTGACTGTTCGGCTTTACCGGAATCTTTGAAGATGGTGTAGATGAACCGAAAAACCTTCTTTGGCTGAACGCTCCTGATAACGCAGATTGCTCTTGAGGGTGGAAATTTCTTCTTCGAGATCGTTAATCTTTTGCTGTTTGTTAAGGCATTGTTTGCAATATGTCATGGACGTCTTTTCTCTGGTTTATTCAATTTGGTTCTATCTGGCTTAGTTGTTATCGGAACTTGGCCTGTGTAGACTTGAGTTATAGGGGCGATGACACATAGGACAAAATGTTTTTTTGGAAGAAATTATCTCTGTTCATCTACAAGAATGGCTGGTCGAGACTCAAGAAAACTGCATTTTAGCCTCGGAAAACGAGGTTTTTGAATATATTAAAGTCCAACACGCCAAACCAATCACCCCACCCATAACTGACCGGTTACTAAAAAAAACTTTAATTGGTTGCAATTCAAGCAAGATTTTGATAGTATTATGAAATCGAAAGGAGGTAAGTCTGTCACTGTGAAAACGCGAACGGTTGCGGTTCTGTTCTCTGTTCTTCTTATCTTTATCTGCCCGGCTCTGGGCAGGGTCGACCCAAATGTCCCGAAAAAACAGCTTTTATTGGAAGCGGAATATATTAACAATATCCGCCCGAAAGTTGTTAAAACGGATAAAGACCCTAACTCGCTGATTACGACCGGCAAAGTGATTCTTTACGGCCAACTAATTTCACCTCCATATCGTCTGGCGATCAGCAAAGACAGACTCCTGCTCAATGGTGTCCAGACAGACCCTTCAATAATTCCGCCGTGGTACCAGCAGACCGAACAAATATCAGTAACTGATTCAGTCAAGAGCCTTTCAGACGCTACAACCCGCATTGTTACCAAACACGAGGAACTCAAAAAACAGCGAAGAGCTATGCTTAGAAGCCAGGCCAAACCTGAAGAAGATACCGATGATACCATAGTAAAGACTAAAGACCTTCAGACTGAAATTAGCCGGTACATCACCCAAAAGGAAAAAAACGTCAAAGCAGCCAGGTGGGAAAATGAAAAGACACTGCATATCCTTATGTCTGACGGTAAGGACTTTTTCATAACGTTCGATGACGACATCCCGAAGCAGGATACAAAAAAGGAAACAAGAGAACTGCTTACCCACTCAAAACAACTATACGAAGCCAGGTTAAGAGAGGGAGGGCTTGTAATAATCGGTTTCGGAGAGGTACAGACATTCCAAAAGCAGCGTGCCGCCAAAGTTCTGGGCCAAATCAACAAAGCCTTAAAGGGTAATTCCGCCGACCGGCTTAAAAAGGCACTGCACAGTGAAGAACTCGCCCGCGAGATGCTTTTCGTACGAAAACAAACAGAACACAAAACAGAATATCTAAAAAGGAAGTCCAAAAAATGAGAAGTAAACTTTTTACTCTAGCGATGTTGATGTTTTTGACGCTGGCCTGGTTTTCTCCTGCGGCCATGGCTGTAAGCGAAACGCCGTCAGCTGACTGGGCCGTCGCAATATCACCAACGTTATATGAAAATGCCGCAACGAGAACGGCTGAACTAATGTACTTATACTATTGTGGCAAGGAAGCCCAGAAATACACCACCTGCTGGTACAAACAGGAATACAAGTCTCTTAACCCTCATATCGGATTAGAACATCATATCGATATGGTTAAAGGCCCATTTCAAGTAGGGGTTCTGCTGCACAGCTGTCATGGTATTGGACCCAGCAATCCCAGTATCATGGTGGAAGGTTTCAAAAGCGAAACGTTCGACCCCTGCGACCCAAACGATACCCCGGCTGCGCAGGCCTGCTGGAACAGATTAAATCATTACGGACAGAACGGCTGGAACCTCGGAGACCCGTGCTACGTCGGCGGCCCAAGCCAGGACCCAGATTGTGAACTTTCGGTAGGTTATAACAAAAGTGCGGGGTGGGGCATATTGATGCATGACAAAGCAGTAAGAAACAGGGGCAACGCCCTGGCAAAGAGTAAGCCGCTGATATACATTTCTACCTGCTGGGGTGCCTGGATGGGGCCGGCCTATACAACCAAAGGAGCACGACTTGCCTTAGGCCCAATGGGAAGCATCGGATGGGACGTAGATGAGCATAATGTAATACATTTATTTAAGTGTCTCAACGGATACTGTGGTCAGAAGAAACGCACTGTGAAAAATGCGTGGACCGGCTGTAAGGGGATTGGGTTTTCCCCAAGCAATAAACCGGAGCGATTGGAAACAACCCTGGCACCGGCCGTCGAAAGAGTAGAAGCCCCCTGTCCAATCTCAACGGGCGATAAGGTCAAGTTCTTTTTCGACACCAAATGTGATATACAACGCCTGCCCGAGGTGGAGGGCAAAAATTGTAAAATTGAAAAGGATAGATGGAACTCCGACCACGAATTTTGGGCTGTTTGTACGGAACCGCCCCCGCCCGGAAGCTATACTTTCGAGGTAAAAATCGAATGGCAAAAGGTAAAAAGCAAAAACAATAACGCCCGTCTGGACGGCAATACCAAACCCGACAGTAGAAACGCCAGAGGTCCTGCACATGACGATTACAAGGAGAATATCAGTTGCCACAAGCCCCAGGACAGTGATAAGGATAAAGTGGTTGACAACTGCGACCTCGGAAATTTCGTTAAAAATTGGATGGCTACAGGCTGTGGTGAACCGAATTGGTGCGATGGCGCAGACCTCAACAAAGATGGCTACGTCACAGCGGTGGACTATTCACACTTCTCTACGGCCTGGCTCGATTACTTCGAACCCAACGCCCCGTATGACCCCTGCGACCCGTATGACCCCTGTGATACTGAACCGCCGACCACGCCGACAAACCTGCATTTCACTACCACTATCAGCACATTGGTTTCGTTGAGCTGGGATCCGTCAACCGATAATACCGCCGTACTGGGATATCACGTTTACAGGGACGCTAATGCCGTTGGCCTGGTGTCTGAGCCAAACTATACCGAGTTCGACCTGAAGCCGTCTACTTACTATACCTATACGGTCAGCGCATTTGACCCCGTCGGCAATGAATCGTCGATGAGTAACCTTGTCGATGTTACTACAGGCCCAACGGACACTGGACCGCCATCTAAACCACAAAATGGGACCATAACCGGCGTAACAGAAAGTAGCGTTTCTTTCACCTGGGACCCTTCGTCGGATAACACCGCTGTACCCGGATACTATCTCTACCGAGACGGCAATTCAATCCCGATAGCAAGAGTAGCTGATACAAATTACACCGATACCTGCCTCCAGCCGGGCACGACCTACACATATAATGTCCAGGCCTTTGATATAGCGCTAAACCCATCCAGTCAGTCCTACAATATATATGCCACAACCACTGATACCAACAGCCTGGCTCTTAACAGCTCGTTTGAAAGCCACACCGTTGGACTACCAGACGAATGGAGTTGTGCCGACACAAATTGTGTCTCCTGGGACAATGTACAAGTTCATTACGAAACCGCCTCAATGTGTGTCACCGGCCCTAATGAACCGGGCCAGATCTTCGCCGTGCAGGATGTGAATCTGGTCGCCGGTAGAGAGTATACACTCAGCGCCTGGGTCAAAACCGATTTGATTTCTTCCGGTGGACTTGGCATACGTTACGTCGAGAATAACCCGTATTTTGAGCGGACCGCCGGGCCAATATCAGGCCAGGATTGGACCCAGCTGTCGGTAAACTTTACTACCGACCCAGCTTATACAACAGGAAAAATAGAACTGTTCTGGAATATAGAAAACGTTGATGTCGGCTGGTTCGACGACCTGCGATTAGTTAAAGAACAATACCAACCATAACCAATGGGTATATGTAATCTTTGTAGGTAAAAAATCCGCATAATCTGCGAAATCTGTGGCTAATATTTTTCCTTGCGCAGACCCCCCAAATTACCCATTTTAACATTTCATTCACCCTCCGATGTTGCCCCCTGTCTTCTCACAGCCGCCGCGGCGCTTGAGCGGAGTTGTCAAAGCCCCCGCGGCGCTTGAGAGGGATTTTTGTCCGATTTTGAAAATACAGTGCTTTTTTTGCATCATTTTTTTCAATTTTTCTTCCTTATTTTCTTTTTTTCCTCTTTTCTTTGTCATTTTGTAACTTTTTTTTCAATTTTTCGTCTTTTTTTTCCACCCCACCCTTGATTTTAGCTCAATATCAAGGGTACCCAAAATCCACCATACAAAACCACCCCCTTTTTTAGCCCAAAAACAAGCCTACATAAAACTCCCAATACTACGATAAAAATCAATACTGCACCACTACCAGCCGCTCCTGATTTTTAATATTTCCTTCCTCTTTATGATGACAGGAATACCACGCCTGGCAGGATTCGAACCTGCAACCTTCGGTTCCGTAGACCGATGCTCTATCCAATTGAGCTACAGGCGCATGAAGCTATTAACACTAAATCTTACAGCTAACAGCGGCATATTTCAAGAAAATTAGCCCAGCCGCAAGCGAAAAGCCAATTGACACGGCGGTTCTGTTGTGAAATAATAGGCCGCTGAAGTGCCGTATCTAAATCAGAAGCATTTTTAACTTTTTTTTCAGGTATGGAGGAAAAAACAATGCACAGCCGAAAAAACTTCATTTTTATTGCGTCAGCCGTTCTATTCCTTTTCAGCACAGCTTTCGCACAAAACCAAACAGACACTTACAAACAGCAGGCCATCGAGTGGGTCGGAGCCAATAAAGCAATGCTCGATAAGGCTGCTTTAGCTATCTGGGATTTTGCAGAAACGGCGCTGAAAGAGTACAAATCCTCCGAATATCTTCGCGATATGCTTGAGCGCAACGGCTTTGCTGTCGAGCGGGGCGTTGCGGATATGCCGACGGCGTTTGTCGCTACTTATGGTTCCGGAGAGCCTGTAATCGGCATTTTAGCCGAATTTGACGCTCTTCCGGGGCTTTCACAAAAGGCGTATACTGCCCACAAGGAGGCCTTAGTTGCAGCCGACCCCGGGCATGGCTGCGGGCATAATCTCTTCGGCGTTGGAAGCTGCGGCGGTGCGATGGCAATCAAGTCGGTTATGGAAAAGAACGGACTTTCGGGCACAATTAAGCTTTTCGGCTGTCCTGCGGAGGAAACGCTGGTCGGAAAGGTCTATATGGCGAAGGCTGGGATTTTCGACGGGCTGGATATTTGTTTCGACTGGCATCCGAGCAGTAAAAATGAGGTCGGTCTCGGCTCAAGCAAGGCAATGAATAACTTCGAGGTTACCTTTCACGGCAGAACTGCTCACGGTTCCGGAGACCCGTGGAACGGTAGAAGTGCTCTTGACGCGGTGGAACTGATGAATATCGGAGTCAATTTTCTCAGAGAGCACATGGAACCGACAGCCCGAATACATTATGTGATACCGGATGCGGGAATGGCCCCGAATATAGTTCCTGATTATGCGAGGGTATGGTATTTTGTTCGTGAGAAAGACCGCAAGAGCGCCGAGGAATTATATGAGCGAGTACTGAAGATTGCGGCAGGCGCAGCGACTATGACCGAGACGACTCACGAAGTGTATCTGATTACCGGAGTTTATAACAAGCTGGTTAACCGGGTTGTTGCGGAACTGTTATACAAAAATCTGCAACTGGCGGGCGTGCCGGAGTTTAGCGAACAAGAGCAGGAATTTGCACGGCAACTGCAGAAGAGTTTCAGCAAGGAAGAGAAGGGCCTGAATACAAAAATCGAAGAATTCACGGAGCCTAACGAGCCAACGCGGGGCGGCTCGACAGACGTCGCCGAGGTTAGCTGGCTTGCTCCGACGGCGTCACTTCGCACGGTATGCTGGCCGAGCGAGACACCCGGACACAGCTGGGGTGTGGTAACGTGCAGCGGCTCGGCCATAGGGTTAAAGGGTATGGCGGTAGCGGCGAAAACTTTTGCAGCGGCGGGGATAGAAGTACTGATGGACCAGGCAATAGTTGAAAAGGCTCAGGCCGAGTTTAAGAAAAAAACCAAAGACTTCACTTATAAAAGCGCAGTTCCTAATGAGCAAAAGCCGCGACTGCCGATAAGAAAAAAGTAAGTAACTGCAAAGCAACTTATATAACTGTGTAATGGAGATAAGAACAAAAAAAATACTGAGCGCGTTTGTATTAAGCATTTTGCTTGTCAGCTCTGCCGGGGCGGATTTGGCAGAGCGCATTAACGGCTGTTTAAGCCAATCCTTGCAGAAAAAAGTCATCTTCTCAATTCATATTGTCAAAGCCGATACCGATAAAACCGTTTACAGGCACAATTCATATACTGCGCTGGTGCCGGCTTCGAATATGAAACTAATCATCACCGCGGCATCGCTGAAATACTTAGGGCCGAATTTCGAATATAAAACACGCGTCGGTCTCTCCGGCGATACGCTTGTAATAATAGGAAGCGGCGATCCGCTTTTGGGAGATAAGGTGACCGATGCCAAATACAGCCGTCAGAAAGACTGGATTTTCGAAGATATAGTGATGCTGCTGAAGAGAAACGGCATTACACATATCAATGATATTATTGTCGATACGAGTATATTTGATGACGAGCGAGTGCATCCGAACTGGCCGGTCGAACAACTGAACTTCTGGTATGCCTGTGAAGTGAGCGGCTTAAACTTCAATGATAACTGTATAGATGTAACAACTAAAAATATCGGCGGAAAGGTGGTTGTAACTATCGAGCCTGAAACAAGTTATATAAAAATAACCAACCAGGTCAAAGCAATACAAAGCGGCAGCGGGGCGGTAGGCTCTCTTCGCCGGCCGGGAAGACCCAACGAGATTATTATAAGGGGAAAATGCAGAAAAGAGCAGGGGCCATTTGCTGTTGCTATTGAAAGACCGGGTGCATTTTTCGGTTATTTACTGGCTGAGAATCTTGCTAAGGCTGGTATAAATACGGATGGCAAACTAATCGAAAAACAATTCGGTCAGTTTGCCCCTTTTAAGCTATTAACCGAATATCGCAGTTCAATAGCTGATTGTCTGGCACGGTGCAACAAGGACAGCCTGCAGTTGGCGGCAGAGGCTTTATTCAAAACGATTGCCGCAAATAGTACACCTGATGGGAAAAACGGCGGCTGGG
>Ga0272442_10006492_pt1 | contig 15358 bp, 15 predicted proteins | sample SSMForm2O_FD_200262 | JGI IMG/M metagenome (GOLD analysis project Ga0272442, IMG submission 200262) | Marine sediment archaeal communities from Little Sippewissett salt marsh, Falmouth, MA, United States - SSM-Form-2O | ecosystem: Environmental > Aquatic > Marine > Wetlands > Sediment ...
AAATGTTTCAGATAAATCTATATCATAAGATCCGGCCCGTGGTTGAACAGCTATAGACATGTTTTCTATATCAGTATTTTTTTCGCCTAATACATCAATAACTTTCAGACCAGTAGCAACCTCAGCAGTGGTCTGATCACCAGTCTGCATAGCCTGAATCTCTAATTTATTAGCAGTCTGAACCAACACACTAGCAGCAATACCAGCAACTAAGACCATAGCGATAAAAACGATCATCGCGCCAATACCAATAGCTCCAACATCTTTATTTTTCAATATATTACTTATTTTGTTTCCCATCTTTTTCACATCCCTCCTATTAGTTGCAGTTAACAACTAGTTTAGAGTGCTATCCACAATAATATCTGTAATACTTATATAGTTTATTTGCATGTGTATATGCTGGTGCATATGCAGGTGATAATAGTGGAGTACAACCGCTTATTTATGCTCCTGACTATTTTAATAAGTATACTCAGGAAATAAGATTTATATAATCAAAAAAAAATGTGTATTATTATTTGTGGGTTATAGTTTTTCCTAGATCTTTTACTTCTTTTTCTAGTTGCATTAAACCTAGATCAACACCCATTTCTTTCATAACTGAGTTGTAATCACCGCCTATATTTCTTTGTAGCTCTTTTATGAAAAAATGTCCTGCTTTTTCACCTAAAGAATAATGGGTTGTTAAAATAATGTCGTTCAAAGCTTTTCCCATATCTGAGGATCTTACTTTATCAAAATCATGGGTTATATCAATTACCTCCTCATTTTCGATATATCTATTATCAACAATTTTAATATCCTTTAAAAAATTGTATCTATTTTCTAATTTTCTCATTACCGTGTCAATAGTTTCTATTGCTTGACCTCTACTTGTTTTCCTACCTGAAATATTAATTAAGTTTTTCAAAACATTTTTTATAACATCTGAATTATCTAAAGCTGTCATTTAGCATCGCCAACCATTTATTAATTTCATTTTTGTTAACTTTTTATTATTATTAATATTTTTTCTAGTAGTATTCGTAATGTATTTATTATAGAAGTATATTACAGAATATAACGATTTAGGAGGGTGATGAATGAAAAAGGATGCTTTAAAAATATTTGTAGCTATAGTTACAACCGTTTTTGTATCTCTGATATTTTGCGGGTGTACAAGTACAGAAGTTGATAATAAGAGTTTTGATGTAGATTTTGAATCAGATATTGTTGATTTATTAGAATGTAATATGGAATACAAAGAAAATAAAGGAGATGTAATTACTGAGGTTAGTTTAACAGGTGTAATAAAAAATAAACTTGACAAGGTAGTAAATGTCAAACTAACTGGTTTATTTTATGATAAAGACGGTAAGTATCTAGGTGAAAAAACTTTTTGGATCGAGGGATTATTAGAAAAAGATGGTCTTAGAGATACAACAACATTTGAAATTATTTACAAAGCAGACAATGCCAAATTTGTAGATCATGCAAAACTATCTGCAACAGAGTTTAATGTAAATTAATTTCTTTTTTTCATATTTATAATTATTATTAATGCTAGAACTATTATCAACAAACTAAAACCAGGTGTAGAATCATCACTTGTAGATTTTGAGTTATATATCACATTAAAAGTCGTATTACCCATATTATTTTTTGTTATATTATCTATATTCGAAGGAATAAATCTTATTTCTATCTGTTTTTCTTGATATGGAGTCATCCATTCTATTGTAAACGTTTTTTCTTCATTTGGTTCAAAAATAACCCCCAGGCAAGAACTCTCGTTAGTTACAGAAGCTCTACCATCCTCATATATTCTTATATTTATCGGACAAGATGATACTGATGCAGAATTTTTTATTGTTGTATAAACATAGTAATAATATCCTGCGTTATTAGTTTTGTAAAGTTCATATGTTGGGTTTCCTACAAAATCTAATTTTGCTTCATCTGCTGAAACTTGTTTTGATAAAGGCATTAAAACCAATAAAAATATATTTACAAAAACTAAAATTAAAACAATTCTATCCGGTTTCATATACTCCCTCTGCCCCCTTATAGCATATACCAAATCCTATATCAAATATTTAAAACTGTATGATTAAGTTTTAATACTGCTATCTTTTATTAAAATGTATATTGGAGGGATATTAACATATTAGAAGATAGAGGTATCAGAAGAGGCATTGAAGTAATAGTTAAAGATGCCTTAGAACCTAACGCCCCAGCTAAAAAAGCAAGGGTAGTTAGAATATATCCTAAACCTAGTAGATGGCTTGTAGTAAAATATGAAGATGGAAACATGCAACAAGTAGAAGAAAGTCAAGTTACAACAATGTTTGAGATAAATCGCATGGGTAGAGAAATATAAAAAAAATTATTTTTTCATATTTTCAATTATTTCTTTTCCAAAAGTTGTGAGTTTGTATATCTTAATATTTGATCTGTTGTTTACTTGTTCTACTATGTCTAGATCGATAAGTGACTCCTCTTTTTTGTAACGGGTCCCCATTCCTCTAATGGCCCCTATAACATTTGTGGGGGTGGTTTTTACACTGTAAGCAATTTCTGATGTATAGCTTCCGCTTGGACTTATATCAAAAAGGTATTCAGCAATTTTTTTTCTGACATTACTTCTTCTAAGAGATCTGACAACAAGTGGTCTTATATGATCTTTTGAAAAAGTATTTTCTTCGTCATCCTGCATCCCATCCGCCTTTAAAGTTTGTATGTCTTTTCACGTTTATAAAATAATCGATAATTAAAAACATAATTTTGTGTCTTATAAAAAAGCGGTTATTTTAATCATCTACTTCTGTCAACACCGATTTTTGGACAATATTTTTTTATTGGACATATAGAGCATTTTGGAGAAATAGTTACACAAATATTTTTTCCAAATTGTACAAATAAATGGTTTATATCTGCCCAGTATTTTTTTGGAATTAATTCCATTAATTGACCCATAGTATCATCAGGGTCTTTGGTTCTAACCCACCCAAGTCTGTTTGATATAATATGAACATGGATATCTACAGGAATATAGTTTGGGTTTTTGTGTCCGTAAACCATAACTATAGCTGCAGTTTTTCTTCCAACCCCTTTAAGTTTTAATAATTCACCGAAATTTTGTGGTACTTTCCCATCATATTTATGTATTATTTCTCTTGATATATTTTTTATCCTTTCAGCTTTCACTCTATAAAATCCAACTGGATATATCAAATCTCGAATCTCTTTTAGATCACCCTTTGATAGTTTTTCTGGTGTATCATATTTTTTAAAAAGTTTAACTGATGCTTTTTCTGTTACCTCATCTTTTGTGCGAAGACTTAGTACACACGATATTAGTGTTGTAAAAGGTGTTTTTTTTATTCCTGCTTGGTCTAAAGCTGAGACTATTGGTCGGTTATATTTTTCTATTTCATCTTTTATCAGATTAATTATTTTACCAATATTATTTGTATTATACAAAATTTACCTCAAAATAAGTAAAAAGGAAGTGTATTTAAAATTTAAAGAAAAAATTTAGAGTCTGCTTCTAATTATATAAATAAACACTATTATAATTAGAATTACAAACACTAGAATTATAAGTAAAGTCAGATCAATTTCAAAATCGTCATCTTCTGGTTCTTTGTAACTTCCATCATTTTTTAATGTATAAGTTTGTATAATTGGAGTTCCTGTTAAACTTTCATCTGCATAATACTGTGGTGTAAAACTTATTTTCAGTGTTTCTTGATCAAAATCATTATCTGGTGAAACACTTATTATCACTGGTTTTGTATCATTTATTTCTAACATTATAGATTTTGGCATACTTATATTGAAATGTTCTGAGACGTTTAGTGGTTCGATTAAAACTATTGTTTTTCCATTTCCTTGATTTGTGATGTTAACGGGTAATTTTGTAACATTAAAAGGTGGTATTTCTTTATAACTAAAATCAGATTTAACGTCGATAACTGGTACATATTTAGGGTTTACTGAAATGTCCATAGTTACATTATCACTCTTTTTGATATATGTCAAAAGACCTATGGGTCCCTTTTTTTCTTTAGCTTTGGCTATAACTGTTATTTTTAATTGGCTATACGCTACAGCATCATCATTAACTTTGATTGATACTGTTAATTTAGTACTAATTTTTGTTTTCTCTGTTGTGACATTTGCTTCAACAGATTCAGGTTTTATCGAAGCCTCGCAATATTTATCAGATTCAACAGATAGTTCTATTTGCACTGTTTGTTCTGATAATAGTTTTGAATATAGATTAGCTAAAGTTCCTTGGATTTTATAAGTTATATTTATAGGCACATTATAAACCTCACCAGGCATTAAAGAACCTTCAACTGAGGTTTTATCATAACCTAACTCAATTACACTTTCAGCTTTCAAAAAGTCAAATATTCCAAGTCCCTTATTACTTGCTCTTTCTGCTTCTACATCTTTTACAAGTACTGGAGACAGTATTACTAGTATTAATACAAATGTTAACAGTATACTTAATTTACTTTTCATTGGAATTCACCTATACAATTAAATAAATATATTAAGCTTATTAGTATATAAGTTTTATTATACAATAATCACAATTTTACACATGGTAAGCGTTTTTTTACTTTTTCTCTTTGATATCTATCGAATGGTGGTAAAATTTTATAAATATCAACTTCATTCTTTTAAATATGGAAAAAAGAACTATATTTTTAGAGCTACCCACAGAAATAATAGATAGGATAGATAGGCAGAATGACATAGGTGATAGATCAACTTTTATCTCAGATCTATTAAGTAGACAACTAGATAACACTATAAGTTCCATGGATTTTTCAACAGAACTTACAACACGGATGGATAAAGGAGAAACACTTATGGAAATTCCCGGAGAGGTTAAACTGATTGGTGCTAATGGTTCCCCAATTGGTAAATTTAACATAAATACAGTCGAAGGTTTTGAGAGTCTAGCCAGTAAAATTTGTGAACTTTCTGATGATCCAGTTGTTAGAATGCGTGCTAGACGCTGGAAATAAGTTTAAATAAATTTTTTTCTTTATTATACAACTTATCTATAAAACAATAGATTTATATGAAAATATGAATGTAGGTTTCATAAGTTATGTATAAAATATTTATCCAGGGTGTTGTTCAGGGGGTAGGTTTCAGACCGTATATATATAGAAAGGCAAAAGAAAACAATCTTGCAGGGTCTGTAAAAAACATTGGAAACGGAGTCGAAATAATAATTAACGATAAAAATTTTATTGAAAAACTAACTGATCTCCCAACTTTAGCTAAAATAACAGATTATAAAATAAATAAAATAACATCAGAAAAAACCTATTCTGATTTTTCAATTCTTAAAAGTACTTATTCAAGTGGAGAAACCGAGCTTCCTCCTGATATTTTTATGTGCGAAGACTGTTTAAGAGAATTAAGAGATAAAAATAATAGAAGATATGACTATTATTTTATCACATGTACTAATTGTGGGCCTCGTTTTTCTATGATTAATGATTATCCATATGACAGACCCTTGACATCGATGAAAGAATTTAAGATGTGTCCGACATGTAAAAAAGAATATACAGATCCAATGAATCGCCGGTATCATGCCCAAACCATTGCTTGTAAAAAATGTGGTCCAAAATTGAAGTTATTAGAAGGTAAAAAAGATATAAGTAAAAAATCAGACAAAGAAACTATAAAAAAAACAGTTGATCTAATAAAAAAAGGTGAAATCATCTCAATTAAGGGAGTGGGAGGTTTTCACATATGTTCATTATGCAACGATAAAGGTGTTGGAAAGGTTAGAAACTTACTTAACCGCCCAAATAAACCTTTTGCAATTATGACAAAAGACATAATAATGGCCAATAAAATTGCGATTTCTTCAGTAAAAGAAAAAAAGTTTTTATCAAGTCCCCAGAGACCTATCGTAGTTTTAAAAAAGAAAAAAATAGATGATTTTAAGGAAATCTCTGAACTAGATAGTATTGGAGTGATGCTTCCTTATACTGCTCTTCATTATCTTATGTTTGATTTCATAGATAAGCCACTATTGATGACATCATGTAATATACCCGGTGAACCGGTTTCTACAACCGAAAAGATTGGGAAATATTTTCTAACCCATGAGCGTGAAATAGTAAATAGATGTGATGATTCGGTTCTAAAAGTAATAAATAATCATATTTTTTATCTTAGAAAATCCCGTGGATTTACGCCAATTCCTGTAAAACTTCCGATAGAATGCAAGGATACAATAGCTGTAGGTGCTGAACTAAATAATATGATTTGTACTGCTAAAAAAGACAAGTGTTATTTGTCTCAGTATATTGGAAACACTTCAAAATATGAAACATTTGAATTTTTAAAGAATATTGTAAATAAATTCATTAAACTAACAAGGTTGAAACCAAAAATTGTTGCATGTGATCTCCATCCTAGATACAACTCCACAATTTTTGCAAAAGAAATAGCAGAAAAATATAATGCTAAATTAGTTCAACTGCAGCATCATAAAGCACATATCGCAAGTGTTGCTGCCGAGCATAATTTAACTAATTATGTTGGTATTGGCTCTGATGGACTTGGATATGGTGATGACGGTAAAATTTGGGGTGCAGAAGTATTCAAAGTAGAAAAATCAAATAATTTTATTAGAATAGGACACCTTGAGGAACAACCGCAGCTTGGCGGTGATACTGCCACAATTTATCCTAAAAAAATGTTATTTGGAATATTATCAAAAATCCTTACAGATGAAGAACTAATAAAAATGAATCTATTTAACAAAAAAGATAGTGATATTTATCTGAAAATTCTGAAGAATAGTTCTAATTTGCCATATACTTCTAGTGCCGGTAGAATACTTGATTCTGTTGCAGCCTTCTTAGGATTATGCGAAAAAAGAACATATGAAGGAAGGCCTGCTATGCTCCTTGAAAGTATTGCGACTAAGCCTTATAATCTTGAACCAGTCTTTGAAAAAGAGAACAGTAAGAAAATTCTTATGACTACTCCTTTGTTTGAATATCTTTTAAATAATAAATCTAAAGATAAAAAAAGACTTGCAGCTACCTCTCAAATCTATCTAGCAAAAGGTCTATTTGAAATTGCAAGCGAATATAATAAAAATATAGTTTTTTCTGGAGGAGTAGCATATAACAGGATGATCTCAGGTTTTATGATAAAAAATGATGTTTTATTTAACAAAGAAATACCTTGTGGTGACGGGGGAATATGTTATGGACAGGCTTATCTAGCTAATATTTAGATAATTATTTCGTAGGTATAATTAAGAAAAATAGTTGTATTTTTTTAGGACGCTGGGGAGGAGATTTGAACTCCTGTGGTGAAAACACCAGTGGTTTTCGAGACCACCGCCGTAGGCCGGGCTTGGCTACCCCAGCATAAATAATCTGTCAAAAGCTTAATCAAAGGGCTTTATATATGGGTATCGATTCAGAATGAAGGTCCAAGTAAATCTATTGCAGTCAAAAGAAGCAAAAAAAATAAATCTTGGAAAAGACTCAATAGTATTTGATTTACTGAAAAAGCTTGATATTAAACCTGATACTGCTATTGTAATGAAAAAAAATATACCAATCTCTGAAGATGAAAAAATCAAGGATAATGATATACTTACAATTTTGCAGGTTTCTTCCGGTGGTTAAAAAATATTTTTTGCTCCCGTAGTGTAGTCCGGCTAATCATCATGGCCTCTCGAGCCATAGACTCGGGTTCAAATCCCGGCGGGAGCATCTTTCTAACTTTTTATAGTTTTGTAAATATGCTTTAGCACCTACACCTAGGTAAAATAAAATCTTGTTGTAATATAGATATAGAATTTAATAAAAATTAAAAAAAAAGAAGAATTTTTTATAATTTTATAAGGTGCTGTATAAGTTGCTGTAATATTGGAAATTTACTGAATATTTTTTCATAAATATTTAAAATTGGATTATTAATTGATTTTGATCTTGGATCAGTACTAGGATTTACCCAGTCACTTTGTGCACCGTGCTCATCTTCTACAACTAAAAATACATTACCGCCTGTATAAAAATTCTTGAACTCTTTTTCATCATAAAGTTCTACTACACCTGTCCTAGTAAAAGAAGACCAATACCCTCTCCATATATCTACTTCTCCATCCCTTTCAAAATCGATACCAAATCTTATTTTATCTCCATCTGGATCATTAGCTTTCACTTTTATATATTCTCCCCCTCCAGATACATAAATATAACATTGGGTTATCACAGGTGGGTGATTATCATTATCGACCTCTTTTGTCACTTTAGAAGCTGTAGTTGTTAAACCCATTAGCAAAAAGATGCTGACTATTCCCAAAGATATTATTTTCTTTTTCATATATACACACCATAATTATATAAGATAATCATAATATAAATAACTATCTCAAATCTTATCGACAGTTTACTATAAATAATTCAAAAAATAATCAGAAAATAGAAGCTATTTTTTAATTCCTTAAAATCAAAAACTGAAAAATCTAAAAAAAATGTTAAATTGGAATTTTCTGCAAAATTACGTGCCTTGTACAAGCATTTATAAAAAAATAAAGGGTAAAAAAAGATATAATTTTAGCTACTAATTCATAACAAAATTTTCCCAAGGTTCATATCCGCAAGGGTTTCCTGGTACCCACTCTGGGGGAATGCGATAAGCCCTATATAAATCAGAATTCCACAAAAGTTCCCACACAATATCTCCATATGTATTAACCTCAAAAATTCTTTTACTTCTACCTTCACATATCAATGTATTTCCATTAGGGAGACGCTGAGAATTACTTATTGTTCCACTAAAAAATTTATGCCATTTACCATTAGTTATTTTTTTAAATCCAAAAGGATGTTTATACTCCCAAACAATATCTAAAGTTACCGGATTTATTTCAATAACCCTAGAGTACTTTCTTTTTTCGTTGGGCATACCAAGAAGTCCATATCCTGCCACTCCACCATTATCAAAAATAAGTATATTTCCTTCACCAGGTAGATCTTTAGGTATCATATGAGCATCATGAGGACCTATAATTTGACCGATTTTTTTCCCTTCCTTAGTTTTAAAACTATAATCCGGACCTATTTTCCATAAAATATTTCCAGATTCCTGATTAATAATTGCTATAATGTTTGCATGGCGGGAAGTAATCATAATATTACCAGGATGAAAACGTTCATCTCCTTCATCATACCAGCTATTATTACCTATTATAGCTATTGAATTAAGATGCAACCAATCATGTTTTATATAAAAGAAATTACGTAGTTTTTCAGGCATGAAACAATGATATCCAGGAAATAAAGATATTCCAATTTTTTCTAATTTATTAAAACCAAGTTCATCAAAATGTTCAGTAGCAATCCATTCAAATCCAGTTAGATTTCCACTCCAATCAACCTCATATATTACATCATCAACTATTTCCTTTTTAGAAACAGAATTATTTGTATGATTATAACGAGCTAGAACAAGAGTTTTACCCTCATGAAAATATGTATGACTTGGGGCATAATAAACAGGGTTACCGACTCTTTTTATATCATGATGAGCCCTTGCCATTATTGTATCAGTATGATCATATTTCCATCCAGTAAAATTCCATATCACTTCACCATTCCATTCCTCTTGGATAACCTCTTTAAATTCACGATCCATAATATATCCTGTTCGAGGTTTAGTTGGTCCAACAACTGAACCTCCGGGTAACATTTGACCTAGTACAGAGATATTTTTCCAAGTATGTATTATATTTCCTTCCATATCAATCAATGTAGGATGGGAATCTAATGGACCTATCAAAGTATAGCCCACACATTGTCCTAGATCATCAATATTATTAGCTTCCAATTTTAAATAACTATAATTTTCAACATTTTTTGCATAGTTTGGTACAACTAGACTAGAACAAAATAGTGAAATAATTAAACCAACCACTACTACTTTTTTCATATCTTAACCTGTGAATCAAGATTTTTTATATCAAAATGTTAATATTTATGTTTTTTTATTAAATTATTTGAAATTGTCGAAAATTGTAAAATAATCATATGGTGAAAAAATCCTATAGCCCGCTTTCTTCATATATTTTTTTGCAAAAATAAATCTTCTATCAATTTCTTTTTGACTTAGTTTTGGTTCAATTTTCTCTGCGAGTGTTTCGGAACGAAGAGAAAAAGGCATTATATAGCCAGAGTCAAAACCGACATTTTTGATAAAATCCAATGTCTGAATCATTTCACCTTCAGTTTCAGTTGGAAAGCCAATTATATAATCCGTAGTTAATGCAACATCTGGAAATTTTCTTTTCAGATCTAATAATGTTTCTTCTAGATTTTTAATATCTGAGTATCTGTTCATGAGTTTAAGTATTCGTGAACTAGCAGATTGTATAGCAACCTCTAATCTAATTATTTTATTCCGTTTTAATATTTTTTCTAAGTATTTATGATATCTAACAAGCCAAACAGGATTAAAATCGTGAAGTATTATCTTATAATCACCTTTGAGTATAGTGATATTATCTAATAAATCTATTAAATTATAGCTTTTATCTAAACCATAAGACCCGACGTCATCGGATGCTATAATAAAAATTTTATAACCTCTTTTTAGACCATCTTTAAATTCGCTTATACATTTTTCAATTGGTTTACTTTTATAAACACCGATGGCTTTTTTTATTGCGCAATATGAACAATTACCATTACAGCCAACAGAAACACAGATATAAAATATATTTTTTGATAATACAGAATAAATCAAGGATTTTTCATTAAACAAATGTTTAAAGATATAGTCTTGAGTCTTAACTATTAACTTATTTAAAAAAATTAGTTTATAAAAAATATTTTTAAAAGCTCCAAAGGGTGATGTCACATCAACATTCTCAAATAAGATATTAGCGCCATTTATATCTTTAAATTTAACTTTATTCTCAGGAAATAAACTATCAATTTTATCAATATTTTTAGTTTCAAAGCTGTCTCCATTAAAAAAAATTGAAAGTTTCTCTTTTTCAATAGCAGGTAGACACCCTCCAACTATTAAATCAGAATCATACACCTCTTTTAATCTTTTAGTTTCATCAAGACAAATATCTGCAATGCTGTCTACAAATGCACATGTTATAAAAATTATTTTATCTGCTTTTTTAGGATTATTTGTTATTTTATATCCATTTAAAGAAAAATATTTACAAAGTCTTTTTGCATCTAACGATCTTCTTTCACATCCTAAATTTTCAATAAATATTTTTTTCATTTTTCTAATAAATTATCATTTTTATCATTTATAAAATAATGACATTAAACCAATTTTTAAGAATCTAAAATTTCTTTCTTTGAATGAATTGTATAATTCCCTAGCCAAAAATTTAAACCTAAAGTGATATCTAGCATGCGCTATTTGACAAAATTCCATAAGCTCCTCTTCTGTAAAATTTCCTAAGCCTCTTCTCGAGTCAGCAATATACAAGTAGGTATCACCCTCCTCTATTTTGCCTTCTTTAATTGCTTCCTCCCAAAGCTGGGAACCATAAACATATCCAAGAGGTCTAAACTGTGCATAGTATAAAGGTAAAGAACAAGCAAAGTTTATTGTCTGTTCTATATGTTTTTGTGTTTCCATTGGAGCACCAAAAATAAAGTTACCAACAGATTGAATTCCAAATTCTTCGCATAAGTTTAGTGCTTTTCTAATTTGATCCAAAGTAATATTTTTATTATAAAAATCAAGAACCTCTTGATTCCCGGATTCAATTCCAAAATGCAAATAATTTACTCCTGCTTGTTTCATTTTTTTATACAAATTTCGATCTGCAGAATCCGCTCGAGCACCCATAACACAGATTTCTAGGTTCATTTTTTCTTCTAAGATACCATCTAGAATTTTATGAGCGCGTTTTTTATCAGCAAGAAAATTATCATCACTAATCCAAACAGAGTTATATTTTTCATTTATCTCACGTAATTCCTCAAGAATATTTTCTGCTGAGCGCATTCTATACAATTTATATTCAAGAGATGGTAAAGTACAGAATCTACAGCGCTTCGGACAACCTCTGCTAGTACTAATTGATGTTGCGAGAGGTTTGGAGATATTAACACCAAAAAGAGTCCCATAATATTTACTATACTTTTCAACCAGATGTCTTGCGGGAAAAGAAATAGTATCTAAATCCTTAATAACTACTGGTGGAGGACCTGATTTTATTTCCCCATTTTTTTTGTAATAAACTCCAGGCACATCAGATAAATCTTTTTTTTCTCCTTCTAATACCTTTGAAATATCACCAATAACATGTTCTCCTTCACCTTCTACACTTATGTCTGCGTAGGCTACATCTTTTTCAAGAGATTTTTTTGGATGAAATGTAACATGCGGACCGCCAAGAATAACAGGTATCGATGGGTCTTTTTCTTTGATCATTTTTGCAACTTCTGCCGCCCGCTTATAAAAATATGAAGGCACACAAAGACCAACAGCATCAACATAGTTTAGTGCCTTCATTATTTTTTCATCTGAAAAACCCTCATCTAAAATCTCGACTTGATGCCCGTTTTCTTCTAAAACCTTTGCTATATATAATAGACCCAATGTTGGTAAATAACAGGCATTAAACTGCCTTTCTTCTTTTGGCATAAATGGCGCGTAAGGAGGAAAAGCTATCAGCAGGAATTTCATATAATCTACTTTTATTTAATAAAATCTAGTTTATAAAATTTTTGTAACTTTGCAAAATTAGGTTTTATATCGTAAGAATAAAAATCCAAACCAAAATCTGAAACAATATTCAAAATATTTTTAATCTGCTCTTTTGACAACGATTTTTTCCATTTAGAAAGTTGTACATCAGAATTACCAACTTTATTTAACTCACTTTTTAAAGTAACAATACTTGGTTTATTAAGGATTTTAAATGCTGAATCGATGATATCTCTATTATCAAGTATACTAAAGATTGATTTAATTTCATTCTTTGCGTCCGTTAAAAGTTTTTCATAGGATATGGTAATCCAATTTTCTGGTTTAGGTAAAGTTAAAGGAACTAGGTTATCTAAACACCAAGAAGCAGCAAGGGTTTCTTCGATTCTTTTAATTTTTTTTAAATTGTTCAGCAGATTTTTATCTAACACATCAATTTCAGATGCCTCTTTTATAATGTCTTCCTTTGTTGGAAATCTATCTTTATATGGATAAGTAGAAACATGATACCCAGTGAAACCTGATTTTATTTGAGAATTAATAACAGCACACGGGTGTCTAATAATGAACAATGTTGATTTAAAATGAAATCTTCTAATAACCCATGGTAACATCCTATTCAATCGTATAGATTTTATGATTAATTTATTAGCCAATATGCGTTTCATGATAGAATTGACACTAAGATTATAGGGGGGCAACTGACTTGGAATATTACCAGTAAAAACATTTTTTAAAAAAAATTCACCTTCTTTCCATTCTTTGTTTGGTAAAAGATATTTTTTAGAATTAAAACCAATTTTAGTAACTTTGGGAAACCACTGAGGGTTAAGTGGTTCCATTACAGCAGCATAGTTTGGCATAGTTAACAGAATATCCATTAGCCATGTTGTTCCTGATCGAGGCGATCCAGCAACAAATATTGAATCTTCTTGCTTAATTTTTTTATGAGAAAAAATTAGATTATCAAAAGCACTAAGAAAGTTTTTCTTACTAATTATTTTTTGAACTAAATAGTATAACGTTGATATTTTAAACACAGCAGGATCCTTAGTTGTTTTTTTCATTATAAATAATCCTTTTAATTTTCTTTATCATTATTTATGATTTATTATATTTGATATTATTTTAGCAGCGTTTTTAGCACCTTTAGGTTCTGGAAGTTTATTTTTTAAGTTTTTTGAATTTTTAAGAAATTCGTCATAATTATTAAAAATTTTATTTATTTTCGTAACCAGCTTTTTTCCAGTGAAATATTTTTTTGATAAAACAAAACCATCACCATGCCTAGTTAAATTATTTAAGTTACATTGTTGTTCAAAATGCATTGGTATACCAATAACTGGTTTTCCTGAGTAAGCTGCGGTATAAACTGTGCCTCTCCCACCATGAATAATTGCAAGATCTACTTTCTCGTTTATATTTTTTATAGAGGGCGCAAATTTTGTTAGAATAATGTTATCATGTAATTTTAGTTTTGAGCACTCTTCCTCATTTAAGATGCTTGTATAAATTGCTATTACATTATAGGAAGTGGTATCCAATTTTTTTAAAATTTTGATAAATAGATTTTTTGTTGTAGAACTACCCATAGATAAAAGAATTGATTTACCCGGTTTTTCAATGTGTTTCCCGATATCCTTCTCTAGTTTATCATTATATACATTATCAAGTTTTGGCGGGAGTATAGGACCAACCCATCTCTCATAATTTGAATCATCTAAATTTTTTACACCTACAAATTCCTTATCATCGACAACGAGTGTGTAGTCCCCATAGAATAACTCCAAAAAACTTTTTTTAATTGGAGCTGAAAAATTTTTTGAGATTTTATTATATGATTTTATATTGCTTTTATCTTTAGGAATATACCAGTTTGTAAATCGATTTTTAATAGACTTTGGGATAAGTTTTGTCAAAAGATTTTCATAGTTATCGGGAAAACTTCCAAGATTAGATTTAAAATAAGTTTGAGATACTGCTCCACTTATTAGGGTTACAAGAGGAATATCTAAAAGAGAAGTTGAAATATGTGCTGTAAATTCAAAACCAGAACTTACTAAAATATCTATTTTTGTTTTCTTAAAAACTTCCAATTCTTTTTTTATGTCGTTGATTATTACCTCTTCGTATTTTTCATCAACCAATTCTGAACATGCCTTTTCAAAAGATAGATTATCCGAACCAAGAGATTCTTCTAATCTTGCAATATCTTTTACATATTCTTCTGGTGGGGGATCTCTAATTTTTATAATTTTACATCCAAGATCTTTAACTAAATTTGTATACTGAGGGTTATAGCTTTCAAAAAAAATTAGATCCATACCAAGTTTTTTACAGTTTTTTGCAACTTCAACTAATGGATAGGTCTCTCCGAAATTATTGAGCATCGGTAAAAAACCAATCAACGGTTTTTTTATTGTGGATCTACTCATTTATTAAATCAACCATTATCTTTTAGTAAATTATAGAGCTGATATGGTTTTTTAATAGTTTCTCCAGTGTTACTACTAAAAAACGCATGTCTGCTATGATCACCCCATGGGAGTTTAGGATCGATCTGTTGCATTCCATGATCGGAAATTACATAAATAATAGATGAAGAAAAATTATCTTTAACAAA
>Ga0272442_10006493_pt1 | contig 15358 bp, 12 predicted proteins | sample SSMForm2O_FD_200262 | JGI IMG/M metagenome (GOLD analysis project Ga0272442, IMG submission 200262) | Marine sediment archaeal communities from Little Sippewissett salt marsh, Falmouth, MA, United States - SSM-Form-2O | ecosystem: Environmental > Aquatic > Marine > Wetlands > Sediment ...
CCGGAGCTGCGGGCCCACCTCGAGGCAGTGCACGTGACGGATCGAATTCCACCCCGGGAGGTCGCCTTCCGTACCAGCGACGGCCGGACGCGGACCGCTCTGTGGGACACCGTACCCTTGCATGACACAGGTGGTGATCGGCTGGCGGTGCTCGGCGTCGGGCTGGACGTGACGGACCGGCGCGAGGCTGAAGTTGCACGGGATGAGGCCTTGCGCGAGCTGGAGGAGTTCAAGCGCCAGTTGGAGGAGGAGAACCTCTTCCTTCGTCAGGAGCTGGAGACGAGCCACGGATTCGATGAGATGGTGGGCGAGAGCGATGCCCTGAGGTACATCCTCCACCGGATCGAACAGGTGGCGGCCACGGACACCACGGTATTGATCGAAGGCGAGACCGGAGTCGGAAAGGAGCTGGTGGCCCGGGCCATTCATCGAAGGAGCCCCCGCTCGAGCCGCCCGTTCATCACGGTCGATTGCGGGGCGCTTCCGGCCAATCTCATCGAGAACGAGCTGTTCGGGCACGAGAAGGGAGCGTTCACCGGGGCGACCGGCCTGCACCGGGGGCGATTCGAACTCGCTGACGGAGGGACGATCTTCCTGGATGAGATCGGCGAGCTGTCCATGGAACTGCAGGTCAAGTTGCTGAGGGTCCTCGAAAGCGGCGAATACACTCGGATCGGGGCCTCGCGATACCGAACCGCCGACGTTCGCGTGATTGCCGCGACGAATCGGCAATTGCAGAAAGAGGTCGCCGAGGGAAGGCTGCGCGAGGACCTCTTCTATCGTCTTCACGTGTACCCGATCACCGTCCCGCCACTTCGGGATCGGCGTGAGGACATCCCGCTGCTCGCTCACCATTTCCTGCGCCGCCTCTCGGCGCGCTTCGACAAGGAGCTCGAGACCGTCCCCGGTCCCACGTTACGGCGTCTGACTGAATACGACTGGCCCGGCAACATCCGCGAGCTGGAGAACGTACTCGAGCGATCGGTGATCCTGTCCCGCGGCAGCGAGCTGAGTCTTCCGCCCGAGTTCGGCACCTCCCCAAACGCCGGGAGCGGCTACCTTCAAGCCGATGTTGACGTCACCCTGGACGAGCTGGAGCGCCAGCACATTCAGCGCGTGCTCGAGAGCACCAAGTGGAAGATCGAGGGGGACGACGGCGCGGCGGCCCGTCTGGGACTCAAGGCCAGCACCCTGCGCTCACGAATGAATAAGCACGGAATCCAGAGAGCCTGAAGACCTCTCGCCAGCACCGGCCTTGCGTCTAAAGCCACGATATATCGTGGCTCCGCGAAATTTCGCGGCCTCAACTCTATCGCGCGGTACCCGGATAGCGGTAGCCACCGTGTAAGACACAATAAGACAGAATCTTAGAGCGTCACGGAATCGCGCTCCGGCATGGCATGACTCGTGCCATGCCATGAACTCGTCCTGCGAACTGGCCGCAGCACCGGCTTCTCGAACATCGACCGTCGGACCTATGTCCGCGAGATCGGGGCCGGGGCGGTCTAACCGCATTTTGAGTCAATAGGCTGCATGATCGGACTCGAGATCCACATCGATATCGCTCCGGGGAAACGGCAGGAGTTTCTGCAGACCGTCGAGAGCCTGCTTGCCGAAATACCGGTGGCCGGCTCCGCGTGCGCGGATCGTGCGGTCTTCGAACGCCACGGGGCGCCCAACCGTTTCCTGTGGCATGAGAACTGGGAAGATCGCGGCGCGCTGGAGGCCCACCTGACGTCGGCGGAGTTCCGAACGCTGCTGGGTGCCCTGCGGGTTCTCGGCAACGCACACGACGTGCGGGTCGTGAGCCCGGAGTCACGAAAGGACCTGGGAGAGCTGCGAGCATCGAACACGGGCTGAGTTATAGAGCCGACTGCGGAGACTGAACCATGGAAGTAAGCAACGGACTTCTCGTCGCGATCCTGTTCATTACGCTGCTGGGCCTGGGCATCGCCCACGTCGTCGTGGCCATGGCGGGCGTTGTCGGTGGTGACCGGGAACGCCGCCCCGACGCTCTGCTGGCGGCGTGGACGGTGCTCCTGCTGCTCGTCTACCTGGAGCTGTTCTGGCACACGGTCGACCTGCTCAACGTGGCGGAGTGGCAGTTCACCGGCTTCCTGTACGTAATACTGGGGCCGATCCTCCTCTTCTTCGCGTCGAGCGTGCTGCTGCCGGGGGCGGAGGTGCCCGCATCGGTCACCGCTCGGGATCACTACCTGTCGGTCAGCCGACGCTTCTTCGGATTACTCGCGCTGCTGCAACTATGGGTCATTGGAATCGACCAGCTCCTGGGAAGCGGCTTCACGGCCATGAGCATGGCCAACGTCGTGGCGCTCGTGCTTCTTGCAGCGCTCGCGTCCACACGTCGCATCGGCGTGCACGCCGCACTCACCGCGCTGCTCGCGGTGCTGTACGTGGCGGGCTTCTTCGTTCCGGGCGTGGGTGCCTGATGTGCACGTTCCCCTGGAGACGGGTGCTGATCCTGACGCTGCTCTCGATGCTGTCCTGGGGAGCCGGTGCTGGCGCCGTGGCACAGGAGGCGGAAGAGGCCGCTGCCGAGGGTCACGAGGCAGAGACGCCCTGGTTCCGCGTCGGCTCGGTGCGCACGTGGATCTTCCGCAGCTTCCTGAAGGACGAGACCAACGATGCCACGACCCTCGGTCTGGAGGCGGAGAGCTACCTGACGTTCGGCAGCACACAGATCAAGAACATCGCCTATCTCGAAGTGGCCGATCATCCGCGTGCGATTCCCGGCCAGCCACAGGGAAACCCCGTCCCGGAACCGGGTGCGGCCACGGGAATCTCGGATCTCCTGACCGGCTTCTGGTTCTCGAAGAAGGGGCCACATCACGGAAGACATCACTTCGCGCCGGGCCTGGCGGCGCAGTTGCCGACCGCCTCGGACGCGACTCTCGGGAGCGGCAAATGGTCGCTGGGTCCGAGTTTCGACTACGAGTACGAGAGCGGCAGTCTGTTTGCTGGCGCGATCGCGCTCCAGATCTGGTCGGTCGCCGGGGACTCGGACCGCAAGGACGTCAGCATGCTGATGATCAAGCCCTTCGTCTACTACTCGCTTTCCGAACACTGGGACCTGATGTACGTGCCGTACGGGATCTCCGTGTACTGGAACAAGCCCTCGGGAGAGAAGGCCTACGTCCCGATCGGGGGCGGGGGGCAGTGGAAGACCCACCTCGGCTCGCTGGGTATGAACGTGGGTTTGCAGCTGTTCAACAACGTGGTTCGACCGAGCAAAGGGACCGTGTGGGACCTGCGGGTGCTGGTCGAACTGGTGTTCTAGACCTCCAGAACCGCGAAGGCCGGGGAGCGATGAAGACCCAATGACGTTGGCCGTGTCGACCTGGAATGCGCGCGGGTGGACGGCGCGACAACCGTAACAGGAGGATTTCAGATGCGAAATACACCGACCCGGTGGGTCCTCACTCTGGTGGCAGTGCTGCTGCTCGCCACGCCGCTCGCCGCCCAGGACCGGCCCAACATTCTGGTCATCTGGGGCGACGACATCGGCTGGGCGAACATCGGCGCCTACAACCACGGCATGATGGGCTATGAGACGCCCAACATCGACCGGATCGCAAACGAAGGCGCGATGTTCACGGACCACTACGCGCAGCAGAGCTGCACAGCCGGGCGAGCGTCCTTCATACTCGGCCAGCACCCCTTCCGCACGGGTCTGCTGACGATCGGGATGCCGGGATCGACCCATGGCATCCCGGATTGGGCGCCCACGATTGCCGACCTGCTCGAGCCACTCGGCTATACCAGTGGACAGTTCGGCAAGAACCACCTGGGTGACCAGGACGAGCACCTGCCGACCAACCATGGATTCGACGAGTTCTTCGGGAATCTGTACCACCTGAACGCGGAAGAGGAGCCGGAGACCTACTACTACCCGAAGGAAGCCGAATTCCGCGAGAGATACGGCCCGCGGGGCGTCATCCACTCGTGGGCCGACGGTCGCATCGAGGACACGGGGCCCTTGACGCGCGAGCGGATGGAGACGGTGGACCAGGAGTTCCACGCCGCCGCCATGGACTTCATCGATCGGGCGCACGCCGCGGACCGGCCGTTCTTCGTGTGGTACAACGCCACCCGGATGCACGTGTGGACGCGACTGAAGGAGGAGTCTGTTGGCCGAACCGGGATCGGCCTCTACCCGGACGGAATGGTGGAGCACGACGACATGGTGGGACTCGTCCTCGAGAAGCTCGACGAGCTGGGAATCGCCGACAACACCATCGTCATCTACTCGACCGACAACGGCGCCGAGACGTTCACATGGCCGGATGGCGGGATGACACCGTTCCACGGGGAGAAGGGCACCACATGGGAGGGCGGATTCCGCGTGCCGGCCGTGGTCCGGTGGCCTGGCGTGATCGAGCCGGGCACGGTGTACAACGACATCATGTCGCAGGAAGACTGGCTTCCGACACTGCTTCATGCAGCCGGCCAGCCCGGTATCGTCGACATGGTCAAGGAAGGCTATCGATCGGGGAGCAAGGAGTTCCGAGTCCACCTCGACGGCTTCGACTTCATGCCTTACTTCCGCGGCGAGGTCGACCGAGGGCCCCGCAAGCAGATCATCTATTTCAGTCAGGGCGGAGAGTTGAACGCGGTGCGCTACGAGGACTGGAAGATCCACTTCGCGCAGCAGCGGGGGAACATCGCGACGGCCACACGTGAGGTGACCGGCTGGCCCGCTATCGTGAACCTGCGGGCCGATCCCTACGAAAAGGCCATGTTCGAAGCCGACATGGGTTATCTGCGCTGGTATGCAGACAACATGTGGATATTCGTGCCCATCCAGCAGGTACTGAAGGACTTCCTGGCGACGATCCCCGACTATCCGTTCCAGGAAGGAAGCAGCCTCAATGCGGCCGGCATCAATTACGGCAGTCTGAAGGCTGCGGCAGCGATGGAGCGGCTGCAGCAACTGGAGACGATCGGACGGCCCAACAACTGAGGCTTTCGGGGCCGACACCTGGCAGCCGGCTCCAGCCGAGCCGGCTGCCCAGCCACGAACTCTTAGACGCCCGGCGACCGGGCGGAGCGAGACGATGCAGACTTTGAGTCGGTTGATTTTCGTCCTCGGAGCCGTACTGCTCCTGAGGGTCGCACTGCCTCTGCCGGCCATGGCCCAGGAGCAAAGTCGGGAGTCAGCGGCCACCGATGCGACGGCATCGGCCTGGTCGTTCCAGTTTGCCTATCAGGCCATGCCGAACTACCGGCAGGACACGCTGGCCAACGGCGATCTGCGTCCCGAAGGAAACAAGGGATACCTGCAATACCGAATGGTCGCCCCCATCCAGCTCGGTGGCGTCAAGATCCTCCCGCGCCTCACGGTCCGATACAGCGAGAGCGCCGGCGGGGACTGGGGCTTCAGCCCGACGGACCTGTTTGCGCTGGTCGTTCCTTTCGACTGGGGAACGGGCAGAGCCGGTATCGGTCCCGACATCGTGATTCCGGGAAGCTCGAAGGTGGGCTCGAGCGAGTGGTCGTTCGGTCTGGCCGGTGCCGTCATCCAGCGCTTCTTCAATGACAGGCTCATGGTCGGGCTGCTTCTTCAGCAGACCTGGGGCAGGAGAGACGTCTACGACCTGGAGCAGGGAGTCCCGATCGATGAAGTGGAGACCGGGGCCAACCCGCTGGTCATCAACCCGATCCTCACGCTCCAGCTGGCAAAGGGCTGGTACGTCGCGACGAACGACCTGGCAGCCCAGTACAGCTGGGAGTTCGGGGGCTGGAAGGTCCCGGTCGGGATCCGCCTCGGCTACGTGCTCGTGCAGCCGAAGGCGTCGTGGAACTTCTACGTGGAGTACGCAAGCGACCTGGCCACGGACGACTACCCGGGCGCCGCAGCGAAGGACAAGATTCGGGTGAACGTCTCGTACGCCATGCCGGTCGGCTGACCGCCGGGGAGGACTGATGCCACAATCGGAGGTGTCGACCACGCTCGACGCTCACGCCCTGGCGGGACGCCGGCGGGAGACCAACCAGCTCCGGCGCCTCGAGACCCTGACCGACGTCGTGTACGGCATCGCCATCTGGCGGGTGTTCATCCTGTTCCCCCGTCCCGATGAGCCGGCCTGGAACTGGCACTCGTGGCGGGAGTTTCTGGCCGCTGAAGGGCTCACGATCGTGCTGATCGCCATCGGCGTGGCCGTGTTGATCATCTACTGGCTGCAAAGCAACACGCTGTTCAGCCTCGTCGAGCGGGCGGACGGGAAGTTCGCGGTGCGCGCGATCGTCCAGATCTTCTTCGTGCTCCTGTTCCTGTTCGCGATCCGGGTGGGCACCGAGCTTTCGGCCTCGTTTTGGACGCGCGGTTTCGAGAGCCTGGCGGCGCTGCTGCTCGGGCTTTCCTCGACGTGGATGTGGACGTGCGCGGCCAAGGGACGCCGCCTGCTGCACCAGGACGTGACGGACGACGAAGCTCGGGCCGTGCGGCGCCGGATCTCGGCCGAGCCCGCCACGGCCTTGTTCACGTTGCCGTTCATATTCACGCCCATCTTCTGGGAGCTGGCGTGGTTCACGTATCCGGCGGTACGCCGGTTCTTCCGGCGCACCGCCAGACTGGTCGCGCGAGCGGGCGTCTGATGAGAGTACCGCGGGGGCTGCCAGCCCTGTTCGCGGGCTTGATCGTCTCGGCGGGGGCCACGCCGGCCGCTGCGCAGGAGCAGGCACCGGTAGGGCTCCGCGCGCCGCCGCGAGCCTTCGCGCTCCCGATGGAAGTCGAGCACGACTTCGGTGCCGACAACGGCGAAGCGACGATCATCCGTTTCCTTCCATTGTGGAGCGTTCCGCTGGGCGAGGCCTGGCGCCTCATCAATCTCGACCTGGTCACGCTGGGCGAGGCACCCGGAGGTGTGCCGGGGGGGTCGGTCAATCCAAATCCGACGCCGGGTGAACGCGCCTTTGGTCTCAGCGATCTGATCCATGCCAGCCTGTTCACCCCCGAGGACCAGGGGAAGTTCATCTGGGGAGCCGGCTTCATCCTCGGTATTCCGACCGCGACGGACCGGGTCCTCGGAAGCGGGAAGTGGGCCGCCGGGCCCGCGGTCCGGCTGACCTACAGAAGCGGACCCTGGAACCTCGGTGCCATTGCCGGCCAGCGATGGTCGTTTGCGGGCGACTCGTCACGGCCCGATCTGAACGCGCTGATCATCCGCGGTACGTTCCGGTTCAAGCTCCCGGGCCCCTGGTACCTGGTGTCGTCGCCGATCATCACGGCCAACTGGAACGCGCCCTCGTCCGAGCGCTGGCTCGTGCCTCTCGGAGGGGGTCCGGGGATCACGTTCGGCGTGGGCTCTCAACGGTGGGCCACGTCGATTCAGGCCTACGTCAACGCCGTCAAACCGGAAGGCGCGCCCGAGTGGGCGGCTCGCGTTCAGGTGATCGCGGCGATTCCCTATTGAGCGCAGGAGGACGCCGAGTATGAGCAGAAGGTTAGATCGATGCTGCGTGCTCGCCGCCATGTTGCTCGCCGGGCTGGCGTGCCTGCTGGATGCTCAGGTCTGCTGGGGTCAGCAGACGGGCAACCTGGCGCGAGGGAAGTGGCTATCCGATCGGGGGCCGGCCGACCCGAGGCCATTTGACCATACCGTTCTCGGTAGTGGGCTCCTGAACGGAGACTACTTCGACTGGAAGAACCGCCAGTGGATCGAGCACGGGATCTCCTTCGGCGGGTACGTATCCGCCAATGTACAGTGGGGCTCGGAGGGTGGCCCGACTCACGGCATCAGCGAGACGCTGTTGCTCTTCGGCTGGGAGCCGGTACGCGATTCGAACAGCTCGGGGCGCCTGGTGGCGGGCTTCGCCTATGATGCGACTTTCGGGCGTCCGACGACGCGCGAGTTCGCGAACACCCAGCGTCTCGTCGAGACGCCGAATGACCTCGACACCGACCCGGAGCTGACGTTCGCGACTCTGGGTCTGTTGCTCTGGGAGCACGAATGGTGGACCGGTCCCGATCGTGGCTGGGGCCTCCGCGCGGGCCAGCTCTACGCACCCTCGTACTTCGGCCCCGCCCGCTATCTCGACGATGACCGGCGCTTCTTCATGGCCCGACCCCTGGCCGCCGCCGCGGGGTCGCAGTGGGTCGGGTACAACGACATCGGGCTCGGCGTCAACGGAATCGCCTGGAAGGCTCCGCTCTACGTCTCGCTGGCGGTCATGGACGGCAAGGCCAGTCGCCGGTTCCTCGACTTTGCGAGCCTTCTCGATGCACGCCTGCTCTATCTGGGTGAGATCGGTTTCGAGCACGACGTGGATGGCCCGAACGAAGCGGCCGTGCGCGTCACCTTCAGCTACCTCGACGTCGAACCCAGCGAGAACTCTCTGTTCGGACCCGGGCAGTCGCTGATGATCTCGGGCGACAAGCGATTCAGCGGTACCTGGGCGCTGGCGGGCCGCTGGAGCCGGTCGTTCGATCGGCTATCGGCCGATTACCGCGAGAACTTCTCGCTGGGCGTGCTGTGGCTGGAACCCGTGCGTCGATCCGAGGACCTCGCCGGGTTCGGACTCTTCTCCGGTGATCCAAGCGACGCCGACCTCGGCTGGGAGTCCGGCTTCGAGGTGTTCTACCGGCTACAGCTCACCAACGCGGTGAGCATACTCCCAGATCTCCAGTACTGGCGGCGGGACGACCCCGACGGCAATGGCACGCGCAGCTGGGTGTGGGGGGTTCGCTCGGAGTTCGAGTTCTGACGATGGCGGAGAGCGGCGGGAGACCAGGGCAACACGGGGCTTGGAACGGTGGCCGTGCCCCTGACTCAGCCGATTCTCGCCCCGCGCAGGCGCTGGACGCAACGATGTCGACGCGGTAATGTGGGCCCGGTCACCAACGAACAGGAACGGAGCCGTGAAATGACCCGACTGACCGCCGGCCTCGCCGCGCTCGCTCTACTGCTTTCGACCGCCACCGTGGCGCTGGCCCAGGACCCGGCCGGACTTCCGGCGCCGCACGAGGAGGTGGAGAGCGCTTTCCCGGTGGTCGACAATTTCTCCCCCTATGCGGGCCGCAACTTCCCGACCGAGGTGTACTGGGGCGACACCCACCTGCACACCGGCATGTCCATGGACGCCGGCGCGTTCGGTGCCCGGCTTCTGCCGGAGGACGCCTACCGGTTCGCGCGAGGCGAGGAGCTGACTTCGTCCACGGGGCAGCCCGTGCGGCTGGACCGGCCGCTCGACTTCCTGGTGGTGGCCGACCACTCCGACAACATGGGCTTCTTCCCGAAGTTGTTCGACGGCGATCGCGACATGCTGGCGGATCCTACGGGCCGGCGGTGGTACGACATGGTGCAGGCCGGAGGGCAGGATGCCGTCAACGCCGCGGTCGAGGTTATCGTGGCCTTCTCGCAGAACACTTTTCCACCGGCCCTGGCTTCGCTGCCCGGCACGGCGGCGTACCGCGCGGCGTGGGACGTGGCGATCGACGCGGCTGAGAAGTACAACGATCCGGGCCACTTCACGGCTTTCATCGGCTACGAGTGGACGTCCAACACGGGCGGGGCGAACCTGCACCGAGTGGTGGTCCTGCGGGATGATGCGTTCCGGGCTGGTCTCGTGGAGCCGTACACGACGCTGAAGCCACTCGGCAGCGACAACCCTCGCGATCTCTGGAAGTGGCTGGAGATGTACGAAGATCGGACGGGCGGGCAGGCCCTGGCGATCGCGCACAACGGCAACCTGTCGAACGGGATCATGTTCCCGTGGATCGAGTCTTTCACGGGTCAGCCGATCGACCTCGAGTACGCGGAGACCCGCGCCCGCTGGGAACCCCTGTACGAGGCCACTCAGATCAAGGGCGACGGCGAAGCGCACCCTTTCCTTTCACCGACCGATGAGTTCGCGGACTACGAGACGTGGGACCAGGGCAACCTCGACCTGAGCGAGGCCAAGGAACCGGAAATGCTGCAGTACGAGTATGCCCGCACGGGCCTGCAGCTCGGATTGCAGGCGGAGGCAGAGCTGGGCGTGAATCCTTATGCGTTCGGCATGATCGGATCCACCGACAGCCACACCGGCCTCGCGACCGCGGGCGAGGACAACTTCTTCGGCAAACACTCCGGAGTGGAGCCGAGCGCGGAGCGCTACCTGCACCCCATGGCGAAGATGGGCGACGCCGAGTACACGAGCTGGTCGATGGCCGCATCCGGCTACGCGGCCGTATGGGCCACCGAGAACACCCGGCGGGCGATCTTCGACGCCATGATGCGCAAGGAGACCTACGCTACGACTGGGTCGCGCATGCTCGTGCGCTTCTTCGGCGGCTTCGACTTCACCGCGGCTGATGCCGAGACCCGGCTTCCGGCCAACGTCGGCTACCTGAAGGGTGCACCCATGGGGGCGACGCTCCGGGCGGCCCCGGAGGGCAAGTCGATGACCTTCCTGGTGGCGGCCTTGAAGGACCCCCTCTCCGGCAACCTCGATCGGATCCAGATCGTGAAGGGCTGGCTGGGAGACGACGGCGAGCGGCAGGAGAGGATCTACGACGTGGTATGGTCCGACGATCGAGAGATCGGCCCGGACGGAAAGCTCCCGCCGGTCGGGAACACGGTAGACGTGGCGAACGCTACCTGGACCAACACGATCGGGGCCCCGGAGCTGATCGCCGTGTGGGAGGATCCAGACTTCGATCCGGACCAGAGGGCGGTGTACTACGCCCGCGTGCTCGAGATACCGACTCCGCGGTGGACAGCGTACGAGCAGGTGCGATTCGGCATCCAGATGGGGGATCAGGTGCCGATGATCACGCAGGAGAGGGCGTACACGTCGCCGATATGGTACACGCCGTAGCCGGAGGGCGCGCTGGGGGGTGACTTCAGGCGCTCGGAGACACTCCGATACGAGGACACACATCTCCGAGAACGCAGTCTCCGCAGTCCGGATTTCGGGCCGTGCACACGCCCCGCCCATGTCCGATCAGCAGGACGTGCAGTTCGTAGCGCAGTTCGGGCGGGACGATGTCGTTGAGAATCTGATGAGTGCGGACCGCATTCGTGCGTTCCGGAACCAGTCCGAGCCTGACTGCGATCCTGTGCACGTGCGTGTCCACCGGAATCACGTCACGTCCCATCGCGAAGCACAGGACGCAGGCGGCCGTCTTCACTCCCACGCCGTGGAAGCCTGTGAGGTAGTCCATCGCCTCGGCGTCGCCCAGCGCCTCGAGGTGCTGCAGCGTGGGACTCCCGTGCTCGTCGCGCAGGCGCGCGAGGGTCGAGAGAATCGTGGCCGACTTCTGCTTCGCGAGCCCCGCCGGGCGGATCGTCTCTTCGACCTCTCCCTCCCGTGCGGTCAGGACAGCTCCCCAGTCCTCGTAGCGGGCCCGCAGGGCCTCCCAGCCCCGGTAGCAATTCGCGTCCGACGTGCTCTGGCTGAGAATGGTCAGGATCAACTCGTCCACGGGATCGCGACGCACCTTGCGGCTGGGCGGGTGCACCTCGGCCAGTCGCTCGGCGATTGAGCGAATCCGCTTTTCTTCGTTCTGTCGGCCTGCCGGGTCCGTCATTAGCTTGCGGCGTTCCTCGTCAGAGATGTCGCTCATCGGTTCCTCGGTGGCCAACGTACCGATTGTGAAGAAACCACAAAGATACAGCGGCCGGGTCCTCGACCTGCAGGACTCTCGGCACACGGAGGCGTTCAACCCGCGCACGGCGGGGATCGACGACGCGTCTCCACTGGAGGTGGTCCGGCTTCTCAACGAAGAGGATCGCACCGTCTCCACGGCCGTCGCCTCTCAGGAGAACGCGATCGCGGCCGTGATCGCTGAGGTGGCCGACCGGATGGCGGGGGGTGGCCGCCTGTTCTACGTCGGCGCCGGCACGTCGGGACGCCTCGGTGTCCTGGACGCTTCCGAGTGTCCGCCCACCTTCGGCAGCGACCCGAGCGACGTGCAGGGGATCATGGCGGGCGGCCCCGAAGCCCTGATGCGGAGCCGCGAAGGGGTGGAAGACGATCGCGAGGCCGGCGCCGAGGCGATCCGCGAGGCGGCGGTGGGTGCCGCGGACTACGTGCTCGGGATCGCGTCATCGGGCACGACCCCCTTCGTTCACGCCGCGTTGGAGGCAGCTCGCGAGGTGGGGGCGGGAACGGGTCTTCTGTCGTGCACGCCGCCGCCCGAGGACGCCGTCCAAAGTGTGGATCACATCATCACGACGCTCACGGGACCGGAGGCGATCGCGGGTTCGACGCGTCTGAAGGCCGGCACCGCGACGAAGATGGTCCTCAACACGATCTCAACCGGCGTGATGATCCAGCTGGGCAAGGTGTACGGGAACCTGATGGTCGATCTCAGGGCCGTGAGTCGAAAGCTGGTGGACCGCAGTCTCCGCATGGTTTCCGCGGTGACCGGCCTTGAGCGCGAGGAGGCCCGCCGGCTCCTCGTAGCGGCGGGCGGCTCGGTCAAGACGGCCATCGCCATGCACGAGACGCGGGTCGGACGATTCACGGCCGAGCGCCGGCTGGACGTCTGCGACGGCTTCCTGGCCCGCATGGTCCACCGATTCCCTCCCGGCTCGCCGGTCCAGGACTTCGCGGAATTCCCCGGGGGCACCGGCCAGGACTGGGACCGGCTGCTCGCCCGACTGGCCCGGACGCCCGGAGCCCTGCGAGCCGCGGCCTCGCGACCGCCGGACGAGGACGCCGCCCCGACGGTGGGTCGCACCCGCGAGGATGTCGCCTGGCAGCTGGACCACCTGGCCCGCTACGAGCGGGAGGCCATCCGCCCTCGCGTCGAGACGTGGCCCGTGGACGGAGCCCTGGAATTCGAGGATTGGGAAGATGACTCCGAGCCGGGTCCCTCCGACGCGAGCGCGGATATGGAGACGCGAATTGAAGCCTTCCGGAGGGAGAGGGAGGGAACGTTGGAGGCGCTGCGGGCCGCCGGGGCAGGGTTCCTCGATCGCACGGGAAAGCAGGGCGGCGAGGAGTTCTCGGCCTACCAGTTCCTTCGGGCCACTGCCCAACACGACGACGCGCACGTGGCCCGCATCGGCGAGCGTCTGCACCGCAGCCTGCTAGAAGAGGACGAAGAATGACGAATCCGGCCGGAGACCTGTACATCGGCCTGATGTCCGGCACTTCGCTGGACGGGATCGACGTGGCCGTCGCGGAGTTCGGCGGCGAAGCGGAGCGGCCGGAGCCGGCTCGCCTGGTGGCCTACGAGTCCTACCGGTACGAGGCGACGTTTCGGGACCGCATGCGAGCGGTCCTGGAACAGGGCTCTCCGGCGAAGCTGTGCGATCTCAACTTCGACCTTGGCGAGCGCCTCGCGATATCCGTGAGCGACACGCTCATCGCGGCCGGCGTCGCTGCCCGGGACGTGACCGCGATCGGAAGCCACGGTCAGACGGCGTGGCACAGGCCTCCCGACGAGGGAGCGCGCGGCGCCACCCTTCAACTCGGCGAGCCGGCGGTCATCGCGGAGCGTACCGGCATCCCGGTCATCGCCGACTTTCGCGTCCGGGACGTCGCGGCCGGGGGGCACGGCGCCCCTCTCACGCCGTACTTCGATCGACTGCTCCTGGGTGGCCGGGAGTCGCGGGTCATCATCAACCTGGGCGGCATGGGAAACCTGACGGCGCTGCCCGCGGCCGGCTCGGGCGGGGCTGCCCTGGCCTTCGACACGGGCCCCGGCGTGGCCCTGATCGACGGGGCCGTGCACCACCTCACCGGCGGCCACCAGGCGTTCGACGCCGAAGGTCGACTGGCCGCCGCCGGCCGGGTGCTCGAGCCCGATCTCGAGGCGTGGCTGTCGGACCCCTTCTTCGACACTCCGCCCCCTCGCAGCACGGGACGCGAACGCTTCGGCGGCCCGGCCCTGGCCCGGTGGCTGGCGGGAGTCGCGGGGGCCCGCGAAGAGGATCTGATCGCCACCCTGACCGAGGTCACGGCGGCGTCGGTGCAGCGGGCCTTCCGTTGGATCCCGTTCGACGTCGACGCCGTGTACCTGTGTGGAGGAGGTGCTCGGAATCCCGAGCTCATGCGGCGCATCGCGGCGGACCTGGATCCGATTCCGGTGCGCTCGGTGGACGAGCTTGGCTGGAACGGCGACGCGAGAGAGGCCGCGGCCTTCGCCCTGTTCGCACGCCAGCACCTGCTCGGCATCCCGCTTGATCTCGAGTGGGCCACCGGGGCCGAAGGTCCGAGGATCCTCGGCAAGCGAGTGCCTGCTTGAGCGCCGGCCGCCTGTTTCTCGAGGCGCTTCGCCTCGACTTCGACTCCATCGATGATCTCCGGCGCAGGATCGACGCCGCGCTGAGGCTGGATGTGGGCGGGTTCATCTTCTTCGGCGCGGACGCCGATGCCGCGGGTCTGTTGGCCGGAGAGATCCTGGCGGCCGCGGACCGGCCGCTGTGGCTGGCCGCCGATCTCGAACGTGGCGCCGGACAGCACCTGCGAGGTCTCACGACTTTCCCTCCGCCCGGCGCCCTCGCTCACCATCCGGCGGCCTTGGAGGCGGTGCGGATCGCGGCCCGCTCGACGGCCCTCGAGGCCAGCGCACTCGGCCTCAACCTGGCCCTCGCCCCCGTACTCGACCTGGATGTCGAGGCGAAGAACCCGATCGTCGGGACCCGCAGCTTCGGTCCCGACCCGGCCCGCGTGGCGTCTCTCGGGCGCGCATGGATCGAGGCCTGCCAGGCCGAGGGGGTCGCGGCCTGCGCCAAGCACTTCCCGGGACATGGACGCACCACCGCCGACTCGCACGCCGAGCTTCCGGTGGTGGACGCAGCGCGGGAGACGCTCGAGGCGGACCTGGCGCCTTTCCGGGCCGTGGCCGGCGACGTCGCATGCGTCATGTCCGCGCACGTGGCCTATCCGGCGCTCGGCGCGGAGGGCCCGGCCACGCTCGAGTCCGCGATCCTGCAGGATCTTCTTCGCCGCGAGATGGGCTTCGAGGGTCTCGTGCTCACCGACGCCCTCAACATGAGCGGGGTGCGGGAGCAGGCGGAAGCACTGGCACCCGAGGTGGCCGCTCTCTCGGCCGGGTGCGACGTGCTGCTCTACCCGCCGAACCTGGCCGGGGCGATCGCGGCGGTGGAGAAGGCGGCGGCCAAGTCCGAGCAGGTCGCTGGCCGGGTGACCGAATCGCTGGCGAGGGGCGGACGGGCCCTGGACCAGTTTCCGACCCCCGACGGCTCGGCGGTCGATGTGCCCGAAGACCTGGACGGAGCCGCGATCGCCATCGCCACGGCCTGCGCGGCGGAGATCGGGGGCCGCGTGCCGTCGTGGCTGGATCCGTCCCAGCCCGTCCGGGTGGCCACGATCTGGGATGACAGGGAAGAGCCGTCCCGCACTCCGTTCGGCCTCCTGTTCCGCGAGGCGCTCAAGGCCAGGG
>Ga0272442_10006494_pt1 | contig 15357 bp, 13 predicted proteins | sample SSMForm2O_FD_200262 | JGI IMG/M metagenome (GOLD analysis project Ga0272442, IMG submission 200262) | Marine sediment archaeal communities from Little Sippewissett salt marsh, Falmouth, MA, United States - SSM-Form-2O | ecosystem: Environmental > Aquatic > Marine > Wetlands > Sediment ...
TGCAAGTTCTTTCGGAAAGAGGTAGTTCCTGGCATAGCCTCTGGCTACATCGCAGACATCCCCCTCTTCCCCGAGATTATACACATCCTTATTCAGAATAATCTTCATTTTTTTCTCTCCTTCCCAGTAAGTATTGTGAGCCCCTCATGCAGAGTTGACAGCTCGGTAACGCACCCATATCTCTGAGAGCCCCAGCAGAGGAACCCCCACAATCAATACGAGGTTAATCCGGGGAGTCATCAGCACAATCACGGCGGAGAACACCACCAGTGTCTGTATGAGCCGTGAGACCCCGTACTGCCCGAACAGGTACTTTAAAATAGCTGCTCCCTGAAGGGCAAATATAGACAGCAGAATCATCCCGTAATTCCAGAAGAGGAATCCTATCATCGGAATGCCTGCCATAACATCCAGCAGTACCCCGGTCCAGGCTCCCAGAACCGGCCATAAAAGCAGTTCCGGCACGTGGAAACCTATCAGACTGAAGACTGTTCCGCCGGTAAATCTGCTGTATAACCGGTCGGCAACCAGCCAGCCGGCAGATAGTACCAGGAAAAAACTGAATATATAGTTCTTCACAAAAAGCTGCAGTATCAGCTCGTACACCGCATCGGCATCGAGGGTTGCAAGCATCATGGTCCCCTCGGTCGCCACGGTGCTGTTCATACTTGTCTTGAGCGCTTCCAGTATCAGGCCGGTCTGCTCTCTCAGAAAACCTGTCACCTCTTGACTGCCGGAATAGATTCCGGCGACAGGCAGACTGATGATCAGCACTGCGGCAGTGCCAAGCAGCAGCCGATACAGCACTCTTCCCCTCCCCAAGAATACGGCGGCGATACCCGCCAGGATTCCCAGGGGATAGACAATTTCCAACACGAAAAAGAAGCGCCGCAGCACTCCGCTCTCGATACCCCGTGTCCTTATAAAGACCTGGAGCAGAACCAGTCCCAGGAGTATTCCGATGGCGTAGAGAACATATTCCCTTCCGCGTTTGAATCCCAGGACGAAGAGGGGAACTGACATGAGGAAAAACAGCGCGCCGAACTGATACAGAATAAAAGCCGCCGCTGTGAAGATCCCCAGGTCGATCCACTCTCTCGGTACTGCTCCTGTTTTCATTACACTCGGTTTACTTCTTCACGAACGGGATGTACGCCAGAACCCGTGCCCGCTTGATCTCCCGGGAAAGGGCCCTCTGGTGCTTCGCGCAGGTACCGGTAATACGCCGGGGCAGTATCTTTCCACGCTCGGTGACAAACCGGCGCAGCAGATCGGGATTCTTGTAATCCGCCTTTATGTCCTGGGTGCAGAACCGGCACACCTTTTTCTTGAAAAAAGGACGCCTGCCGCCGCCGCGGAAGGGACGTCCATCGCGGTCGTCATCGTCCCGGCTGTCCCGCCGGTCCCGGTATCCCCGGTTGTCGCCTCTATCGCCTCTATCGCCTCTATCGCCTCGATCGCCCCTGTCGCCTCGATCACTTCTGTTGTCGCTTCTGTTATCGCTTCTGTTATCGCTCCGGCTGTCGCTTCTGTTATCGCTCCGATCGGTGCTTTGGGGTCTTCCTTTTGTCTCTTCAGCCTTATTCTGTGCGTCTTGTACGCTTTCGTCAGCCATTTATATCTCCTTCAATCCTTGTAGTCGTTTAAAATGGAATATCGTCTTCGAACTCTTCGGGTCCGCCGTTGAAATTGTTCTGGTTGTATCCCGATGAGTTGCTGTAATTCGACTCTGCATTGCCGCGGTTCGGTGCCGGACCTCCTCCGGTCGGCGTACCTCCGAGCAACTGCACATTCAGGGCATGGACCTCTACCTTGCTTCTGTTCTGGCCGTTCTGCTCCCAGCGGCTCTGCCGGAGCTCTCCCTGTACGGCAACCTGCTTCCCTTTGCCCAGGTACTGATGAATCGCCTCTCCCTGGCGGCCCCACAGGACGATATCGAAGAAATGTGCTTCCTCGCCCCATGTGTCCCCCGTCTTGCGGGAGCGGTTCACGGCGATCGAAAATTTACAGACCGCTGTTCCGCTGGCCGTATATTTGAGTTCAGCATCGCGGGTCAACCGTCCAACGAGAACCACCGAGTTAATGTCGTTGGCCATAGTGTATCTCCTTCTCTATTCTTCTTTTCGGATGAGAAGGTGCTTCAGCAGCTGGTTGGTGAGTCTCAGTTCCTCTTCGAGTTTGAATACATTCTGTGCATCTGCCTGGAATTCGTAGTAGTAATAGTGGCCTTTGCTGCGCTTCCTGATATCGTAGGCAAGATCACGGGTTCCAAGGTCATCTTTTTTTGTGATGGCGGCTTCGCTCTTCTGCAAGAGCGCTTCTACCTGTTCTTTGCCGGCAGAAGTTTCATCCTCCTCGGTACCGAGGATTATTGTGAGTTCATACGTTCGCATGTCTCCTCCTTGCGGACTATTTGATTCGCCGTACCGGCGAATAAAGAGGTGATAGAAAGCTACCACAGGCAAAAATCATTGTCAAGTGAAGCCGTTTTTGACCGATCTAGTGGATATGGGACAATGGGTTCACTACGATGACGATATCTATTATCTGAATGAGTCCATCCGGATGCTGATGCGCAACCTGAAGCTCCATCTGGATGGAACCTATTTCGAAGAAAAGGTGCATCATGAGCTGATGTTCCTGGACAAGCTCCTGTCCCAGTTCTACCGTGCCCTGACGGCGAACCAGTTTCTTCACGAACGGCCCCAGAACCTGCGCTTCCTCAACAAGACGAAACGGCTCTTCTGCACCCTGCTGCAGAGTATCGTGAACGGTACGAGCGCCGCCCACCTTGACCTTTCCGCCCATTTTGAAGAGTATAAAAAAACGGTCAGCCGGCAGGAACAGGAGATCTCGGAAATACGCTCCGTACTGTTCGAGATCGTCCACAACGATGACCAGAATGAACAGGTGAGCTCCGAAGAGTACAAATTCCTGCTCGACAACTCTCTATAAATTCACGGCGGAGGAATTCAATTGCCTGATAATACACTCTCTCCCGCGATCGAAGCGGAGTTCGGGCGCCGAAAGATCGACCGCACTCTCACACTCGAAATACTGGACAGGTTCAACCGGGGTGAATTCGACGGACTGGAGCCGATCAGAGTCAAGTCCATACCGCAGATCGACGGAGAGCAGATAGTCGACCTGTCCGGCGATGCGTCCTATTCGGTTGTGGCGGAACTGGCGCGGCATCGCCTCTTGGACTTCCTGCCTTCTGAAGATACTTCCGGCATCGGAACGGTAAAAGACGGATACATTCATTACAGCGGCAATGAACTGCGTGAACTCGGGCTCCGGCTTCTTCCCCTTCTGGCGTACGGCGTACTCAACGGCGGATCGGCAAGCAGCTACGTCGACGAGAAGAAGAACCGTGCTTTCTCGGAGGAACTCTATGAAATAACCCGGGAGTCCTTCAGCTCCGCAGCGGACCTGTCACAGGGCAGGCCGAAAGGAACATCTCCGGCCTTCATCCACCCCGACGGTACCCCCGGCCCCTCATTCCTCGAGCTGAAGCTCCGTTCTCTGCTCATCCATTCGATGCATTACAGACGGCGGTTCGGAGAGTATCGCGGCATAAACGGGGAACTCGGTATGCTTCCTGTATTCCAGATGACCAGCGAATACACCGATTCCGATGTCGCCGCAGCACTGGAGGAGTACCGGCGGAGTACTCTTCTGGAAGACCTGAAGCCGGAGGACCACCCGGCGATCCTTTCCCCGCTGACTGCACGGCAGCCGCTGATCGCGGCGTACACGCACAGCAGCGAGGGAGTGCCGAAACGGCTCTTCACCAGAGCATGGGCGAAGGAGGACCGCCTACTCCCTCTGCCGGGGGGTCACGGTCAGAACTTCGCCGTGCTTGCGGATATCTACCGCCGCCTCTATGCCGGGGGCAAGCGTTTCGCATACCTGGGCAACATCGATAACCTCGGAAATACCATCAACCTTCAGGCCCTGGCGATTACGGCCCTGAGCGGGGCACAGGGGGCCTTCGAGTTTTCCTACAAGACCGCCGTTGACGTGAAAGGCGGTATTCTGGTACGAAGCCAGAAGGACCGGCTCAGTTCCGCTGACATCGGTCCGGCCATCTCCCGGGAAGAAGTCGCACGGGCGGAAGTAAGCGGCACACCCATTCTCTTCAACTGTGCCACCGGTATCTTCGACCTGCGTTATTTCTCCCGGTATATCGATACGATCGCCCATACCCTTCCGATCCGCTTTTCCGACCAGAACAAGGATGCCGGCATGTATTCGCAGGCCGAACAGATCACATGGGAGGTGATCGGAATGCTGGACAAGCCTCTCATTTTTGCGGTGAACAAGTACGAACGTTTCCTGGCTTCCAAACTTCTTCTGGAGAACCTGATGACCAGCGGTATTGAACTGCGGAATCCGGACTACCCTCCGGAGCTGAGGCCCCTTTCAGCCAATCTCCATCAGGGGCTGAAGGACCTGCTGACCGGAGACTACGGCCTGCGGCTGAGGGGTGCGCGGTGGGAACCCCTTGCGGCTGAAGAGATCAGGATGGAGGGTTGAATACTATGTACGCGGATCCGAAGTTCGCAGAACTGCTCGATTATAATAAAATGGGGGGGGTGATTCCGGTGGTCACCCAGGACGCCGGCAACGGTCAGGTCCTCATGGTCGCTTTCGCCGACCGTGAAGCAGTGGAGATGACGCTGCGTACCGGCTACGCCCATTACCACAGCCGAAGCAGGAACAGTCTGTGGAAGAAAGGGGCCACATCCGGCCATGTTCAGCTTATCAAAGAGATCCTGGTGGACTGTGACAGCGACACTCTTCTCTACCGGGTGGAACAGACCGGACCAGCCTGCCACACAGGAGCACGGAGCTGTTTTTTCAGATCAATAGAAGAATTGGAGTCTTAAGCCGCCTGTCCGATCGGCGGAATCCGTCTTCGTTCCCGATGCCCGTCTTGACCCGATGCCCGTCTTGACCCGATACCCGTCCTGGCCCGATGCCCGTCCTGGCCCGATGCCCGTCCTGGCCCGATGCCCGGTCCTACCCCGAAGCGACGATGTTGCCGCGGGGCTTGACGATACTGAAGCTTTCAGAAGCCATACTGCGAAGCCTTCCGGCTATGGAAGCAGCATCGAGACTGCACATCTGAAGCAGTTCCCGGCGATTCGCCTGGGCGAAGAATGTATCGGGAATTCCCGCCCACTCGAACTTCACATCCAGACCGCTGCGGTGAACGAGACCGGCGATCTGCTCGCCGATGCCTCCGACTGCCGCTCCGTCTTCTACCATGTACACCCGCGAATAGCCTGAGAGGAGATCGAGCAGGTACTCCTCATCCAGGGGTTTCACGAACCTCAGATTGTACAGATCGACGGAGATACCGTCCCGTGCAAGCAGATCGATTGCCTCCCGGGCCTCCTGATACAATCCTCCAACGGAGATAAGAAGGTATTCGCCCCCATCAGCATCCGTCAGGACACCTCGTCCGGCTTCCAGAGGCTTCTCCATTGCAGTGATGTCCTCCGGGCAGGCCGCTTTCGGATACCTCAGCATTACAGGACCCGGCTGCTGGAGGGCCCAGTGCATCATACTGCGCATCTCCTGATGGCTGGCTGGAGACAGCAGACTGATACCGGGCACCGATCTGAAGAGGGGTATGTCAAAGGCTCCCTGGTGCGTTTCTCCGTCCGCGGGTACCAGACCGGCCCGGTCCATTGCGAATACCACCGGCAGACCTGGCAGTGCCACGTCGTGCAGAACCTGGTCGACCGCGCGCTGCATGAATGTCGAGTAGATCGCCGTAACCGGCTTGAGTCCGGCCATCGCCAGTCCCGCCGAGAAGGTAACTGCATGCTGTTCGGCTATCCCGACATCGTAGAACCGGGTGGGAAAATTGTCCCTGAAGTACTTCAAACCGGTCCCGCTTTCCATCGCAGCGCTTACCGCGACGATCTTCGGGTCGTCCTTCGCTTCCTCAACGAGAGCGTGGGAGAAAGATTCGGTAAAACTGAGGGCAGGCTTCCGCTCCACCTTCCCGTCATTGTTGACCATTGGAGAGACCCCGTGGTAATGCGAGGGGTTGTTCTCAGCCTGTTCGTAGCCCTTCCCCTTCTGCGTGACCACATGGACGACCACCGGCTTGCCGAGATCTTTGACCCCGTTGAAGACATCGGTGAGACGTGAGATGGAGTGTCCGTCGATGGGACCCACGTATTCGAAACCGAATTCGCTGAAGATGGTCTCCTTCAGCAGGGCCGCCTTGACGGTACGTTTCAGCCGGACGAAGAGTTCGAAGAGCTTGTAGCCCATGATGGGAATCCCCTGAATTCCCCGGTCGAGCCTGCCGCGGATAAAACGGTAGAACCGCGTGGTTGTCAGACGGCTCACGTATGCGGACAGCTTGCTGAGGTTCGAATTGATGGATATTCCGCCCACGTTCTTGCTGATGGACATGTTGTTGTCGTTGTACACGATTATCAGGTCCTTCCCGAGATGGCCGGCGTGATTCAGTCCTTCAAATGCCATACCTCCGGTCAGGGCGCCGTCGCCCACCACCACGATGACCTTGCCGCGTTCGCCGTTCGCCCTCCGGCCGGTCAGAGCTCCTATTCCGGCGGAAATTGATGTCGCAGCGTGCCCCGTTTCGAGAAAGTCGTGAGGACTTTCACTCCGTTTGGGGAAACCCGACAGACCGTCCTTCTGACGGATAGAATCGAAGCTGTCGTTCCGGCCGGTAATGATCTTGTGGGTGTAGCACTGGTGGCCGACGTCCCAGAAAATCATGTCTTCCGGTGATTCGAACACCCGGTGCAGGGCCAGAGTCAGCTCCACGGCCCCCAGGTTCGAAGCCAGATGTCCTCCGTTTTTCAGTACGACATCGATTATCCGCCTGCGAATCTCCTCCGCCAGGAGGGGAAGATCCTCCTTCTTCATGAGCTTGAGGTGTTCCGGCGACTTTATTTTTTCCAGGAGATTCTTGGTTTTGCTTTCCGAATTCATACAACCTTCCTTATACCGTACTTTCTAATATATATGAGAAATTTAAAAAAGCAATGTTGCGGGGAAAAAACAATGCATTTTATTCAGTGAGGACCGTGGTGATGAAGCGGTTGAAAAAGCGGAGAAGCAGCTGTTTCTGCTTTTCTTCGGTGAGCTGGTAACGGGAAGCGCCCTCCGCAGGTGCGTCAAGGGACTGAGAAACGGGGGCGGACTGCACGTCTGCGGCCTCTTCAGCCGTTCCGGCAGACGTTTCGCCATCCGCCGGGACCGAGGAGCCTTCGGGACTTTCCGGGCTTTCGGGACCCTCAGGACCCTCCTGAGCGGTCTCCGGCCGGGACGGCGGAGTTTCCACTTTCTGCAGGTCCTCCGGATTCAGAACCCCGGCCTGATCGAGTCCGGGGCTGGTGTACTCCAGAACGGATCTGTGGAGCATGCGGAATTGGATGGAACCGTCGGACTGGACCTGTCGGGGTGAAAACCACCCGCTCACCCGCAGGGTTTCTTTGCTGCCGTTGATGGACAGGCTCCGTTCACCTTCGAGATAGTACAGCCCATTCTCATCCCGGTCCGAGATAAGCGCACCGAGACTAGTGTCGAGTTCGTAGGAACTCTCCTGCTCGACTTCACGGTTTGTTGCAGATGAGGCCTGGGGCAGGAAATCCAGGAGACCACTCCCGCCGCCTCCGCTGAAGCTCAACCGGCCTTCGCTCGAGTCAATATACGCTGATGTCAAGGTGAGTTCGGTTGAAGGGGTGATACGCACGACGAGAGCAGCGCCGATCTCGACGCCGCTCCCGTCGACAATATATCCCTCGAAATCTGAATCCCACAGGGAATCTGCACTCGCCGAAGGTACAGGCGCAAGGAGTGTGAGAAGGCATATAAGAGAGAACATGCCGAACTTTCCTCGCAGAATCCCAAAACTGTGGTTCATGATTACTTCTTCTTGTGTCTGTTCTTCCTCAGTTTCTTTTTGCGCTTGTGGGTGGCGATTTTATGCCGTTTTTTCTTTCTACCGCAGGGCACAGCAACGCTCCTTCTATAATTTATTTATCAGTTTACCACTGGATAGTGCATTTTTACGCGGAAGTCCCGCGTTTTGCGATTATGCATCTTTTTCTTCTTCCTCGTCAAGGGGTTATTGAAACCTGCAGGTCTTCGTTCTATATTGAAATAGATGAAAAAGAAGAGAAATGAAATCCGGCTCTACTCTACCGATGAAGAAATCAACAATATTCTGAATCCCGCCAATCCTTCAACGGCAATTAAGAGCTCGCTTCATTTCAACTACAACGAAGAGTTTTTCATCAAGCTCCCGGAGACCATCACCGTACCGCATCTGCCGGTACACCACGATATCGACCAGCTCAAACCCGAGCCCGCCTATCGAAACAGTCTCCTGCAGCTCCTCACTCCAATCACCAGGATGGTACCTGATGTATTCAAGGAGCTGACCTACTTTTTCGATCCCGTGGATATACTGAGGCCCGGCTTTTTCCATCTCTACCGGATAAATGGACAGCTGTTCCTCTACCTCCTGCGGGTCGACCTCAACTTCCGGACCCACTTCGGCACCATATTGGAGAAAGGAGGGAACGACGCCACCCACACTTTTTCCACCTCCAGTCTCTTCCTGGAGAACGACATCATACCCCTCGCGTCCATAGGCGAGGAGAACCGGCAGGTCCACTCCTTCTTCATCGAACAGCACCTTGCGGACACCTGGGTTGGTGAAAGCGGCAAGGGATACTTCGTACAGGGTATCTGGATCGACCGGGAATTGACCAAATTTTTTTCCAAGCTCTTCATGACTCGCAACAAGCGCAGTTACCCCTACTACCCGTTCACCTGCAAATATCAGACTATCTGCCATTCAGTCCTGGACTTCTCTCCCGAAGGCCGCAAACGCCACCTGAAGATACTCTACCAGGCCCGAGCCTTTCTCAATCCGTATTTCGACAGCATCCAGAAGGTACTTTCACACGATGACTTCTCCGAGAGCCTTCCGCTCTTCATCGATTTGAAGAAAAAGGTTCCCCCCCGATGGGATGAAATCTGGGATCCTCTCAAGGTGAACGTCTATCTGAACAGTCAGGACATGAAGGAGTTCCAGGTTGAATTCTGAAACTAACAGCCTCTCGGGAATGAAGATAACCGTCATGGGCCTCGGCCTGCACGGCGGAGGTATCGCCACCGCACGGTTCCTGGCCGGTCAGGGCGCCGAACTCACGGTCACGGACCTCCGGGACGAGAAGACCCTTCGGCCGAGCATGGAACAGCTCCGGGATCTGCCGATCCGTTATGTACTGGGCCGTCACAAGATGGAAGACTTCAGCGGGGCAGATATTGTTATCAAGAATCCCGCGGTCCGGCGGAACTCGCCGTACCTCAAAGCGGCCCGGCGTGTCGAAACCGATCTCACCCTCTTTCTGCGCCTGAACCGGAGGCCGGTCCTCGCGGTTACCGGCAGCAAGGGAAAGTCCACCACCGTCTCCGCGCTTCACGCGATCGTTAAACCCGCCTATCCTGACGCTCTGTTGGGCGGAAACATCACCATCTCCCCCCTCTCCTTCGCCGGGGAGTGTTCCAAAGCTTCGCCGAGCCCGGTCGTTCTGGAACTCTCCTCGTGGCAGCTGGCCGACATCGAACCCATCTCCCTGCTGACCCCGCACATTGCCCTCATCACCAATATTATGGCCGACCACCAGAACGCCTACTCCAGCATGGATGAATATATCGAAGATAAAAAGAGGATCTTCGCCGGACAGGGCCCCTCCGCCTTCAGTATCTGCCCATACGACGATGCGTACCGGGACTCGCTGTCGGCTAAAACCGGCGGCCGACTGCTGTACTTCAGCGCTCATGAGCTTCCGGCAAAGCTCGAGGGGGCTTTTTTCCGCGGGAAGAACGGGTACATACGCACGTCCGGATACGACGATGAAATAGTGCCGGCGGAGACCAGTCTGCCGGGGATCCACAACCGTCTCAATCTCCTGGCAGCCGGTATGATGGCCCGTCTCATCGGCATCGATCCGGCTCTCATCAGAGAGACAGCGGGAAAATTCTCCGGCATCGAACACCGGCTCGAACTGGTGCGGACGGTTGCCGGAGTCCGCTGGTACAACGACAGCGCCGCAACGATTCCCGAAGCCACCGCGGCGGCGGTGCGCAGCCTGGAAGGACGGATACACCTGATCACCGGCGGAACCGACAAGAAGCTGAGCTTCGACGCCTTCACGGAAATAGCAGGTGAACCCGCCGGCATCCATCTGCTTGCCGGCAGCGCCACCGACCGGATGATCGAAATCCTCCGGCGGGAAAGGATACCTTTCAGCGGCCCCTTCGACAGCCTGCAGGATGCCGTGGAATCGGCTGCTGCCGCCGCCGCAGCCGGAGACACGGTCCTCTTTTCCCCCGGGAGTACCTCATTCGGGATGTTCCTCAATGAATTCGACCGGGGACGGCAGTTCAAGGAGATCGTGTCCGGGCTGGGATGATCCGGCTTGAGAGCGAAGCCGGTATATCGAACACCCGCGATTCCCGCCGGCCTTCCTTCGTCAGCGTATAGAAGATTTCCGCCTATCTCTTTTTCAGTTTCTTGAAGTAGTAGTAACGGGCATGTTCGACCTGCCGGTAAAGTGCATACACCGCGCGATTGAGAGGGAGGTCCCAGGCGCCGGCCCGGTGAAGGATGTGCCCGCCGAATCCCGTCTTGAAGCGGTAGAGCCCGTGCATCGGATGTTCGGGATCATCCGCAGGGGGGATGCCGAACAGGTCGTAGGATGTGCAGCCTTCGTCCCTGGCCATCTGTATGGCCGCCCACTGTACAGCGTAGGAGGCCATCAGGTTGCGCTTCTGATTGGATGATGCCCCGTACATGTAGGTCGCCCGGCCCCCGTACATCGAGATAATCACCGCGGCCAGCAGTTCGCCTTCATGACGGGCGGAAATGATTCGCAGTGCCGGAGGGGCGGTATCTGGTCCTTGAGCCGGGACCGACTCCGAACCCGGAATCGAATCTGAGCCCGAACCAGGGCCCGGCAAGAGGCCCGACCGCATGTCTTGCGCCGTCGTGAACAGCTGCCGGTAGTAATCCTTCGAGTGTATGGAGATACGGTCTCTCTCCGCGGTCTCGCAATAGAGATCGTACCATGTATCGACAAAACAGGGGTCCTCCAGCTGCGTCGTCACTCCCTTGCGGGCGGAGAGCCGGATGTTGTAGCGGGTCTTGCTCTTCATAGCACCGAGCTGATCATCCGCCGTGCCCTCCAGGGGTATCACCACCGTACTCGGAGGCTGGACATCCATCACCGCCCTCTTAAGACCGTGCAGGTCCCACTCCGCCAGTTTCTCCCCGGCATCGTCATTCCCGATCTCCCACGGGAAATCGAAGCGTATGCAGAGCCTTCTCCCCTGGAAAAAATCCGTCAGCTCTGCGCACAGCTCATCCCACCGCAGGCGGATTTCAGCTCCGGCAGTGTCGAAGGGGTGCGGTGTGTACAGAAGGGTGTATCCGCCGGGGAGGTCCTTCTCCATCAGAAGGAGAGGGATTCCTCCGGCGAGGAATGCGTGAGGCCGCCAACCGAACCGTGACTTGAACAGACCCCAGAACGGAGACTGAAGCAGGTTGGAACCGGACGGCAGCTGTTGAAAGGTGATCGGTGTCAGAAGCGGCATGCGCTGGTTTTACCCGACCTTTCCCTGCTTGACCTGCGATGTAGTGACTTTCCTGCCGGCAACCGTCAGCGCAGCGTCGCCGACCATCACCGTGTTGTCCTTTACCGTGATCGGTATGTCGAAGAACTGATCGATCTTGAGCCTCTTCAGCGGTTCCTCAGGGAGGTCCCTGCCTTCAAGGCTGAGCCGTGCGCCGGGTTCGACGTCGTCCACGAAGAGGACCTCGACGGTCTCACGGTTCTCATCCCCCTCCTTCTCGGCAGCGAGGAGCATACCGTTACTTTTCACCCCTCTGAGCTTGGCGGGCTTCAGGTTGTAGACGAGGATGATGTTTTTCCCCAGGAGCTCTTCCTCCTCGTAGTAGGGCACCAGTCCGGAAACGATGGTCCGGGTCTCGGGATCGCCTGCGTCGATGGTCTCTATATACAGCTTATCCGCCTCGGGATGACGTTCGATTTCGGTGATCCGTGCTATCCGCAGATCCACCGAGGAGGTAAACTTGTCTTCGATACTCACTTGCTCTTCTTCTACCTTTTTTTCTTCGTCCATAGCTTCCTTCTCCTTCGCTTTTTGAAGACGTTCGGCCTGACTCCCGGAAAAACGTTCCCGCAGCTCACCGATCTGACTGTCCTCGAGCTTTTCGAAGAGAATCTGCGGAGCATTCACAGTTGTGAGTCCGCTGAACTGACCGAGCCTCTCCCAGGTGCTGCCCTGCTGTCCAAGGAACCCGAGTATACGGTCCGAAGTGTCGGGAATGTAGGGTTCGATCATGATTGCCAGGTCCCGGACGAGGTACGTCAGCTGAGCGATCAGCTTTTCCGCCGCTGCGGGGTCCGATGTGCGGGTCCTCCAGGGTTCGCCGGCCTGGAATTCACGGTTTCCGTAGGATGCGAGGGCGAAGATCCGTCTGAAGCCGTCCCGCAGGTCCGCGTGCTCGAGAGCTTCGGTAATCTCCGCTTCCTGCCGCTTCACCTCTTCGACAAAGGCCTGGTCAGGTGAAAATTCGGGAATTTTTCCATCAAAAAAGCGTACCACAAAGGTCAGGGTCCGGTTCACGAGATTGGAAAGGTTGCCGATCAGCTCTCCGTTGACCTTCTCCTGAAAGTCGTCCCAGGTGAAGACGGCGTCCGATTTTTCAGGCCGGTTGTAAAAGATATAGAAACGCCAGACATCCGCAGGAATGCCGGTGTCCTTGGCGTCGTTGCCGAATACACCGACTCCCTTGCTCTTGGAGAATTTACCGCTTTCGTAGTTGAGATACTCGGTGGACGACATATGGTGGAGCATGGTCCAGTTGTCCCCCGAAGCCAGCAATGTGCAGGGGAAGATGACCGTGTGAAAGGGAATATTGTCCTTGCCGATGAACTGGTACAACTCGACCTGGTCGGGATTTTTCCACCAGGACTCCCACTCATCGGTCAGATCGGCGGTTATCGAGATGTAGCCGATGGGGGCGTCGAACCAGACGTAGAAGACCTTGTCCTCGTACCCCTCCTTCGGGACCGGTATACCCCACTTGAGGTCCCGGGTAATAGCCCGTTCCTTCAGTCCGTCGCGGATCCAGCTCTTGGTCATCTGGATGGCGTTCCTGGCCCAGAAACCTTCCACCGATGCCTTGTCCATCCACTCCTGCAGCTTCGGCAGGAGTTCAGGCAGGTTGATATAGAGATGACTGGTCTCGCGGACAACAGGGGTGCTGTCACAGACGCCGCAGCGGGGATCGATGAGATCGGTCGGATCGAGCAGTTTGCCGCAGTTCTCACACTGGTCGCCCCTGGCATCTTCATACCCGCAGTGGGGACAGGTGCCGCGCACGTAGCGGTCCGCAAGGTACCGCTGGCAGTTCTCGCAATAGAGCTGCTCGATGGTGTTCTCGGATATATAACCGTGTTCATCCACCTTCTTGAAAAGGTACTGTACGATCTCGGTCTGTTTGGGCCGTGATGTACGGCCGAAATGATCGAAATTGATACCGAACCAGCGGTAGATGTCATCATGTACCACAAAATACCGGTCGCACAGCTCCTTGGGGGAAACACCCTCCTCGAGGGCCTTGGTCTCGGTGGCCGTTCCGTATTCGTCTGTACCGCAGATGTAGAGGGTTTCGTATCCGTTGCTGCGGCAGAATCGGGCAAATACATCCGCAGAAAGGACCTGTATAAGATTGCCCAGATGAGGAATGTTGTTCACATAGGGCAGGGCTGAAGTGATGAGTCGTCTCTTTTTCATAACTTTAGACTATAGGTTTTCGCCCGTACTTATGTCAAGTAACGCTGAAACTGAATGGCTGCCGCGGAAACTACACCCTTAGTCGAGCCGCATCGAACCCGCCTTGAAGGGGTACGAGAACGTGCTTACTCCTGCTCCGCCTCCGGCAAAGGGCCGCGGCAGCTCCATACGGTCGGGATCGAGTCTCAGGGGATCAGCTGTGAACCCCGAGCGGGAGCTGCCGTTCTCAGGCCGCCTGTGCGATCCCCTGTGGAGATGTACTTCCAGGGTGTCCCACTGCGGATGAAATCCCCGGTGCTTCATTTCGATGGTGAGTGTGTTCATGCTGTATGAGAACCGCAGCAGGCAGTATACACCGCTCCGGTATTCCCAGCCCTCCTCGTCATCCGCGTATAAGAGGCCCTCCGCCGCGCCGGTACTGTCCGGATATATATCGACCAGAAGTACGCTGCTCCTCGCCTCATCGGTGTGCAGACGGGGCTCTTCATGGGGAATAATCGACCCTCCCCTGACCCACAGCGGCAGACGGGTGATCGGCGCAGGTGCCAGGAGATCAGTCTCACCCTCTTCCACGGTATCATCCCAGAAGCCGTACCACCTGCCTTCCGGAAGATACACGTCACGACGGATTTTATTGGGACGGACCACCGGGGCGACCATGAAAGCATCACCGAAGAGATACTGGTTATCCATAGTCTCCAGCCGTTGATCATCCGGCCACTCAAATAAGAGCGGCTTGACCACCGGCTCCCCGGCGGACGACGCCTGGTAGAATGCAGTGTAGAGATACGGAAGCAGTGCGTAGCGCAGCCGCAGGTAGTGCCGTGCGATCTCCAGGGTCTGCGCACCGAAGGTCCAGGGTTCGTGGGCCGCGGTCCCTTTCTCCGTATGGTTCCGGAAATAAGGCGTGAAAGCACCGAAGGCAAACCAGCGCGCGTAGAGCTGGGCTGAGGCATCCTCCTGAAAGCCGCCGACATCAGCTCCGGTCAGGGCAATTCCCGAAATACCGAGGTTCAGAATCATAGGTATTTCAGCCGCCAGGTGCTCCCACCAGCTCGTATTATCGCCGGTCCAAATCCCGGCGAAACGCTGTACCCCCGCATATCCGGCCCTGGAGATAATAAAACCCCGTTCCTCCGGCCGATGGATCTCGAAGGCCTCCCGCGCGGCGGCGTTCATGGCGCTTCCGTAGAGGTTGTGAAAGCGCCGGAAGTCTCCCGGCTCCCCTTCATTCTGCACCTGCAGTTCGTCGGGAACGGTGAAATCAGGCCGGTAGACGGGATTGCCGGTGAAATCGGCCGGCTCGTTCATATCGTTCCATATGCCGGCTACCCCCGCACTGAAGAGCTCAACGTGCTGCTCCGCCCACCAGGTCCGTACATCCTTTCTGGAAAAATCGGGAAAAGACGCCGTGCCCGGCCAGACCGAACCCCTGTAGACGGTCCCGTCCGGCAGGAGGCAGAAAAA
>Ga0272442_10006495_pt1 | contig 15355 bp, 15 predicted proteins | sample SSMForm2O_FD_200262 | JGI IMG/M metagenome (GOLD analysis project Ga0272442, IMG submission 200262) | Marine sediment archaeal communities from Little Sippewissett salt marsh, Falmouth, MA, United States - SSM-Form-2O | ecosystem: Environmental > Aquatic > Marine > Wetlands > Sediment ...
AATTTTTGATCTAAAGCACTTCGAATTGCCCTTCCGATATATCGTTCAGCGTTATGAACTGCTATAATTATACTTACTTCCATGTTATCACGCAGGGTATCAAAATTTTTTATTATTTAAATATGTTATGTTTTTTTCTTTTAATATTGTTATTTTTTACAATTAACTATTTCTTTTAACCCTTCTTCAAGTTCAATATTTGGTTTAAAATTTAGAATTTTTGTTGCTTTTTTCATATTGCTAAAACTGTGTTTTATATCACCTTTTCTTTCTGTTTTATATGTTGGATTAAGATTTTTTCCTGAAGTTTTTATTATAGTACTTGCTAGTTCATTTATACTTATAGGTTTACCGCATCCGCTGTTAAATATCTCTCCTATAGTCTCTTTGTTCTCTAAAATCATACGTATCATTCGCACGACATCCTTGGCATGTATAAAATCACGTGTTTGTGTCCCATCACCTTCTATAACTGGTGGTTTATTTGATTTAACTCTATCTATGAATTTGGTGATGACTCCAGAATAAGGGCTTTTTGGATCGGCTCTAACGCTATAGATATTAAATGGTCTAATGACAACTGAGGGTATTTTAAAAATACGTCTGTACATATCAACGTATTTCTCTGCAGTGAGTTTACTAACCCCATAGGGTGATAATGGACTTTGTTGATGTTTTTCATCTATGGGTAACTTTATAGGATTTCCATAGATCGCTGCAGAGCTAATGTAAACAAAACATTTAATTGATTTATTTCTCGTTGCAGCATCAATTAATGTATTTGTACCTATTACATTGTTTTTTAAATCATATTTTGGGTTTTTTAAAGATTTTTCTACACTGGTTTGTGCTGCACAATGAACAACGGCATCAACTTTTTTCATTATCTTATTAACCATGATCTCATCGCAGATATCACCTTTAATCGTAATCTGCTCTAGTTTATCTGGTAAATTATGACATCTAGTAACCTCGTTATCTAATCCAATGATCTCTAGATTATTTGCTAGGAGCTCTTCACATAGATACGATCCAACCTGTCCTAAACTCCCTGTCACAAGTATTTTTTTAATCATGATACTCCTTCTATAAAACTAATTTTTTTCTCCCTCTCTTAAGAATTACAACATCTATGAATTTAATAAGATTTCTTTTAATTCTTCTAAACTAGCTGGAAAAAGTATCTTATTATTTGACTCTTCTGCCAGATGCTTCTTAAATTCTTTTTTATATGATTTGTGCCTCCAGTCGATAAGCTCTAATAAAGATATGGCTTTAAGATGGTCAAATTGAGATGCTGTTATCAATGATGCAGAAAAAAGAGAGATCACATTCTGTCTAGTATTATTATAGAACAGTTCTGATGGTACATATTCTGGTAGTTCCTCACAATCTTCAAAGGTGTTATAATAAGAGATTGTATCATTATTTTTTTCCTCAATAGGAAATGGATGTTTTTTCAAAGCAAAATCAATAGATAAATTGAATATTTCTTCATATAATTTTTTAACTGAATTAAGTTCAATAAGATTTTTATTAGGTCCCTGATCAACTATTAAATTATCAATTTCTTTATAGCTACTTTTTGTTTTTTTAACAGCTTCTAAAATCATATCCTCAGATTTTTCATCTGGTTTATAATTTTTGATATTACATTTTCTAAGATATTCCTCATCAAATCCCAACCGAGGATCCTTATTTGACTCATAATAAATCAAATCTAGATCTAAAACTAGTTTAACCATAATTTTTAATATTTCACCTCGGATGAAAAAAGATTTAATCCCTGAAGGTTTATGTTTTTTTAAATCACGGTGAGTAATTTTTGAATATACCTTTCCCTTTTTTGCTAAAGTTTTTGCAAGGTATATCTGTTCAAATCCTATTATTCTCTCTGTTATAAAGAAACTATCTTCTTTTTTAAAATCAATTTTTTTAATTACATCATCTAACATTTTTTTTAATTTAATTAATTTATAGATCTCTGTGGCAGCTGGTCGTATAAAATCAAATTTTATACATTTAATTTTTTCATCTTCACAATATTTTGTAATATCTTTACTATTGGTTAAAATAGTAATTTTTTTTCCTTCAACATTCTTAAGGTATAAGGCAAACAACAATGCTTTGTAAGCTCCACAGAAAACATAGTTCATTTTTTTCTCACCTGGTTAGTATGATTTAAGTTTATCTTCTGTCCATCCTTTTATTTTTATTTCTTTACTATATAACATGGTGTCATAGCAAAATCAAACTTGGAAACTTTTACATCTGTATCTTTGAAATAATCATCAACAGCTTTAGTTTCACCAGGAAAAACACCATAATCATCCAAAAGCAAAACACCACCCCTAACAACCCTAGGCCAAAGATGATTAATAATTGCTAGAGATGGTTCATAAAGATCGACATCCAAATTCAACAAAGAAATCTTAAGATGTGGATTTTTCTTGAGATATTTAGGGATACTTTCAGTTACATCTCCCTCGACTAATTCAACATTTTTGTCAACACCCTTCAGTCGTAATACGTCATACAATTGGTCTTTAGTAATAGACTGCTCACCAGCATCATTAATAAAATCTTTCCTGTATTTTTCATCTTCTTTAAAATTGCCTTTTGGAAATGCACCAAAAATATCAAAACCAATTAATTTGTTAGAAGACGTATTCCTGAATAAATCTCTGAAACCAGCGAATCTGACAAAACTATTCCCCTTAAAAACACCGCATTCAACTATTGATCCAGGTAGATCTTTCGTCATTTTGAATAGTTCATAATGCGCTAGTATTTTACTGATCCGTTGGTTATCACAGCTTAAATAAAAATTGTTCTCATATTCATATGCTTTTTTAAAATCTGGTAGTTCAATCATTTTTTATACCCCGTGTTTTTTTTCGTTATTTAATATCTCGTTTATTATTTCTTCTGTTATACTAGCCTCTTTCATTAAGAGTGCTATATAATCCTGATCTTCTGTTTCTTTTTTCAATATTCTTATATAAGAAAGGCCTTTTTATATTTTAATTGTATTTTTTTTAAAAAAGTTTTTTCAATAGCTACTGATATCCCATTTACTATATTATATTTGGAGTAAATTTACTATGGATATTAAACTAGGCAAACCAATCAATGTTTTATCATTCAACCAAAATAATCTAGATGATTTCTGTTCAAAAGTTGAATATATTAAAAAGACTAGAACAAAACTTTTTAAATCTGAGAAACTCAAGTCAATTAGTAAATGTCCAATATGTGGGTCGTCTAATATAAAATTCCAAGTTAATATCTACGGTGCAGAGTATTATCAATGTTTATCATGTTTTCATTCTTTTGTAAGATACGTACCCGCTGAGGAGATGATTGAAGATTTTTATTCAACTAATGCTGTTTACTCATCCACATATACTGATAAAAAAGTCACAGATGAAAGATTAAAACAAATTGCTATACCAAAAGTAGAATGGGTTATTGAGCAGTATAAAGCATGTTATAGAAAAAAACCTACTAAAATTTTAGATGTAGGCGCCGGTGGCGGACATTTTGTTAAAGCCTGTGAAATGTGTGGTATTAAAGCTGAAGGTATAGAAATCAGTGAAGCCAGTCGTCTTTTTTGTAAAAAAAACTATGATATTGAATTGCATAATTGTGATTTTGTTAAAGATTGGAAAAATTTCACGGGTTTTGATGTTATCACTTTCTGGGGTGTTCTTGAGCATACATCTAACCCTGTTTTATTGTTAAAAACTGCTAAAAAATCATTTAAAAACGGAGAGGGTTTTATTGTAACGGAGGTCCCTCATTGGGATTCTTTCAGTACTATTGTTCAGTCAATTTTTTCTGGTTCTATTATCCGTCATCTTGATCCTCTTGTTCATATTCATTGTTTTACTTCTAGTTCTTTAACGAAAGCATTTGAACTTAGTGGTTTTAAACCTTTTTCTGCTTGGTATTTTGGGATGGATGCTTATGAATTAATCATTCAATTATCAAATGTTTTGAGAGATGAATCATTTATTAAAAATCTGGATGTTACTTTTCCATTATTGCAGGATAAGATCGATAAAGCTAAGATGTCGGAAGAGCTTGTTTTTGCTGGTAAACCAAATACCAAATAAAACTGTTTATTTTATTGATGCAAGTATATCCTCTGGGTATTTCTGTGGTAAAAAGAAATCATTCATATCATCATATTTTTTATCTTTAAACATTATAGCTTTATCAAGGCACCAGTCATAAAATTGTAATGAAATTTTTTGGTTTCGTTCAACAAAAGGTCTTACTCTTTTTGATTCATAAATCCTATCGCATACCATATCGAAAAGAACTGCTTTACGTTTTTTAAAATATGATTTTTTTAGATATTCCTTTAGATTTTGTTCTAATTTACCCCATTTCTGTAATAGGTGTTCTCTCTCCATGCTAGTTGTTTTTTCATCTTCATTCCTGCTTTTAGCAATATTTATTTTCGAATCTTCTAATCTATAATGTATATTCCCTACTTCTTTAGTAAACATTGTTGTATAACCTTGTTTCATGACTGTGAGGAAAGTATCATCGTCAACAAAATAAGTTGAAAATTTTTCATCAAAATAATTATTTTTTTTCATAATACTATCTCTTATTAAGTTGAATTTCCCAAGTAGAATCCAATATCTCCTTATGCGGCTGAGTGTTACACCATGGACATTTGCTCGTGTGACTTCTTGATCTTTAGGTGATATTAATCCTACTTGTTCATCCTTATCCATTAATTTACATGCTTTTGTTAGAACCTTTGGGATCATTACAGCATCATCATTTGCGATGAAAAGATAATCCCCCTCTGCTTTTTTAAAACAAGCGTTACATGCTTTTACTGCACCTACTAGTTTCCCCTGTTCTATGAGTTTTATATTTTCATGATCCAGATCATGTAGGTATTCTAATGTCCCATCTGTTGATCCTCCATCTGCTATCACAACTTCATATGGGTAGCTTCCGAATTTGTCTAACACTGACTCAAGGCATGGTTTCAGATAAGTGAGCCTGTTATATGTGGGAAGACATATGCTTATCATATAAATCACAATTTTTATCTGTATTTTTTGAAATAACCCTGTATAGCATCATTAATATAAATTATGTCATCATTGGATAGGTATTGATGTATTCCAAAATGTAAACCATTTTCACCAACGTATTCAGCTACTGGAAAACTACCTTTTTTGTATCCTAAAAACTCAAAGGCTTTATGTTGTGTTGGAAGGCTACCGAAGAGAGTTTTACACTGTATATCCTTGGATTCAAGGTATTTATAAAATTTTTTGCAATTGTATTTTTTATCCTTAAGAACAATCGGGAAAGCGTGTGGGCTGATTACCTCATGTTTTTCTTCCTTGATTAAATATACATATTCATTTAAGTCTTTGAGTCCCTCTAAGAGATTATACATGTTTTTTTTACGTTTTTTAAATGTTTCATCAAATTGCTCAATTCCTTCTATACCAATAGCCGCTGTTAAATCATTCATCCTTAGGTTTAAACCAAAACGTTGGAAGTCAAAATATATCGAGTTAGTGGGACGTCCATGTGTTTTAACTGATTTTACTACATCGGCTATTTTATTATTGTCTGTTACTACAACACCTCCTTCGCCGCATATGACCACATGTGCGCAATAAAAACTGAATGTTCCCATGTCTCCGATTGTCCCGATATATTTACCTTTATATTGAGCCCCATGTGCTTCACAGGAGTCTTCGATAACCATTAGATCATGTTCTTTTGCTATTTTCAGGATTTTATCCATGTCACAGGGTTTACCCATGAGATGAACTACCATAATAGCCCGTGTTTTTTCTGTTATAACTTCTTCTATTTTTTCAGGATCGATATTCAATGTTTCTGGATTTATATCAACAAACTTTGGAATGAAACCCGCGGCTAACACAGCATTTGCTGTTGCTACAAAAGTCGTTGCAGGGACTATAATTTCATCACCACGTTTTGCCCCAAAATCATATAATGATGCAAGAGCAGCAATACATGCATCTGTCCCAGAGTTAGTAGCAATAGCATGTTTATAATTAAATCTTTTAGCAAACTTGTCTTGGAATTCTTTTACATTATTTCCTTCAGTTACCCAGTTTTTATCTAATGCTTTTTGTATTCTATCACGAGCTGTTTTTCCTATTATTAAATCGCCGAAATTTATTCTCATATTGTCTCCTCACTCCTGGAATAGTAAATAATCTGACTGCCAAGTTTTTCAAAACAGAAAGGAACATATAAAAGATTTTTTAATTTATCCATAATCTTTTTTTGTTTATCTGGTTCAACAAACAACAACATGAATCCTCCACCACCAGCGCCTAAAAGTTTACCACCAAGTGCACCATTTTTACGAGCTTTTTCATAGATTTTATCAATCTGAGATGTTGTGATTTTACTGGTCAATTTCCTTTTAATCATCCAGTTCTCATGAAGAAGTTTACCAAAATCTGTTAAATCAGAGTCGTTTTCATTGAGGATATCTACAGCTTCATCAACCATTTCAGCCATTCTTTTTAACTCTTTTTCTCTCTCAGGAGTTTTTTTAATCTGTTCATGAGCTATCATAGAGGCAGTTCTGTTAAATCCTGTAAAAAACAACATCATATTATCCTGAAGTAACTGAATTTTTTCACTTTTCAAAGTAACAGGTTGGACTTGGAATACTTCATCACCATCAAACTGTATTTTGTTGAATCCTCCAAAAGCAGCAGTTATTTGATCTTGTGACCCAACATTCTCCTTAATTCTATCTTGTTCTACATGTATTGCATCTAAAGCCAGCTGCCTTTTTGTTACTATTTTTCCTTTAAGAGCATATAGTACATTAAGCAAACCTACAGTAAACGACGAACTGGTTCCAAGACCTGCTCTTGCAGGCAGATCACCATCATGATGTATTTCTACACCTTTGTTAATTTTCATAAAATTGAGACATTCTCTTACAGATGGATGTTTTATTTCTCCGGTCTTTTTTGTTAGTTCTACTTCACGATAAACAATTCTGTTTTTATGTTCAAAAAATGGTGGAAGATATCTGCAAGTTATATAACAATACTTATTAATTGAAGAAGCAAGTACTGCTCCTCCATGTTTTTTATAATGTATGGGATAATCAGTCCCTCCTCCAAAAAAGGATATTCTAAAAGGTGTCCTACTTATGATCATAAATCTTCCTCCTAAAATTTATGATGTTTACAAAAACATCTGTTTGTTTTTATCTTTTTCCATTTAAATAATTTCCTCATGGTCTACTCCCTATATTTTTCTAAAGTATATGATAGTTTTTTATCCTGGAAATTTATAAATCTTTTTTGTCATATAATACTGATAAACAAAATGATATAATTTTTCAAAGAATTTATTTGGTGGAAGTATTATTATTGAGGCAACTATAAACATATCTAAAGGAAAGGGCATTTTAGAAGCTATTGCTCCGAGTAAATTAACATTACGCCGTATTTTTTTTTCTTTTTCATCGAAACATGACAACGACGATTTATCAAAAAAACTAGGCATTTTTTTATAATAAGAAGACTCCCGTATATACTCTCTTTCTAAACAATAATTATATAAATCAGTCCCCTTCATTGGAGTTGTAGTGCTGTAACCCGAATATGTGATCCTTGCTTTTTTATTTACAAATATTGTATTTAAATCATCTTTCCAGGTTGACTCAGGGGTAGCAGTCATATAATTAACCCATGAATAAATTCCATACTTACGTACCATTCTAAATTTTTTAATTATATTAATATTTTCTTTCATTTGTCTATTTAACACATTCTCGCGTACATATTCAGATGTGCTATCAATAGAAAAATGTAATGAGTAGCAACCTGCTTTTTTAAGAAGTTTCAACATCTTATCATCTACACGATCAAATCTTAAAAGACAATTAAACGGTAATCCAATTCTCTTCGGATATTTTTCCGCAAATTCTTCCAACCAATCATCAACCTTGATTGCAAAACAATCATCATCGAATTTAACAAAATCCATTCTGTATTTACTTCTAACATCTTCGATTTCTCTCAATATTCTCTCAACTGAGAAACGTCTTACAAACTTCCCTTTCCCGTGGTATATTTTTTTATAAATGTTGTTACAGCAGTAGGCACAGGAAAAAGGGCAGCCTCTAGAGGTAAAAAAAGTTTTTTTTGGTGTTTTTTTATGAAATGTATTTGAAAAAACCAAATCTCTATCAGGCATCGGTAATTCATCGAGTTTTTCGACTAACGGTCTGACAGGGTTCCTCTTATTTTTTGTTATAAGGTTTGCGACATTATCAAAAGAATGTCCTTTCTCAATACAGGTAAGAAAATCTCTAAATGCGTGTTCTCCTTCGCCTATACAATAGGCATCCATTCCGCTATCTGGAAATGTCTCTGGGGCTGTTGTTGGATGAGGGCCACCCATGATCGAAATGAAATCATGTATTTTTTTTGCTTTTTTGTGTTCTTTTACTACTGTAGCGTATCCATAGATATTTACAGAGTATCCAACAACATCTGGTTTTATCTTTTTTATTTCTGCTGATAAATTATTTCTATCTAGAGAACAATAGAACGTAGAATGATGTAATTGCTTTGCAATAGCTGATAAAAATGCTATTGCTATGCTATCTGTATAGCCAAGGTCATATGTAACAAATAATATCTTCATTTTCTATCCTTTTCCATAATGCTGCTTGGAGGTTCTCTTTGAATTTATGATGTGCTTCCTTTTCATTTAGAAGATTTATCATAAAAGACGTTGCGCTCGTATATCGATTTGATAGTTGATAGTTCTTTTTTGTTTAATGGTTTCAACTCACTAGCCTTTATATTTTCTCTTACTTCTTTGCAATTCATCATACCTGGAATTACTGTAGAAACATTTTTATAAGAAAGGCAAAATTTGAGTGCCAGTTGTGCTAAAGTTCGGTTTTTATTATTTAAGACAGAAAATAGGCTAGGCGTTTTAGCCCATATACGTAACTGCTTGATAGGCCTTTTTTTCCTATGATCTAAATCTTCAAATTTTTTATCAGCTTTTATTTTTCCAGTTAGATATCCATAACACAAAGGAGTTCTTGCAATAATTCCAACATTTTTCTTTTTACTTAAATCAAATAAACCATTTTGAATTGCTCTTTGGTCACTTAAGTTAAAATTTACTTGAATTGATTTAAAATCAAATTTTTCAATAGATGGAACCCCATCATCTGGAGATCGAACAGATATCCCAAATGCTCTTATTTTTCCTTCCTCGTGTAGAAGTTCGAGCGTATTAATTATATCATCATTCTGACTTAACATTTCTAGAGAGGGGTTATGTAATTGATAAAGATCGATATAATCTGTCTGTAGTCGCCTTAAACTTGCTTCTAGTCCTTCTACGATGTGCTTCGGTGAAAAATCTTGCGGCATATTGAATCCAGAATGTGGTAATGCACCTACTTTTGTAGCGATGATTATTTCGTCTCTAACATCTTTTAAGGCTTCTCCAATGATCTCCTCGCTATGACCATTCCCATATAGATCAGATGTATCATAAAATGTAACACCAAGGTCAAAAGCAAGTTTCAATGCTTTTTTTGAAACATTGTCATCTACTAGGCCGTAGGCGTCTCCACCCAGACCCCATGTACCAAAACCTATCTCAGAAACTTTTAAACCTGTTTCTCCAAGTTTTCGATATTTCATTTGTTAATCCTCAATTAATTGATCATACTTATTTTTTTGAATTAATCTAGAGCCGTATGTTATCTCTTTTGTAATTATCACAGAACCATTTAATTGTTTTTTCTAAAGTTATTTTAAATGGAGTATATTCAAAATTTGATATTTTAATAAATTTTGAATTATCAGTGTTTTTTCTAGGTTGACCACTTGGTTTTGCAGTATCAAAATCGATACGGTTTTTATCTACACCTATTATTTCTGCAATCATATAGGCGATATCTTTTACTGAGTGTTCTTCAGTGGTACCGATATGTAATATTTGTTCATCATCATAGTTATCCAAGCACCACATATATGCTCGTGCCATATCCTCAGCAAATGTTATCTCCCTGAGTGGTGATCCATCACCCCAAATTGTGATTTTATTGTTTTTATCTTTGTTTTCATAAAAACGACGGATAAGCGCTGGTACCATAGTAGATTCATCATAACGATAATTACTATTTTCACCTAGGATCCCATTTGGGATTAAACCAATAACATTCATGTTGTATTCTGTACGATAAGATCGTACTAGTGGATCCACGAGTCTTTTTGCAAAAGCATAACTGTAATTAGACCCATGAGGGGTACCATCATGTATGTATTCCTCTTTTATAGGCTTGGGCACATCACTTGAGTACATGCCTGAAGAGAGAGTCATAACAACTTTTTTGATATTACAAACCCGTGCAGCCTCAAGGATGTTGATGTTCATTATGACATTATCACGGAGCATTGTGGCTGGTTTTTTCATACTAAACTCAATACCGCCACTTATAGCTGCGAGATGTATAATTGCATCAGGATTAAGTTTTTTAACATAATTAATGGTTTCACTTGATTTAACTAGGTTGCAATCTTTTGAACTTGAAAAAATAAATTCCCGGTTTGGGTAATTGTTTTGAATTTTTTTAAATGAATGTCCAACGAGTCCTGTTCCACCTGTTACTAAGATTTTTTTATACAACATATTTAACCTCCTGGACTTTTTTAAAAGTTAGCATATTGATTTCTTTTTAACACACAGTATCCTTTAATAAGCTCAGAGATGCCCTCTTGCAATGTATAATCTGGTTTAAAACCTGTTGATTCTATTTTTTCATTGCTGACAATATAATCTCTTTTATCAGGATCTTCACCTACATCAGCTTCTACAAAGTAGAAATCAGGGATCTTCTTTTTTATCTCCTCGCAGAGCTCCCATTTATTAAGATTCGCATCACTAAGACCGACGTTATATGGTTCATTTTTCATCTCCTCGAAGTTATTCAGACAGTGGATGAATGCTTTTGCGACATCACGTATATGAATATAATTACGTTTAAACTGAGATTGAAAGAGGACTAAAAAACGGTCGTTTACTGCACGGTATGTGAAATCATTAACCAGCAGATCTAAACGCATTCTTGGACTTACACCAAAAACAGTAGCCAGGCGGAGAGTGATACTATTACCAGATTTTAGTATCTCCTTTTCAATATCTACTTTTAATTTACCGTATAATGAAACAGGTCTAAGTGGTGTGTTTTCTGTGCAATATTTCCCTTTTTCTCCTATCCCATATCCACTGTTTGTCGTTGGAAATATTATCTTCTGGTTTTTTTTACGCATGTCAAGTATCATTTTAATTGCATCATAATTTGTTGTACGGGCAGTGACAGGGTCAGTATCACAGGCCGGTGCGCCAACTAGGCAGGCTAAGGGCAAAATAGCATCAACGTTTTTTAAATATTTAGAAACGAGTTCTTTGTCTCTAGCATCTCCACGTATGATTGATAATTTTTTATTATAACTAACGTCTAACAGTGATGTTTGGTTGTACATGAAATTATCGATAACAATTACCTCATGATTTTTTTTAAGGAGTTCTGGGACTAATATTGATCCTATATATCCTGCGCCGCCTGTTACAAGTATTTTCATATATCTTTTTCACCTTACCCATTCAACTATTTTTTTAGTGACGCTATCTGTATCAAGCCCGCATATATTTTGCAGGAATTCCCTGTTTCCATAGTTGAATTGATATTTATCTTCTATGCCTATGCGCTTAAGTGGTATTAGTATATTTTCGTCGAATAATGTTTCGGCTATTATACTTCCAAGACCACCATTTATATTATGTTCTTCAAGTGTGATAAGACCCTTTGAATTTTTAATTGTTTTCAGTAATTGTTTTTTATTTAAGGGTTTTAAACGATATACATCAATTATTCCAACATCGATGTTTTTCTTCTTAAGTTTGTGTGCTGCATCTATCGCTCTTGATAGCATTATACCTGTTGTTATAATCCAATAATCTGATCCTTTTTGTATAATATTTAATCCTGTTGAGAAATCATTATTTTTTTCATAAAATAATGGTAGTTTCCCCCGGTCGAAACGTATATATGTTGGTCCTTTGTTTTTATAAGATATATGTGCTAGAGCCGCAGCTATGTTTGCGTCAGATGGGTTATATATTGTGAAATTAGGTAGCACTCGCATAGCAGCTATATCTTCAACCGCATGATGTGTTGGTCCAGCGGCACCATATGCGTATCCTGCTCCAACTCCAACTGCTGTCACTGGGAGGTTCATGCTGCTTATGTCTATTTTCATTTGTTCATAACATCTAAGTGTTACAAATGGTACTATGGCATAAAGATAAACATTTTTCCCACTTAATGATAAACCTGCTGCAATACTTACCATGCTCTGCTCTGCTATTCCAACATTTAGATATTGCCCACTGAGCTTCTCACGGTAAATGTCAAGATAGGGTGCTCCAAAATCATCGCTTAATAATAATATATCTTTATCTTTTTTAGCTAACTTGTAAAGCTCATTGAAGAATGCATCCCTCATATGAAGATCCGCGGTTTTCATGTTTTCTGTGACCTCAACTCTTTCTTAGCTTGTTCAATCTGTTCCCCTGAAGGTATACGTGTATGCCACAAAGGATCATTTTCCATGAATGAAACTCCTTTACCTTTGGTTGTATTTGCAATGATCATTAAAGGTTTACCAGTTTTATTTAATCTAAAATCTTTAAATGCCTCGAGTATTCCATTAAAATCATGCCCGTCTATTTCTTTAACTAGCCATCCAAATGATTCCCATTTATCAGCAAGGGGTTCGAGTCCCATGCAGTCATCTGTGAAATCAGTTACACATAACTGGTTTCTATCGATGATACCGACAAGGTTATCAAGTTTTCTTTTACTGGCAAACATAGCAGTCTCCCATACTGATCCCTCAGTGGTTTCACCATCTCCCAATAATGTGATAACCATGTGTTCTTTTCCATCCAGCTTGGCTGCTAAAGCCATACCAGCTGCTACGCCTATCCCATGACCAAGGCTTCCTGTGGTGGCTTCTAAACCCGGAGTTTTAACATCAGGATGTGAGCCTAGCAGGCAGCCACATTGACAATAGTTTTTAAGCTCATCTGATGAGAAGAAACCAAGATCACTTAACACGGCATATAATGAGATTGCCCCATGACCTTTACTCATAATGAATCTATCACGTTTATCCCAGTTTGGTCTTTTAGAATCAAACTTAAGTATGCCACCATAGTATAATGCTACTATTATTTCTACACATGAAAAAGAGGAGACAAGGTGTCCACCGCCAAGTAGACACATATCTAAAACTTGACTTCTAACCCATCTTGATTTATCTTTTAATAATGATATTTTCTCATTCATTGTTTGCTCATTTTCAAATGTTAACATATTATTTTTCATTTTCCTTGTACCACTCATATGTTTTTTTAACACCTTCATCCAAAGATGTGAACTTAAAATCTTTGATTATTTTTAGTAATTTTTTATTACTTAGATCCTTTCGGTATTGTCCATCTGGTGATTTTTTATCAAATTCTATTATTAAGTCTGAACCTGTAGCTTTTAATGTTTTTTCTGTGATCTCCCAGATTGAAAGATTTGTATCTGGTGATATATTTACTGGTTGGTCATCATCATATTTCTCGAGTATTAATAAGAGTATTTTTCCAAGATCCTCAGAGTAGATATATTGCCTTAATGGTTTTCCTGTTCCCATAAGTTTTATACTTTTAATGTTTTTTTTGTTAGCGTTGTATATTTTCTTGATCAATGCTGCTAAGAAATGACTTTCTCCTTCGTTGAATTTGTCGAATGGCCCATAAATACTACAGGGTATAACACTGGAAAATTTACATCCATGTTGTTTACGGTATGCTTTTATTTGTATGTCTATAATTCTTTTTGCGATACCATAAGCCAGGTTTGTAGGCGCTGGGAGTCCATCATGTAGTTGATCCTCTGTCATTGGATATTTTTTTGCTGCATCTGGATAAGCACAATTACTAAGCGTGGCAATGAGCTTTTTAACATTGTATTTGTATGCATAGTGAATAACATAGTTATTCATCATCGTATTTTGATAAAAGTACTCCGCTGGGTGTTTTATGTTATCCTTTATTCCTCCGACTTTTGCTGCTAGATGGATGACATGTGTTGGTTTATGTGTTTCAAACATTTTTTTAACTTGTTCTTCCCTGGTCAGATCATAATCCTTTGAACTAATATAAACTCCGTTTGGGTGAATTTTTTGTAAAGCATGTCCAACGAGTCCTGTTCCACCTGTTACTAGTAGTTTGATAAATTTTCACCTCACTTCTCTTTAATTATGTGTCTAACACATTTAGTGAAATCTTCGCAATAGAAGTCAGGTTTCACATTTGATAGGTTTATTTCTTCTTCTACCTTTTTTCTATCTTCTGGTACGAGTAATGTTTTAAGACCAACTCTGTGTCCTGCTTCTACATCTAGCATTCTATCGCCGATTATGAATGATTGAGTGATATCTATATCATGTTCTTTTATAGCTTGATCAAATAAGCCTGTGTTGGGTTTTCTGCAGTTACATTTTTCATCTGGGTGATGAGGACAGTAATAGATTGCATCAACAGAGGTTTCATGTTCTGATAGTTCTTTTTTCATTCTTTCATGTATTTTGTCCAATGTTTCCTTGTTGAAGTAACCTCTGGCTATCCCGGATTGATTGGTTATAACGATGGTTTTGAAACCATGGTCTTTCAAAGTTTTTATACCTTCTCCAACTCCAGGGTACATTTGAAATTTTTCTGGGTTGTCCAGATATTCAACGTTGACATTTATTGTTCCATCTCTGTCGATAAAAACAGCCTTGTTACCCATTTTATTCATCCTTAAAAAGTGTGGTCTCCACTAGGTCACATATTATGTGGCCTATCATGATATGTGACTCCTGGATACGTGGTGTTTTTGTTGATGGTACGTTTACGAGGTAATCTGTGAACTCCTTGATTTTTTCGGTTTGTTCGCCTGTGAATGCTATGTTTATTGTTCCTTTTTCTTTCCCAAGTTTTAATGCTTTTAGTATATTTGGAGATGTGCCACTTGTAGTGATTCCAACAAGTATGTCTCCTTCCTGGGCTAGGGCTTCTACTTGTCTTTCAAAAATGTTATCATAATGGAAATCATTTGATACAGATGTTAGTATTGATGTGTTTGTTGTTAATGATAGGGATGGTATAGCCCTTCGGTTTTTGTTGAATTTACTTACTAGTTCACAGGATAGGTGTTGTGCATCTGCTGCGCTTCCAC
>Ga0272442_10006496_pt1 | contig 15355 bp, 26 predicted proteins | sample SSMForm2O_FD_200262 | JGI IMG/M metagenome (GOLD analysis project Ga0272442, IMG submission 200262) | Marine sediment archaeal communities from Little Sippewissett salt marsh, Falmouth, MA, United States - SSM-Form-2O | ecosystem: Environmental > Aquatic > Marine > Wetlands > Sediment ...
GTATAAAGAAAGTATAACTTACAAAGTATTCCAATGTTGTTAGATCAACCTTTTTGTCCCTGACCTTTCTTTTAATGTAATAGTAGAGTGCGATTCCACCAGCTGGTAATATAAATCCAACTAAGATATAACTCATCTTTAATAATGACATTTCCATTTTGAATAAATCATTTGCTTCATATCTTAGTGCTACACTTTCAATTTCTGCTCCTGTTTCTTCATGGATCATACTAATCATAAACATTGTTGAAAACTTGACTATTAACATCATTACTAAAGCTATCCATATTAGCCAATCACACTTTTTTAATCTTTTTTTTGTGTTTTCCATACTTTCTTTGTTCTGCATTCTGGTTTTGAACACCTTAGTTGGTTCTTTGTTCTTTTCTTAAAAGTTTCACCACAAACAATGCAGACTGCCTTTTTTTGTTGTTTAAAGATTTTCATTCCTCTGTTAATAATTCATACTTTCTTTGTTCTTCGTCATCATCTTCTTCAACTTCTTCTTCTGGTTCTTCCTCGTCATCTTCTTCTTCATCATCATCTTCATCTTCATCTTCAACAACTACTACTTTCTTTTTCTTCTTTTTCTTTAGTTTCTTGATTTTCTTTACTTTTGTTTGTCCTTGTTTCTTTAGTTGTTGATAAGTGTAGACTGAACCTAATAAACTAATTATGAATATTCCTAAGCTAATCCATAAACAAGGTACAGATGAGAACCCAACAGATATAACAAAAAAGAATAAAGAAATATATCCACCGATTAAAAGCCATAGTCCAGAAAAAACCATATCAACTCTTTTTTTTAATGTAAATTTATTCATCATATTCTAAACCCCCTATATTTAAATTATCTAATGATGGTGTTGCTGTTGGTATTTTGTCATACTTATTCATACATTCATTATAGTCTAGTACTAACTCATTGTACTTTGTTTCTAATGTGTAACCATAATAACATAATCCAGCTGCAATTAGAACTAAAGCCAATACTGTTAGATTTGTAACTAAATCTTTTGTTTTTTGATCTACCATTTTTTATCCTCCTTTATTTTAATAATACCTTATTTATTGCTCTTGATATTTTATAGTTTAACTCTATGTCATCTAATTTGGTATCAAATTCCTTAGTCTGATAATAACCAAATAATGACTTAATATTTCCCCATAATCCTTTATTTCTAAATTCAAATCTGACTATTATTTTTCTTTTCATCTTTTATCCTCTCTTTTGAGTTCTTTTCTTATTTTTTGACATAAATTACCAGCTATTTTTAATATTTTTATTTTTTCTTCTAAGGAATATTTTTTTAATAATTCTTCAATTTCCTTTTTTGCTATTTCTTTTGTCATCTTAACATACTGCATGGGTTAGGTAAGTTCCTATCCAACCTGTGAATAATAGTGCTAAGAACAATCCGATTATGACTGCTCCGACACAAATTGCTATGAATAGCATCTTAATTGTTATCTTTGAATGTTTATTATTTTCCTCTAATTGATTCTTTATTGCTTGTTGTAATTCTTGTGAGTAAGATATACTATATTTATTTCCTTGTTCGTCTGTAGCTTCCATTATAAACCCCCCCCTAAGTTGTCTGCTAAGTTATGTAGTCCCCAATCTCTTAACCATCTTTTGACTTCTGGAAGATTAGTGTAGTCCCACCAAGTTGGAGGATATATTGTTTTGCTTGGTTCAATCATTTGCATTCCTCTTCTTTCTTATTAAGTAATCTTACAAACTGAATCAAAATATAGACAGCCATAGCAATCCATGCTCCAACTACCCATCGGTCTAATTGTCCAAATATATTACATATAAACACAACTGCTCCACATAATATGTAACCACACATTAATAAATAATTTACAGTATTTCGTTTCATTTGCATTGCTCCTTACATAATCTTTGACAAGAATAATCATCATTGTTCTTTTGTTGTAATGCTTCTCTCCATTGTGGGTGTTTGACTTTATCTATATTTTTCATACATTCCTCTTTGCAATCTAAGTTGCATACATATTGATAGTCCACACATCCACTTAACACAACCAATGCTAAGATTAATGTTATGATGAGTTTTTTATTCATTGTTACCTCATTTTCGTTTAATGTCAGGGTTTCTGGATTTGACCGCACTATTTTATTATATAACAGCGGTCATTTTCTGAAACCGCTATTATCGGATAGTCGGTCTATTGAAGCCATATATGATAAAAAAGTATCCCAGTTATTATGGCACTCCAATAAAACAACCATCTTGTGTAAAATCTTATTTCTTTTTCCATTTTTATCCTCCAACCGACAAAAAATTATTGAGTTTAATGTATGAAATTTAACGAATCTTCCGCTTTTTAGCGGAAGTTTGGGAAAAATCCGCAGATTTTTCCGTTAAATTTCTATTAAGCGAAGTTGCGTTATGTATCTCTCTGTATATAATTGGTCTAATTATTAAACAAAAAATCATGAAAGGAAATGTAGCAATAGTTAAAAGTGCTATTGCAAAATCTATCCACAATTCTTTAAATGTGTATGACTTAAACACTTTCATGAAATTTTTTTGTGTGTAATTCATTTTTAGCAATTTCGCTTAAGTTATTATATAATCTAGTCTCATTATAAAGGGGTGGTTGTCCTTGCTAAAGAGGTGATGAAAAACAAGGACTTCCACCAGTGGTGTTTATGACAGTAATTCTTTAGATAAGTCTTGATTCCATTTGAATATCATCTTAACTGCCCTTTTGTATTTATCTTCTTCATCTGTTGTTGGGATTGATGGTAATAGGTTTAATACCCCCTTGATTGCCATACCTAAATCATATTTGTCACTTTCTTTGTTTTTGAAGTTGTTTACTCTTTCTTTGTTTACATCTTCTTCTTTATCTTCTTTGTTTGCGTGTTTCTGACAATTAAAACATAATACTCTGCCATTAAATTGTTTTTTACTAAAAGCTATGACCTTATCAGTCATTTTTTCTGTTCCACAATCTTCACATTTGACCATTTTTAATTACCTCTAAATTGTTTGTTAGTATTTTAATACCTTTTACCATAAAGTAGAAGTTGTTTAGCTTTTGGTTTATAATTTCCATCTCTTTTTTGAGTTCTGCTATTTCTACTCTATGGTTTTCTTCTAACAGTTCTATTGATCTTGCTAGAATCCTAAAGTTGTTTCTAATTGCTTCGTCTTGGACTTCGTGCATCTGAACTCTCCATGAACTTCATTGTATTCAATCTTGCTTTTGTTAGTTGATTAATCTTCTTGTATGCTATTGGGTTTAGTTTAGGTTTATTTAACCTTAGTTTTATCATTCTTATCACCTTTTTGTTTTATTTTAACTGACCTTTTACAATTAGGACAAGTAACATATATTGTCATCTTTCCTTTGTAAGACCACTTATATTTGCATCTTGGACAAATTGTTTCCATTGTATTTAGTAGTATTCTTAAAAACTATTTAAATATTTCTAACTCTTATTTAGTAGTACTTTGTGTTACCACTTTAGAATTACTCATTAAGTATTGATTGAGCAAATGCCCACATATTCTGGAGTTGTTCTTTTGGAGTTTGTTGTTTCCATCTCTCTCTTTCAATTTTGTCTATCATCTTTTTCTTATCATTCCAACCTTCTTTGTTCTTTTCATAGTATCTTTTCTGATGTTCTGCTATCTTTTCTTTGTTATTTTCAAGGTATTGTTTCATATACTCTTTTTTATCCCACATAATCCATCCTCTCCTTTTTTATTGATTTGGTTGTAATCTTCTTAGGTAATAGTGTTTCTATGATTTTGGTTTGATTGAGTTGAGCTTCTGCTATTTCTTGTACTAACTTTAAAGTAGGTAATAGTATTCGTTTAACTTCTGAAGGCAAATAATGAGAATCATCCCTTAAATCATTAAAGTAAGGTTGTATCTTTTCCATATCTTTTTTGGCAGTTTTGGGATGTAATGTTTCTGCTTCATGCAGATTAAAGCTATTATCTATGACAAACCATAGCTTTCCATCATCTTTAGTGTAAATCCTTAGTTTATATCCTTTTCTTTCACATTCTTCTGAAAGTTCATTGTTAATCTCTGCATAATGGGAATTGACTAATCTGATGTTTTGGTATCTTGGTTTGACTATAATTATCTTTAATTGGTGTTCTAGTCTTGTAAAGAGTTTATTCCAGTATTTAAAGCTGTTTGAGGTAGCTTTTTGAGGATCATCAGCATAAAAGGACATTCCAGAATAAACTTCTATAGAATTAGAGTATAAGCGTATGGTGTTACCATCAATATTGATTAGATTTGATTTTTTTAATAATTTTTTATATCTTTGATCTTTGTATAGGATTTTTATGTTAAATTCTTGTCCATGAAGTCTGATTTGGTTCAATTTCTTGGATAGAGTGGGTTGGATTTTGTGAACCATTTGATTTGTTGGATTGAGTAGCCCTTTTTTCTTTAGTTTTCTTATAATTTTATATATGTTTGAAGTACTGCATTGTCGTCTAATAGCTATTTGCTTTACTGTTAAAAATTCATTAGAAAGATAGTGTAGTATTTCTTGTTCTATCTTTGTTGGTTTGGCATTATCCTTACCTAAAAAAGAACCTCTTTGTGAACTTTTGTGAACTTTCATAGAAATAGGAAAATGGTTAATTTATTTAAACTTTTATAACTACTTAAAAGAAAAAAAAGAAAGAAAAGGCATTGCGCCTTAACTTTGTTCCTAACTGAAATACCTCATATATATGAAAACCCCACTTATTATAGATATTATGATTGTCATAACGGCTATAATAGCTACTGTTGGGATCTGCTCGGCAATATCAACTTCTGAATTTCCTGCTAAATGAATAGCATAGTACTTATCAGTCATATTGGTATAACCATTAGCACTAGAGGTTGCTGGTGTTTCAACAGTATAATAGTTGTAAGTACAGTTTATGATGGTTTCATTCCAAATATCACCATTATCAGCTATAGTAACATTAAAGTCAGCATAGTTGAAGGTGTAATTGGTTGCATCTAAAGCTGTACTCCCATTTGAACAAGATCCTGATCCAGATACCATAGTGAAACTAGTTTCAAAATGTATGGTTGCTGGTTCGCTTGTAATATTAGTACCATTGGTTGCAGCAGTATGTGTACTGATACAAACTTCATCTGTTGAATTGTATACATAACTTGAGTTGTAACACTTGTCAACAGTATCACCAAACTTACCTAGTGTAACTGCAGATGCTCCTAAGATTATTCCAGCTATTGCAATAATCAATGCAATGTATGGTATTAGTTTCATTCCTTCCATTTTAATCTATGGTTGGAATTTAACTAAAATACTTCATATAGACAAACACACCTGCGATTATAGATATTATGATTGTCATAACGGCTATAATAGCTACTGTTGGGATCTGTTCTGATATGTCCACTTCTGATTCAGAAGCTTGAAAAGCATTATACCATTCAGCAGTCATATTATCTGGTGCAATACCATAAGGTGCTGGGTTGATAGATGTTGATGTTGCGTTAATACAAGCACCAGCAGAATCGCTCCATACCCAACTTGAGTTGTAACACTTATCAACAGTATCACCAAACTTACCTAGTGTTATTGCAGATGCACCGATTATTATTCCAGCTATTGCAATGATGAGTGCTATGTAAGGTATTAGTTTTAGCCCTTCCATTTTAACTTACGGAAAGGATTTAACTAAAGTACCTCATATAGACAAACACACCTGAAATTATGGATATGATGATCACCATAATAGCAATAATTGCAACGGTAGGTAGCTGTTCAGCTACATCAACAACTGAAGCTGATGCATTATCAATAGCTGCTAAAGCATTTGTGTTAGTAGTAGTACCTCTAAACTTAGACAAAGTAATAGCAGATGCTCCTAGAACGATACCTGAAATAGCAATAATAAGTGCAATGTAAGGTATTAGTTTAAGTCCTTCCATGTATATCACCCCCACCCAACAATTTCAGACGGGTATTTATATTAAACATACCTTAGAAAAAGAACATATACTATATATACTTAAACTAAATAAAATACAACTAAAATACAACTAACTATCAAACATTGAGTAGATTATTGCTCCTAACGACATTGTTAAGAATAGAACAACTATTTGACCTGCAACCAATCCAGCTGCCCATAACATACTACTTAGAACAAATGTTAGGAATAATGAAACTACTAAACAACTTGAAGTTTTGTAATTCTTTTGGTGCATTATTAAAAATAGGATTGCTGCTGATGCTATTAAGAACAGTATAAAACTCCAATTATCTGTGATAGTGTTTACATAACTAAACATATCTGTAGTAGAATTGAAAACTGGTTGTGGATATGGTTGTCCCATTTTTATTTTCCTCTTATTGTTTTATTTTTCATTTTAGTCCTCAAACTTCCACTTGAAAAAACCGTATGCTATTATAGCAATAACTATGAACATCATAATAATTGTAACTGTTGATAATGCCCAAGATGGTAATGGTACTCCTGCTTCTTGGAATACTCTTGATATTTCATTAAGTAATGATATTTCAACTGATATACTTGTAAAGAATGTTTTACCAGCTCTCCAAGCTACTTGATAAAATTGATAAGGTATATCAAATAAATCTCCTTCTCCAACTGCTAAGAGTAATCCTGTTATATTGTTACTTAGTGCTTGACTATCCTCGTTTAAATTATCTATTGATGCTGTAAAATTACTTTCTAAATCTCCAAATTCTGTTGAAGTTGTATCATAATTTTCACTTAACTCTCCTAAATAAGCAAATGAACCTAAGAATATTGCACTAATTATTAAAATTGTTATTGGGATGTAGTGTAGTTTCATTGTTTTTTCACCCTTGTAATTATGAATATTAATACAACCACTAAAGGTATCAATCCAGTCAATGATACTTCTATAAAGCCCATTGCCCAGAACCCAATCATCCCTACAATAGTTAATATGATTGATCCTTCTGGTGATATGCTTATTCCTATAAACATCATTGTACCTATGAATAAGAAAGCCATAATTAAAGCATCTGTTCCAAATACTTCCCATTCTTTTCTAAAATCAAATGTAATTGTATCTAATAGGTAGGTTTGACTATCTTTGGTTGCTTCAACATAGAAGTAACCAATAAAGTTTTTACTTTGGCTTCTATTGATACTAACATTGTAACTCAACATAGAAGCATTACTTGTTGAAATTGCTGAATAAATTGATCTTTTTCCTGTAGTGTTGATGTCCATTATTGTTAAGTTAGCAAAGTTGATCAGATTATTTGTATCATCCCAGATTAATACAAATGTTCCATTATTTCTATCAATTGTAAATGTCCAATCTAAATCTTGAAGTTGAAGTGATACATATTGTGGTGTTGTTCCTAATAAAACTCTTAAAGTATATGAAGTTGATGTTAGTTTTTGTTTTGGTTCTGTGTGTACTAAAGTCCCACTTGGGTTTTTAACTCTGAATTGGTATTGTAATGTGGAAACATCTAAGTTGAATACAACTACGCCAACACCATTAGTTGTTTCTGTGTCAACTAAGGTGTAATTGCCTGTAGCTAATTCATATTTGTAAACTTCTATAATGTAACCTATTAATTTATTATCAAGCTCATCAACAGCTGTCACAGTTATTGCAGTTGTATCTCCTGTTGGTGTCATATAAACTGATATGTTTTCTTGTCCACTATCTAATTTTCCTCCATTTACAATACTACTTGCATCATTATAACCAGTTGCTGAAAATTCTGTTTCATAGTTGGTATTAAAAGAACCCCAACTTGGATAGATACAAACTCCATGAGTAAGTGAAGCTGTGTTTTTAACTATTGGATAAGTTCTACTTAGAGAGGATGTTCTATTCCAGACTGTGAAAGTTCCTTCCATTGTAGAATTGACTGCTGCACTGTTGGTTAAATTCAAAGTAGAGAAGTTGATTGCTTGTGTTGTAGCTGGTGCAGTACAATTAGTTACAATCATTTTGTGAACCGATTGATTGGTTGTGTTTGTAACATTTTCTAGATTAAATCCACCTACTCCAGTCATACTAAAGTTCCAATAGAAAGAATGGTTTAAAGCATTGACTGTGATTAAGTCTGAACTAAGTGTTTTCTCAAAGTAGATACTTTCAGCTGTAGTTGTTTTAGTTGCAGTATGGAAAGTCCCATTATAATATAGGTTTGCACTCATATCAGAAATAAATGATCCATTCCTTGTAAAGTTTAAAGTGAATTTATTATTAGCTGTTTCTAAGGTTTGATTGATATAGGTTTCTGTAATGTTTCCATAAAAGAAGTAGTAACTTCTATTGATGACATTCAACCCACCTATACTATTGAACACAATATTATCGCTTTCTATCCCTGTGATCTTAACATTGACTTCTTTTAGGTTGATTCTTTCTACAGTTACCTTTCCATTCTCATCATTGTCAAAGTCAATCCATTTGTTTAATCCATCTACAATTAAATGACCTGGATATTCACTATCTTTTAGTATTGTTATTGGATGTGAACTTGTTATCTTAAATTCAATATCATCTCCATAAAGTAATCTACCTAAGTAATCTCTTTCTAATTCAAATGAGTATCTATCTTTCTTTTTCCTTGTATTAAAACTGGAGAATAGACTTGCTGTAGTTGGTGTTATCTTAACCCAATCATCATTAAAGTTATAAGTTATTGATTTATCAAATAATCCTCTATCATAATCATAAGTTGGGATTGATTTTAATGTGTGTGAATCTGATACAAATACATCTAAAGTATGTGCTCCATAAGAAAGTCCTTTCTCAGTTGGGTTGAAGTTTAAAGTGTAATTGTATGAAGTTGCTCCAATACTGGTTATATTGAATATTATTATATCATTATCAATAGTTACATTTAAACCATATAAGTTAGAATCACTTACATTAATTGTTCCTGTTATATTACCAAAACCTGCAAAGACATAAGAAAGATTAATGTCACCTGATACTACTATGTTTGGATCAACAGAATCAAAGTAGAATGTATTGTTAGTTGAAGATTCGTTGGTTTCATTATTAACACACCAAATATAATAAACATAATTGCCTTCTGTGAAGTTTTGACTGAATGAAACATTGATTTCGTTTCCTGCTGGATATAATGTTGTGATATTTAATGTTTCGTTGATGTATAATGAACAATTGAAGTTAAAACTAGAATTAACTGAAGTGTTGAATCTGATTGGATTAAGATTGAATTGAGAACCATTGGTTGGAGTGGTGGCTGACATATTCAAAGTGTCATTTGTTACTGTGGGCGATCCAACAAAGTTATAACCAGCACCCCCATTCCATAAGTCTGATATTTCAGAAAGTGTTAAGTTCTTATCCCAAACTGCTACTTCATCAATAGTACCACCATTTAATTCACAAGTCCCACAATCAGCATAAACCTTGCCTGATCCAATTAAAAAGTGTCCATTGTTTAGAATGTTATCAACACTTCCTCCCCCAGTTCCTGTTGTATCAAACCTCGTCCCATTTTTATAGATTTGAATACCTGTTGACAAAGATTTAGTCCCATCATATAAGAAACAATAGTATTGCCAAGCACTATCTGCATTAGCTCCTGCTCCTTCATTATCCCTTCTGTGTGTCCAAGATGCATCTGATTCTCTGACATAATGGTTAAATCTTGTTTCACCATTTATTCCCACATAATATCCTGCTGATTCATAAATATTACCAACACCTTTAGAAAATAATGCTTGACTTCCAGTTGCAGTTAGATTAAGCCACATACAAACACTAGTAGCATTAGTAGCTGTAAAATCAAAGTTTGCTTCATTTGAAATATTTATGTAATCATTACCATCAAAATTATAACAACCACCCCCAAGTTTACAAGAAGTAGAAGTATGGGTTGCTCCAACAGCTGTACCATCATTACTTGCATAATCATCATCAGCATTGGTGTCAAAGCTCCAGTAAGAAACTAAGTTATCTGTTAAAGCTGCATTAGCAAAACCACTTATCAGTATTAAAAAGAATATACCTATTCCCAATATTATATATTTTTTCATGCTTTCTTCCATGACACATAAGCTGCTATTGATGCTGCCATTCCCATAAATATAACATAAAATGGTAATCTTTCCATTAGGAAAGTCATCTTAGGAAACTGAACTGCTGTTGTTGCGATCATATCTTGATTAAAGAATATCCACATTGTGTTACTGGCTATAGCTGCCACTATGACTGCTATGAATAGCAGGACTGTACTGATTATAAAGAACGCTGGATGGTTAAAGACTACTGCTGAACTGACTAATACAAATATACTTAGTCCAACTATAACAAACAGAAACATATTATCCATACTAAATAATGTGCTTTTTGCGTGATCTAAAGAAGTTTGTGCATCTGTATTGTCTGCGAAGATTCCACTTGCATCTACTTTGGCTAATATAATAGCTCCAACAATTATAGAAATAGCAAAAGCCATTAAAACTGCGATTATCATAAACCAATCTAGGAATCCTCCTCTTTTATTCATCGTTTAACCCTCTTTAATTTAAACTTTTTTGTTACTATCAATTTAGATAAGTCTATATTATTTGGTATTAGTATGCTATCATATATCATTCTAGTTACTGCTGTTGTGTCTACTTTGATTCCTTTCTTTTTTATTCTTTGTGCCTGTTCCTTACACCATTTAGTATAAGTAACATCAGACCACATATATTTGGCTCGGCGTTCACTCATCGGTATCTCCTCGCTTCTTTCTTTTTCCAATCAGCAGTCTTGACACTCCAAGTTAGCCATCTTAGGAATTGGACTAGTATTCCAACAAAACCAAATATTACTGCAACTATGTATATTGTAAGGAATACTGAAAATGCTGTAGCCATTACATCTGCTAAATTACCTGTTGATTGGATTGAAACTATATGTAAGCAAAATAATAAACATAATATACCTAAATAAATTAAAGCTCCTGCTATGATGTCTGACCATTCCATTCTTGGTTCTTTCTCAATCATTTTTTTGTCCTCTTGAACCATAACATAGCTACTCCTACTATAATGAATAGTATTCCAAAGCCAGTTAAAGCTATTATAGCTGCTATTTCCATTTTGTTTACTCCACACCCCTCAGTTTTTGCATCTTGATAAGTCCAGTTGGAAGTTCCACCATCGTAAACATGGTGTGCTCTGATGTAATAGGTTGTGTCACAATCAATTCCATTGTTGAACTCCTCCATTGTTAAGGTGTTGTTGTTTAGTGCTGAATAGTCTGTCCAAGTTGTGTTGTCCAAACTGTATTGGACTTCTGTGTAAGCTGTTGCTATTGGTAACAACAACAACATCATTATTAATATATATTTTAGTTTCATTTTTCATTTTATGTTAAAACTTCTTGTAAATATCCAAAGGCACTATATTCTTGTTCTGAAAAAGTACCAACACTATTTATTAGTACAGTAGTATCATCTGAAATATATTGTAATAATAATTTATCTCCAGATTCCAATACTGCATGTGTTGTATGTTCTAACCAACGAGGGTTATCCTTTTTATGAGTTTTTATTTCTACATAACTACCTAATAATTCAGCACCATTCTTATTTATTCTCATAGCTACATGAGCATTTGGACTTGGTGCTTGGTCAAGTACACTCATACCATATGTTATAGTATAGTGTCCATCATGATCTATAGTTAAAGTTGTATTATTTGAAAAATTTAACTCTGGAGTTATATCTGATAGTGAACTATTCATAGATATATTGTACCAAACTCCACCAGAAGGTACAGTATGATTTGTTGTTGATAATCCAAACATATGAGATAGTGAATTATAAATACTTCCAGTTACATTTATAGTTCCTTCAAACAAAACATCATTTGAAAAGTTTGTTTTCCAAGTGTCTGTATAGAACCCTGCAAAGTCTGCAGTATTGGTTTGCATTCCACCACATATACATTGATCGTTTACTTCTATATCATTCTGAACATCTATACTATTATCAACAGCTAAGTTCCATATGTCTGTAATATTATAAAATGCCATATTTAAGTTTCCAGACATTGTGTCGCCACCAATATTGACAAAGTGTGAATTACAATCACCACAAGATAAACCACTTGTTGAATCATTGTAATAAGTAAAGTTAGAATTAACTACTGCTGTCCAGTTACATTGTACCCATTCCATTCCAGTATCACAAGTTAAATTAGTTGGTGGAGCATAGTAAGGGTTTATCTTATAGAAGAAAGATTGAGTTGTGTTGTCAGTACCATCTCCACAAGTGATGGTTATATTATAAGTTCCAGATTGATTATTAACTGGTGTATGTGAGATTAATCCTGTTGAAGAATTTATGTTGAATAGTGTTGAATTATCATAATAAGTGATAGTATCATTGTCTGCATCTGAACAATTAATATCATAAGTTAAGGTGTTTCCAACTGTAACTGTTTGATTAGTTAAGTTCTGATCAAAGGTTGGTGCATTATTAGCTAATAAATTTAAAGTAAATGGTAAGTAATCTGTTATTACTCCATCTAAGAATCCACTACTTGTTGTATTACTATAAGGGTATAATGTTCCACCTTCTGCAACATAACCACCAAGCCAAGCAACTGTTCCATATATTTGAGAAGCTGTCCAATCTAATACTTCTGCATAGATGTTTCCATGAGTACTTGAATTATAAGTACAACCAATACAACCTGCATCTTTAATATAAGTTAAGTAATGAGTATCTCCTACTGCAGTCCCATTGTTTATTCCAGTATCATCTAAAACATCGCCATCTAACTTCCAGTAAGCCATTAAATCAGTATCACTAACTGTGGAAGGAATATTATTCAAACCATCTTGGTAACTTTGATTTATTTCTGTAGAATTTAAAGTTCTATTATAAACATAAACTTCATCCATTTTACCCTTAAATAATTGCGCAGGAGAACTTGGTACCTGCGCACCCAATAAAACATCAGTATCACCACCATAAATTCCAGTTATAGCATCAGAATCCTCTAATACACCGTTAACATATATTGCTATATGAGTACTATTTTTAACACCTGTAATATGATACCAATTTTTTGGAATAATTGCAGTTGTACTAATAGAAGAAGTACCATCAGATACTCCATTTTGGCTTGTTATAAGTTTAGCTTTTTCAGGATTAGAATTATCAAAATTAAGTATATATGATTTACCATTAACTTCCCATCTGGATAAAAAAGTATCAAAATCCCTTGAACCTGATACTCCATCTGAATATATCCATAAACTTATAGTAAAATTATCTGTTAAATTAAAACTAGCATCGTCAGGTACAGTTATATAATCTCCATTCCCATCTAAAATAATTGCATTAGTTACAACTCCTGTACTTGTGAAATTGTTTTCATAGAAACTATGACCATCACTCCCACTAAACATATATATGTTTTTTGGACTAGAAAAAGTGTTATTATAAACAACCCAATTATCTCCAATCAATTCCATATCATAAGTTGTACTACTACTGAAAATATTATCATTTACTGTTATTCCTGAGCAACCTCTATCATCAATATACTTAGTGGCGCTTCCAGAGAAATTATTCTTGTTAATAGTAAGCCCAACATTATTATTATATAAATCAATACTTGTACCACCATCTAAAAACTGATTGCCAGTAATATTAGAATATTCCATACCCCACCAAAGAAAAGTATTAACTCCCTCATCATTACTGAAAGTATTATTCTCCCAAACATTATAATCACTTCTCAAAAAATAATTAATGGCATCACTACGAGAAAAAGTATTATTTAACCAAATATTATAATTTTGTCCATCACCCCTAATATTTGAAGCACCAGAATTATCAAATACATTGTTTTCAAACCTATTATTAGCTGTTCCCCCTGCACCAGGTTCTCCTATTGCATAATAAGTACCTTCAATATGGCAGTTAGTAATATTTGTATCGCTTGTATAAGGTAAGTCAATCTCTCCTGTTCTTCCATCATCTGTATTATTTATCGTAATATTATTAACAGTTGAACCATCTGCATTACAAAGGATTAATTGAGATACATTATCATTATCACTTAAACTAACTTTAGAAGTATAAAACAATATTGGTTTCCCACCAGCAATATTATTAGTTACATTATATAAAGAACAAGTTGTTCCTAAATCAGCAACAATAATTGGTCGCTTAGTTCTAGTAAAAGTATTATCTTTTATGATATTTGTAGCTTGAGTTCTTGAGTATATTCCTACACCAGTTATATCAGTAAAATTATTATTAGTTATATTCAAATTTTGGCATCTAAAATCATAAAACCCTTCGGCTGATGAATCAAAAGTATTGTTTTCAATAATAAGCCCATTATGATAATATGTTCTAATTCCATCACTAGTCATACCTGTAAATGTATTATTAATTAAAGACACATCTGTACTAGCTGATATAGAAAAAAATCCATAACCAAAACTTTTTATATAACAATTTCTAATAGTTACATTACTAAATGCTTCTTTTGAAAACGCATGGTCATTTACTCCACTATCTCCTTCAATCATACATTGATTAGAATAAAAAGTATCTCCTACTGCAGTCCCATTATTTATTCCAGTATCATCTAAAGCATTTCCATCTAGTTTCCAGTAACCAACTAATCCTGTAGAATCTACATCTGTAAGAATATGATTTGATTCATTTAGATAAGTTTGATTTATTTCAGTTGCAGATAATGACCTGTTATATATTTTTACTTCATCTACTTGACCATATAAATCCCCAGAAGCATAACCAAAACTTCCTATTTTTGTATCTACATCAGATATTCTTACAGGACCAGATAAAGCAGGGGGAGTTAAATCTTCAGCAACTCCATTAACATAAACTTGAACATGAGTTCCATTATAAACTCCTGCAACATGATACCATGTTCCTCTTGAAAGAGAAGATGTACCATAGGCAACTACTACTGTTCCTATATCATTGTAAACATAAAAATCAACATTGGTAGACTGGCTTGCTAAAAGATAATTTCTATTAACACCACCATAATCATCGGCAGCGACTATTCCTCCACTAACTTGTGTATTTATTCCTGGATTAAACCAAGCCATAACAGTCATTTCATCACTTCCAGATGTATTTACAAAACCACAATTTATCCAATCTTCATCTCCATCAAAGATAGCTCTTTCATTAACTATACCACATTGACTTCCACTTGCACATTCAAAACTTACATTACTTGAATTTATAGTCATACAAGTAGTAGTGGAATAAACAGAAGAATTTAGAATATAGTTTCCTTCATTAATATAAGCACATTCAGTTACTTCATAATCTGGA
>Ga0272442_10006497_pt1 | contig 15354 bp, 13 predicted proteins | sample SSMForm2O_FD_200262 | JGI IMG/M metagenome (GOLD analysis project Ga0272442, IMG submission 200262) | Marine sediment archaeal communities from Little Sippewissett salt marsh, Falmouth, MA, United States - SSM-Form-2O | ecosystem: Environmental > Aquatic > Marine > Wetlands > Sediment ...
CACGGGATAAAATCTGGAGGGAATATTCACTTCTTCATTTGGTGGAAAGAATTACTGGTGAAAAATCAACTGGATATTTAGTTGATGAAGAGCTTAGAAAGATTTTGATAGAAAGAGATGAGCTATCAGATAAAAAATTTAGAGAGATAATACAAAAAAGTGAGGTTATAGATTTATATAAATATATGTTGCCTGACAAATTTACTCATTTAATTTCTGAAAAATTATCTCAGAAATTAAATATCAAAGAAGATAAATTATATGAACTAATTAAAAAACGGGAGACAGATTCAAATATCGTTACCCATCCAGGTATTGCAGTTATATCTCATACAATAAAAGGCAAAGATAAATTTGAAATACTGATGGTAAGAAGTAAGATGGGTATTGTATTATCCGACAATATTGATCCCGTTCATGCTTTTTTTGTTTTAGTTGCAACTCCTGACAAAAAGAGCTTTTATCTTCACGCTCTTATGTGGCTTATTCGCATAACTGAAAATCCTGATTTTGAAAAGCAATGGGTTAAAGCAAAAGATGTCAACGAACTGAGAAAAATTATTCTTGATATTTGGGCCAAAAACAAAGATATATAGTAATTATTTTGATTTTTTAGTTTTGCTTCCCATTATCTCACAAGTTTTTTCATATATTTCAATTCTATATTTTTTGTAATTAGGATATTTGGCTATAAAACCATCAAGAACTTGATCGACATTCTTTCTTTTGTTCTTTGATATGAACAGTTTGAGTTTATTAGCAAGAGCTTCTTCAATTTTTTCTTCTTTGTGAGTCTCAAGTATTTGGCAAGCTGTATGATATACTTTGTTTCTATTAGAGCTATATGCAGGATGTTTTTCTATGAATTCTTCAACTATTTTTTTAACGTTTATTTGTTTACTTTCTATTATAAAATCATCTAGTTTAATTGTAAGAATTTTGTCAAAATTGCTTTCTTTATAGTGTTGATGCATTTCTCCAGATACAAAAATTATTTCAATGATTGATATGATAAGAAGAACTATTGTTAGCTCAACAACCATTATATCTGGTACATCTATAGTAATTGCATGTGCAAGAAGTATACTTTCAACAAGGAGTATTAGAAAAGGAGGTATAAATGATATTTTTTCAAATTTTGCCGATTCTTTGTATTCGCGTATAAAGCTTCTTAGCCTCCCCGATCTTGGCATATAACTTAAGTAAAAAACCGGTTATTTATAACTGTTACGTTTTCTTTTTACAACTTATGTAACTACTTACTTTTACTTATAAAAAGCTACATACTATAATAGTACTCCCCTTCTCTTCTCTGTTTACGGTCCATGTATGAATCTGGTTTATTCACACGTGGTCTATGTGTCTCTTCATCACGACGGAAGGTGATATCAACATCTTCTAAAAATCGGTTCATACCTTCATGTAAGCTAAATGGACCTGCTGCTTTACCGCTTATACCAGGTTTTCCATCAAAAACAATTAATGCATCACTAATCATATCTATCATATATACATCATGATCTACAACCATAGCTGACTTACCAGATTTTTCAATTATTCTTCTAACAGTTCTTGAAGTAATCATACGTTGCTCACTATCAAGATAAGCCGATGGTTCATCTATTAGATATATATCTGCTTCTTGAACCAAACAATTAGCTGTTGCAACACGCTGTAATTCACCACCAGATAATGTATCTATTTCTTTATCTAATAAATATTTAAGATTAAATGGTTCAAAGATTTCAGCTTTTAAAAAAGAAGATGTAAAAATAGACTGTGAGTTTTTTTCAAAATAATCTCTTACTGTACCTTGGAAATCAGGTGTTATATACTGTGGTTTATAACTAACTTTAATTTCATGCTCTATCTTTCCATTTGTAGGTTTAATAACACCTGCTAACATTTTAACAAAGGTTGTTTTACCAATGGCGTTAGGGCCAACAATACCGATGATTTCCCCAGTGCGAATAATGCCCTTTTCTATCTCTAAGGAAAAACTATCAAATTTTTTAGAAAGATCATTGTAAGTGATAAGTATGCTCATTTGTTGTCGCTGTTTTGGCGGATGAGCAAAAAACTCAATTTTTTCACCGAAACGAATGTTTTCTTCTTTAAGATAACCAGATAGATAAGTGTTTATCGCATGTCGAACACCACGAGGATGGGTAACTACTCCATATGCACCTTCGTCACCATAAACCAGATGAACGTTATCACATAAAAAGTCTAGAACTGCAAGGTCATGTTCGATTACAACTACCTTTTTTTTCAATGAAAGATCTTTGATTATACGTGCAACTTTTAGTCTTTGATGTATGTCAAGATATGACGAAGGTTCATCAAAGAAGTAAATATCTACATCTTTAAGAAGTGCAGCAGCTATAGAAACAAGTTGGAGCTCTCCGCCAGATATTTCTTTTTTTTCTATATGTTTGTCAATAGTATTTTCAAGACCGAGTTTATTGATTATTTCATCATACTGTCCAGAGCTATCAGATTTTTTTAAAATTTCAGAAATTTTTCCTTTCATAATTTTAGGAAGTTTATCAACATACTGAGGTTTAATAACATTTGATAATTCATTATCTGCAATTTTATCAAAATGTTCATAAAGTTCTGTACCTGAATAATATTCCAGTATATCCTCCCATTTACCCTTTTTTTTATATTCACCCAGATTTGGAATAAGTTCACCAGACAATAACTTAATAGCTGTTGTTTTACCAATGCCATTTGGACCAAGTATACCTACACAAATGCCTTCTTTAGGGATTGGTAATCTAAAAATTCTGAATCCGTTTTTACCAAATTGATGTATAAGATCTGTTTCAAGTTCTTCTGCAAGTCCGATTATTTTTATTGCTTCAAAAGGACATTTATGAACGCATATTCCACAGCCAACACAAAGATTCTCAGATATTACCGGTTTTCCATCTTCTCCTTTAACTATGGTTTCATCACCAGCGCGTACTCTAGGGCAAAACTTTATGCATTCATAAGAACAATTCTTAGGTTTACATCTATCTTTTAATAGTACTGCTATTCTCATATAACTAAAGTAGGGAAGAATAGTTCTTTTAAAAATTTATTGAAAGTATTATTCCTAAAATTACTTTTTATTTACAATATTTTTTCATCGAACAAGTTTTACACTTATTATAATCAATATTAACGCTATCAGTTTTACCTTTCTTTAGAATGTTTCTCATTTTAACTATTGTATTTTCGAGCTCAAAACGAATACTTGGGTCAAACTTAATATTAAAACTATAACTATTGTTATAGACCAGAACACCATATGGTACAAAAACACCGTAGTTTTCCTCAACAAGATGACAATAAGCAGCAAGTTGAAATATATGATTTTTTTGTGGAGTATTATAATTACCTGATTTCAACTCTACTGGAATAATGTTGCCCCCTTTTTTTACAATATAGTCAGGTTTACCAGATATACGATATTTTTTAGAAAATAAAGATTTCGCAGGTTTATCCAGATCACTATATTCTATTTTTCCATCCTGAATTTTATGTCTCTCTTTGGTATTTTCAACATTAATTTTCAAAATTTTTGACAATAACAAAAAAACAAATGAAAAAACAAAAAGCAATATCATCAAACTTTGTAATTCTATAACATCACCTCTAATAAAAGAATCAATATTGCTGTAAAAAATAGAATAAAACCAATGTATGAAAGAAAACTTGATCTTTTTTTATTTCTCTCAGCATAATACATAATCTTACCAAGTTCAGCATGTTTATCTCTACCAAAATCTAGCATTATGGAATCTGGTTTGTAGCCAGATCGTTGAAGATACCATGATCTAGGACAAAAATAATATTGACCAATCTCTGAGGCACTTATTACATCGTTTTTTTTAATTTTTGTATTTCCCATCAAATATAGAAAACAATACTAGTTATTAATAAACATTTTTCAGAGATTATTAAATGTATAATTATGAAAGATATTATAAGTTATTTTTTGTTTCTATTGGCCGATGGATCTAAAAGAAACAATCAAGGAATTATCAGATATATACGATAGAGATAGTGCTAATTCATTTGTTAGCTTATATCTAAACAAAAAAAACTACCAAAAATTTTTAGATAAAAGAATCAAAGCAATAAAAACAGTATTAAAAAACGATGAATATACAAACTTTGAAAAGACTATACCTAACGTTTTAGATTTAATCAAAGAAACAAACAATGAAAATATAGCAGTTTTCGCATCATCAAAATACAATTTTGAAAAAGTTATATCTTTACCAGTAAAAATTGATGATTTATTAGTAATAGATTCTTCACCATACATTCGCCCTCTTGCAAGAGTATATGACGAATGGGAATCCTTCACTCTTGTTCTTATAAGTTCTAATTATGCAAAGATATTTGAGGTATCACTTGGTGAAATCAAAGATACAAAAAGCCTTTCTAAAGACATAATGAATAAACATAAAAAAGGCGGATGTTCACAAGCTCGTTTTAACAGATTAAGAAGGGGAGCAATACAAGCTTTTTTAACAGAAGTAACTGAAGAACTTAGGAAAAAAGTAGATAATAAAATAGTGGTAGCTGGACCAGGTATTACAAAACAAAAATTTATTGAGATGCTTCCCAAAAATATTCAAGAAAAAATTATTGATGTAATCGATGTAGATGTTGATGACGAAAATAAACTTCTAAAACAATCTTTTTCATTGGTTTCCAAAAGAGAAAAAGAACAAAGCAGCGAAGCAGTACAACAACTTAAAGAAGAAATCTTAAAAGATGGTTTAGCAGTTTATGGCATAAAAGAAACTTTAGAGGCTGTACGCAACGGCCAAGTTGAACTACTATTGATTAAGAAAGATTTCAAACCAAAGGGATGGATATGTGAAAACTGTCAAGCAGTTGATGAAGGATTTCAGAAAACCTGCCCATATTGCAATGGTAAAACATCTGAGGTTGATGTTTTAGAAGAAATATTAGAATTTGCAGAGCGTACAGATGCAAAGATAGAGTTTGCAGATGATGAAGAACTAAAAGATCTTGGTAATGTCGGTGGAATTCTGAGATTTAAATAATCTATTTAAGAAGGTTTGTGATGAGGGTTTTGAGACTAGAATTATGAGTTTTACTATTGGAGTTAGACGAGAAGATAAAAACGAATGGGAAAAACGCGTGCCCATAACTCCAGAGCATGTTGCAGAATTAATAGAAAAGTTTGATATTAAAACAGTTGTCCAGCCATCAAATATTCGCGCTTTTTCTGATGATGATTATAGAAAAATCGGGGCTTCAATCAATGAAGATTTATCTAATTCAAATGTTGTTTACGCGGTAAAAGAGATACCTATTAATTTTTTCAAACCAGGTAAAACCTATGTATTCTTTGCTCATGTAATTAAAGGGCAAAGATACAATATGCCGATGCTAAAGAAAATGATGGAACTTGGATGTAATCTTATAGACTATGAAAAAATAGTTGACGAACATGGAAGACGACTTGTTTTCTTTGGAAGATACGCAGGTCTAGCGGGAATGACTGATGCTCTATGGGCGTATGGTCAGAGAATAAAATTGAGGGGACTCAATTCTCCTATTTGTGAAATAAAACAAACAATAAGATATGGTCGACTTAGCGAGATAAAAAAACATTTAGTTGAGATTGGCGATAAAATAAATTCTGATGGACTACAAAAAGAGATATCGCCATTGGTTGTTGGTTTTGCAGGCTATGGTAACGTATCAAGAGGCGCTCAAGAAATACTTGATATTTTACCAGTTGAAGAAATAGCTCCTATGGAACTTGACTCTATAAAATGTGAATATTCTAATAATGTAATATATAAAGTTGTTTTTAAAGAAGAAAATATGGTTGAAAGATTAGATTCAAAAGCAGATTTTAATCTAAAACATTATTATAACAACCCTGAAAAATACAAATCTGTTTTCCATAAATATATTCCATATTTATCAATTCTTATGAACTGCATTTACTGGGATAAACGCTATCCCCGACTAGTTACCAAAGATTTCATAAAAAAGAATTATAATAAAAAATTTAAGTTACAAGTCATTGGAGATATAAGCGTTGATTTAAACGGTGCTATTGAGTTCACTCAAAAAACTACAACACCTGGCAATCCTGCTTTTGTTTACAATCCCTCAAATGACGATATTATCGATGGATATTCTGGAGAAGGCATTGCAGTTATAGCTGTTGATAATCTTCCATGTGAACTCCCAAGAGATTCATCAAAGGCTTTTAGTGATACGTTAATAAGATTTATTCCAGCTATTGCTAAAGCAGATTTTTCTGTTGATTTTGATGCTTTAGAATTGCCACCTGAAATTAAAAAGGCGGTAATATTGTATCATGGTAAATTGACTCCTGATTATAAATATATGAACAAATTTTTATAGATATTTTCTTTACGCAGATTGCAAAATTTTAGGATGTAAGAAATTATGGGTAAAAATGTACTTATTCTTGGAGCAGGTTTGGTTTCAAGACCAATTGTAAGATATTTACTCGACAATGGTTTTAATGTAGTTATGGCCAGTAGAACAGTTAGTAAGGCAGAAAAAATAATTGAAAACCATCCAAATGGCAAAGCCATCAGCTTTAATATTGCAAAGGATGATTTTCTAGATAAACTAATTCAGGATTGTGATATTGCTGTTAGCCTTCTACCATACACATATCATGTAAAAGTGGCAAAATTGTGTGTAAAATATAGGAAGCATCTTGTCACAACTTCTTATGTAAGCGATGAGATGAAATCTTTAGACGAACAAGCAAAGAGTGCTGGTGTTCTACTTCTAAATGAATGTGGGCTTGACCCTGGAATTGACCATATGTCTGCAATGAGAATAATCCATGATGTCGAAGAAAAAGATGGAAAAGTAATAAGTTTCAAATCAACAACTGGCGCGCTTCCATCTTTTGAAAATAATAACAACCCATTTGGATACAAATTCTCTTGGTCTCCACGAGGAGTGCTCCTTGCATCTCGCAACTCTGCCAAATGGCTTGAAAACGGTCAAGAAATAAACATACCTGGAGAACAACTTTTTGAAAACTATTATCTGCAGGATGTGCCAAGTGTTGGAACATTTGAAAATTATCCAAATAGAAACTCAGTTCCATATAAAGAAATATATGGACTGAAAGATGCACATACTGTTTATCGTGGAACATTTCGTATAACGGGTTGGTGTGAGACACTTAGAAATATTGTTGCTCTCGGATGGTTAAATGACAAACCTATTTCAGGTTTTAATGGAAAAACTTATGCTGATATTACACGTAAATTAATAGCGGCAAAATCTGATGAAGATTTAATAAAAGCAGTTGTTAGATACCTTGACCTCAAAGAGTATTCAGCGATTATCAAAAGGCTGGATTGGCTTGGTATTTTTAGTAATATTCCACTACCTAATGATCGTGATAATCCATTAGATTATCTAAATGTTCTTACTTTAAGTAAAATGAAACTTGGTAAAGATGAACGCGATATGATTGTTATGCATCATGAGTTTGTAGCTGAATATCACGATAAAAAGGAATATATAACTTCGACGCTTCTTGACTTCGGCATTCCAGATGGTGATTCAGCAATAGCCAGAACAGTAGCGCTTCCAGCAGCTATAGCTGTAAGAATGATTCTTGATAATAAAATATCTCTTTCCGGTGTTCATATACCTGTTAAACCAGAGATTTATAATCCAATTTTAGATGAATTAGAAGAGATGGATATTACATTTAAAGAAAAATCAAAAACAATATAATTTTTTAATTTCTATCTATAAAAAATCTTTTTTGTTTGGTTTCTTCCGAACATTTTACAATTGTTAATATAACTAGATTACATTTAGGTTTTTACGAAAAAGTAGATGACGTTATAAAAGAATAAACTCCTGAAAAATGAGAGAGGAGGCTTTTGCATCCACCATAAATCTTTCTCCTCTTGTTTTAACTCCTCTCTCGATTTACTTTTTCCTATACCGATATCATTTTATAAACAAGAAAGATACCGCTCTAACAAAGTTTAAAACATTGATTAGAGGACATTTTATGACCATAAATCCAGATAATGTACATAAAACACTAGCAAAATATATGATTACAGATGGCTTAGATATGGTACTAGATTTAAAAAAAAGTCACGGATGCAAAATCTATGATTCACGAAGAAATAAATATATGCTAGACTGTTTTTCTTTTTTTGCCACATCTCCCCTTGGAATGAATCATCCAAAATTATCAAACCCTGAATTCATAAAAAAAATTGGTGAGTTAGCAGTCAACAAACCAACCAATTCAGATATCTATACAACAGAGATGGCAGAATTTGTAGATGCTTTTTCAAGAATTGCTGTGCCAGATTATTTCAAACATTTATTCTTTATTAGTGGAGGAGCATTGGCTGTTGAAAACGGAATTAAAACAGCTTTTGATTGGAAAATACGTAAAAACTTTGAAAAAGGAAAAAAAGAAGAGCGTGGAACACAGATTATACATTTTAAAGAAGCATTTCATGGTAGAACAGGTTATACACTTTCAATGACAAATACCTTCAATCTTAATAAAATAAAATATTTTACAAAATTCAACTGGCCTAGAATAACTAATCCAAAGATTAATTTTCCACTGAATAAATCAAATCTTGAAAAAGTTAAAGAACTAGAAAATCAAGCTATTTCAGAAATCGAAACAGCTGTTACAAATAATATAGATGATATTGCAGGTCTAATAATTGAACCAATCCAGGGCGAGGGTGGAGATAATCATTTTAGAAAAGAATTTTTTCACGAACTAAGAAAACTATGTGACACTTATGATATGATGTTTATTCTTGATGAGGTTCAAAGTGGTGTAGGTCTTACAGGTAAAATGTGGGCATATGAACATTTTGATTTTAAACCTGATATGGTTGCTTTTGGTAAAAAAACACAAGTCTGCGGAATCATGGTTAACTCTCGCGTGGATGAAGTTAAGGATAATGTGTTCACTGTTCCAAGCAGATTGAATTCTACTTGGGGTGGAAACCTTGTAGATATGTTGAGAGGTCAGAAATATCTGGAGATAATAAAAGAAGAAAAACTTTTAAAGAACGCTGAAAAACAAGGTAAATATTTAATACAAGGCCTATTAAAAATTCAAGAAAAATATCCTGATAAAATATCAAATGCACGTGGCCGAGGTTTAATGTGTGCTTTTGATCTTCCAACCCCTGAAAAAAGAGATGAAATAAAAGATAAATTGTATAAAAACGGTTTAATCATAGTGGGATGTGGTGCTAAAACAATGAGATTTAGACCGCCATTAATTATTTCTCAAGAAGAAATAGATGAATCGTTAAATATAATTGCTAAAACACTCAAAGATTTCAACTAATTTTTCCTTTTAAATCTTCTACAATTCCATCAATTTTTATTCTATCTTGTTTTGTGGTATCACGATTACGTATTGTAACTTTTTTATCCTTTAAAGACTCATGATCAACAGTTATACAAAACGGAGTGCCTACCTCATCCATACGTGCATAACGCCTACCAATAGTGCCTCCCGCATCATAATAAGTAAAAATATCAGCATCTCTAAGATTATCATTAATTTCTTTAGCCATTTTAACTAATTTAGCATCATTAATTAAAGGAAAAACTCCGACTTTAATAGGTGCAACTACCGGATTTAGTTTTAAAAATTTATACTCCTCTCCTTTTTTCTTTGTTTCAACATAGTTATGCTCTAGAATACAATACAAAATCCTATCAATACCAAAAGAGGGTTCTATAACATGAGGTATAAACTTTTCACCTGATTGTTTTTCACTAGTTTTAACTATTTTATAACAATCCTTTGGAATATCAATATTTTTACCATCAAGTCTAACAGTTATTTTACCTGATTTGTTTATATCCATATCTTCTAAAATCTTCTTTATTTTACCAGCTTTGTCTTTGAACAAGGGACCGAGTTTGCCCATATCAGGAATTATTTTTTTTACCTGTACAGTTTTAGGTTTATCAAACTTTCTTAAAGCATACATATCAGTATCTGTAGATTCAATATGAGAACCAATATCATATGCAGATCTGTCAGCTATACCAACACATTCAACCCATCCAAATCTTTCACTAAAAAGCTCTGCATCCCAACATTCCGTGGCATAATGCGCAAGTTCATTATCTGCATGTTTACGGAAACGGAATTTTTTAAAATCAACACCAGCAGATAACAAAAACTCTTGTGTAAGATACATATAATATGCAAGAGCCGGATTATCAATTACTTTATCTTTAACTGCTTTTTCAAGAGATATTTTCATTTCTTTTTTATTATCAAAAAGCTTAATTTCTTTATTTTTTACTTTATCAAAATCTGGATGTTTTTTGTCTTTTGGATCAAAAAAAACTTCTGCTTCTGCCATTGAAAATTCTCTTAGACGAATTATTCCTTGACGTGGTGAAACCTCATTACGATATCCTTTACCAATCTGTACTACTCCAAAAGGAAGTTTTTCACGAGCATATCTGTAAAGCAGATGAAAATCTGTAAAAATACCTTGTGCAGTCTCAGGTCTTAAAAAAGCATCACGACTTTTACCAAAACCAATCTCTGTTGAAAACATTAGATTAACAGGATAGGCATCCTTTAGTGATTCTCCACAATTTGGACATTTAACTTTATTTTCTTTAAATGCTTTTTCAGCAGTAATGCCTTTTTCTATTATATCTTCCACTTTATAAGATTGTTTGCATTTTTTACAATCAACTGTTAAATCTGTAAATTCATCAACATGTCCTGATGCTTTTAAAACTTCATATAATGTAATTGTTGGTGTATTAACTTCTACGCAATTGTCCCTTAGAATATAGTAATTGCGCCAAAGATTTTCGATATTATTTTTTAACTGAGTACCCAAAGGTCCGTAATCATAAAAACCTGCTACTCCTCCATAAATTTCAAAAGAAGGATAAATAAACCCCCGTCTTTTAGCAAGTGTCATAACTTTATCAAATATGTCCTGAGGCATAACAGTAAATCTCCTCAAATCCTTAATACTAATAAAAGAATAGAATTTAAATCATATAGGCCATAAGATCTATATCGGTTACCATTCCAATTAATCTATCTTGTGAATCAACAACTGGCACATGACTGATATGATTTCTAAGCATTTCCTTAGCTACATCTTGTATTGGTGTGTTTTTTGAGGCTTTTACAACATCTGTTATCATAACTTGTTTAACTGGAACAGGAGGTAATGATACTTCTGATGTTGAATAATGAAGTCGAACTGTATCTCGGATACCTTCCCAAGTCCATTCATCTTCATCTCCGCCCATACCCATATCGGAGTGAGATACACTTTCCTTTATATGACTAAGTTTGAATAGATCACCATCTGTGACAATACCACAAAGTCTTCTTTCATCATCTAAAATAGGAAGAGCATGCTCATTTGTTATATTTATTATTTCCATGATAATATTAATTGGGGTATCTTGATATACAGGAACAACCAAGTTTGTAAAATAATTCTTGATATCTTCATCTATATGATCCGGGAGGCTATCAAGTATATCTGTAGGGCTAATAATTCCAACAATATCATTTTTTTTATTTAAAACAGGTAGACCATGTATTCTATTTTCATATAGTAATTTAGCAGCATCCTTGACATCTTGATCATTTTGAACATATTTGTAATCTTTTGACATAAGTAATGCAAGTTGATCTTCATCAGGATTCCTAAATATATCGTTACGCGTGATAATACCTTTTACAGTTTTTGTTCCTTTTTTTAAAACAGGCATACCAGAAACATTATTTTTAGCTAAAATCCTAAGAGCATCTTTAACAGTTCCAGGTACATATCCAACTATCAATTCCTTTGACATTACATCTTCTACTTTCACAGACATCCCTCAAATTATTACTTAGATTGACAAATACAAAGGCTGTAAAGACTTTTCATCTAATACAATAAACTCAGCCTCTGAATTGGGACAAAGAATGTCACATTTATGATTTAAAACTTTCCTTGCACTATAAGTAACCATATGAAGAATTTCTAATAATGAATATTCATTGAAATTTTTTATAAAAAAATTTATTTCATCTAGAATATTAGTAGAATTTAACATAGCATTATCCGTACCAAGTAGTAAATCCACACCAATTTCTTTTAATAGTGGAATATTAGGTTTTAAATTGTAAAAAGCATTAGACCGCGGACAAACCACAACCGGAACTTTATTTTCTTTAACTCTAATTAAATCAGATTTAGTAGCATTAATCATATGAACCAAAAAATCTGGCTTTAAATCAAGGATAAGATCAATATCTTCTCTTACTCTTTCACTTGCATGAATAGCAAAAATTTTTTTCCTTTTCTTAGTATCTTTAGCAATCTTCATCATCTCAGAATAATCCCAATCAGAAATACTGCTCAAACCAATACCATCTGAGTTTCTCAATAAAAGATCAATTTCGTTTTTATCATAATTTTGACTCTTAGGTCTTGATAGAATTACAGAAGATATTGACCGACAGTCTAAAGCAGTTTTCAAATAAGAAATTCCGATTATTCCGCCTTCTCTGAAATCGCAAAATAAATTAGTGCCAGATTTCAACATAATATCAATAGATTTTTTCATTCCCTCGATTAAATCTATGTCAGATGCTTCTATTAAAAGTTTAAATTTTAATCCATCTGGACCTACTAATTCTTTAACATCTTTTGGCAAATTTATGTTTTTATCTTTGATAAATGAGTCTCCAATGTGTGTATGAGCATTAACAAAAGTTGGAATAATTAAACCTTTAGCAATTGGCTTTTTAGAGGGTATTCCTCTTCCAACCTCTAATATTTTCTTTTTATTAAAACCAAGATAGCCCTTTTGCAAACCATCTATTGTTAAAATTTTTCCCGATACAAAATCCATTTGAAAAAAAGAAATAAAAAAGGGTGTTTAAATCTTCACCTTATTTTAATGTATTAACCCATTCATATACGGGTTCAACAAGTTTTTTAATTCTTTCTTTTTCTTCATTCATCGGTGAAGGTTTCCAATCTTTATCAGGTTCAAAATGCCAATCTGTTATAGCACCTACTCTTTCTTCTTTGGGTTTAAAAACGATTTTTAGAGGCATTCCAAATTCTACCTCCCATGGTTTAATACCATGGAGCTCGTTTGCTATTGCTACCTTACTGTCACCAATCACGGCATAGACTAATACTATAGGTAGTCTTTTTAGAGATGATCGGCCACTCCAACCAGCAATAGTCCATGTATGAACCTTTGCAGTTAAAGGCATTTCAACCCATTCTGTGTGTTCTAGATTACAATCAAGATTCCAACAATGAGTTCTTGCTGGAACCCAAGTATCACCACATTTTGGACAACGTGTTCCTAATATTTTTCCTTCAAGTAAAGCTATAAAAAATGGGCTATTCCATCCATGTCTAATAGTATATAATTGATCATAATGCAAGAATTGATTCATTGCTTTTTTATCATCTGAAATCTCATGACCAACAAATGCAAAACCTGTTTCTTTTACTCCTTCAGGTCTATACGATTCTTTAATAGTAAAATTAGGTTCTTCTGAAAACTTCCTCTTTTTTTTCACAACTGTTTTTTCTCCCATTTTATTGCCTCCTAAAAATAAAGTTTGAGATACTAGTACCTGTACCAGCATGGCTGTTTACAATCCCACATTTTGCATCAGGAACTTCAGTTTTTTTACTAAGATGTTTCTTTGGGATTAATCCTGAAAGTTGATAAAAAGCCTCGATAGCACTCATAATACCTGTTGCTCCAACAGGATGTCCATATCCCATTAGTCCACCACCAGGATTCATAGGTATTTGCCCATCCATACTTGTCTGCTCATCTCTTAGAAACTGTGCAATATTTTCTGTATCTGCTAGATATAATGCCTTGTAGATTTGTGCTTCAGAAGTACCAAATGCATCATGAATCTCTCCAAAATCAATATCTTTTATGGGATCTTCAATACCCGCCATCTTATATGCTTGTTCAGCTGCAGATCTGCATGCACCAAACTCTGTCATCTCAGGATAATTGGGTCCATAGCGTTCAGTCCAACCTGGGAAATTTAATCTATCTCCAGCCCTTATAGTACAGCTTGAAAGACCAATACCATCAATTGTTACATATCCATCTGGATTCACTTTTTTTGCATACTCCTCAGAACAAACTAATAAAAATGCTACACCACGTGACATAAGACAACAATCATATTTTTTAATTGGATAAGATATTAAACGAGAATTCATCACATCTTCAACAGTAATATATCTGTGTTGATTTCGGTACCATTGAGCCTTAGGATTATCCATAGCATTATTTTTGTTTTTAGCTCCAATTGTAGCTACATCTTCTTCAGTGACTTTGTTGTCCTTCATCCATTTATTTGCCATAGCGGCATAATATATAGGATAAATCCCACCAACCATTAGTTCATATCTAATGTCTGATGCCATAGCTATAAATTCGCTACCCTGCGATTGTGATACCGAGTCCATAGTTTCCCAACCTATAATGCCAACGACATCATGTTGACCAGACATTACAGCTAAAGTTGCAGCATACAAAGCAGAACCGCCAGTGTTGCCACCATTCTCAACTCTATAATGAGGGATTCCAACAAGTCCTAGATGGTCATGTATAATCCATTCAGAACAAAGTTGTTGACCAAAATGCACTGAGAAATGAGAATATATCATTAAATCAAGATCTCTTAATGAAAAATCTGGTATGTCCTGCTGCGTTTCTCTTATACATTCAGCGGCTCCTCCTTCTATGCTTTCAAAACCAGTTGGTCCATAATCAAAAGGAGTTGTAGCCCCACCTACGATACAAACTTTTCTAGACATATTTTATACCTCTTCGACATGAGACGATAAAAAAATATTTCAATGCCCCCGTCTCATTAGTTGCAGTAATAAAAATTTAATTAAAGTAATTTATCCTCAATTTATCGCTTATTAACGTATGTATGTTGAGCTTTTAGCTATTAATTTTTAGGCTGCGTTTTTAATTTCTTCTAAAGCATTTGTATTTTCAATTGAAGATGTATCAACTACTTGTTCTCCAAGATAGGTTGATTTTATTGCTCTTCGAACAATTTTTGCAGATCTAGTTTTAGGGAGGTCCCCTACAAATTTAATATCACGTGGTTTCAGAGTTTTTCCCATTATTTTAACAACTTGACCTTTTAGCTCATCTCTTAGCTCTTCAGAAGGTTCAAAACCAGGTTTCAAAACTACAAAAGAAACAATGTCCTCCCCTTTAATTTCATCAGGTACACCAATAGTAGCA